>Ga0187893_10003179_pt1 | contig 34067 bp, 22 predicted proteins | sample MA1701074metaG_FD_139574 | JGI IMG/M metagenome (GOLD analysis project Ga0187893, IMG submission 139574) | White microbial mat communities from a basaltic lava cave in the Kipuka Kanohina Cave System on the Island of Hawaii, USA - MA170107-4 metaG ...
AAACCGCAACAGCTCGCTTTTGAAGCCGATGAAAGAGCCCCCATGGCTTATGGTTCTGAGCCCGCGATGCTGGCCGATCATCAAACCAAAAGCATAAGTCAGGCTGTTGCCATTGTTGAGTTGGCCCTGAGTCAATAGAGAACCGGCAAAGTCCTTGCTTCCGAGTGTTCCATTCTCGCTTGCCCGATCCCACCGATAGAGATCCTCAACCGTCGTCATCAAACCACCATCCCCCACTCTGTCAAACTGTGTCAGATAGTTTCGGACCTCGCCTTCCTTGCTGGAAAAATAGCCTTGGGCGCGATTCTTAACGAGTCGCGTCCGGCTATCGTGAAAGCGCGAATGCGTCATGTCCAATGGGTTGAAGATGTGCTGTTCGGCAAACTGCGCCAATGGTTTTCCACTGACCCGTTTTACAATCACGCCCAGCAGGAAGTAACCCGAGTTGCTGTAAAGAAACTGGTCGCCTGGTTTGAAGCTCAGCGACTTCTGCCGGCTCAGCAGCTCCAAAATTTCTTCCTCGCTGTGAACGTCGTCCAGACGTTGGCCGGCGAGCCCCAACAATTCAAGATAGTCAGGGATGCCGCTGGTGTGGTGGATCAGATGACGAATGGTGATAGTTGAGTCATACACAGGCAATTCGGGCAGGTATTTTCGGATATCGTCGTCCAGCGACAACTTGTTCTGTTTTGCCAGCAGGGCAATGCTTGCGGCGGTGAACTGCTTGGAGGTGGAGGCGATGTAGAAAACCGTGGAAGGGTTGATGGGACTATTCTGCTCAAGATTGGCTTGACCGTAGCCCTTTTGGTAGACCAGCTTGCCTTGCTGGACAATGCCCAGTGCGCACCCGGGCGAGTCGGGCTTGTCCCAGGCGGCAAACACTCGGTCCACATCGGCTGTCAGCCCTGACCCCAACTGGCTTTCGGCGAGCTGAGTGGCCAGCAGTTTGGTCTGGCCCAGCAGAACGAGACAGAGAAAGAAACTCACGCAACAGATTGGATGAAACATCGGAAATCTGGGGATGCTCTCAACAAGATCAGAGTATAGGGCATCTCCAAAGGAGTTTCCATCTGTTGCGCGCCATCAGCTAGTGGATCAGTTTCAGGTTACGCTGCCATAAGACCGGTGACCATCGATGCGCTGAAATGACCGTTCATGCTGAGTTTCCCTTCGTATGAGAGGCGTATTTTCCCAGCCACCCTCGGTCCTAACTGTAGCTGCGGGCTGTACGACATTTTTACTCAGTTTGATTTCTGCGAATTCATCAGCGTCTTTACGTGAATGCTCTGGTTGGCTAGCTTGTTGGCTCGGTTCTTGGCCAGGATGCCATTGGCCCGAAGAGTCATTGCCTTAGCTTCCGATTTTCTATTGGTGGTTCTCAATAGAGACGCGTAGTCATTCAGGGTGGTTGCGACGTCTGGATGTTCCTTCCCCAGTCGGGCTTCACGGATCTCGAGCGCACGGCGAAAGAGCGGTTCGGCGTCGACATATCGGTGCTGTAAGAGAAAGATCTGCCCAAGATTGTTCAGAGTCGTAGCGACGGACGGATGATTCGGTCCTAAAGACTTCTCTTTGATGGACAAAGCCCGCCGGTAAAGCGGCTCGGCCTTACCATAGTTTCCTTGTTCGAAGTAGAGCGTGCCTAGACCATTGATGATTTTGCCAGTGTCGAGGTGTTCTGGCCCCAGGAACTTCTCGTTCAGTGCCAACGCTCTCCGGTAGAAAGACTCTGCCTCGGAATACCGCCGTTGCGCCTGGCAAGCATCGGCCAGATTGTTCAGTGCCGGAGCCAAATCTGGGTGTTCGGTTCCCAGGGCCTTCTCCAAAAGGAAGACGACCTGTCGACTCAGCGATTCGGCCTCTGTGAAGCGTCCTTGCTCTCGATAAACTAGTGCAAGATCAGCGAGGATCGTAATCGAGGCCGGGTCTGTCTCGGGCAAGGCCTTTCTTCGAATGAGCAACGCTTTGCGATGGAGAGTTTCAGCGTTCATGTACTGACCCAGACGAAAGTACAGCTTTGCCAGGCTATGGAGGCTGATGGACAGCTGAGGGTTATCCGGCCTCAACGTCTTCTCTCGGATGGCTAACGATTGCCGATAGATTGTCTCGGCCTGCGGATAAAGACCCTGGGCTGCGTACAAATCTCCCAGATAGTCCAGACTCTTTGTCTGTTCCAGATTTCCGGCGCCAAAGAGCTTCTCCTCAATTGCCAGTGCACGCTTCAGTAACGGTTCAGCCTGAGCAAATTGTCCCTTGTATTGATAGAGTCTTGCCAAGTTATTCAGACAGATGGCAATGTTTTCATTCTCGGGCCCCAAGACGGTTTCCCAGATGACAAGCGCCTTGCGGTAAGTGAGCTCTGCTTCCGCATAGCGGCCCTGTTCGTGATAAGTCGTGGCCAGTCCATTTAGGCTGGACGCAACCTTTGAGTCCGCGGAAGCAAACTGCTGGGCGGCGTTCACCGCTGCAAGAAAATCTTTCTCAGCTTCAGGTAAGCGCCGCTGCTCCCGATGGCGCTGCCCTTGTTGCATGAATTCCTGCCAAAGCGTTTCTCGGTTCGAGGGATTTCCCTCCTCAAAGGCCCAACAGTCCAGGCCCAACGAGAGAACCGAACACAGAAACCAACTCAGTCTGAATCTTGGGGTCATGGGATCTTCCTCCTTGCCGCATAAGGCGTGAAGGAAACCCAAACCCGTTAATGTCCGCAGGATTCTTTCGAGCTTTGATTGGCGTCCACCCAAGACGCCCACAGAAAACAGGTGTGCAGTGGTATACTGGCTCCCGCCTCGCTCGATCTTATCTTCCTACCCGCTCTGACAGTAGGGTGCCGCAATGGCAGTCCCATCGTCCGTGGAAGTCACGCAGCTTTTGCTAGCCTGGAGCCAAGGAGAGCCGGGAGCCTTGGAAAAGCTTGTCCCGCTGGTACACGGGGAGCTCAGCCGCCTGGCGCACCACTACATGGCTGGCGAGCGCACCGGACACACGCTACAAACCACGGCCCTGGTGAATGAGGCCTACCTGCGGTTGGTCGATTCCAGCCAGGTGCGTTGGCAAAATCGCGCACATTTCATGGCCGTCTCGGCCCAGTTGATGCGACGCATCCTGGTTGATTTTGCCCGTTCGCGAAACTACTTGAAGCGAGGCGCCGGAGCCCAACAAGTGACTCTTGACGAAGCCATGGTGATTTCCGAAGCCCCCGACTTGGATGTCGTTGAACTTGATAGGGCCTTAGGTGAGTTAGCTGCCGTTGACGCGCGCAAGAGCCAGGTTGTGGAATTACGTTTCTTCGGCGGCTTAACCGAGGAAGAAGCTGCTGAGGTGCTGAAAGTTTCGCCCGAGACGGTCCGGCGTGACATGAGACTGGCCAAGACCTGGCTGTTACGGGAAATGGACAAGCGTAGGGCCTAGGATGAAAAGCGTCCTATCTCTGCGATATCAGCAGGGCATTCTCGACGGCCATCCGCTGACCTTTTCGCCTTCTCATTTCTGATCGAATGAGTTCCGATTGTTGGCTGTTGAAATACAGGCCGTCCTGAAGGATGCGAGTCACCGTGGGCGCGTCCCAACGCGCCGTCATGATTCCTACGGGTGAATGAGAGTTGGAGCCAAGCAACAAATGGCCTAACTCGTGAGCAACGGTGTGTGCCAGGAACCTGGAAGCGGAAACATTCAGTCTTTGCGCTTGTTCCTCGACCCGAGTCCAAAAGATATTGGCAATACGCCCGGCCACGAAAGCTTGACCACTATCCTCCGTCTTGGCCGCAGCCCTCGGCAAAATGCGAAGAAAAAGTTGAGTTGCATCCAAAACCGCGGGGCACTTTGGATACAAGGAAGGATCTTCATCACTCATGGGACATTCTGCCCATTCGATCTCAACGCCTGCCTTTCGAAAGATCAGGCTGGCTCGATCCTCAGTTTCACGAAGCGTCTGCATGGGCAGGTGAGCGTAATTGTGGACGAGAACCGTGACCCTATTCCGTTGTTCTGGTAGATGAGAGGTCTCTCGTTGATCTTGCGGATCCTGGCCAATATTGGAGCCTGAAGCAAGAACCAGACTTTGCAGACTCAAGGAAAAAAGAAGATTTAGAATGCAAGTGAAACTGTTTTTTCGGCTCATGACGTGTTCCTCCTCGCCGCATAAGGCGGGAAGGGAGTCAAAGGCCGGTAAAGACAGTTAGATTTTTCCTAGTCCTTTTGTTGTTCGTCGACTTAGACACATGTCGATTTCGTTCTCGTCACTCGCCGCTACTGACTCATCACTGTCGTCATGACTCCTGATCGTTGGGAAGAAATCAATCAGCTTTGGGACGCGGCCCTGGAGCTTGCCGAAGGAGATCGGCCGGCGTTCCTCGAACGCAATTGCCGAGGGGACGAGGAACTGCGCCGCGAGGTAGAGTCGCTGCTCGCCTACGGTGGGCGGGGCCAGCAGCTGGATCGGCCGGCACTCCAGGTCATTGCTGAGAAGCTCGCAGCTGAACCACCGTCTCTCGTTGGGCGGCAGCTCGGGCCTTACCAGATTCAGGGCGTGCTGGGAGCTGGCGGAATGGGGGAAGTCTACAAGGCTCGCGACACGCGACTCAATCGAACGGTAGCGATCAAGGTTCTACCGCGACACCTGTTCGAGAGATCTGATCTGCGTCAGCGGTTTGAACGGGAAGCTCGCGCGATTGCGAGTCTGGACCACCCTCATAATTGTGCCCTGTATGACATCGGTCGTGAAGGCGCGACTGACTTTCTGGTGATGCAGTACTTGGATGGGGAGACGCTCTCGCAGCGTTTGAGGAAAGGGCCGCTGCCAACTGCGGAGGTGTTGCGTTACGCCATAGAGATTGCCGGAGCCCTGGAGCAAGCGCATCGCAAAGGGGTGATTCATCGAGATCTCAAGCCAGGAAACATCATGCTCACGGAAGCAGGGGCGAAGCTGCTGGATTTTGGTTTGGCAAAACAAACTGGTGGAGCGGGCGCTCTGCGCACGCTTACCAACGCGCGCGGGAGCGCGCGTTCCACCAAGACAGAGAGCCTCACCGAAGAAGGCATGATTCTGGGGACGCTGGAATACATGGCACCGGAGCAACTGGAGGGGAAAGAGGCCGATGCACGGACCGACATCTTTGCGTTCGGCGTAGTCATATACGAGATGGCCACGGGTCGGAAAGCCTTCGAGGGAGACAGCAAGGCCAGTGTGATTGCCAAGATCTTGACTGCACAACCGCCCCCGATGACGACGATTGAACCGGTGACGCCGCCTGAGCTGGATCGCGTGGTGCAGCGATGCCTGGCCAAAAAGCCGGAAGAGCGCTGGCAAAGGGCAGCTGAACTAAAAACCGAACTTCAGGAGATCACGGAAACCGTCTTACCCCTGCTTAGGGCTCGAAAAGACACAAGGACGGAATTGAAGGAAGTTGAATCCGAAGCGGAGCCAGCGGTTCCCGTCGCGAGTCCGGAGCCACGAAAAGTCGCATCACGGATGATTCGCTCGCGAGCTTGGCAGCTGGGTTTCGTTGGGGTTCTGTTAGCTCTTATTGTGGGGTCTTTAGTTGTCTGGCGTTTGTGGCAGCGCCCGGAGACACAACCAAAAGAGATGACCGTCAGACCCCTCACCGCCTATTCCTCCGAAAAGCCGCTGGAATTTGCGGCAATCTCTCCTCACGGCAAATACCTGGCCTTTTGTTTGGAAGGGAAACTGTCTATACAGGTTATCCATTCTGGGGAAAAGCCTTCACCTCCTCTTCCGGAAGGGTTTCGTGTCGAAGAAGTCGATTGGTTTCCTGACGGAACGAAGCTATTGCTCAGCCGAGGCGAAGAAAGATGGAGTCAAGGGAAAGATCAGACGACTCGGTTGCCGGATCGATCCCTATGGTCCCTCTCGATCCTGGGAGGTCCGCCACAAAAGATAGTGGATCATGCAGTGGGTCTTGTTTCCAATGACGACGGTCCATCGGTTTCCCCTGACGGGTCGCTCGTAGCCTTTAGTCGTTTCGCCCCTGGGCCGGGGCCGTTCAACCCCATCGAACTCTGGGTGGTTGGCGCCAATGGAGAAGGACCTCGCCGAATTCGGGCTCCCTCCCAGTCCGGCCAGGCCTACTTTGGTCCGGTGTGGTCCTCGGATGGGAAACGTCTTTTCTACATCCGGGACTTCGATGCCAATCGAACGATCGAAAGCTGTGATTTGCGCGGAGAGCAGGTTACGAACATCTTTCCGTCAGGCCAGAAGTACGCGCACGGTTGGGATGCCTTGCACAGCCTTTGCTGGGTTCCCGATGGACGAATCCTCTTTTCCATGCGAGAGACCGGGCCCTTCAATCTTTGGGGGATCAAGGTCGATGCGGCGACCGGCCGACCCTTAAGTGAAGCTCGACGACTCACTCAGTGGTCGGGCTTTCAAACCGTCCAAGCGGGGAGTTTGAGTATTACTGCTGATGGGAAGCAGCTGGTGGTGCTCAGAGCAAATCTTCAGGGGGATGTTTACGTGGCGGAGCTTGAGTCCAGCGGCAAAGCCATGAAGAACCCCAGGCGCCTGACGCTGAATGAGACCGATGATCAAATCTCAGATTGGACGCCTGACAGCCGGGCCGTGCTCTTCGCGTCTAACCGAAACGGAAACCTGGATCTCTTCAAACAAGATGTTAACCAGACGGATGCGGAAGTCATCGTTGCGACGCCTGAGAACGAGTGGCACCCTAATCTCACTCCGGATGGGGCCTTCATCCTGTACGCGGTTTCTGAGAAAACCAACGATGCGGGACGCTTGCTGCGAGTCCCGGTTGGCGGCGGCCCTCCAGAACTAGTGTTGAGGGGAGAGAAGATTAGGAACTTCTCTTGCGCGCGCGAGGCGAATTTGTGTGTTGTCGCTGAGGAGATGGAAGGCAAGCAAATCCTGACCATCTTTGACCCCTTGAAAGGAAGAGGCGAGAGGTTGCCGACGTCAGACTATCCAAACTTTGGAAGGGGAATCCTTTCGCCTCAGGGGCTATTGATCGACAAATGGAAATCGGGCCCGGGCGGCCTTCAGATTCGTGTCCGATCGCTAAAGGGAGAAAGCCCTCCTAAAGAAATCACCTTCCAGAACCTGACTTCGAACTACGACTTTCCCGGCTGGTCAGTCGATGGAAAGGGAATCTACATTCAGGAACATGTCTCTTCAGGTATGGTTCTCTATGGCACCCTGAAAGGTCAGAGCCAGGTACTCTGGAAGCGCGGCTCTGGTCCAGGTTTTTGGATTGACTATCCCCTTCCCTCGCCCGATGGTCGGCATCTCGCCTTCACACTCGGTACGTATGAATCGAACGCCTGGCTCGTGGAGAATTTTTGAAAGCAGTGGCGAGTGATGAGTGACTAGGCACGAGATGCTGGCCGCACGCAGCTTGCAGTGCTGGTTGTCCTATTGGAACGCGCAACGAGTCTCGCAGGAAGACGCATGGCACATCGCTTCTGACGTTAACGAGCGTCAGTAATTGATTTTCAACCCAAACTGGATCTCACGCGGATAATTGGATTGGTACACATTTCCAGGAAGAGTGACAAGTGCCGCCCCGTACTGGTCTCCGCCCGTTCCCAAACCGAAGACAACTCGGTTAAACACATTCAAAAAGTCAGCTCGGAACTCGATACCAACTCGTTCATTCAAGTTGGTGTGCTTGATGAGTGAAATGTCTTCGTTGAGATAGGCAAACCCTCGAATGGCTCCAGAAGTTCGCGGTCCGTTCCCAAAGGTGTAAGGTAATGGCTCTTGGAAAGCTTCGGGATTGATCAAACTGTCCCGATTGGGATCAAAATGACCGGAGAGCAACGCCGCGGACTTCTGGGCCACCCCGGGAACAATGTTGGGACGGTTCATGAAAGAGTTGGTTCCCGCGTATGGCCACAAAGAGTTGGATAGAGATGGGGTGAGAATGATGATCGGAGGGCCGCTCTGGTACTGATGAATTCCTGCGACCTTCCAGCCTCCAACGATCTTCCCTGTCACTCCTGCCCCTCTTGCGAACTTTTTGCCCGGCCCGAAGGGCAGTTCATAGACATAGTTGATGACTAGATTGTGGGGATAGTCGTTAACGCTGTAGCTCTTCTCCGCCTTGCGATTGTACGGATCCTGCGTGAATCCCGAGAACTCTGAGAACTGAGATTCGGCGTTCGTAAGAGTTTTGGACCAGGTGTACGCTGCCAGAAAACTTAACCCTCTCGAGAAGCGTTTTTCGAGCTTGACCTGTAAGGAGTGATAGCTCGACACTCCACTCCCTTCATAAAAACGTTGAGTGTGACCCTCGGGAGGGCTATCGCGCTGTGTGTATTGAGGGGTTGGACGCAAGGCTTGGCCCAGCGTGGCGCTTGGTCCTAGAAAGGATTCAAACCCAGCAAAAGGGACATGATTTCCGGTAGCAGCATCCACGGGAAAACTTTGGACAACCGGCAGGGCCTGAACTGCCGGATCAGCGATACTGGCCTTAAGCAAGTCGCCGAGAAGAAAATATCGGGGATCCAAATGATTGGTTGGATTTAGGCGGCTTTGAAGGCGCGTGCCCTTGTTCCCCACGTAAGCGACATCCAGGAGAATTTGGCCCGGCAATTGTCGCTGGACATTCAGGGTCCAGTTCTGAAGATAGGGCGGATGGGCATCGTCACGGTCGAGAATGCGAACACTATTGCCGAAGCCGAAGGTCGGACTAATGAAGGGTGGAGCCGGCCAGTTCGACGCCGGCCAGCCGTTCTGCAAGACAAAAGCCGGAGAGAACCCTCCATCAGGAGAAGGCAGATTGTTATCTGAATTGTATCCCTGGACATAGAGACCCCGGCTGGCGCGAATGTATCCACCAGCAGCCCAAAACAGACCGTAACCAGCGCGCAAGACCGTTTTCGAGTCTATGTTCGCAGCCAACCCAAATCGTGGAGCGAAGCCCTTGTTGAATTGATCAACCCCCGTACGTCGATCCGGAGCAGCAAAAACCATAGTGCCCGGGAAACCGCCCAGGGCAGGGTTTGGGAGCTTCATATCGACCCAGGCCAAATGATTGAATTTGTCCACCGTGGGACGATAGAGATCATAACGTAGACCCAAGTTGAGCGTTAGGCGGGAAGTCACTTTGAAATCGTCCTGGGCATAGGCTGCATAGTATCCAGACCGTTCGTAACTGCCGGAAGTATAGACGCTCGCTCTACCTGCGTTTGCCCACCCGAGAAGAAAGCTGGCGATTCCTTGCCCTGTTCCAGTGAATCCGGCCAATCCGGGAAGGGCCGTTTCCTGGTATTCAAAGCTAAACTGACGAGAGTCTCCATAGGTGAACACGTCGTTACTCTGGCTTTTCAGATACTCGAAGCCAGACTTGAACGTGTGTCTTCCCTTGATCCAACTCAGGCTTTCGTTAATATCAAAATGATTCTGCGCGCCATATCCTATCCCTGTGCCCCCATAGGTAAGCGGTTGTCCGATATTGATATTCAAAGCTGGAAATAGCCCATTCTGGTTCACGCCTGTTATTCCGAGCTTCGCCGGCCACCCAAACAAATCAGGAGTGGGATTGGTGCCAAAACGCCAACGATTGAATCCAAACGTCGTGTGGTTCACCAAATTCGGTCTGAGGATCGAGTCCTCGCTCAAGCGAAGTATACGGATACCCGAGGTGTTGGGAATCGTGGTGGAGAGAGCACCTGGAACGGGCGACGCGTCCTGGGTAGTCAACCTTGACCAGACAAACGATCCAAAAATCTTGTGATTACCGGTAAACGAGTGATCGACTTTTGTCCCCCACTGGTTGACTTGATTGATAGCAGCGGCCTGAGATGCGAAATTGTTCAAGTTCATCACACCTGGGCGAGTTGGTTCCGGGAATAGGGGGAGGATATTCCTTGCGACGCGATCAATTCGCTGAATTGGGATGCGATTTCCCGGGAAGGGATCCCGAAGCGCTGTCGCATCGGCAATGGCAACTAAGCCGGTGTCGGGATCTACTTGTCCCGCCGTCACTCTGCGGGTGGTGAGTGGATCATAAATGGCGCCCTGGAACACCTTCCGGCCCAAAGCATCCGTACCGATCTCGGGACCGAGATATTCGCCCAGGTCGCCCTGCTTGGAAGCTGTTGTGGGAACGGTTGCAAAGGGATTCAAGGAAGCCTTGTTCAGCCGGAACCCGTTGAACCAACCAAAGTAGAACGTCTTGTCTTTGTGAATCGGTCCGCCGACGGTGGTTCCAAACTCGTTTTGCCTATTCGTAGGCACTTCGGGCCTAAAGAAGCCCCTGGCATCCAGGGCATCATTGCGGAAATATTCATAAAGTGATCCGTGAAGCTGATTGGTTCCAGATCTCAAGATGAAGCTGGCAATGCCACCCCCCGAGTGACCGAATTCCGCTGGCGCATTCAGGGTGTTCATCTTGAATTCTCCCACGGCGTCGGGAGGAAAGCCGACATTGCGCGGATCTCCCGCAAATTCCGTGCCGCTTCCAATGATCGAGCCGTCCAGGTGAAATTCAGTGCTACCCGACTGGCTTCCGTTGACGGTCGTAGAAAGGACGCGCATGTTGAACTTGCTCATGTCAACCGTTGCCGTTCCTCGACCCGTGACTCCCGGAGTGAAGATCATGAAGAAACTCGGATTGCGCGTTTCTCCATCCCCCAGCAACGGCAGATCCTGAAACTGTTGCCGGGTGATGACGGTTCCAAGGTCGGCGGTGTGACGTGCCAGGAGAGGTTCTTCAGCCTGCACCTCGAGAGTTTCCGTGAGTCCACCGACTTCCATGCCGATGTCAACCGTGGTCGTGTGGCCAACTTGAACTGCGACCCGACTGCTAATAAATCTCTTGAAACCGGGATGCTCGACGCTTACCTCATACGTTCCAACAGGCAAAAGTGTGATCGTATAGCTACCATTGGCACCGGATGTCGCCTTAGAAATGACACCTGTCGCCGCATTAGTGGCTCTCACCGATACCCCGACCATCGCGGCCCCAGTCTGATCGATCACGGTGCCCGTGATCGTCCCGCGATCGCTCTGGGCGCTCAAAACGAGGACCAAAATGCTAAGAACGAGAAGCAGGCCTATAGCGCAAATGAGGAGGCGTAATCTTTCCTTATATGGCACTATTGTCTTCACGAGTTGCAATCCTGCGAAAGCGTAAGAGAGAAAGAAAGGAAGACTCGGATCAAAGAAAGGTTTAAGAGAGGATACCAACCAATTTGCTCACCGCCAGCGTAAATGTCAATCATTGGTATCAGTGACATCATTGGTATCAGTGGTCGTAAAAGGAACAAATGATCGGTAATATGCGGGCATGCTCATTACTGCCGACAAGGCCTATTTCACGGTGATGCGGCGGTCTTCTGAAATTTGGATGACCCAGCTGCCAACGCCATAGCACGTAGCGCCGAGTCGCGCTCTGGCGAGTCTGTGGCTTTCAAAGAGCTGGTTTTCACTCGTCACTGTTTTCATGACTCCTAACCGTTGGGAAGAAGTCAATCGTTTCTATGACGCAGCCTTAGACGTAGCGGAGGCAGAGCGGGAGGTCTTCCTCCGAGAACCTGCCCGTAGCGATCAAAGTTCTACCCACGAATGCAGCCCCTCATTGACCGCTCATTGGTCGGCGGAGTTCCTTTTCTGATTCCGCTTCTCTGCTCGACTTACCTCGCGGAGAAGCCACAATCTCGCAAACTTCCAATCTCTCGAAACGGTAAGGTCTGAAACCCCCAAAACCTGGGCAGTCTCTTCAATACTTAATCCCCCGAAAAAGCGCAGTTCCACAACACGACTCTTCCTTGGATCAATCGTTGCCAATACTGTGAGCGCATCATCCAAGGCCTCCAGATTCGCGTCTCGCTCCGTTGGGCTTACCAGGGCTTCATCGAGTGACACCCGTTGGACCTTGCCGCCTCGCTTGAGTTGACGGTGAGAGCGGGCGAAATCGACCAGGATCTGCCGCATGAGTTGCGCTGAAATCGCGAAGAAGTGCGCCCGATTTTGCCATTCGGCTCGATTAGAGACCAATCGCAGATAAGCCTCATTCACTAAGGCAGTCGGCTGCAAGGTGTGGCAAGGATTCTCAAAGCTCATGCGACGGTGGGCGAGTCGGTGCAGTTCTTGATAGACCAAGGGCGTCAGCTTCTCCAGTGCAGATGCCTCCCCACGACTCCACGCCTGGAGAAGATCGGTGACATCAACTGGTGAAGACAAGCTCATAGCTGCCACGATCGTCAATGGGTTACAAGACGAACACAGTATACACCTTCAGTTATTCGGGAATTCAACCTGTCATGCGTTAGCCTTGGGAAAGCCTTCGTCCAGCTTCATCCGCTCCTGAAAATGCCGTTGGGCATGCTTGCGCTGAGCGAAAGCTCGGGGAAAGCGCTCCGCAGCTGCTCTCAGCAATCCATGCCCGAGCAATTCCAAAAAAAATCTCGCACCCATGTAGGACTAGAACGTCAGTTTTCGCTTTATGAGATTGAGACAAGCGTACAAAGCGTGTCACCTCGAGTTAGCTCACCAAACGGGAGGAGCACAAATGCTGAACGTAATGAAGCTCGCATTTACTGGAAGGATCCGGCGATGCACAGTATTCCTGCTGGGCCTCGGCCTGGCAGTCAACACCTTAAGTCTAGATATCGCACGCGCGGATGCGGTGAGCGATTGGAGTGGAGTCGCGACGATCGCGGCAGTGGTTAACGCCAAAAGATCGCCCGCTCCTTCAACGTTTGACCTCGCCTACGTCCATGCTGCGATTTACGATGCCGTAAACGGTATCGACGGACGATACACACCGTTTGCCGTCAAGCTGGCGAATGTTCCGCTCGGCGCTTCTCAGGAGGCCGCTACAGCGGCAGCGGCCTACACGGTTCTGAAGACACTCTATCCGACACAACAGGCCTTCCTGGATTCAGCTTTCTCCTCGGCCTTGGCTGCCATTCCCAACGGGCAGGCCAAAGACCAGGGGGTTGACGTCGGCACAACTGTGGCAACTCAGTTTCTTGCCTTGAGAGCCAATGATGGAAGAGACGCCAATGTCACCTATGCTTTCGGCAGTGGTCCGGGCGTGTACCAATTAACTCCCGGGTCGCCCACTCCACCCATCGCACCATTGGCTCCGTGGGTAGCCAAAGCCAAGCCGTTCGCTCTAAAGAGTCCGTACCAATTTCGGCCAGACGGCCCACCCCGTTTGACCAGCCATAAATGGGCTGAGGACCTCAACGAAACCAAAGCCTATGGGGCTTTAAACAACAGCTTGCGGACGCTGGAACAGACTGAGATCGGGCTGTTCTATGGCATCGAGAATCCCGTCGCCCAGTTCAACCGGATTTTCCGCGACTTTGCCGCTACGCAGGGATTCAGTTTGGCCGATAGCGCTCGATTCTTCGGCCAGCTCTACGTGACCAATGCAGACTCCCTCATTGCCGGATGGGATGCGAAATACCACTTCAACTTCTGGCGTCCGGTGACCGCCATCCAGGCCGGCGATACGGATGGAAACAACAATACCGTGGCTGATCCCGACTGGCTCCCCCTGGTCGTCACCCCCGCTCATCCGGAGTACCCGGCAGCCCATGGCACCTTTACAGGGGCTTATGCCACTTTCCTGCGCCTCTTCTTCGGGACCAAGAGAGTCCACATCACCTTGACCAGCACAGCCGTGGTTACACCGCGTAGCTTCGACAACACGGACAATCTGATCAAAGAAATCATCGATGCCCGCGTTTTTGGAGGCATGCATTATCGGACTTCGGGGGACGATGGAATTGTGGTTGGGAAGAAGGTTGCCAAGTGGGTCGCGAGACACTACTTCCTCCCAGTGCATGGAGAGGATCGAGAAAATGATGGGATGACGAATAGTGGCTGGTAAGCATCCTGACTGTGTATGACATCCAGCAATGGATGCGGACCTTGCCTCTTCAGGTCCGCGTCCACTATTCATGAGCAGTGGAATTGGTTGTTGTCCGGTGCGAAAGGGCTCCATGATTGCTCATGGTCTGCAAACTTCAGCGGGGAAATCGATTTTTCTACGCTTCATTTTCTATTTGGGCCAATACTTGCGGCATGAAAGCAAGAATTTCGACAATTCGCTTGACATTGATAAGAGCGAAGATCCTAATGGCGGGAAGTGTCTTCTAGAAAATAAGGGATAGAACCCTCGTGCGATGAGGATCAACTATCAAGCGAGCGTTTGGAGGTGGCAACATGAAGAGGATCGTTGTGTTCTTCATACTAATCTCTCTTGCCTTGTTCTCGGATGGCAGACCTGTTAGCGCTTGCGGAGACAAATTGCTAGTTCTCGGACGAGGTGTCCGGTTCCAATCCGATGTGCCCATCCAGCCCGCATCGATTCTGCTCTATAAACTCGACAATCCTGGCTTGAAGTCGGTTTTGAATGAGGCCGGTCATAAGCTGCAATCCGTAGAAACCCAGCAGGACTTGGAAGCTGCTCTGAAGACTGGTAAATACGACATCCTCATGACGATTCTCCCTGAAGCTGCCGTTCTTGAAACTCTCGCAGCCTCCGCGCCCTCCAAACCCATCCTACTGCCCCTGGTTTTAAAGGGTGCAAAGACAGATATTGCTGTTGCGGAAAAACGTTATGGATGTGTGCTAAAGGCCCCCAACAGGGTTGGTCACTACCTGGCTACCGTAGACAAAGCAATGAGCATGAAGTCAAAGCGCGATGGATCAAAGCCAAAGCTGGTGGCCAGCAAGTAGCTCTTGGCCGGCTTCTTCACGGCTCAGTAAACAACTTCCCTCCAGCTAGCGTCGCCCTTCAGAGGTGACACTGCTTAGTTCCGACGGAAAAATGGGGCTTTCAAAGAGGCACCCGCATGATGACTCCGAGAAGAGCCATCAAAGCTCTCATCGCTTTTTTGGCTATCTTGTCCCTCCAGTCTTTGCTTCCTAGTTGCACCTTCGCCCAGGCATTCTTGCCGCAACGGGGAGAGGGTAATTTCTCCATCAGCTATCAAAACCTTTTTTTGCGCGACCACTTTGATTCGAGCGGCGCAAGATCCGATGTTGGGCACATCCAGATCCACAGCATGCTTCAAGACGTGGACTATGGCCTAACGGGCAAGGTTGCGGTGCGTCTGAGTCTGCCCTGGGTGATTTCGAAATATGATGGATCGGCAACGAATTACAGATTTGCCCATGTAAACGCGCAGAATACAGACAACGGTTCCTACCATAATACTCTTCAGGATTTCAAACTCTCCGTACGGTACAACTTGCGCGCACGGCCGTTCTTGGTCACCCCGATCATAGAAGGTGTTATCCCGAGCCACCACTATGAACAGTTTGCTCATTCCACGCCTGGTGCTGACCTCTGGGAAATGCGGTTAGGAGTGGGCGTAGGTCGTGGTGGGCTGGGATCTCTGCTGCCGATGGGCTACTTCCAGGCAGAGTATAAGTATGCAATAGTTCAAAAACACCTCGACATTCGCCCCAACCGCAGCATCGTGCGCTCGCAGTTCGGATACATCATCAAACGTGTGAATTTAGCCGCAACAAAGACACTGCAGATGACACATTCAGGGCTCGGTTTCGATTTCGTTGATTTTCCTGCGTCCACTAGGTTCGAAGTCCCGCCGGGCGAACGGTGGTACCGTCATGCTCAGATTTCGAAAAACAGTTTTCTGACTCTCGGTTTTCAAGTAGGTTTTCCCTTAACTCCCTCGGTGGACTTTACTGGCGCCTACCTGACCGACGTTTGGGGAATAAACGGGCATGCTCTGAACAGAGGCCTTGTCTTCAGCGTTAACTACAATTTTCGAACCCGCCGCTATGAGAACCGTACTCTCACTGCCCAAGCCTGCGACATCTATTGCCGCAAGTGCCAGGAAATATTCCGAGAGCCCAATGCGGTCAACCAGACACTGGGTATGCGCTGACAGGCAACCGCAAATTGCAGACACGAACCGGAGAAAGCAGAGCGGGCTAGTGAGAGTGGGGACCTGCGGGTTTCTTCTGCTCTTGCTAAGTAGTTCTTTGTGTGCAACGCAGTCAGTCAGTCCCTTAGCCCAAGAAAGGCTTCAGGAATATCGAGGAAAGATTATTGTGCTCAATTTCTGGGCAGCCTGGTGCGAGCAGTGCACGAGAGAACTACCGCTTCTGGTTCGGCTACAGCGCCAGTTTGAAGCTCGTGGCGTGCAATTCTTGGGAGCCTGCACCGACGAAGCAAAGGACCGGGAGAAAGCTGAGAACTTCCTCCGCAAGAACGCTGTCACGTATCCCTCATGGTTTGAACTATCGGACAAGGAAATGAAGGTTCTAGGTCTAGGACCTTCATTTCCTGCAACTGTAATATTCGATCGTGAAGGCAAACGGATTTTCCGCCTGATTGGCGACGTCAAAGAGAAACAGTTAGTGCAGCGGCTGGAATGGCTACTAGGAAAGCAGGAACGCCGTTCCCCTAAAGAGTTGGTGCTGCCACTTGGGATGGATAAGTCTGAGTATCGCTGAACCAGGGGATTCGTCGGGTTGTTGTATATGTCGAGGGTGCTCCGGCGCGTTTCAATCGTGCGCCGAGGCTCGCTGCACCGTGTTGTGCCGGCCAAATCAAACGCCACAAATAGAGACGATTCTCACTTGAGTCCCTCGACTAGATAGAGTTCGCTCGGAAAGGTCCAGTAGGTGTAAACGTAAGACTTTCCGTCGGGAGTAAGCCGGACTTGGCCCGCTGTGGAGCCAATGTCGATGAGCACTGCGGGGTCCGGAGGAATCAATTCTTTCCACAACTCTCGGCGGCCGCTGGCAATATCCAGCTTGTAGATCCTCAGTACCAAATCACCAGCCCCAGTCTCCCGCAAAAACAGAGACCGGCCATCGCCACTCCACTCAATCAGACTATCCCCTTCCATGTAACCATCAATGGTGCGAGGCTCTCCGCCGTCAACCGGGCAGAGATAAAATTCCCCATAACGATCGATGGCCGCAATCAGCTTCCCGTCGGGAGAGAGTAACCCGCCCACAATACCCTCTGATGTCACTGGTCGGGGCTCGCCACTGCCAATGTCCTGAATATAGGTTCGAGGACCATGGCTAGCCTCTACGCCCGAGAAAAAGATCCGTCTCCCATCCGGAAACCATCCGCCAAAGGCATATTCACTAATGGCCCCACGCGGCAGTGACTTCTGCTCGCCGGCCCCGGTAGGCAATAGAATAAGCTGGGGTGGTGACGTTTCCTGTAGCACGAGAGCCCATTTTGAGTCCGGCGATAATGCCAGCGGACGTCCCTCGCCGAGCCGCACGGCATCAGATCCGTCGGTCTTTCGCAGGTAGGTCGTTCGAATTCCTCTGACTCCGACTCCATATTCGTAGAAGAGGAGGGTTTTGCCGTCGGCCGAAAGATCCGCTGCCGCGGAGTAATCAAACCAGGACAAGTCGCGTTCCGTGGGTAGACCGGGTGTAAGGCCCATCACCCAGGAACGCGGGGTACCACGCTTCAACAAAACGCGGCGTCCGTCTTGGGAAATGTCAAGGAGAATCCCGGCGCTTGGGAAAGTACACACGAGCCTTTCTCGCTCCAAGAGGGTGACGGCGTAAAGAACCTGCTCCAGCTGCCCTTCCCGCCTGGCTCCTGTGAACCAGACCTCATCGGCGGCTGGAGTCCAAGCCAGACCGTGTAGCATTTGCCATCCCGTGGACAAGACCCTCTTCCTACCCGTCAGGTCCACAACACAGACGGAGCCACTAATGTCATTGAGTGTCGGATGGTCGAGAAATGCAATCAGATCTCCTTTCGGAGAAATGCGCATATTAGAGATCCAACCGTTGGTCTTATATAAGATTTTGCCCTGGGGATATTCAATGCAGAATTGGGCACCTTTGACTGAGGCCATGGCCAAATTCTGGCCGTCTGGAGCCCAGTCGGCAGAATGAACTCTCTGCATGATCTCCCGGGGTTCCCCACCGGCTGACGGTACTCGCGCCAGGGTACCCAGGCAATCGCCCCAAATCAAGATGCATCCCCGCGCAAGGGCCATCTCTCCTGTGGGGGAGATCGAGAAAATGCCAGCGTCGCGGAACCCTAGTGAACCCGACTCAGGACTCTCTGGACGAGTAGTATAGAGCTCAGACGGCTTACCGCCCCACGTCGCACTATAAACAATGTTCTTGCCGTCTGCGGCGAACCTCCCTCCAGTGATATTGCCGTGACGGAAGGTGAGCTGACGAAATGTGTGGGGGACCGGTCGATTGCCACGGTTCAGGAAATAGGTACCGGCTAGAGCGACAAGAAGCGCCAATGGGAATCCAGCGAGTGCCAGAGCTCGAAATCGCCTCACCTCAGCTGCAGGCGACGCTACCAAGGGTATCGCTGGCTCTGTGATTCCTAACTCTGAAAGGTGGTCCCGCACGCTCTGCAGTTCCCGTGCCAAGTCCAGCGTCGAGGCAAAGCGGTCCTCCGGGCTCTTGGCGAGGCAGCGTTCGATCACCCACCTGAAAGGCACCGGGGTCTTCGGATTCATTGCCGCCAGGGGTTCCGGCTCCTCTCGCATGATAGCCGACAGTGTCTCGGCGGCACTCTCCCGCGCAAACGCCCGCTTGCCGGTGACCATTTCGTAAAGGATCACTCCCAACGAAAACTGATCTGACCGATAATCCACTGGCTCCCCCCTGGCCTGCTCCGGGGACATGTAACCCACGGTCCCTAGCAGAATTCCTGGCTCAGTGCCTTTCCCGAATGTCACCGTCTGTTGTCCCTCATCCACCACGTACTGCTTCGCCAAACCAAAGTCGAGAATCTTCGCCATCCCTTCCTTGGTGATCATCAGGTTCTCTGGCTTCAAGTCCCGATGCACGATTCCCGCGGAATGCGCCTTGGCCAATCCATCCGCGACTTGTGTGGCTATTTGCAGAACCCTCTTGGTTGCCAGTGGCCCGGAACCTAATAGCTCTCGCAGAGTCTTGCCTTCTACCAACTCCATCACCAGGTAATGCACCGAATCCGCGCGATCAATCTCGTGAATGGTGATGATGTTTGGGTGGTTCAGTGCTGAGGCCGCTCGGGCCTCTTGTTCAAACCGCTGCTGCAAGTCTCTCCTTTCGGATAAATGACGAGGCAGGACTTTGATCGCTACCTCCCGATTCAATCGCCCGTCCCGGGCACGATACACTTCTCCCATCCCTCCGGCACCCAACACGCTTAGTATCTGATAGGTTCCCAGATTCTTCCCCAGTATCGATCGGGGTTCAGCGGCCAGCTTGCCCGCCATCACCTCCAGCGCCGGTCGATCCAGAATCCGCTTTGCATCTGTGTCGTAGGCCAACAGGGATTCCACCTCCTGCCGCAGGGCTTCATCTCCTGCACAGGCTTCCTGCAGAAGTTCCTCACGCTCAGATGGCTCTCGCTCCATCGCGGCGTGAAATAGCTCCTCAATTTGTTTCAAACGATCCGACGTCATCGTGCCCACTTCGGAATCCTGGAGTACTGCTTGTTTCGATAGCCAGGATTTGTTACTTCAACCCTTCGACGAGGTAGAGTTCGCTTTGCATGGTCCAAGAAGTGTAAACATAGTATCTTCCGTCAGGAGTCATTCGTACCTCTCCGACAGAAGAACCAATGCCTATTAGGCCTGTTGGGTCTGAAGGCGTCAGATCCTTCCAAAATTCTCGACGACCGCTGGTCAGGTCCAGCTTGTAAATCTTTAACAGCAAATCGCCCGCGCCTCTCAACAACAGCGACCTGCCGTCCGCACTCCACTGAAGCAAGCTATCGTGCTCCTCGTAGCCTTCAATGGCGCGAGCTTCTCCTCCCTCTACAGGACAAAGATACAGCTCTCCATAACGATCAACGGCTGCAATTCGCTTCCCATCAGGGGAAAGGAGCGCCCCGAGATAGCCCTCATCGGTCACGGGACGCGGCTCGCCGCCCCCGATTTCCTGGACATAAGTCCGAGGGCGATGGCCTGACTCTGTACCTGCGAAAAAGATTTGATTGCCATCCGGAAACCAGCCAGCCGACTTATACTCGGCGATGGCCCCACGCGGGAGTGACTTCTGCTCGCCTGGCCCTGTCGGCAACAGGACGAGTTGGGGAGGCTGGGTCTGTTTCACCGCCAGGGCCCACTTCCCGTTAGGGGAAAGAGCCAGAGGTCTGCCTTCGCCGAGTCGCTGGGGGTCTGAGCCGTCGGTTTTCCGCAGATACACCATGTGGGTGCCTCGGGCTGCCTCACCCCATTCATAAAACAGCAGAGTCCTGCCATCGGCCGAAAGGTCAGCGACCGTCGAATAATCAAACCAGCCCAAGTGGCGCTCGATTGAAGACCCGGGGGTAAGGCCGATCGCCGCACCCCTCACGGTTCCACGTACCATCAGAACGCGAAGTCCGTCGCGGGAAATGTCTCTGACGGTCGAAAAACCGGGTCCATTGTGGATTTCACGCTCCTGACCCAGGAGTGTGACCGCATGAACATCCAACCTTTCACCTTTGCCCACTTTGGTGGCTGAGAACCAGATCTCACTGCCCCCGGCGGACCAAGCCAGACTGTAAACGCCCTTCCATCCCGTGGACAGAGTCCTTTTCTTGCCGGCCAGGTCCACTACAGAGACCGAACCGCTAAAATCCTTAAGGACGGGGTGCTCGACAAAAGCAATCAGGTCTCCTCTCGGCGAGATGCGCGGGGACTGAATCCAACCTGAGGTCTCAAGTAAGGGCCGTCCGTCATATTCCAGGCTCCATTGTTCTCCTTTCAAACACGCTGCGGCTAAGCTCTTGCCGTCAGGGGCCCAATCGGCGCCAATGACCGCCGTCAATAACTCCTTGGGAGTGCCGCCGGCAAGCGGAGCTCGGGCAAGGGTGCCAATGCACTCGCCCGATTGGAGGGTACACCCTAAGGAAACTGCCATCTCACCAGAGCTCGATATCGAAAAAATGCCGGAGTTCTGTAAACCCAGGGATCGAGACTCAGGGCTTTCTGAGCGTGTCGTGAAGATTTCAGGGGGCTTCCCACGCCAAGTCGCGCCGTAAACAACAGTTTGCCCGTCCGCACCAAACCTCGCTCCCGTAATGGTGCCCTGTTGGAAGGTCAGTCGATGGAACGTTGGCAAAGGAAGTGTCTCGTTTCTTCCCCTATCCCTGCCTCGATTGAAGGAGATCAAAGAGAACACGGCCAAGAGTGCAGCTGCCAGACCAATCACTCCTATCAGTCGCCATTGCCTGATTCCGGTCGAGGGTGTAACAACGGCAGCTTCTGGCCGTTCAACTTCGGAGAGACGATCTCGCAACACTTGGAATTCGCGAGCCAAATCTCGAGTTGAAGCGTAACGTTCTTCTGGATCCTTCGCCAAACACCGCTCTACAATCCACCGTAATTGCGTCGGCGTTGACGGACTCAACTCTGCGATCGCTCTTGGCTCCTCCACAATGATGGCCGACAAAGTCTGGGCCGCACTCCCCCGCGCAAACGCCCGCTTCCCCGTGACCATTTCGTAGAGAATCGCTCCCAGTGAAAACTGGTCCGACCGAAAATCCACCGCCTCCCCTCTTGCCTGCTCCGGTGACATGTAACCTACCGTGCCCAGCAGAATCCCTGGCTCCGTGCTCTTTCCCAACGCTGCAGTCTCTGTTCCTGCCCCGGCAACCCTCTGCTGCTTTGCCAAGCCAAAGTCCAGAATCTTCACCAACCCTTCCTTGGTGATCATCAGGTTCTCTGGCTTCAAGTCCCGATGCACGATCCCGGCAGCGTGGGCCTTTGCCAATCCATCCGTAACTTGTGTGGTTAGTTGCAGAATCCTCTTGATCGCCAACGCCCCAGAATTCAGCATCTCTCGCAGCGTCTTGCCTTCGACCAACTCCATCACCAAATAGTGCGCCGAATCCACGCGACCAATCTCGTGAATCGTAATAATGTTCGGATGGTTGAGAGCCGATGCTGCCCTAGCTTCTTGCTCAAACCGCTGCTGCAGATCTGCCCTCTCCGATAGATGGCGAGGCAGCACCTTGATCGCTACCTCCCGGTTCAACCGCGCATCCCGAGCGCGATACACTTCACCCATCCCGCCGGCACCCAGTACCCCCACGACCTGATACGGTCCCAAACTCTTTCCCAAGAGTGTCGGAGGCTCCTCTGCCAGCTTCTCCGCAACCACCTGCAGCGCTGGCCGATCCAGAATCCGCTGTCCGTCCGTGTGGTAGGTCAACAGCGATTCCACCTCCCGCCGCAGCGCCTCATCTCCCCTGCACGCTTCTTGCAGAAATGCGTTCCGCTGAGCCGGTTCCCGGTCCAACGCCGATTGACACAACTCTTCAATTTGTTGCCAGCGGTCCATGAAACTCGGGGAGAGCAACGAATGAGCAGTGTCTATCTTGTTCGTCGTCTAAAGGAATGTCGCACGGCTCAGCGCGAGCCCTGAATTCACCAAAAAGCTGGATGGCTTTTCGTTCTTCACTGGCCTTCTTTTCTCAACCATCCTTCTCGTGGAAGCAAGGCTTTGCAGGCGCCTATTATGAGCGCCGTGGTTTTGCTAACACTTAGATCCTTTCGGTGACCTGTTCTACCGAAAAAAGCCTTCTCAATGACCCGACTTTTGCGGAAGGACCACAGTCAGAACGCTAAGTGTACCATTCGAAGCCGACAGGATCGGACAATCTGCCCGTTATGCGCTCCGTATTCTACATAAGGATCATCGTTTGCCGGTAGCTGGATTAGATTAGCTTGCACGCTCTCCTGTGATGCAGGCAAAGCCATCATGAATGGACCCGGTGCCAGCGAGATGCACTGGCGATGGCTTCACGCAACCCGCTCGCCTCGACCAGTAGGAGTTTGGTCTTGTGTTTGAACCTGGTGGTGTACTTCTGGAGGAAATGGGGCCGGTGCGAGTCCGGCGACGAGCCGTTTCCCATGAGAAAGCAACCTGAGCTGACCTGGGGCCGAACTGGATATCGAACAGACTTGCTGCCCATTCATTAGCATCGAGCCGAGCGTTGCTCTTGAAGCCGAAGGGCATTCTCCACGCTGTGCTGTATAATGCCCGCGCCCCATTGCACGCTGTTCAAAGATCACGAATCCTGAGCGTCTCACATGACAAATGACGAAATACGCCTTACTCAGATGGCAAAGCGAGCGGGTTGTGCTGCCAAGCAACCTCCGGGCTATTTGATCCCTCTTCTGGGCAAGCTAGCAGAGATCTCCGATCCGAGGGTGCTGGTGGGAAGTTCGACAGCCGATGATGCTGCCGTCTACCAACTCAATGACGACCTGGCCCTGGTGCTGACGACCGACTTTTTCACACCGATTGTGGACCGCCCTTATGACTTTGGAGCTGTGGCAGCGGCTAACGCACTGAGCGATGTTTACGCAATGGGTGCCCGGCCGTTGACTGCCTTGAATCTGGTTGGCTTTCCCGACCAGCTCCTCGGACCCGAAGTCCTTGGGGATATCCTGCGAGGAGCGAGCGACAAAGCTCGAGAGGCCGGGATCGATATTGTTGGCGGGCATACCATCAAAACAGACGAGCCTATCTTCGGGCTTGCGGTCGTAGGAACGGTTCACCCGCAGAAGGTTCTCACCAACGCGAAGGCACGGCCGGGAGATGCTCTGATTCTTACGAAACCTATCGGCTTGGGAATCATTACCACGGCTGCCAAGCAGGGAGAAGATCGTCTGGAGGCCATCCCAAAGGCGATTGAGGTCATGAAGACCCTTAACCGGATAGCTTCTGAAGTGATGGTTTCAGCCGGAGCGAATGCTCTCACAGACGTCACTGGCTTCGGCTTGCTCGGGCATCTCCGCAACATGACGACCGCCAGTCAGGTGGGTGCAAATGTCTGGCTGAGCCAGGTGCCTGTGCTGCCGGCAGCCTGGGAGTATGTGCGCGCCGGAATTGCTCCGGGGGGAACGCATGCGAATTGGCGCTTTCTCAACAGTTGGGTAGACTACGCCCCGAGTCTTACGAAGGAAGAGCAGTTGGTGCTGTGCGACGCTCAGACTTCCGGTGGGCTGTTCGCAGCGATTCCACCGAGTGATACCGATAGAGTGCTCGCGTCACTTCATGAAGCCGGTCTCACCCAGGCGGCCATGGTGGGCGTTGTGACCGCCGATACCTCCGGTCGTATCACGGTTTCGAGGCAGCCCTAGTTGATTTCTGTCGCGAAACTAGAGGATTGCACGAAAACTCCCTCGGCTGAGGGGATGAGACGTGCAGTGAGATGGTCGCGGAGTGCCACTCGGGTGGTGCGAGTCCCCGTAGTCCCGCTATGGATTTGGCTTTGCCGCGACCGTTCGAACCACCCCCGCCGTGGCCCTTGGCCGCGGCTTCCCCTCCTTATCTAAGGAGGGGAGCTGTGCTGTCGAGTTTTGCGACGGAACCTAAGGTTAGGACCAATAGCACTTTCGCGCGACATTGTGTCAATATGAACGATGTAGCCCCGACCAGAGCAGCAGATTGTCCATTTTAGACGCAAGGGATCTCGCGATGACCGTTGGAAGCAGCGAAGACATTGCCAGCATTGTCAAGGCCTTGAAGCAGAAACCCGGCGCCCTCCTACCCATTCTTCATGGTATTCAGGAGGAGCTTGGCTATGTGCCTTCAGAGGCCATACCGATTGTTGCCAGCGAACTCAATCTGACGAGGGCAGAAGTTCATGGGGTGGTCAGTTTCTACCACGATTTTCGTTCCAAGCCCTCTGGCAAGCATGTCGTGAAAATTTGCCAGGCTGAGTCTTGCCAAGCCATGGGCAGTGTCGAACTGACAACCTTCGCCAAAGAGAAGCTAGGCGTGGACTTTCATGAGACCACCAAGGATGAGGTGTTTAGTTTGGAACCGGTTTATTGTTTGGGCAATTGCGCTTGTTCTCCCGCAGTGATGGTGGATGAAGAAGTCTTTGGTCGAGTTACTCCGCAGTGCTTCCAGAAAATTCTTCAGGAGGTGATGGGTCAGCCAGAATGAAAGCAACGGTCTATATCCCTCAAGATTCAGGCGCGCTCTCACTAGGAGCAGAAGCTGTCGCGAATGCCGTTCAGGCAGAAGCCAGAAAACGCGGGCAGGAGTTGCAGCTCATACGCAACGGGTCCCGAGGCATGTACTGGCTCGAGCCACTGGTTGAAGTGGTGACAGCAGCCGGGCGAGTTGCCTACGGACCCGTGTCGCCACCTGACGTGCCGAGTTTGTTTGAAGCAGGCCTTCTGGAGGGAGCTAACCATCTGTTGCATCTGGGACTGACCGAGGAAATTCCCTATTTCCGGAACCAGGAGCGGATGACTTCCGCCCGTGTGGGTGTTATCGATCCGACCTCTCTGGAAGACTACTGCGCTCATGAGGGTTTCAGAGGACTGCGCAACACTCTGTCTTTGAGCGGCGAGCAGATCATCAAGGAACTCATCGAGTCGGGCTTGCGTGGCCGTGGGGGGGCCGCGTTTCCGACCGGTATCAAATGGAAAACGGCTTTCGACACGCCATCGGAGCAGAAGTATGTTGTGTGCAACGCCGATGAGGGCGACTCCGGCACGTTTTCTGACCGCATGATCATGGAAGGCGATCCCTTCATCCTGATTGAAGGCATGATCATTGCGGGGCTTGCGATTAACGCCAGCCAAGGCTACATCTATTTGCGATCGGAGTATCCTCACGCCCTTCGAGTTCTTAATCTTGCGATAGAGAAGGCCTATGAAGCGGGTTACCTGGGCGAAGACGTTTTGGGCAGCGGAAGAAAGTTCGATCTGGAGGTGCGTCGCGGTGCTGGGGCCTACATCTGTGGGGAAGAGACAGCCCTGCTCGAAAGCCTGGAAGGAAAGCGCGGGATGATTCGTTACCGGCCGCCGCTTCCGGCGGTCGTTGGACTCTTTGGCAAACCGACCATCATCAATAATGTCATCACGCTTGCCTCCGTTCCCATCATCTTTGATAAGGGCGCTGCCTTCTACAAGAACTATGGAGTGGGGCGCTCGCGCGGCACGCTGCCGTTCCAACTGGCTGGTAACATCAAACGGGGAGGCCTGGTTGAAAAGTCCTTTGGACTGACACTCCGCGAACTGCTTTATGATTTCGGTGGTGGAAGTTTCACTGGCAGACCGATCCGGGCGGTACAGATCGGTGGTCCTCTGGGTGCCTACCTGCCGGAGTCGCAGTTTGACGTTCCACTGGATTACGAAGCGTTTAGTGGAATTCAAGCTATGCTGGGTCATGGCGGAGTTGTCGCGTTTGATGACACTGTCGACATGGCAAAGATGGCCAGGTTTGCGATGGAGTTCTGCGCTGTCGAATCTTGTGGCAAATGCACACCCTGCCGGATCGGGTCGACTCGGGGAGTGGAAGTCATCGACAAGATAATCCAAAATCGCAACCGCAATGCCAATCTTCATCTCTTGAGGGATCTGTGCGATATCATGGTGAACGGCTCACTGTGCGGATTGGGAGGTCTCATCCCGAACCCGGTGCTGAGTGCCATGAAGCACTTTCCGGGAGATTTTGGAATCAAAGATGTGGAGAAATTCAGTCTAGCTTGAGCGAAATCTCTGAGCCTCGATCCGACAAACGCGGCGCAACGAGCGGAGCGGGGCCAACAAAACGCGTGAGGGCTTCATGCACTCTATAACGGACACGGATTTTGGAACCCCCAAGAGAAATTCAGACACGACGGTTTCCCTGGAAATTGACGGTATTCCGGTAACGGTTCCGACAGGGAGTTCGATCCTCTATGCGGCTACAACTGCGGGAACACGAATTCCAAAACTATGCGCAACCGATAGCCTGGAAGCGTTTGGGTCCTGTCGTCTCTGCCTAGTCGAAATTCAGGGTCGCAAAGGTTACCCAGCTTCCTGCACGACCCCTGTCGAAACTGGAATGAAAGTGCGCACTCAGTCTCCCAGACTGGCCGATTTGCGTCGCGGCGTCATGGAGCTCTACATCTCCGATCATCCGCTGGACTGCCTTACGTGCCCGGCCAACGGACACTGTGAGTTGCAGGACATGGCCGGAGCGGTGGGTCTGCGAGAAGTGCGTTACGGGTACGACGGCGCCAATCATCTGGATGCTCCGAAGGATGAATCGAATCCCTACTTCGCATTTGATCCCAGCAAGTGCATTGTCTGCAGCCGCTGTGTGCGGGCCTGCGAAGAAGTGCAAGGAACCTTTGCTCTAACCATCGACGGTCGCGGCTTTGCTTCCCAAGTGTCGCCCGGCCAGATGGAAAGCTTCATGGATTCCGAGTGCGTTTCTTGCGGAGCCTGTGTGCAGGCCTGTCCCACGGCGACGCTCATGGAAAACTCTGTCTATCAGCTTGGGCAGCCTGACCGAGCCGTTGTGACGACCTGTGCTTATTGTGGTGTGGGCTGCTCGTTTAAGACGGAGATGAAAGGCGACCAGGTGGTTCGCATGGTGCCAAATAAAGATGGTCACGCCAACCACGGACATTCATGCGTGAAGGGTCGCTTTGCCTTCGGATACACAACGCATTCCGAACGAATACTGAAGCCCATGCTCCGGACGAGCATTGATGACCCTTGGAAAGAAGTTTCCTGGAACGAAGCGATCGGCTATGTGGCTGACGAATTTAAACGCATCCAGGCCACGCATGGCCGCTACTCTATTGGAGCGATCACTTCTTCACGCTGCACGAACGAAGAAACATTCCTGGTGCAGAAGTTGGTGCGCACAGTATTTGGCAACAACAACGTGGACACCTGCGCCAGAGTCTGCCACTCACCCACGGGCTATGGTCTCAAGACGACCTTAGGCACGTCTGCCGGCACACAGGCGTTTGACTCGGTTGAGGAAGCCGACGTCATCATGGTGATCGGCGCCAACCCAACCGACGGTCACCCTGTGTTTGCGTCCCGGATGAAGAAGCGCTTGCGTGAGGGCGCCAGATTGATTGTGGCCGATCCGCGCGCAATCGATCTTCTCCGCACTCCGCCGCGCATCGAGGCCGACTACCATCTCCAACTGCGTCCCGGGACCAACGTTGCCCTGATCAACGGCCTCGCGCACGTCGTAGTGACTGAAGGTCTCGCCAACGACACATTTGCCCAGGAGCGTTGCGAGCCCGAGGAGTATCGCAAGTGGAAGGAGTTTGTCTCGCAGGCAAAGTATTCCCCAGAGCAAGTGGAAGCGATCACGGGAGTGCCCGCAGACAACATCCGGCGGGCGGCGCGCCTCTACGCAACGGGTGGCAACGCAGCGATCTACTATGGTCTTGGCGTGACCGAGCACAGCCAGGGCTCCACGATGGTGATCGGCATGGCCAACCTGGCAATGGCGACCGGCAATATTGGGCGCGAGGGTGTCGGAGTTAATCCGCTTCGTGGGCAGAACAATGTCCAGGGGGCCTGCGACATGGGCTCATTCCCGCACGAGTTGTCGGGGTATCGTCACATCTCGGATGCCAGCGTGCGTGCCTTGTTCGAAAAGGAGTGGAACGTCACTCTTGATCCTGAACCCGGCTTGCGGATTCCCAACATGTTCGACGCCGCACTGGACGGAAGCTTCAAGGCCATGTACATCCAGGGTGAAGACTTCGCCCAGTCAGACCCGAACACGCAACACATTGAAGCCGCATTGCGCTCGTTGGAATGTGTCGTCATCCAGGATTTGTTTCTCAACGAAACGGCCAAGTTTGCACACGTATTTCTACCAGGCTCGACGTTCCTGGAAAAGGATGGCACCTTCACTAACGCCGAGCGCCGCATTCAACTTGTTCGCAAAGTGATGCCCCCGGCGGCCGGCATGGGAGATTGGGAGATCACCATGGCGATCGCTAACGCCATGGATTACCCCATGCACTACAATCACCCATCAGAAATAATGGATGAAATCGCTCGGTTGACCCCAACGTTCAGCGGCGTCAGTTTCGAGAAACTGAATCGGCTCGGCAGCATTCAATGGCCCTGCAATGACAAAGTCCCCGAAGGAACTCCCACGATGCACGTGGGACAATTCGTACGCGGCAAAGGCAAGTTTGTTATCACGGAATACGTCGCGACTGAAGAGCGCACCAGCAGGAAGTATCCCCTGATTCTTACCACCGGCCGGATTCTTTCGCAGTACAACGTCGGCGCCCAGACACGCCGTACTGATAACGTCGTGTGGCATCACGAGGACGTGCTCGAAATTCATCCCCACGATGCGGAGCAGCGTGGCATTAGAGAGGATGCTCAGGTTTCGATAACCAGCCGAGCTGGGAATATTGTCCTGAGGGCAAGAATCTCCGATCGCATTCAGCCCGGCGTGGTCTATACCACGTTCCACCATCCTGTTACAGGTACGAACGTCATCACCACAGACAACTCGGACTGGGCCACGAATTGTCCCGAATACAAGGTTACCGCTGTCGAAGTGAGCCTGGTCACGCACCAATCCGAGTGGCAGGAGCGCTATCGTGACTTTACCGACCAGCAAGAAGCGTTGTTGAAGCAACGCGAATTTCATGATCGGAGCCAAGTAGCCTACAAAGCAGCGCTCTACACTATGACCATGTTAAACCCCGAGTTGACAGCTGACGAGGCGCGGGAGTCTCTTGAGTTCTTGCCTGTAAGTGGGAAATGAGTAAAGTTCTCGAACGTGTTAACAGGGGGCTAGACGCGCTGGAGTTTCTTGACGGGATCGAGAGCAATCGAACACAGGCAGTGCATCTCCCTGTGCCACCTCTCTTCCTTGGAGCATGCACGGATGTCGCCAACCATGTTTCAACACCTCGAATAGGCGTGGCGCACGAGGAAGGCAAAACCAAAGCCTGAGCGTTCTCGCCAATGGATATTCAGCATTTGGTTAAGATGGCCAACAATATTGCATCCTTTTTCGAAGCGGAACCGGACGCCTCAAAAGGGGCAAAAGCGGTTGCCGAACATCTGAAGAATTTCTGGGATCCGCGCATGCGCCGCGAGATCCTCAGCTATGCCGACCAGCAACAGGGTGCCGGCCTGAAAAAGATTGTTCTCGAAGCCCTGCGGACTCACCGCGTTGAGATTGGCGGCCAATCACTCGACTCCAAGCCATTGTAACCTTGAAGTGCTAGAAGCGTTGCTCAGGACCGATCGGTTGTTGACGGAGAAGTGGTTCCCTATTTCGCGAAGCATGGGTTCCTGTTCCTTTTGCCTGCATGTGCCACCAGACAGCGCAGGCTCAGGACTTGGTTTGAGACCAAGCTGTTCCCCAGCGTAATCCTGCATGACCCCACCTCCTGCAAATCTTCCCGAAAAGAAATAGCATGACTACAAGAAGGAAGGACGTTCTGCGACAAAACACTCGCAGCACGATCAAGAACAAATTCGAGAATACCTTGACATCCTAGGCATGCTTTTTTATTCTGATATCTCGAATGCCTAGGCATAACAAAACAGCGCGAAATGATGCCGAAATCCTTCAGGGGACCCTTGATCTGTTGATCCTGAAGGTTGCTGCTCTACAGCCAATTCACGGCTATGGGATCGTTCAGAGGCTTCAGCAAATCTCGAATGAGGCTCTCCAGATTCGACAAGGGTCATTGTACCCGGCACTCTACCGATTGGAGAACCAGGGTTGGCTGAAAGCGGAATGGAAGACCACCGACGGCGGGCGTGAAGCCAAGTACTATCGCTTGACCAAGGCAGGACGTCAGCAACTGGAAGCTGAAACTGCCGGCTGGAAGCGTTTGTGCGACGCGATCTCGCTAGTCCTCGAAACTGGAGAGTGAGGAATCGGAAAGATGAAATGGAGCGCCTGGTTCAACCGCCGTCGCTGGGAAGGGAGAATGGATACGGAGTTCCAGTTCCATTTGGACAGCCAGATCAGCGACTATGTTCGCAAGGGGTTAAGCCAGGAGGAAGCGGAGTTGCGTGCTCGCCGAGAGTTCGGGCCGCCCGAACTGGCGAAAGACGAGTGCCGCGACCAGAGGCCTGTCGAATGGCTCGATCACTTCTTGCGAGACCTTCGTTACGCCTGTCGTTCATTGCGGAGGAGCCCGGGGTTTGCGGCGGCTGCAATCATCACCCTTGCGCTCGGGATCGGTGCGAACACGGCGATTTTCAGCGTCGTCTATGCCGTACTTCTGAAGCCGCTTCCATACTCGGAACCAGAGCAAATCTACAGCGTCGAGGTCGTGATACCGGAGCGCCGCAGCCAATTCGCGAGCCTGCCAGTTACGGTACAGGCCTACCTGGAATGGCGCAAAGCAAATACCGCCTTCGCGGCGATGAGCGCTCTGAGTCGCTGGGAATGTAGTCTGACCGGCGACGGCGAGCCCGAACTCCTTGGCGGCGCGCGCGTCTCAACCAACTTCTTCTCCTTTCTGGGTGTTCCGATAGAGCGCGGCCGCGGGTTTTCTATCGAAGAGGAACAGCCGGGAAATGAGAGAGTGGTCGTGATCAGCGATGCGCTGTGGCGCAGACGGTATGGTGCCAACCCGGCATTGATCGGTAGAGCGATCAACGTGAACGGGGAAAGCCATATCGTGGTAGGAATTGCTCCTCCCTCTCTGCTGGTACCGACGGGAACGCTGCTTCATCCGTTGATTGCTTTCGCCCCTCAAATTGATCTTTGGAAACCGATCGCGGTGACGCAGCGCGAGCTCAAGAACGAGAGTTGGGACCATGGACTGCTAGTTCGGCTTAGGCCTGGTGGGAACCGTGAGCAAGGCCGACATCAACTGCAGGCCATCCTCAATGCGTTAGTCCGTGCGCAAGTGCCGGATATAAAAACCGAGTTGATCCCCGAACTCGTACCGATCCGTGAGATCTATGCGGGAAAGGTCCGGCTGCGGCTGCTGCTCGTCTTGGGGGCTTCAGGGTTGTTGCTATTGATTGCCTGTACAAACATCGCAAATCTGTTTTTGGCCAGGGTTGCCAGCCGCGCCGGCGAGTTTGCCACACGAATCGCGCTCGGCGCCGGACGAGCGCGGATCCTGAGCCAAACGCTCACGGAAACCAGCGTGCTTGCGATTCTTGGCGGAACACTCGGCGCTGTGATCGCCCAATACGGCACGGGCCTGTTGGCCGCTCACGGTCCCGATGACGTCCGATTGTTGGCCGACACCCAGTTGAATCTGCCGGTCTTCTTGTTCGCAACCACTGTGAGTCTGGTTACGGGGATCATCTGCGGGGTCTTTCCAGCCTGGCAGACATACCGTAAGGATGCCAGCAGAAGCCTCCACGAAGGCGCCAGAACGGCCTTCAGAGGCAGCCGGACAGTGCGTTTTTGCCAGATTCTGGTCGGAGTGGAAATGGCGCTCGGAACGGCACTGTTGGCCTCGGCCGGATTGCTGCTGCACAGCTTCGTCAGGGTCATGCGTGTCGACCGCGGCTACCAGATAGAGCGCGTTCTGGCGGTGGATCTGTCACTGTTCGGCCAACGCTACTCGACCGGTGAGAGCCGGGTAGAGTTCTATCGCGAATTGCCCGGAAACGTTCGAGCTCTTCCCGGCGTCCTCGCAGCCGGAGCGATCAGCGATCTGCCTGCCTCCTCGGGATCTTCGGGTGCCAGTCGAACGATCTTTTTCGCGACGGACACAAACTTCCAAAGCCTCGTACTCGCGAGGCCGGTCGCGATGATTCGAAGCGTCACAGCGGGCTACTTTGCTGCAAGCGGGAGCGCCCTACGGGCCGGGCGATTCTTTACCGACCACGAGGACGTTCCGGTGTCGTTGATCAGTGAGTCTCTTGCAAACCGCCTTTGGCCGCGGGAAACCCCAGCGGCTGCTGTCGGCCGCACAATCCGCCAGGGCGACGTCACGGGACCGTTGATCGCCGTGGCCGGAGTGGTGGAAGATGTCCGTCCTGGCGGCGCCGATCGCGAGTTGCCACCGGTCATCTATCGGCCCCATGATCAATGGGCGAGTGGACCGATGACCTTGGTCGTGAGAACCTCCCAGGAGCCAGCTGCCTTGGGTCCGGCGGTACGCTCCGAAATCAGGAAACTGGATCCGAACCTCCCCATTCCCGCCATACGAACTATGCGAGAGATCGTCTCGGCATCGGTTGCACAACGGCGCTTCCAGATGGTGCTGACTTCGTTGTTTGCTTTTGTGGCCCTTCTGCTCGGCGCGGTAGGCATCTACGGCGTGGTCAGCTATTCGGTAGCTTGCCGGACGCGGGAGATCGGCCTTCAGATCGCGCTCGGGGCAATGCGGATCGACGTCATGCGTTGGGTCTTTTCGCATGGCGTGCAGCCGGTCCTGATCGGGTTGCTCGTCGGATTGGGCGGGGCTATCGCAATTGCCAGAGCGCTGCGCAGCCTGCTCTTCGAGATCACCCCAACTGATCCTGTGACCCTGGGCAGTGTCCTGCTGGTTTTGCTGCTCACCTCCGCCCTGGCATGCTATCTTCCCGCACGCCGCGCGGCACGGTTGGACCCGATGGCCGCGCTTCGTCATGAGTAACAATCGAGGCAAGATCCTGACTGATCGGTCGGACTAATCTGCAATACCGTTCCTTCGCACGAACATACCCATTGGGTTCCGCGTTTGCTGAGAATGCTTCACCGAGGAAGCCTGGGGGACTATTCTTCGATGAAGCGATAGTACCTCCCCATCCAGTAGGGCAGCAGGAAAAAGGCACCGTCGTCTTCCTGTGTCCCGTTACCGCCTCCGTCCATCTGATACGGATTCCCATTCCATTTCATGAGAGCCCGTTCGTCGGGAGGCAGCGGCAGGAGGGATTGCGGTCGTCGAAATCGATCGCTGTCTTGACGGAGCTGAGCATCCCAGCGAAACGAGTTTGCCGTGCTCCATGAGATAAGATCCATGGGAATCCGTTGCAGTGTCCAGATTGCGTCATCCACGTCGAAGTCTGGTGCTCCGCTGGCGCTTGCATAGACGAAGTTCCACAGAGGATTGTGCTCTGGCCGCTCGACCTCGTAAAAATGCTTCAAGCTTTGCAGGTAGGTGGCTCGCAAGGTTGGATCGCTCTCGTACTTCAGAAGCGAATAGAAGGCCAATACTGCCAGTTCGTCATCAGAGTGATTTGTCCCGGCCGTGTTACCGTGCTCCTTGTATCGTAGCGTCAGCCGGTCGTACTCGAAATTTGTGATGAGATCGCGATAGCCCCGCATAAACCTGTCGTCCTGGGTGATGTGATGGGCCGTGCGTAATGCAGCCAGGATTTCCAAGGCGTTCAAAGGCGCGTCTGCCGGGCCAATGCCGTCAGTTGACTTGAAGTAGTCGATGGACCACTTGCCCCAGGTTGTAGGCTTCTTGTCAACGTCC
>Ga0187893_10003180_pt1 | contig 34065 bp, 30 predicted proteins | sample MA1701074metaG_FD_139574 | JGI IMG/M metagenome (GOLD analysis project Ga0187893, IMG submission 139574) | White microbial mat communities from a basaltic lava cave in the Kipuka Kanohina Cave System on the Island of Hawaii, USA - MA170107-4 metaG ...
CCGGAGCCCACACCTGCGCGCCCATGTGCGGCAGGCTGCCCCACAGGATGGGAAGGCTCAGCAGCGCCCCGCCGATCAGCCGGGTGCGAAGCCCTGCAGGCTCGCGCGAGCGCCGCGCTGCCTCCCTGTCGACCGTTGCTTCCTCGGACGCCAGCGCCTCGTACCCGGCAGCGCGCACGGCACGCCGCAGCGACTCGGGGGTCGCCACGCCCGGGACGAGCTCGACGGTCGCCCGCTCATTGGCGAGGTTCACCGAGGCCGAGAGCACGCCTTCGGTCGCGCGCAACGCGTCTTCAACTTTGGCCACACAGGATGCGCACGACATCCCAGCGATGGGGATGACCAGCCGCTCGCGCGGCACGGCATAGCCCGATCCATGCACGGCCGCGACCAGGTCGTCGATCGCGACGCGCCCGGGGTCAAAGGCTACCGACGCACGTTCGGCGGCAAAGTTGACCTGCGCGGTGGCTACCCCCGGCGTCTTCTGGAGACCTTCCTCCACCCGCGCCACGCAGGAGGCACACGACATGCCTTCAACGGGGAGATCGACGCGCTTCAATCCCTTTGGAGTGGGCTCAGCGATCTTTGTCTCGCTTTGTACTGTCATAGGATTCTCCTTGAACTTCTCCCGAGACTCCTTCGAATTTCCTAGAGTTTGCTCGACATCTCAAAGACCTCGAGGAGCTCGGCGATCGTGCGCTCGCGCTCGTGCGGATCACTCGAGCGAATGGCCGTCGATGCGCAGTGCTCCAGGTGGTCTTCGAGGACCATCGCATTGACGCGGTCTAGGGCCCGCTGAACGGCCAGGATCTGCCGCATGACATCAACGCAATAGGTACCGTCTTCGACCATGCGCTCGACGCCTCGAACGTGCCCGGCGACACTGCGCAGGCGCGTCGTGATTTTTTGCCGTTTCTCCTTTGAACCATGCGCGACGGCGGTTTCTGCCGGAACCATCGTAATACCTCCGTTTTGAACAGGCACCCTCGTGATTCCCGCGTCCTGTGACCGTTTTCGAAGTACCCACCCCCCTGGGGGAGGGGGAGCCACTTCTCCTTTAGCATACGAGCACGACGGCAAGGTGTCAATCCGTTGGACTCGCGACCGTCCACCCGAGGGACAGCTTATCACCCTCATGGAGGTTTTACAGAGAATTCACTATGGCCGGACAATGGCTATAAGCAACGCGCGATGAGTCCCACGCTGCGGCTCTCACGGACGACCTGGCGTTGGTACTGGGTGCTCCTCCTCACCAACGCCATGGACCTACTGTTCACCTACACCGCCGTTGAGCGCGGCTTCGAGGAATGGAACCCCCTGCTCCGGCCGTTTCTGCTCACGGCCTGGCCAGTAGCGCTGAAGGGTACGGCCTTTCTTGTCTTGGGGTACGGCCTGTGGCAGTTGATGCAGCGGCCACGCAGCGCGCGCCGCATCTCGGTGATGATTCAGAGCACGGCGATGATGTACCTTGCCGTGATTGCGATCCACCTGGTAGGCCTGTTCCTCCTCCGCGCCGTCTAGCCAGCACCCTCACCCACGTTTGCTCATATCTTGCCCGTTCCTCCTCGCAGCCGCAAACTCGTCGTCCCCTAGCATGTCACGAGCGACGCCACCATCGTGTACGATGGAATTGGAGGGGACGTCCTATCCGAGAGCCAAAACCCGAACGCTGGACGAGTAGTGCTCTTTGATTCAGGACGCTTCAACTCGGCGGTCTGGTGGGTCGGGCTACCGAATGACTCCGGCCGTTTCTGTTCTCATGCCGGTTTACAATAGCGAGCGCTTCTTACGGGAAGCCCTCGAAAGCGTCATTGGGCAAAGCCTTACGAGCTTCGAGTTGATCGTCATCGACGATGGCTCTACCGATGGCAGCGCCTCGATACTGAAGACATATCGTGATCATCGCATCAAAGTGATTCGCCACTCCGTCAACCAGGGACTGTCGTCTGCTCTGAACCGTGGGCTTGAGGTGTGCGTCGGAGAATTCATCGCCCGAATGGATGCTGATGATGTCGCAATGCCGAACAGGCTGGCAAGACAGGTGGGCTTTCTTCAAGAACACCCGGAGACAGGGGTCACGGGCTCTTTCTGTGAGGTGATCGACAGTGGAGGGCTGCGAATAGGCACCATGAGTCTACCGGTCACAGATCTAGCCATTCGCTGGTCGTCTCTGCTTGCTTCCCCGTTCGCACATCCGTCTACGATGATCCGGCGAGATGTGCTGGAGAGGCACCAGTTGAGGTTCGATCCAACGCTGCTGGTCGCGGCTGATTACGATTTGTGGACGCGGCTGCTCAGGTACACTCGTGGAGCCAATCTGGATGAGCCTCTGCTACGTTACCGGATCCACAATGAAAGCCAAACTACTCAACATAGGAAGACTCAGTTGGCGAATCGCGATAGGATCGCCTTACGTACGATAGGGGAGCAATTCCCACGTCTTCGGATTACGCTGCCGGAGGTCTCGCAGCTGCGTCACCTCTTCAGTGGTGGGCGCGAGCAGCCCCCTGACGGCTTCAAACGGCGCAGCGAACTGGTCAGCCTCTACTTGGACCTCTGGCGAGCGTTTGCGCAAAATCACCGGGGTGAAGCCCTACTGCGCGAGCTCCAACGGAAGGAGGCGCTGAGGACCGCCCGCGTCCTCCTCCACCGTCCACTGCCGCCAAGATGGTGGGTCCCTCTCCTTCGCCTACTCGCACTTTCACCGGGTCTGAGTCGATACCTTGTTACACGGGCATTCCACCGTGCCAGGGAGGTCTTTACACTGAGAACCGGCCGCTCGTTTTGAAAAACCGCGCTGGACGTCTAAACGAAGATCTTGGGGGAACGTGCTGAGGGGACGCGCGGGGTTTTTCTACTTCCGATCATTCAGGACATGAAAGGAGGTCTGCAAGACAGGCTCAGAAGGGCCGGGCATCGAAGGGTTGATTCCGCGATTCGACGATTCCAGTCCGGACGGCCATCGTGAGGTGCTGTGCACATCCTGCGTTCTATGAATGACGTAACATCCTTTCTCTAAAGGAATGAACTCGCACGACAATCTATCAAACTCCTTCAGCCACAGATCCACAATCTTCTTTTCATCCTCCCTAATGCCATCATCGAGGATAATCGTCACTTTCTCACTCAGTCGGCGGAAGAGCAGGGGCAAGGCCGGATATCTCGACAATCTTTGCATTGAACCCGGCGGTCCATCGATTACCAAGAAATCTATTGGCTGATCGAGTTCTAAACAGTTGAGATCATACCAAAGCCACGAGTGACCGTTGATGTCATACTTTTTCAGCGGTGCGTGAACGACAGTGGCGATGTCTTGCAGCCGGTGCCGTGAGATGAGATTCCTGGTAATTTCAGCGTATTGTGGGTCGTGCTCGAGGGAGATTACCCTTCCTTGTCCCAGTTGCTTCAGACTGTAGGCAGCTATGAGGGTTGAGATGCCACTGCCGGTTTCCACCACGAGGCTAGGCGTTTCCTCATGAATGGCCTCGTAGATCTGTCGCAAGAGGTCGGGAGAGGCTGCAAAGTCTCTGGTCTTTGGCAACGGATACTCTGGCCTGATCGTAAAGAATAAGGATAAGAGTGATTCGACTTGTTCATAGTGCCGCCGTTGGGCCCGCTCTATTATGCGCGCACTGGAGAGCGTTGCGAACTGAACCCTTTCCAGCCGGCGATACACCTCCAGGACAAACACCAGGATGACCACTGCCGCAAAAACTACGGCTACACCTAGAGTGGCTTCGCCGATTAAGCGCCAACCCACGGTGCTGACAACCAATAGGACGGCTGCAACGCCTCCTATTAGGGCTTTGTCCTTACCTGTCAAGTGTAGTTTTCGCATTTAAACACCCAGGATTAGTGTGAAAAGCGCTTGAACGCCGAGGGTTCTCATCCTGACCTTGCCTCCAGTGGTCGCTCTTCCATCAGGCCTCCCAGTTGAAGTAAATAGGGAACGAGCGGGTGAACGGCTCTCATGATCCTCGCGTAATCGCCATGAAGAACGCCCAGCAAGAGTCGCGGGAGAAGCGTTGAAGTACGAACCAGTGGTGATTGGGTCTGACGGGCCGTGTACCAGCCGAGCTCCAAGGCCAGCAGACGCGCATGGCGCCGGTCCACGCTAGCCGGGGGCCGCCGCTGCGCGAAAGGAATGCTGGCGAACCGAGGATGCGCCTTCCGGATTGTCTCCGTGTGAAACTCTAGCAACATCGTCGCAGGCAGCGAAGTCAGAAGGTCGTAGAGATCGTGATCGAGGTACGGGGTATACACCTGTGCCGCGCGGGTCATCATGGAGTAGGGAGACAGAGCAACCTCACGTCTCAACCTATTCCAGAAGAGAAAGGACCTCCATGGGTTGGGAGCGTCCGCGTGCTTCTCAAGCTCAGCAACCAGGCGGTCTACCCCGAGATCATGGCCAAGTCTCCGGTACTGATGGGAGTGGAGGAATCTCGCCAGGCCGGCCTCCTTTCTCCCAAGCAGGAGCCGGGCAAGGTCGGAAAAGCGTGCTGAATTGAACAGCAGCGCCCGTTCGGCGTCCTCGGGGTCCAGCTCTTGGCTCTTGCTCTCCGAGAGAATGCCACCCCCAATTCCTTCGTACACAATGCTTGCGCGCCCTCGTAAGTAGTCGACCAGCGCCACCAGCCAGGCGTGCTCGTCTGCACAGAAGCTCGTCTGACAATTCTTGCGGAATTCCGCCCGAAGGTGCGAACGTGGTTGGCGAAGGACCACGTGTCTTAGCCCCAACGCCCGTGTGAGCGCGGTGGCTACAACAACGTCCTCGTGCTCGGCCGGAGGAAATCTGGGAATCGTGACGCAGAACTGCGGCCGGTATCCGGCCGCGCATAGTTCGAGAAGAATATGCCGGCTGTCCCTGCCTCCGCTGATCGGTACGGCGAAGTCTTCTCGGGATGGAAGTCTGCGTCTGATGGCCGTTCGAAAAAGCGAAATGTACGCGTCGACCGCCTCGCTACGCTTGAGCGATTGCCGCTTGCCCCACGCGTATGCGCCCGCGACCTGAAGGTGGCCCTCTCGCCATTCGAACTTCGCAGCCGGGGGTAATGCGCGAATGGCCTTGAACGGGGTGTCTTCGCCTATAAAGAATCCTAATCTGAGGAACACGGCCAGTCCGGCTTCATCGAGCTCGGCGGGCGCCCCCTGCGCCAGCAACTCAGGGATGGACGGCGAGACGCAGATCTCGCCCGGCCGGCTGAAATAGTACAGCGGGTAGAAGCCGTAACGATCGTTGCGAACCGTCAGCCGGCGCCCATCCCACGACCACTCCGCGAAGATCCCGTCGGGGATGGGTATCCTGGCGGGCTCGAGTTTGTGGCCCAACGCAAGCGAGGGAGTCCCTGCAATTTCGTAACGGTTCCCTGCGATCGCTGCCCGAAAGAAAGGATCAGCCATCTGGGCCTGCTATCCGTAAAGGTGAACGTCGGCTTCTGGCACCCGAAGACGAAGCTCCCGGAACTCCGCTCACCAGGCTACCTAGTTGAAGCAGGTGGGGAACGAGCGGGTGAACGGCGTCCCTCATCCTCGCGTAATCGCCGTGAAGAACCCCCCGCAAGAGTCCCGGGAGAAGGGTCGAAGTACGAACCAGTGGCGATGGCGTCTGACGGCACGCGTACCAGGCGAGCTCCGAGGCGAACCGGCGCGCGTGGCGTCGATCCGTCCGAGCCGAGTCCCTCCGCTGCCCGAAAGGAATGCCCGCGAAACGAGGATGCGCCTGCCGTATGGTCTCGGTGTGAACGTCTAGCGATATCGTTGCGGGGAGCGAAGTTAGGAAGTCGTAGAGATCATGGTCAAGGTACGGGGTGTAGACCTGTGCCGTGTGGGTGATCATGGAGTAGGGAGCCAGAGCATTTTCACGCATCGTTTTGTTCCAGAAGAGAAAGGACCGCCAAGGGTTGGGGGCGTCCGCATGTTTCTCAAGCTCGGCGACCAGGTGGTCCACCGCAAGATCATGGCCGAATCTGCGGTATTGATGGGGCTGGAGGAGTTTCGCCAGGCGGGTCTCTTTTCTCCCGAGCAAGTTCCGGGCAAGGTCGGAGAACCTTCCCGAATCAAAGAGCGTCGCCCGTTCGACGTTAACGTCGCTTTGGTCCCCTGAGAGCATGCCACCTCCAAGTCCATCGTATACGATAGTCACCCGCCCTCGTAAGTAATCGACCATCGCCATTACCCAGGCGTGCTCGTCTGAACAGAAGCTTGTCTGGAAATTCTTGCGAAGTTCCGCCCAAAGCTGAGAACGCGGCTGGCGTATCACTACGTGCCTCAGGCCCAGCGCCCGCGTGAGCGCGGTTGCCACAACAACGTCCTCGCTCTCCACCGGGGGAAACGGTGGAATCGTGGCGCAGAGCTTCGGTCGGTATCCGGCCGCGCACAGTTCGAGAAGAATGTGCCGGCTGTCTCTGCCTCCACTGATCGGCACGGCAAAGTCTTCTCGGGGTGGGAGTCTGCGTCTGATCGCCGTCCGAAAAAGCGAAATGTACGCATCAACCGCCTCGGTTCGTTTGAGGGATTGTCGCTTCCCCTTGGCGTATGCGCCCGCGACCAGAAGACGGCCCTCTCGCCATTCGAACCTCGCAGCCGGGGGGACTGCACGGATGGCCTTGAATGGGGTGTCTTCACCTATGAAAAATCCTAGTCTCAGGAAGACGGCCATTCCTCTTTCATCGAGTTCCGATGGCGCCCCCTGCGCCAGCAGCTCAGGGATGGAAGTCGACACGCATATCTCGCCCGGGCGGGTGAAGTAGTACAGGGGATAGCAGCCATATCGGTCGTTGCGAACCGTGAGCCGGCTCCCATCCCATGACCATTCCGCGAAGGTCCCATCGGGGATAGGTGTCCTGGCGGGCTCGAGTTTGTGGCCCAACGCAAGCGAGGGTGTCCCTGCAACTTTGTAACCGTTACCTGCGATCGCTACCCGAGCGAAAGGCTCAGCCATTTGGCCTGTCATCCGCAGATGGACTACAATTTGATGACCTTTTCTCGCCCCCGAGTGACGTTTCGGGTCGCATTCCGCACGTCGAAGACCAGCCGGGCATCGGCGACGATGCTGTCAATGTCGAAACACGAGTGGTCTGCCAGCACTAGCACGCAGTCCACGCTCCGGATCAGGTCCGCGTTCAAAGGCGCGCTGTGCAGCAGGTCGCCATTCAATTTGACCGCCGGGATGTAAGGGTCATGGTAGGTCACATCGATCTTCCGTCGCCTCAGCAGGTCTATCACCTTCAGGGCCGGCGAGTATCGGGCGTCATCCACATCCCTCTTGAAGGCTACGCCTAACACCAGAATGCGCTTCCGCCCCAACGTGCCATTGTCGTGCAGCGCTGTCATCAGGCGGTTGACAACGTAGAACGTCATCTCCTCATTCACCCTGGCAGCCAGCTCGATAAATTCCATATGGAAATCGTATTCACGAGCCTTCCAGGCCAGGTAGTAGGGATCCACTGGAATGCAGTGCCCTCCGACCAGTCCCGGCTTGAAAGGCATGAATCCATAGGGCTTGGTCGCCGCCGCCTCCGCGACCTCCCACACGTCGAGTCCCATCCTCTCGCAGAGCTGCGCCAGCTGGTTGATCAAGGCGATGTTGACGTTTCGGAACACGTTCTCGAGCAACTTTGACATCTCAGCCGCGGCGGGCGACGACACGGTCATCACTTTCGGGCTGATCTGCTGGAAGAGCAATTCGGTCAGGCGAGTGCTGGTAGGATCACAGCCACCCACGACCACGGGGACCTGCTCCATGGCGAACTGTGTGTTGCCCGGGTCGATCCGCTCCGGAGCAAAGGCAAGGAATACATCCTGCCCCACACGCATCCCAGTCGCTTCCAGCAGCGGTCTAACCACCTCGTCCGTAGTCCCTGGGTAACTGGTGCTCCGGAGGATGATCAAATGACCCCTGCGCAGGTGGGCGGCAATCTGCCGCGCTGCCGCGGCGATATGGGAGGTGTCGGGCTGCTTTTGTTGTGTGAAGGGGGTCGGCACGCAGACGAAGACCACGTCGGAGTCACCGATGACAGAGGGATCCGCCGTCGCCGAGAACCGTCCGCTGCCGAGGGACTCCTGCACCGTGCTGTGTGGGACGTCTCGGATGTATGAACGGCCGGCGTTCAACGTTCGGATCTTCTCCTCATCGATATCAAAGGCGTGGGTATGGTAGCCGCGCTCAGCCAGCGCGAGGGCGAGAGGCAGGCCGACGTAGCCCGCCCCCATAACCGTGACCGCCGCCGTTGTGGCCCTTAGCCGATCTTCCAGCGCCGTATGTGTTCGATCCGCGATTTCATACATGGTTAGCCCCTCGCGTCGGTCCGTTGGTATTGCCAAGTAAGTCGCGAACGATGGCTAGCAGAGGTCTCTCGGCCGAGACCAGCATGGACATGCACCCTGCGGCGAGGGCTGCCCTCGCGTCGGTTTCGTCGTCTCCGACGAAAAGCGTGCGGCCCAAATCCAAACCGAATGCGTGTTGCGCTTGAAAGATCATCCCCGGCTTGGGTTTGCGGCACGGGCAATCATCTTCCCCGCGGTGGGGGCAATAGTATATCGCGTCGATCTTGCCGCCGTCGCGAGCCACATCCACCGTCATCTGACGATGGAGAGAAAGGAGCGCTTCCTCGGTCATTGCTCCACGGCCGACTCCAGCCTGATTGGTGATCAGTATTACGCGGTAACCGGCATCCTTTAGCAGCCGGAGAGATTCTTTTGCGCCGGTAAGCCATTCAAACTTATCCCAGCTTCGGACATAGTGGCCCCTCGCAGGCCTTTTGTTCAGAACACCGTCTCGGTCGAGCAAGATGGCGGAGGAACGCTCGAGACGTGGTGTGTTCACGGATTGAGATCTCATCCTACTTTTCTGATTGTCCCCAGAGCCTTCATCCGCGCCTCGGCTTGGTGATAGTAGTCTCGGAAGTCAGGCTGCTCTGCCGCCCAACTGATGTATTCATCGACGATGTCATTCAGGGCGACTTGCGGCGTCCAGCCGAGCGCTCTAAGCTTGCTCACGTCTGAGAACACATGCCGCGTGTCTCCGAAGCGATAAATACCCGGGATCTCAGGCTCAATACTTACCCCGGCTCGTCGAGCAATGAGATCAGCGTACTCCAGGACCGAGACGCGTCTATCTCCCCCCACGTTAAAAACCTCGAAGTTTGCGCGATCGTCCTCTATGACCATCAGGTTGGCGCGTGTGACATCGTGCACTGATATGTAATCTCGAAGCTGCTGACCGTCCTCGTAGCACACTGGCGCGTTGCCAGTCAGCAACCGCTGGGCGAAGATGCGCAGGACCCCCGAATAGGCGTTGCGGAACGACTGGCGCGCCCCCTGGACTATCGAATAACGCATGCAAACGGTGGGGATCCCATACCGGCGACCGAGGGTGAGAGCAATCATCTCTTGGCTGTATTTGCTGACAGCGTATGGACTATGAGGATTGACGATGGGTTCGTCAGTCCAGTCAGGTGTCGTCGGCGCGCCGCAATGGGGACACCTAACATCCCAGTCTCCTCGCTGGAGCTGATCCTCGGGACGTAGCGGCGGATGCAGGCCACTAGGATGGGAATCCGGCGACCCGACCGAGGCCTCGCTACCCCTGCAGAGGTACTTCCCCTCCCCGTACACGGCCTGCGACGATGCAATCACGACTTTGCGGACTGCCATGCGTTGCTCTACGATGATTTCGTACATCAGCGCGGTCGATACTGAATTCGTGTGTATGAACGTGGAGAAATCCGGCAGGTAATCCTGGTAGGCTGCCAGGTGCACTACTACGTCCACACCTCGTAACGCTCGTTCCCATGCGTGGCGATCCCTGACGTCTCCCTGGATGAGCTCAATGTGGCCCTGGGGCACATACTCGGGCACTCGCCCATCAAGGTGCACAGGCGGCAGCAAGCAATCCAAAACCCGGACCTGATACCCTCTTTTAAGAAGCAGGTCCACCGTGTGGGAGCCGATAAACCCAGCGCCACCTGTGACGAGCACTCTCACTGATAAGTCACTCCATTTGGAATACCCATCGATCTCAGTGGCATTGGCCGGCCATCAACTCAAAATCACGAAAAGGCCGATCCCTGCGATGATCCATAGTGCCGAGGTTACAAGCCGCAGCGGACGGCGAGATTGCTCAATTCGCCGGGCGAAGGTCATGAAGAACAGCTCCTGAACGAATGCTACTACAATGAGTCCGTAGGTGCTCCACCGACGGAGTCGGGGATAGTCGCGAAATCCCGGATACTTGCTTGCTGCGTTCAGAAAGGCGCGGCGAATCTCGTCGCGTTGGTTCGCCACCCGTGGCGGAGCAAGAGCAATCGCATCCAGGACTGCTCCCTCCTTGTCCCTTACGACAAAGCGGTCCCCCCTGCGGTTGAGTTCAAGCGAACTTGATTGGCTGGGCACTGACGCCGTCCAGTACTCGGGACCTCGCCACAAAGCCATCTCCGGCTGGGCACCATCAGGCAAAGCCAGGGTTCGATCTTGATCGAATACCCATACTGCGGCGGCCCACGAACCATCCGCTCGCTGCTCAACCTCGATCGCAGGGACCGTTGGGTCTTTGCCAGACGTCACCGAATCCCCGAGGTAGGGGCCAAGGCTTGTGGCAAGGGTGCGAAGCGATAGACCGGGTGAACCGAAGAAAAGTGTGAATAGCCTCGCAGATCCATCCTTGGTTTCGAGGAGATAGCGATTCTCTGTTTCTTGCTGGCTCAAGATAATCCCATGGCCTGTCATCCACCGAGTCATGCTTCGGAGTCCTGGTTTTCCATCGACTGAGTCCAGGACGAGCCACATATTCGGCTTGACGTGAATGATCTGACGGCGGGCAAGATATGCCTCCGGCCCCTCGCGTGCTACGTCCAACATCACGATCCTGCCAGACGACCCGTAGGAGAGCATCCTCGGTGTTCTTTGACTGTCTTTCGACTCACCGATAAGATGCGGCGCATTAGACCCGTTCCAGGACTCGGCTACTGCCCGTTGTCGGAGACCGTATGGCCAAGAGCCCAGATTGGTCCACCAGGTGTGCCCGCCCGCCCACAGCAACACGCTCAAGTCATCGGCGAGTTTGTGGGCATGCCCGGGGAAGAGCGAGAATGTGACTACAGTCTGGCGTAGATGCCGGGAGTCTGGCCAGCGTTCCAGACCGTCCCACCACACGGCGTAGCCGGCCACCGGATACCAGGCGATTGGGTCAAAGGGCCCGGCTCCGCGGACCGCGGTCGGGGCGACACCGCGCTGTGGGTCCTTTTCTTCAAGCGGATCCGAGCGACGCGATCGCCACGTAGTGTCACCAAACAGCGGTAGGGAGCCGTCGGGACGTCGCAACTGAGCTGCAAACTGAAGGGCCTTCGTGTATTTCCTTTGCCAATCCGCGGGTACTTGAAGCTCTAGTAAACGGATGTACCGAAACGCTAGCTTCAAAAGGTCAATACCAAAGAACTGATATGCAGCGGAATGTTCCAATATGACGCCTTCCTCGTTGAGGTAGAAGGCCATCTGCTCGCCCAGGCGCTCCATCGCCAAGCGCTGGTAGCGTTCAGCATTGGGTAATGCAGGAAAGCTGAGACGAAGGCGCAAGAGCGCCACGTTCTGCATGATTCCGTGGTTGGTTGCGAAGATGAAGTGCTCTCGCTTGGCTAGCATTTCGCCGCTGCGCGCCAGTAGGTGCAATATCTTTCTTGCTTCCTCTGGCTGGTAATCGCCGTGGCGACGGTAGATATCCCAGAAGTCGGATAGTACAAAAACACGGTTCGCAACTGCGTGATCGCTCCACAGAAGGCCTCTCGGTAAATAAGCTCTACTTTCATAGCGCGCGAACTCAACTATCGACTTCCGTGCGGCTATGAAGAACTTCTCCTGGCCCGTCAGTTCGTATGCCTGAAGCAGAAGATCGACAGCAACCAGCCCCGCTACCTGCAACCGTACGTTAGGCAAGCCGCGAGTCAGGTTACGAGGATGAAACGGTAGACGGAATTCGATGGGCGCATAGCCACGAACGTGAAGTTCTCCACGAAGAAGTCTCTCGGCTGCTAACATCACTTGCTGTTTGCTTGTCCAACCATGGTGCAACAGTCGGTCTCGCCGGAGCGCTTGCAATACGCTCTCCGACGGCTCACGGCGCGCTTGTTCTATCGTGAAATCGCTGATCTGAGCATTCGGCACATAGTAGTGCCGGATGACAGGCAGCCAAATCGACACAATGACCAGAAGCGGTATGATCAACCACATCGCGGCCTTGACTAGCGTACGAATAAGTCCTTCTGCTCCGCGCACAAAGTCGACTTTCGTCTACGCCAAAGAGCGGTTGGCAGGTTGGTTTCCTGCTCTGATCACATCTTCCAGCGTGAAGCCCGCCCTCTCAATGCCTCTCCTTGATGCGGCGTTGTCTCCTGGACAGGCGATTGCGACGCTATCGATACCGTCAACAGCGAAGAGGTGCCTCATAATGTGTTTGAGTACCGTCGGGTAGATTCCGCGCCCCCGCGCCTTCGGTGCGGTAAAGCAGTCGTAGATGTATGCTGTCTTCTCGCCGACTCGCAATTCACGTCTGATCTCAGTCGCATACACGCGCTCCCGCCGGGCCACCCACGCCGCGTGAACCAGCGCGCCATTCGAGTAGCCAAGATAAAGCTCGTCACCCAGCCCTAGGCGACTCCAGAGAGTCTTTACGTGGCGTCCCGCGTCGACATGATCAACTAGGTCGGTGACGGCCAAGATATCGTGATGCGATCCCCGTCGGACTAGCACATCGGTCGCACCGGCCTCATCTGGGCCGCTGGGCTTGGCGATTTTGAAGAGCAGGAGTGAGCGTGACCGGATTCTCTTTTTGTAGGCCTTGTCGATTGTGCGCCGGGCGAGGCCGAAGATCCCATACTTTGCGACAGCGGCCCTCGCGGTGAGCACCGTGTATTTCAGCCGCTGTCTACGCACCGGGTCTCGAATGACCCCGCGCCGAAGACTCTCCGCGATCTGGAAAGTCGCGCGCGAAGCGTAGCCTCGGTAGATCATCACCCTTCGGTTGCGTACGATCTCGTTGGCGAAGCGCAACTTGTAAGGTTCGTCCCCCCTTGTGAAGTCAAGGGTGTGAAATCCCTGCTGCATGATATCCAGACCCAGCTGACACATGTGCGCGAGCCCGGGGGAGCGTTCGGCGATATTAACGTCGAACGCTGGCTTGTAGTAGTACAAACAGCCCCCGTGTGTGAAGTCGAGATCCATAGCGACGGCCTTGCCGTCCTGGCGCAGACGAGTGAAATACAATAACTCTTCGGGCATCGTCTTGACCAGAGCTACGAAGAACTCGCGGATCCGCGGTGAGAGGAAGACAGTCTGGCCTGTCCCGGCCCAGCGGGCCGTATGCATGGCGAACAACGCCGGCAGGTGGCCAAGAATCTGCTCCCGGTTGGCGATTCGCTCGTAGTTGAGGTCTCCGGTCTTGCGCAGCTCAGAAAGGACACGCCGCAGTTTCCGCGATCCGAGGAACTTCTGCTCGAAGATTCCAGGTTCCCTTGCTCTGCTCATGCGGGGACATGCCACGGTATCGCTCACATTCGCGCTGTAACCAAATTCTGGGGCTGTGCGAGCAATGAGCTCGGGCAGGGGATCATCGAACTGAAACTCGTTCAACACGACCAGGGGGGTTCGTTGATCGCGCAGCGCAGCGAGTAAGCCGCGGACAGCGTCCGCGCAATCGACGCCCTTGGCGATTGAGGGGCGCGCATAGTCCGCGAGCGGCTCGGAAAGGAACCCCATCCTCCGTTCATTCCCCTGCAGTAACCAGATGTACCGGAGCCGGAGGCTGTCCTTAGAGACGATGGCGCGGAAGGGTTTGTGATCCATGGCGTGGATGAAACTCAGGTGCCAGTCCGGATGGTTGAACACGGTTGAAAGGGAATCTTCGGTCCAGAGCTCAAGCCATGCCGGACGAATGGCTATCAGCTCGCCAGGGGTTGTGATAATGTGACTCATCCGGCTCTCCCGAGCTGCCTCGCTAGGTATCCGTGCACGCCGGTGACCGTCGCGAAGAACTCCGCAGGAACGTAGTGTCCGCCGACCCCGAAACGTCGCAGAGTGAATGGATCGTTGCCCACGTGGTTGAATCCCTCGACCGTGGTAAGGGCCGAGCAGTACCCAGCCTGGCGGACCAGCGAGTCAGTATCTGGGCTGAAGTCGGCTGGCGTGCCGTTGGGGTAGCTGAAGTGCCGGCACGGAAGGCCGAGCCGTTCCTCGATCAGACGCTTGGAATCGCTGAGCTCCCTGGCCGATTCTTCGCGAGACAGTTTGGTCAGAATGCTGTGGCTTGCGGTATGGCTGCCGATCTCGACTAGGGCGGAGCTCGCCATCTCCCGCAGCATGTCCCACGTACAAGCCCGGCGTGTAGTTGCGGAAACTGTCGCGTCAGGAACTCCAAGCTTGGATTCCACTTCTTCGAGGTAGATACTGATGAGTCTGGCGGGGGAAGCCTTAAGGCGCGCGGCCAACGCTAGTGTCGCCACATCCCGATCATGAGTCGTTCGGAGGGGGAAATGGTATAGGGTCCCCTCAACGGCGACGTCAAGGCGGGGGCAAGTGGTCCGCGTTAGCGCCATCTCGAGCCGGTCTGGCCATAGTATAGTTCCGTGTTCGATGAAATCTGTGACAACGAACAGGGTAAACGGTATCTCGAGGTCGCGGCATATGGGCCACGCCCACGTGTAGTTGCTCAAGTAGCCGTCGTCGAAGGTGAGTGCGACGCAGCGGGGCTCAGGAACGCCTGGGCCGCGGAGAGCATCCACGACCTGGGACAAACCGCGAATTGTGTAGTGCCGGCGTAGCCATATCATCTGAGCGCGAAACTCGTCCACGAGGACGTTCCTGCGACGATAAGAGGTCCGCTCGTCAGGCGAGTCGCAATCACGCAGTCCATGATACATGAGGATCGGGACTGCGTTTCGATTGAGGCTGCGGAGCAAAGAGAGGACCCGTGAGCTAGCGAGAGCCTGGCAAAAATGTCTGTACACGCTCGTACTTCTTCGCACCATAGCGTTTCGCAACTCCTGACCTCAAGGCGTGCGGAAAGACGCCTCGCAGCGTGGGCTGCCTAAGCGTCCTTAACCTGAATCCGGCGTGATCAATGACTGTGAACCCGTCAACGAACCCTGAAAATTCGGCCTCAAGAGGGTACCTGGCTGATGGGTGCGAAACCGCACTTTTGGTGAGGTTTGGCACCAATGCCTCGTGGCCCCAGAAATCTGCGGATTTTCTTCGAGGCCGAAGCCCTGACGCATTACGGCGGGGCCATACTTCTGTACCAATTCTTCCAACGCATCGGCCTGCGCACTTTGCTCTGTCGGGCGGTCCGGTTTCCGCAACGCAACCATCGCTACCACATCAGCGAGACGCTGCTGGCCTTGCTTCACCCCATCATTTTGGGGATGGGACGATTGGAAGTCACCGAACCGCTGAAGCGGAATGGGGTGTTTCAATACCTCACCGGGCGTCCGCGCTATCCGGACTCGACCAGTCTGCGCCGTTTCTTGCAGCGGTTCGCTCGGGCTGGGCGATCCGGCTTCCTGAAACTGCACGACCGGCTGCGGACAGGGGTGCTGGCATCGTTGGGCCGCCAAGCGATTTTGGATCTGGACTCGACCGTCCTCACAGTGTACCGGCGGCAGGAGCAGGCCGCCATCGGGTACAACCCGCGCAAGCGCGGACGTGCCTCGTATCTGGCTTTCCTGTGTTTCGAGGGGCAGACGCGAGATTGCCTGGAGGGCACGCTGCATCCAGGCAACACGCATGTGCTTTCGCTCGTGCAGTCGTCGCTCCAGCGAGTCATGCGCAAGTTGCCTCGCGTACGACGTCTGTGTGTGAGGGCAGACGGAGCCTTCTACGACGGGCGTTTCAGGGATTGGCTGATCGGTCATCGAGCGCAATACGTTATCGCGGCGCGGTTGACCAAGCCGCTCAAACACCGACTGGGTGCCTTGCGCTACCGGCAGGTGCGTCGCGATCTCTGGACCGCCGAGTTCCGCTATACCCTGCAGGGGTGGTCGGCGCCGCAGCGGTTCATCGTGATCCGTCGACCCGTGCCCGAGGAGCCTTCGGCGCAACCGCACCTGTTCGAGGTGCGCGGGTACACGTACCAGGTCTTGGTGACGCATTTGTCCTGGACGCCGCTGCATGTCTGGCAATTTTACAACGATCGCTCGCAGGCCGAGCTCGTCATCCGCGAGCTCAAGGCAGCGTACGCACTCGACAAGATCCCCACGCAAGATTTTGCGGGCAACGAGGCGTTCTTCCAGCTCGTCTTGTTCGCGTACAACCTGCTCAACTGGTTCAAGCGCCTGTGCACGCCACCAAGCTTGCAGCGAGCGAGTCTGCAGCGACTGCGCCGGCAGCTCTTTCTTGTCCCGGCCCAGCTTGTCCGGCCACAAGGCCGACCAGTGCTCCGGCTGGCGCAGGCCTATGTATCTCCGGCTCTGTTTCAAGACACGCTCCAGCGCATTCGTCGTCTCAGGCCCGTCCTGGCAATCCAGTGAAAATCCACGTTTTCACGCCGGATTCAGGTTAACTCGTCTCCGACGAAGAGTGGTTCGGTCCAAGTCAGGGACGTTGATCAGGTCGATGGTTGCCACCAAAGCCAGTAGGTTCCTCCCTACCAGTGACGGAAATAGTCGCAAAATTCCGGATAGTTTCTTGGTAGGTTAAGAAGAGTATGGTGAATTTGTTTCCCGTTGGCGCGAGGTTTGCCGACTAAAATGAGAGACTGACGTTAGAAGACTACTGCGCCCCGCCTTGGGGAAGAACGGCTGTGTCGAGACATCTGACATTTAGTGATCACCCTTGCTTTTCTTCACCGTGGGCAGCATTGGGAGGTGAACACACCGTCCCAATCTGATAATCTTTCTTACCGATAGCCGATAAAGGCAAACCAGGAGAGATCCTGGGACGCAAAGCCACGGGGCCCGTCCGATGATGTGCACGATCGGCCGGCGCTCGCCGGGTTGCCGATGGGGAAGTCCTCCGCGCCCTTGCCTGCAGCCCGGCAAGGGTGTGTGCGTTATAAACGTTGTCAAGAGGAGGACTAGAATTATGTGCAGAACAGAAGTTACATGGACCACGATCACCTCGGCCGTCGCCTTGCTCGCCAACTTCTTCAGCTCCAGCAACAACGTGCCCAGTAGCAAAATGTACTCGTCCTCTACCAGACACCCAACCCGTCGTCAGGCTGGCTGGCTCAAGGGAGGGGTTGCGCGCGTACTCACGGGTCTTGGTATTGCGGCGACAATCGCGGCATCTGGAAATCAGAGCTGGGCAGTTGGCACAGACCCAGGTACGCTTTCCGTTTTGGCTTCCCCGACAGCGCCGGCTGCGGTAAGGCGGGTGCGGCGTCCCCACCTTATTGCCACGAAGGCCGGGTACGATCATCGTTACCTCTGGCCGAAGGTGAACTCGTCGAACGTCACCACCTACGCCGCCCGCTACGATATGATCTTCGGCGACATTCCGGACGAACTGATCGGCACGATGCGATCGATCAACCCGGGCATCATCTTGCTGCAATACAGCCTGCCCGGCGGCACCCAGCGCAAAGGGCAATACCCCGATAGTTACTACGTCAAGGACGCGATCAGCAAGCAAAAGGTGGGCCGGAACGCCTGGTGGCTCCTCAACTTCCGAGACCCGGTAGTGCGGAAGTCGCGTTTGAACGACGTGCTCAGCGCGGCGCCAGATGGAGTCGACGGGCACTTCCTTGACGTTTCAGATTCTAACTGGCTAAACAGCCCATTCGGCAATCAATGGCAGGACGAGAACGGCAAGGTTGCAGAAATCGGCGATCTTGACGGTAGTTGGAACCCGACCCTACCTAGGGCTGACAAGCCAAAATTCGCAGATGGCACTTGGCCTCCCCGAATGCTAGACTTCATCAAAGAACTGACGGCCGCAACTCCTGGCAAGTGGATCATATACAACGGCCTTTTTGGTGCGGTCGTGCTGAATGCCAACCCAGCCTGGGCCGTCTACGAGGATGATTGGCTCAGCAACACTCACGGTGTAGCAAAAGAGGGCATTTTCGTCACAAGCAACGGTTATCCACTCCCTGAATCCGAGTGGAAATGGTGGTTAGGCAAGGCGAAGAGAGTCATCGATCAGGGCAAGTACATGCACTTCTTGCCACTAGTCGGGAGCGACCTGGACCTCCTCAGGTACGCATTTGCCTCCTATCTCCTGCTCGCGGATGGCAAATACGCTTGGTTCAATGATCAGTGGCCTTCGCGCTACGACTCCAGTCTCTATGACGTAGACTACGGCGCCCCGCTGGGCAGCTACCAGGTTATAGACACGGTTGCCGGGCCAATGTACAAGCGCCAGTACACCAACGCAACTGTTTGGGTCAACCCTGGTAATGTCACACGGACTGGCGATGGTAGGACAGTTGGTCCAAAGAGAGCCACCATTGAGGTAAGTCAAACTAGCCGCTCACCGCGCTGACCAGCACTTTCGCCAGGTGGCACAGACTGCGCGCAGACCGGGCGCGTCAGTCTGTGCCAATGATCGTGGGCGGAGGCTCGCGCGGATCTCATATAGCCCTCCTTAACTTCCCCAACCTTTATGCGCGCGTGTGCTTCGTCATAGTAATCCTGGAATGTCAGGCTGCGCTCGGGCCCAATCATGTCAAGCAATAGGTCGAGCTTATAAACTCGATAAAGCCGAACGTCGCCTGTAACGAACACTCTCATCTCAATAGTTCTTCCCCATCGTCACATAAGCAGCAGCACCCGCAAGTACCTTCAGATCAAGCCAGAAAGACCAATTGTCGATGTATTCAAGATCGAGTCTAACCCATTGATCAAAGTCTCGAGGTTGGCCACGCAAGTGCCACAGGCAGATCATGCCAGGCTTTACGCTCAGTTTTCGCCGGTGCCATTCGCTGAATCCTTCCCACTCATAGGTCAACACCGGGCGCGGACCGACGAGGCTCATATCACCTTTCAGCACACTCCACAGCTGGGGAAGCTCGTCAAGGCTAAACTTGCGCAACATCCGTCCAACACGTGTCACGCGGGGATCATTCTTCATCTTGAAAACTGGGCCGGTGGACTCGTTCTTGTCGAGGAGTTGCCCTTTCATGTCGTCCGCGCCGACAACCATAGTGCGGAACTTGTAGGCCTTTAGCGCGTTACCTCCGGTACCCACAACGGGCCAACGATATAGGACCTGTCCCGCCGAAGAGATCTTGATTGCAATTCCTATCGCCACCAGCAAAGGGAACAAGATGATCAACAAGGCACCAGATACAATGATGTCAACGGCGCGTTTGCAGGCATACTGCCATATCCGTCTCCGCGCTTGGGCCTCCATTCCTGGCCTGGCCGATAACATCAGAAACTCCCTCTATAGCTCGGAAGATGAGACTTCGACGAATGCCGTTACGCAGCTACCTGACCCGCGATGCTGAGGATCCCTTCGACGACCCTGTCCCAGGAGTACTGAAGTACCTTCTCGCGCGTCCGCACTGCGCCTTCTGGAATGCCTAGGGCGCCCTCTACTGTTCTGGTGAAGGCACGGGAGCTATCAGCGAACCAGAGTCCGTCGCCCCCTGCGAACATCCGCGGCAGACTTCCAAACGGCGTGGTGACAACCGGCAGATTGCAGGCCATGGCCTCAAGCACCGACAAAGGCACGCTGATGGCTCCCCGCTCGTTCATGACGGGGAAGGCGTACACGTCTGCTAGCTGATAAACTTCCTCGACGCGAGGCAGATAACTATCAATAAGGCGAATACGCTGGTTATCGAGCAGCTTACGTACATCAGGGTCGACTCCTGTGGAGGTGCCGACAACCATCAATACCGTAGCATTGATTGTCTTGCGGACTTCCGTGAGCCATTCCAGATTCCTGAGGGGTTGGAGATGACCCACGTGAAGAACGATCTGATGGTCTTCAGGAAGTCCGTGTCTTCTCCGTAGATCTCTTTTGGTGATACCGTCAACAGGGTGGAAGCGCTCGACGTCGACTCCCATTGGTACGAAGGACGCGCGCAATCCCAAGTGATGCAGGTAATCGAGCAGACCGGAACTTGGCGTCAGCACGAGATTGGGGCCAATGGCGCGCGCGAGAAATTCTCCAATGGGCCGCTTTGGATTGAACCACAAGGCAATCAGCACCACTCGGACCCCGGCGATTGCGCGCAACACGGCTACGCGCAAGAAGCTGCCTACTGAGGCCGACCCATCGGAGATGTAGATGACTGTCTTCGCTCCAGACCTCCGAATGGCAGTTATAAGGCGCGAGCTGAGAAGAAACTTCTGAGTGAGGATCGGATCGGTTCCAGAGACGGCAATTACCCCAATTCCTTTCGAAGAGGCGTACCTCGTCAGCGTACGCGCAAACCTCCTGGTCCCCTCGTCGTCCGGAGGGTCCAGAGCGCCTGAGACTACAACCAGCAGTTGTGATGGATGCTGGTCTCCTTCAAACTGAGGTTGAACTGGCCTTTCTAGCAGCAACCGACGGGCCTGCAAATGAGGATGAGATTTACTCTGAGATAGGAAAGAATAGAGACTCTACTGAAGATTGCTTCGATCCGATCACACAAATGTCTGCCAAGAAGTTCGTACACCCGACGGGTGCACCAGGCTTGGCCTGAGACCTGAATCACCTCAAACCCGTGGCCCGCCAACAGTCGCCTCATTTCATGGATAGACGTGGCGTTGATTCCTTGCCGCAGGAAGTACCTGCGGACTAGAAATGGGATCAGATGCATGCTCCAACGGTTGCCGTGAATATTCGCAATCAGAATACCGTCATCGGCGAGCGTCCGCCGAATCGCCTTCAAGGCCTCTTGTCGTAAGCTCAGGTCAGCGTTGAGAAAGAACCTAAAGGCAGTAATAAGGTCGAAACCACCGGCGGGGAGGACCTCGTGTTTAGTAATGTCGGCACAGATCAACCTGGCCTTCGACACTCGGTCCCGAGTTAGATTAAGCATAGCGACGGACACGTCGACGCCGGTTACCTCGGCCATCATTGGTTCCAGGAACGTGAGGATGCGCCCGGTTCCACAGGCAAAATCAAGAAATTTGGCTTCTGGTCGACGGGACAAGACATGCTTGCGCACGGCTCCCGTCAGGTATGCCTTCTCCAGAGCCCAGACCCAATCTTCATATGTACCAGTCTTGTAGAGAGCTTCGTAGCGATTTGCAGCCTCCCTGGACACGTGAGAACTGCGGTAATCTTTATCGATTGAAGCGGGAGAGCCATTTCCCATTTCAATGGTCATAAGGTAGGTCACAGTCCTCGCGTTCAGGATGATCGCCGTCTCCTAATCCGAGGCCAACGTAGACAAGGCCTAATCTTGTCACTTCCGCTGGGCTTAGAATCCTTTTTGTGTCTACGATGACCGCTGGCCTACGCATCAGCTCTCGCAAAGCATTGAGGTCCACCTTCCTATACTCATCATGGTCTGTCAAGATAACCACACAACCCGCGTCCTTAACCGCTTCGCTCAGGTTTGCTGCTCTTCTGGCTCCAAAAGTCTCCTGACAGTAAGGATCATACACAACGACATCTGCACCCCATTGCACAATCTCCTCGATCACCTTCTTGGCAGGACTGTAGCGGGCGTTTCCAACGCCCGCTTTGTACGCCGTGCCCAAAATGCAGACCTTTGGTTTTCCATTCTCTCTTCCAATTCGGTCCCAGGTTCTGAAGATCAGCTCGCAGACGTGCTCGGGCATCTGTTCATTTATCAGCCGAGCTGTGCGAACCAGCCGGAGGTCCAACCGCGCATCCTCCCCTGCGCGGATGAGCAAGCTCGGATCCTTTGGTATGCAGGGTCCACCGACACCAGGCCCAGGTGCGTGAATATTCACCCTGGGATGAGAGTTTGCCAACCTTATGACCTCTATTACGTCCAATCCGACGCGTTCACATAGCAATGCCAGCTCATTCGCGAATGCGATGTTTACCGATCGAAATGTGTTCTCTGCAAGCTTTGCAACTTCCGCGCTCGCAGACCCTGTGCTTATGACCTCGCCCTGCGTCACTTTTCTGAAGAGATCTGTCGCGGCTTGCGAGCTCCTTTCGTCAACTCCGCCGACTACTCTCGTCATCTTGGTAAACTCGTATATCCCGTTGCCAGGCGCCATCCGCTCGGGGCAGTGCGCCAGCCAGAAGTCAGTCCCACACTTCAGATTACTTCTCTTCTCGAGAATCTTCGCGACCACATTGCCCGTTGTCCCCGGTGGGACCGTACTCTCGATCACGACGAGTCGTCCCGGGGCAAGGCCCGATCCCAGCATCTCGCACGCGTCTGTCAAATATGTCAGGTCCGGCTGCCGAGCTTCCGTCACCGGTGTCTGAACGCAGACGATGATGATATCCGCCAGTTTCGTAGCCTCGGCGACGCTTGTAGTTAGCCGGAGCCTGCCAGTCCGTAGAGCTTTTTCAACGAGGTTCTCAATCGCGGGCTCATCGAACGGATACTTCGAGGAGACAATAGCCCGAACGAGTTCCTCTCTTGCGTCAACGCCAACCACACTATAACCTGCATCGGCGAACAAGACCGCGGTTGGCAGCCCCACATGTCCTAGTCCAATCACCGTGATCTGTGCGGTGTTTGCTCTGATCCTGCCAAGAAGGTGGCTGTATGCGTTGCTTTCTTCAAAGACATGTACGGCTGCGCCGCCCTCGCGAATATCCGTCCTGAGACTCAATTTATTGACCTCCTTTCGCCGAGGCAGAGTGACTCAAAGACTCTTACGAACTTGGCTGTCAACGCTTTCCTTTCGTATGCCGAGACATCACACGGCGCTACGTTCAGAGCGCCCGCTCTCCACCTGTCAAGAGACTTGAGGATCGCGTCCTCGATCGCCTCGATCCCCTCAGGGGGCACGACCATTCCCGAACCAGTCTCTCTAATCAGATCGGAGACCTCGCCCGGCGGCGCCAGCGCCAGGATGGGCCTCCTGGCAGCCAGATACTCAAAGATCTTTCCAGGGATCATCACGGTCCTCGATCCATTGCCGACGGCCTCACCTTGGCCCATCACGAGAAGTAAAACGTCGGCGTTCATCATCAACTGCAAGCTCTCACGATGAGCCACGAATCCAGTCATCTCCACGACGTCCTTTAGCTGGAGCTTCTGTACAAGCCTCAGCGCCTCCTTATCCTTTCGCCCGACGAACACCACACGAACGTTGTTGTGGAGTTCACGGTTCTTACGAACTAGGTTCCGGAGCGCGGCTAGAAAGTGCCTTGCGCTGCGCAGGCCGTACAGGCTGCCAGCATAAGTGATAGTGAACCGATCAGGCGAGGCCGATCTATTCAGTCCACAAAAGTCGCTCGAGTCGAAACCGTTGGTTATGGTTTCACATCTGCCTCGCATGAATGGATACTTTGCTATCAGCCCCTGAGTCATTTCCTTCGTTGTCGCGACTACATGGTCGGCGGACTGCAGTACCAAGCTCTCCATCTTCTCTTCTAACTTTTGGTGCAGCCGTGTGGGAAAGGTGGCGAATGCATCCTGTGTCCAGGGGTCCCGAAAATCTAGCACAAGAGGTCTCCCAGTCCTTTTCTTGAGAAGATATCCAACAAGCAGGCTCGTAAGAACGGGGGTCGTGGCGAAAATGATGTCGATGCCTTCCTTCCGGATGATCCCCTCTCCATAGCGCAATGCGAATGGCAGCCAGCCTATGTGCACATCGGGAACAAGAAACCATTTCGGGTTCACGCCCAGTAGGCGCGGAGCACGCAGAAATCGATGTTCAGCCGAAAGGGTGGCAGTGACTTTCACCTCCTGCGGCACATCTTCTAAGAGTGTCGGATCCAGCATACCGACCGAGCGATTCCTCACGGTCAAGACGAAGGGCGCAAAGCCAAACTGCGGGAGGTATTTCGTCAACTTGAGCGTTCTAAGGACGCCCGATCCCCCGACAGGCGGATAATAGTAGGCAACAATGAGGACCTTTTTCATAGATAGTGAAAGGTTTTGCACTTTGGGTCCCGCTTAAGGGACCGTATTCGACGCTGGACCTGGACTAGGAGTTTCCTTGAAAAGCAGGATTACTTCATGCAGTACGCGTATCGGCGTTCTTCTCTCCGTTAATGAGGCGAGCGAAGCAGTGTTCATGGGTATCGGCGGATGATTCCCACGAATAGTTTGTCGCGACACGCTCCGGGGCTCGTCGACGGTACTCGTCCGCCTCCTCCGGATGGTCGATTAGATGGCGCAATTTCGCCTGTAAATCTTCCGCCGACTTCTGCCACAAAAGACCGGCCGCCCCCACAACCTCAGCATTAAACGGCCTATCTAGTACAAGTACGCAGGATCCACATCCCATGGCTCGAACCAACCCCGGGCTCGTCCCACCTACCTCATGTCCGTCAAGATACGCGAATGAATACTTGCACAAGGCTTCCACGTGACCCGGTTTGTAGACCGGGCCAGTGAAGATTACCCGGGGATCGTCCGTCGCCTTGACTTCTTGGAGGTACCGACTCGCATAGTTGGCCCCGCCGACAACTACTAGGCGCTTGTCGGTGGGCAGGCCGAGGAACGCACGAACGATGAGATCTATGTTGTTTTCAGGCTCGATGCGGCACACGACCAGGAAGTAATCGCGCGGTCTAAGAGCATATTCGTTGAGAATCTCCTGCGGCGCGGACGGGACTACATAGCCGCCACATGTTAGGTATTCGGAGTGGATACCGTGATGCTCACGAAAGTAGTCACAGATCGACCGCGAATCGGAGGCGACCTGTGTAGCGAGTCGCAAAGCAGCCCAGTACGAGAACCGTAAATACGCTTTTGCCAAAGACCCCCACTTCCGTCGCTCCCAGTCGAGCCCGTCCGTCTGGAATACGAGTCGCTTGCCCATAATGCGATGCAGAAAGTAGGACCAGCTAGTACGACATCCCAGAATGTAGTAGATGTCAAAAGGTCGGAAAAGGGAATGTAGTCCAGATACGATCTCGTGAGATGGCGTCTCCAGCACCTTACCCGGGAGGTACGGCAGATAGACGAGCTTCACCCCCCGGAACTCCCCAGGTTGAGAGGAATCAGAGTAGTGCCCGCGGCAGTAGACCGTAACGTCATGTCCGCGGGCAGTAAGTCGGGTAGCGAGTTCTTCACTGAACACTTCGAAGCCACCCCAGCGGGCGGGGATGCCTCGAGACCCTATAATTGCTATCCTCAAACCGCTCCCCTACCTCTCGCCACTTCAGGCCGGCATGTCTCTGACGACTTCTAAAGTTCGGCTTTCTGTGAGACCGTGAGAGACGCCCGAGTGCTATCAAGCACTTGCTCATAAACATGGATTAGACGTTCCGCGACTTGTTCCAGGCTCAACCCGATATTGAGAAGTCGATCGCGTCCCCCTACCGCCCGCTGGCCTACGCACTCTAACACGTGCTCCGCAAGCTCTAATGGGTCATCACGACACACAAAGCAAGAATGCACTCCGTCTATCATCTCGCGTGTATCACCCGAATCGGTTGACACTAGCGGGACCTCGCACGCGAGCGTTTCTTTCACAACCGTCGGAGAAGCCTCGTAGAAGGAGGCTTGCAAAACTACGTCCGCCGCATTGTAGTATAGTGGCATCGACTCATGGGGGATTTGCCCTGCAGGGATAAGTATTGCATGAGGCACCTGCGCACGGACGATTTCGAACGCCGCTTGTGCCAACGCGAATCGCTTACCCTCTGCCCGTGGGCTGGCCGGGAAGAATACTACCAGCGCCTGGAGAGGAATGTTCAGCTGCTTCCTACACGCTCGTTGATCCAACGGCCTAAACGTCGTGAGATCGACTCCGCATGGAATGACCTCGTGAGGCGCGTCCAGTGCCAGAGCAGCAGTCGCCCGTCGCGAGACGAGGATGACAAAGTCAGCGCGCCGCGCAGCCAGCCGTTTCACAAACAGCGAGTGCCTCAGAAAGCTCGTTGGATGCCACGTTCGCGTTCGCTTATCAGTGTCTGTGACCTCTCCTTCATGGTTGGTAAGAACAACAGGAATCCGAGACCCTGTTATCATGCGGGCCAAGTCAACCAGCAACATCGAGTAGGTATGGTGCGTATGCACGAGATCGTACGATCCAGAGTTGATGGCGCGGACAATCCGGGGCAGACTCAGCCCGTAGTTGAGTCTGGTCTGCCTGGGATTGAAGAAGAGCACATCAACCTGCACTCCAGATTGCACGACGGAGCGCACTTGCTCGGCCACGAACGCGCCATAGCTGGGACGTTGCCGAATCGGGTACTGATTAGTTACAACTAGGACGCGCATTCAGGGTTCGAGGACTACTCGCATCTATGATAGAGAGTGTTGGGCAGCTGGACGGCAAACAATCTGATATATCTCCGCAGTTCTCGCCGCGATTGCCGGCCAGGAATACTTGGTCTCGGCCGCCTGCCGGCCTCTCTGGCCCATCGAGGCTGCGGTTGCACGTTCAGACAACAGTTTCTGAATTGCCGCGGCGAGATCCTCGGCGTTGGGCCCGGTGATGATCCCGGTACCGTCCTCGGCAACAGTCTCACCCAAATCTCCTGCGTCAGTCACAACGACAGGCCGGGCGAAGCCGTACGCCAGTTGGAGGACACCGCTCTGGTAGGCCTGACGATACGGAAAGACCAACAGATCTGCAGCCAGAAAGTAATTCGGGAGCTCAGCAAGCGGAATATACCGCAACTCCAAGATGACAGCATCACCGAGACCAAACCGATCAATTAACTGTCTGTAAGGATCGAAGCTTTCAGCGAGGCTTCCAGCGATAATGAGATAGACTGTGGGGTCTTGCCGTCGCACCTTTGCAAACGCCTCAATGAGCAGGTCAAGGCCCTTGTAAGGAGCAATTTGCCCAAAGAACAGGATGGCGCGCGCCGCCTCTGGAAGCCCGAGGACTTGCCTGGCTCGATCGCGTGACGACTCGGACCCGTTACAGAACCGGAGGTAGTTTCCGTGCACCATATGGAAGATCTTTGAAGCGCCAATTCCATCGCCAACAAGGTCCTTTACGCCGACCCGAGATAGCACCACAATTGCATCGCTCTCTTGCAGCCTCGCCTTGTGCAACCACCCTCCTGTGCCCGTGCGTGGCCGTGGATTGTGCGCTGTGTAGATGACCTTCGCGCCACGACGTTTGAGCCACCGAAAATAGAGGAAATCCAGCGATCCAAGAGGACCTTGTAAATGCACAATGTCAGGCTTGAACTCGTCCAGTGCCCTGCTTAGTCGGACTAGCCTTACGCCATGATTCCATACACGTCCTAGTTGCGCATGCAACCATCGCGAGGAGGTCGTTCGCTCTCCGATGTTGAGTACTGGCACAGCAGCGTCTCCCAGATCCTCATAGGGCGAGGATGTCGCAAGCGCAGTCACGATGCCTTCGCGCGTTAGTGCAGCGCAAAGCGTACTCGCATAGTGCCAGAAGCCGCCGTGCCCTTGAAGCTCGACGACGAGGGCGCGTAGCGACGTTCCCACTCGAACGTCAGATCCTCCAGGGTGCTTCTGGAGTTTCGGGGGATCTGTGATACGCATTGCGCGATCAAGCAAGCTCGCCTTGCTGGCCCCCGCTAGGCGATGCATCATTTCCATCGCGGATCTCACTGATTGCTGTGACAAGCCCGGCTAAGGCCCAGAAATACACTTGGTTTGCTGTCATCGCAAAAAGGTTGTCCGTAATGCTCATGAGTGAGTACGCTAGAGTCACGGCAAGCAAACTCAAGGCTAGAGCAGCCATGGGCCCACTCGACCGCCGCCACGTCCTGTAAGCCAGACGAATAAGGATGACGTACAACAGGATGAAAAGAACTAGCCCGAAGATGCCGGATTCGATCAGCACGCGAAGATAGTCATTATGCGGCGCCGCCACTGCACTTTGGGAAAGGGACATCAAGGGAACGAACGACCCAGGACCAAGACCGGTGAGCCGGTCCAATGCTATTGCCACCGAAGACTGGCTCTGGCTCGTTACATATGTCCACTGTTGGAACAGGGTCTCCCAAATCCCTTGCCGGTTGGCGAAGCTGCCGCTCATTGGATTTTCTAGCCGAGCACCGATGGAAGGGATCGCGCGGAGGGCGGCCACTAAGATGAGCGGCGCCAGCAATAGCAGACGGCGACCTTGAAAGACTCCGACTACCACCAGGACCACTACCAAGCCGACCCAGACTGACCGGGCATAGGTGGCCACCAATAGCATTGAACTCGCTGCCACGATACTCAGGGAAAGCCATTTCCGTTTGCCTGACTGAGTAAGCGCCTGGCATAGAAACACGCTGAGCACTATTAGAAGGTAGACTCCGTAAGGATTCGGATGCCCAAAAGTGCCATCAATACGCCGCGCGCCGATAGAAGAGAGAAAGCGGCCTTGTCCCAAGGCAAGTTCATAAAAGCCGAAGATGGCCGGCAACACGAACGAGCCAGCTAGAATATCAACGGCTCTCTGTATGCGCTCGGGATTCCTGAACAGATTGACCACTAGAGCGTAGATAATCAGTGCGCTAGCCGTGCGGAGCCACTCGTAAAGACTCGAAACAAGGTTGTCGGCACGCAGAACACCGATGACGCCTATCAGCAGCAGAAAGCCGTAGACATGGGCTACTGGCAGGCTGCTAGCCCGCAAACCACGCCTCAATAGGAAGAGTCCTCCTCCAACGATAAGGATGAGGATGAGCGCCGAGTTAGGGCTGAGTAACAGACCGATCAGCCGCTGCTGGGACGGTAGCCCGCTGCTGAATGATCCGAGGCTGGCATCAGTTGAAGCACGCACAAGCAGCAGTAGCAGTACCCCAATATCGGGGCGCTCCATGAATATCACGACAAGGACAAAGGCCAGGACCGCACCGAGTACGATAGGAGCTGGTGCATTTCCTATTAGCCAAGCGAGGCTTAGGCCAGCCACAACGATGGCAATAATCTGCCAGCTAATCATGACCGCCGGAGTCGCAGTATGCTGCAATCTCAACGCCGCGCCCCTGTAAACCAAGGTGCCAGTTTCCTCACCGATGAGCTTCCCGCAGCCTAACTCCAGGACTGAGTGACTCGAACACTGCCGCGAGCCTGCCTGTTAAGGCCCGTCTCTCAAATACCGACACATCATACGGCGCTACGCTCAGAGTGCCCGCCTGCCACCTGGCGAACAGGTCCAGGACCGCTCCTTCGATCGCGCTAACATCCTCCGGGGGCACGACCAGCCCAGACCCCGTTTCTTTGATCAGGTCGGACACGGCACCCGCCGGCGCGAGGGCAAGGATCGGCCTCCGGGTGGCCAGGTACTCAAAGGTCTTCCCAGGAATCATCATCGGCCCCATGCCATTGCCCAGGGCCTCTCGTTGCCCCATCACCAGCAGTAACACATCGGCGTTCAGCATCAGCTGCAAGCTCTCGCGATGAGGGACGAAGCCATTCATCTCCACGACGTCCTCTAAACCGACTTCCTGCACGGCCCTCCCGGTCCGCCAATTCTGATGCCCGACGAACACTACACGGATCTGGTTGCGTAGATCACGGTGCTTGCCCATGAGGTTCCGGAGCGCAAGCAGAAAGTGCCTGGCGGTGCGTAGACCATAGAGGCTACCCGCATAGGTGATAGTGAACCGCTCAGAAGAAGCCGTCCTCGTTAGTTCACGAAAATCACTGGAGTCGAACCCGTTTCGTATGGTCGCGCACCGATCCCGCAGGAAGGGATACTTGTCGATTAGCCCCCGCGTCATTTCATCAGTCGTCGTGACAACATGGTCGGCGGACCGCAGCACTGCACGCTCCATTCTTTCCTCAAGTTTCCGATGCAGCCGTGTAGGATAGTTGTTGGTGAACACATTCTGCGTCCAGGGATCGCGAAAATCCAACACCAGCGGTTTCCGCGTCCTTCGCTTGAGCACATGGCCTATCAGCAGGCTAGTCGGGACCGGAGCCGTGGCGAAAATGACGTCGATGTCTTCCTCCCGAATTATTGCCTCGCCAGCCCGCACCGCGAAGGGCAGCCAGCCGATCTGCGCGCCGGGAACAAAGAACCATTCCGGCTTCACGCCCAGCAGCCTAGCGGGTCGGCTGGCAGCTCGTAGCAATTGTTGTTCAGCCGAAGCTGCGGCAATGACCTTCACTTCCTTCGGCACTTCCTCCAGGAGCGTCGGATCCAGGTCATCGAGCGGGGGATTCCTCACGGTCAGGACGACGGGCGCAAAGCCAAACTGCGGGAGGTATTTCGTAAACTTGAGCACCCTGAGGACGCCTGACCCCCCGACGGGCGGATACGAGTAGGCTACCATGAGAACTTTCTTCATTAGGACGCCATGCTTGGCAGCGAACTTCGGGCCATCCACTGCCCCGAGAGGAGATCCTTGTAGATCGCGACCAGCCGATCATTCAGCCTATGGACGTCGAAGTTCTCTTCAATATGCTTTCTGCCAACCATCCCCATCGGGACCCAGCGGGCCGGGTGCGTTACCAGATACTCCAACTTCTCGGCAAGAGCATCATCATCCCCGGGTGGGACAAGGAAGCCGGATTTGTCATCAAGCACGACGTCACCGGTACCGCCAGTTGCGGTCGCGACGACTGGGAGGCCAACTGCCTGGCTTTCCATGAGCACCACGCCAAGGGCCTCAGCGAGGCTGGGGAGGAGAAAAATGTCACTACCCTGCAGCGATTGCAGAATTTGAGGCTGACTCTGTGGACCGAGCAAATGCACGACATTCTCCAGTTCCAGTGTACGGACCAGGCTGGCGAGCTCGTCGTGCAAAGGGCCCGCGCCAATAATGTCATATCGGACTGCCAAGGCCGGATGGCGTCGAACCAAGCGGTGTACCGCCCGGATACCGAATTGAAGGCCTTTCTCCTCAACGAGCCGAGCTACCGTAATCAACCTTAGGACCTTGTCGTTACCGGTACGTTCCGATCGACGATAAGGGAACTGTCGAAGGTCGATCCCTACCGGAAGATAAACGATCTTCTCCCTGTTCACGCCCAGCCGAATGAGTTTCTCGTAGTTGTATCTCGAGACTGCTATGAAGCAATCTCCCTCTTCAAACAGATGACGGTAAACTTGCGGCCTGCCCTTGAGGCCGGCCCTGATGTCGTAGCCATGAAACGTCGTCACGAGCTTGCCCTTAATACCCAGTTTTCTTAGTATCGCACCCAGATTTCCATTTGGACCGTACTGGCAATGGATGATGTCGTAGCCTTGCAGAAATGGTATTGCAGAATACAGGAGTTTCAGGGACAAAGAGTCCTTTCCGTAGGCAATTGCGTTCAATGCTGCGAGTATCGGCTTGGGGCGCTTGTGGAAGTTGGTCGCGATTAGACAGACTCCATTCAGGGAGCGGATCAACTTATTTGAAGGAGGGTCTATGTACCGCGTCCGCTGCAGCAGTCCCCATCGGAGCACATCTGGATGCAAAACGCCATCGTCACCGGGGCGTTTCGCGACAATATCAACCTCGTGTCCTCCCTCTAACAGGCCCACGATCTGATTTAAAATGAACGTTTCCGACAGGGTGGGAAATAACTCAACAAGACACGCGATTCGCATGTTCTATTTACTATTGCGCTCGTGATGGCCAGTACTGGTGCTCTTGGTGCGGTCCTAGGACAAACGAAGTGTATGGGTATCGTTTCGAGTCTTTTCTCCAACGGTTACGAGAAGATATCCTTGTTTGAACCGCGCGTGTTGGGCGTGATCTTGTAGTCTGAAGAGTCGGGTGCAGGTCTTTGCTATCCTGCGTCCCATCGGCATCTGGAGAAACTTGAGAGAATGTTTTGCCGCCACAGAGAACTCGAACACACGCAGATTGTTCGACGACGCGAAGTAGGGTTTGAGCGTGTAGAATGGAGATTCGCCTTTCCAAACCCACGTTCCCGTCCTCTCCATGTGCCATTTGCCGACGCGGTACGGAAGACAGAAGGCGTTGGGAACCATGATGATGATGCGCTTTCTGGAAACTCGCAGCGCTTCGCGAAGGACGACCTGAATCGCGCCATCCGGAAGAAATTCAAGGACACCGCAACAGAAGACGACGTCAAACGATCCGGCCTCGAAGGGCAAGGCCTCCGTGATGTCTGCCTCCACGAACTGGCCTCGGAGGCTTAGCTCTTCAAAGAGTTTGGCGCTGAAATCAAGATTCTGCCTTGACCAATCAACCAGGGTCGTCTGCCTTCCGTTACGTGCGAGGATGGCAGAATGCTCCCCCCTCCCGCTTCCTAGATCCAATACATTCTCCGCGTCCGTCGTCAATTGGAGCAGGGTCTCAGTCCAAGGCAGGAAATCGCCGTTCGTGAGCTGAGCCGCAACTGCCTTGGGCGTGACTTCATCAAGCCAGACATTTGACCATTCTGTTTGTGATAGATTCGACCGGTGGACCATCGCCATGTTCAGTGGTGAGCGGGGGGCATCGCGCGTTGAGTGGCTTGACCCCTCAGAAAACAACAATCCAGGAAGAACTTCACGGCCCAACTTATCTCTTCCCGAGGGAAATACCGGGCATTCACGCCGTAGCTGCCGTAGAATCCCCCCGAGGGATTCTGGATAGTCTCCAGGTACGTCAATGCCCGGTCCGCAGCGTCAAGATCGTCAAGCTTGTACCATGCAGCTCCGAGTTGTGCCATGCCTGTCGAACATATCCACTCCACCCCGGGGTAGGCCGGGATGGCGCCATCGTCTCTCTGGATAGCAGTGACCTGCTGAAGTCCGCTTCGTGCAAGGGTGAGTTCGCCCAGTTCGACTAGTGCCTCCATCATGTATCCATAGACATGGGACAGAGTGCTAGAGTTCGGCTTGAACTCTATCAAATCAGGTATCCCGACGAAACGGCGCAGGGCCCGCTCGGCAGCCGCCACGTACGTCGCCTCAGCGAGAACGCGTCCCGCCTCTAGGAGCGGCGGCAACACATACAGATTCGTATACTCAGAGAACGCGCCTCCCCCAGGAACTTGCCACATACCATAGGATGGGCTCAGCACTCTGCCGGCTGGGTCGATCTGGCTCTCGACAAAATCGCAGGCTCGCCTGAGATTTCCCTCGAGTTCAGGGAGCTGATCCAGTACGGCTATGAAGCCACGAACCACCTGAGCGGTATCGAACGTGTAAGGCGTGCCATCGGTGGCCGCAAAGGCGCCGTCTGCTCGCTGGACGGACGCTTCCCAGCGGGCGAGATCTATTGCGAGTTGTTGCTCTCCCAGATTGTACAGGGTGGGAATGAAATACCCCGTCACTTCCTGCGTAACCGCCCGAGTCTGGTGGTGGACAAGAATCCCGCTTCCCGGGACTGTATGGGCCTTGACCCACTGGATCGCCCTCTCTAGCGGCGTTTTCTTGCCGGCACGCAATCCGGGTACGGTTGCACGGACAACGCTTGCGAGCGCTGAGAGACGGCTCACTTATGCCATTACCTTTTCGGTGAATGAGACCGCAACTCGTTGTTCCAGGGATCTGTAAGCCGCTTCAATAATGATTTGTGATCTCAGGCCCTCGCCATTACCAAGAGCTCTGGGATTTACGTCCAAGATGGCATCAACAAAGTGCGAAATTTGTCGGGCGAAACTCCCGCGGGCATCGAGTCTGTTCGGCACCCTCTTCCATTGATTCCAGGTCTTGAGACTATAGCTGAGCCCCGCGGTGTCTAGGAATGCGGTGCCCTCGCTTCCATATATCTCGAGATATCGCGGCGACGGTACGGCTATGGACCAGCCCAGGTCGACGACCCCGAGGCTCCCGTTTCTCATGCGCACGCTGAGTCGGGCGCTGTCTTCCACTTCGGGGTCTTGCCCGTTTCTTGCCTCAACGGAAAGAACCTCGATGTCTCCGAAAAGGTAATGAATGAGGTCGACTGCGTGGGGGCCGTTATCCATGATGACTCCGCCGCCAGAAAGCCGCTTCTGCGCGCGCCAGGACGCGCCGCCGTCCGGAGGCCCCCCAAACATCAGGCGGAAACTTAGAATGGTGCCCAGTCTGCCGGTGTCGACGAGTTCCTTCGCTCCCAACACTTCCTCGTGAAATCGGAACTTGAAAGCCGTCATCAATCGACGGCCGTTCATCTCGGCACATTGCATCATCTGTTCTGCTTCGGCCACCGAGGTCGCAAGCGGCTTCTCGCAGAGCA
>Ga0187893_10003181_pt1 | contig 34065 bp, 18 predicted proteins | sample MA1701074metaG_FD_139574 | JGI IMG/M metagenome (GOLD analysis project Ga0187893, IMG submission 139574) | White microbial mat communities from a basaltic lava cave in the Kipuka Kanohina Cave System on the Island of Hawaii, USA - MA170107-4 metaG ...
GCATCATTCGGGGCAACCGCATCATTCGGGGCAACCGCATCATTCGGGGCAACCGCATCATTCGGGGCAACCGCATCATTCGGGGCAACCGCATCATTCGGGGCAACCGCATCATTCGGGGCAACCGCAAGGGTTGCCCCTACGTTGCGTAATACAATAATTCCATGCATGTGATTGGGCATAATTTGAAACACATCCAATTCAAAATTGCCAAAACGCATTGCCAATTTTTCCCATTCAGTATGGGCAATGATTCCATATTCGTTTAAAATCATTTCGCCATTTTCAATTCGTCCAAAACGACATTTTCTGTTTTGGCAACAAATGGTAATGAAATACAACCCGTCCTGCGAATATTCATATCCTTTCAGGCGAATAGACCTGCGTTTATGGATTTCAGGGTTATAGCTCATAAAATGGAAATTTTTTCTTTACGGTGTTCGTGCATTTCAATAAATCGTCGCTTTACACAAACATGCCGCCGTTTGCAATTGTTTGCCCGTAGTCTCCGTTGATTCGAATGTCAGAATTTCTGCATTATTATCTTGCTTCCAAGTCATTTTAAAATGTGTTACAAAGCCTTCATTGGCGCTATTCTTTGTACCAAATCTACCTGATGCGCAACAAACACACAATGATACCAACCGCAGAAATTAAAAAATTATGAACTGTAAAATAATACAAGTGTGGCAAAGGTGCATTTGTCTTCTATAAGGACTGCTGAATCGTTTTTAGACAGCTTCTAAGACCTTTGTGTACCTGGTTGAAAATATTAAAACGTGACATAGAAATAAGGTTTATGGTTTGATAAATGGTTTTGTTTGGATTGTTAATTTGATCATCGCAGAGACGCAATGCATTGCGTCTCTGCATACCGCATTACGTTTTAAACCGCCTGGTGCAATGTATTGCTGTCAAATGAAATTGTTTTTCCTTTTGCCCTTTTGTTAAACAATGCACCAATATGGCTGGCAGATAATTCACCGGGATGATACTGGCGAAATTCACGGCTCAGGCGTTGTATATTTTTTTTGTAAACAGAAGATACCATTACTTTTTCTGCAGCCTTCTTTATTTGTGCTGCAGTTGGTTTTTCTGTTTTTAGATTAATACCCAGTTTGAAATAGCCAACCCTTGCACATATCTCATTTTTTCCTTCATGCACACCGGCCACTACCATCGGCAATTTATTTTCTATACCCAGCATCACACCGCCATATCCTCCATTGGTGATATACGCTTTAGCATAAGGCATGATGCTGTCGAAAGGAATAAAATCTTCAATGATCAGGTTTTGTTGGGGAAATCTTTTCCTTAACTCTTCTGTTTGCGATCCCCCGGTTGTACAAACAACGAGTGTATCTGTATTTTTAAATGCTTCAAGTGCTGGCACCAGTATTTTCTCAACATCCTTTTCAACCGTGCCCTGAGTTACGATAACAACTTTTTCATATTGCGTGAGGCGCACATCATTCCAGGAAGAAAGTTTTTTTGATGAAGTATATGGCAGCAATGAACCGATAAAACGTATATGCCTGCTCATATCGCTGCGGCGGTATTCAAAACCCGGTGTGCCGCTTTGCAGGTAAACATCTGAGGCTTTTACATTCAGATCAAAAATATTGGAACGATTATGTTCTACTCCATAGCCATCGAGCATTTCATAAGCAGCAAGATTAGCTTTGCGAAATAAAACTTTGTCAGTAATGAATCGAAGAAATGCTTGTTTGACTTTTCCGGTCAGCGTATAAGAAGGCGTCATTCCTAATCCCATTGGCGGAAGATCACGACTGGTCTCTGTCAGCGGAACAATGCCAACACCGGCTACAGGCACATCAAATATTTTATTGATAATAGGAATAGCTGTAAAAGTGCATTCAGCCACTACCAGGTCAAATGGAAATTCTTTTTGAATATCCTGCATATCATCAATGAACTTGGGCGCCTGGCGAATGAAGACATTGATCATATCATACACCAGCTTTTTTACTTGCCCTTTTATTTGCACTCTATCGGCAAAAAGCTCATCAATGTTTGCAGCACCTACGTCAACGGCACGCTGGAAAGGATATAAATGAATATCGAGCTTTTCCATTTTTGCCGCATACGATGCCCCGGTGTACCAGCGAACATCAGCGCCGCATGTTTGCAGGTACTTGGCAAGCCCCGTCAGCGGATTCACATGTCCTTCGGCAGGCATACTGGCAAAGAGTATCTTTTTACCGGCTATCGCTTCAAGGTTCATATTACTTTTCATAAATAAGGTTTAAGGGTTTTAGGTTTTGATCAGAGTGTAAATATGCACTCAAACCATTGCGTAAGTAAAGCAGAGACTGTATGAGTTGTTGTGATATTCGAACCAATTGACAAGTGTTACGATTTTCTAATACAATTCATGCAGGGTTTTTATCATTGCATCTCAACAGGCAGCAGTTCATTCCTGCAAAAACTCAATTTGCTCCATCATTGGTTATATTTGAGTTTACCTGATATGACTGATGTGATCAAAAAATGGCTGTATATTTTTTGTTTTGTTTTTCCGGCAACGATAGCAGCCGGGCAAGGCGCCCGTCAATATACTTTTACGCATTACGGGGTATCATCAGGCCTTGCTTCCAACGAAGCTACCCATGTGCTGCAGGATGGGCAGGGATTTATTTGGGTGGCCACTAATAATGGCCTGCAGCGTTTCGACGGGCAACGGTACATAAGTTTTCGCCACGAAACAGAAGATCCGCTTTCTATTCCCAATAACTATATCGTCCAGCTTTTGCTTGATAAGAAAAAGAATTTGTGGATATTGACCGGCGATGGCAAAGTGGGAACATTTGATACAAAAAGGTTCATTTACCACCGGGTGAAAGTAACCATAAAAGATACTACCCAATTAACCATTGACCGGGAGCTGATAGAAGATGAACAGGGAAACCTGCTTTTACTCTACCACAATAATGACCTGGTAACCTGGAGTGAAAAAAATAAAGAGTTTGCTGCCGAATATAATTTTATAAAACTTCCTGCCGGGTTTCAGATTGTTGATATACTGCAGCAACCCGGAACAAAAAAATATTGGATAGGCAGAAGAGAGGGGCTGACCGTTTACAATCTGGAAACAAAAAATCTAAGTTATCACGGGCATAATATAGAGAAAGAGCCTATCATTGAAGAATTTGGCGAAGTGCCCGTGCCCAATAATTTGCTATTCGATAAACGGGGGAGATTATGGTTTGACACATGGATAGGCGCCCCAACCATTTTTTGTTATGACATGAAAAAAAAGGAAATAGTATTATGGTATTACTATTTCACAGGTGTAGTAGATGGGTATCATGAAAGCAGGGGATTTTTAGAGCAGCGGGACAGCACCATTTGGGTAAAAGGACTGAATGTTTTTGCCCGCTACCTGGAAAAAGAAAAAAAGTTTCTTTCCGTATATAATGGTTATCAAAGCGAACAGAGCATTGACTACGACAGGGTGAATAATCTTTTTGAAGACAGGGATAATAATATCTGGGTTACTACCAACAATAATGGATTGTATTCTTTTAATCCATCGGAACAATTTTTTTCCAACGTAAGACATATCCACAGGCGAACTAACCTGCCCGGCCGCGGATGGATGATGTCGTTTATAATCACTAAAAACCGTACGTTACTGGCCGGCGCATGGGGCGAAGGTTTATATAGGTATGACAGCAATTATCGCACAATTCCGCTCAATATTAAAGGCATTGATGAAAAAAATTCTCCCTCAATTTGGAGTATGAGCCGGTCTGCTGACAGTAATATCATTTGGATGGGAGCTCAGCCCGGCATTTATAAATTTGATGAGCGAACACAATCAGTTACATTTTACGATCCACCCCCGTTATGGGGCAGAACACTCCGGCAAATAGCCTGTGATAAGTTCAACAACGTGTGGATAGGCACACAAAGCCTCGGCGTATTTAAATGGACTTCAGCTAAAGGGCAAAAAAAATTTGAAGATGGTCTTGTGCAGTTTGCAAACATTCCACCCTGCCAGGTTCGTAAATTATTTATTTGTACAAAGGGCTATGTATGGGTGGCAACATCCAATAACGGTGTATTTGCCATAGATCCGGCAACAGATAAGATCGTTCACCATCTTAGCAAAGAAGAACCAACAGAAAGACGGATCGAAAGAAACGATGCGGGTGACATCATGCAATATGACGATTCAACCGTGGTATTTGCTACAAACGCTCTATATTTTTTTAATGTAAACAAAGGCCGCCTGGTAAAAATCATCAACCTGCCCCAATCAGCGACCGGCATTATAACTGCGATGGAAAGGGACAACAACGGTTATATCTGGGTCTCCATGACCAACGGCATATACAGAGTAAATCCACGCAATGAAATTTTTATTCACTTCGACAGGATTGATGGCATAGCCAACGATCATTTTGTACTGGCTGCCTCTTACCGCACCCCGATGGGAAGAATCATTTTTGGCGCCGATAACCAGTTTGTCATTTTTGATCCGCTGAAAATTACTATTAATGACCCGGCACCTGATATTGTGATCACCGGTTTTAAACTAATGAATCAGCCGCTGCTTGTTGACTCATTAATTAAAAAGGATCGCATTGAATTGAGCCCCGAAAGCAATTCAGTTGTGATTGAATTTTCAGGCATGGGGTATGGCCGCACCTATATCACTAAATACAAACTGGAAGGGTTGGACAAAGACTGGATCAGGGCAGATAATACAAGCCAGGCTGTTTATTCTTTTTTACCACCCGGCAATTATACCTTCCTTGTAAAAGCCGAAGATGCAGAAGGGCATCCTTCAAAAAATATTACCAAATTGATCATTAAAGTAAAGCCGCCTTTCTGGAAAACATGGTGGTTCCTCGGGCTTGTTGCTTTTGCATTTGTTGGTTTGGTTTATTGGCTCGATAAACAAAGAACCTTAAAGATAAGAGCCACTGAAAGCATCCGCACGAGAATAGCCACCAGCCTTACAGAAGATATGAGCAACTCACTTAGCAGCATTAATATTTCCAGTGAGCTGGCCCGAACTAAAATAGATACCGATAAAGAAAGAACCAAAGAATACATTTCACAAATAAGCGATGCCAGCAACCGTATGGTGCAATCTATGTATGATATGGTGTGGAGCATTAATCCCGGCAATGACAATATGCCCGATACCATTGCCCGCATGAAAGAGTTTGCGGCGGAAATAGAAAATATTTATGAGATCAGCCTGATCTTCGATATTGATAAAGATGTGATGAAACTTCAGCCTGATATGGAAGACCGGTATGAATTGTTATCTATTTTTAAAGAAGCCATAACCAATGCAGCAAAGCATGGCCATGCCCGCCATATACAGATAGGCCTGCGATTCAGAAATGGTAAACTCGTAATGTTGATAGAAGATGACGGCAAAGGATTTGATGATGTGGAAACGGGTTTGCTTGGCCGTGGCGTCAGTGATATGCGCAGGCGGGCTGCGGCTATAGATGGTTCTTTACACATCGAATCCAATATTAATACGGGCAGTATTGTGAAACTGGAAGTGACGCTATAAATAATTACAAGAATTAAATTCAGTCCAACTTATTTCGATAATACACACCGGAAGCCTGTATGCTCAAGTCCTGTATCGGGTGAAGTTTTCATGCGGGCAGAAACCCGGTAACTGGAACAATAAGATGCGTGGCATAAAAACGAACCACCTCTTACCACCCGTTTTGGAGCAGTTGGCTCATCTGGGTCATAACCTGATGATGGACCATTTGGATTAAAGGATGTCTTGCCTGAAAGTTGCTGGTAATAATCTGCCCGATACCAATCACCGCACCATTCCCACACATTACCGGCCATATCAAATAATCCATAACCATTGGCAACAAAAGATTTTACTGGCGACAATTTTGTATAGCCATCCCATTGAGTATTGATATCAGGAAAATGTCCCTGCCAGGTATTGGCTTTTGCTTTTACTTTTTCCGCATCTTCTGTTCCCCAACTGTATGGCTTATTAATCAATCCTCCTCTTGCTGCATATTCCCATTCCGCTTCAGTTGGCAAACGTTTACCAGCCCACTTTGCATAAGCATTCGCATCATTCCATGAAACATGCACTACAGGATAATTGTCTTTGCCTTTGATTGTACTTTCCCGCCCTTCAGGATGCCGCCAGTTGGCGCCTTTGATCCAACTCCACCATTGTGAAGCATCATTTAAAAGAATGGCTCTAGTTGGTGCGGTAAAAACAAGCGAAGCAGCAACCAGTAAACTCTCATCCGGCTTTGGTGTACCTGAGGGTAACTGTTTTTTCAATTCATTCCAGTCCGGTTTTTTTTCAGCAGTAGTGATATAGCCTGTTGCTTCAACAAATTTCTGAAACTGTGCATTGGTTACTTCGGTCATATCCATCCAAAAACCATCAACTTTTACATTGTGTTGCGGATATTCGTCGGGTCTTCCTGCTTCATCGGAGGCACCCATTATATATTCACCCTCCCGAATCCATATCATTCCTTCGTGTGAGGGAGTTCTGTCGGAAACTAAAAAGGAATCTGTAAAAATAGTTTCTTCACTACCTATAGAAAATTGCGGGGGATAATTACTTCTGCAAGCAATAAATGATTTCTTTTCATCAACAGACTTGATATTTTCATATTTATAAGAAAACAAAAAGCAACCGCTAATTATTGAAAGGCTCAAAAGCTTAAACGTTTTCAAAAGTTGTTCTATTAATTAAGGATTAATAAGGTTGTTTATTTCTTAACGGGGTATTTTTTTAGCAATTCGGTTAGCTTATTTTCTATGTCAGGGTATTCTTTCACAAGGTTTACTCTTTCAGCCGGATCCCAGGAAAGATTAAACAATTCGACTTTTGACTTTCCGTCAACTGAAGTTATTCTAAGTTTCCATTCACCATCCCTGGCAACTTCAGCTTTTCCAAAGTTTACGTAGTAAACAGGTTTGTGACTGAATTGAAAATCTTTACTCGTAAGCAGACCTGTAATTGATTCTCCATCTAATTCCCGATTCGCAGGCAGCTTTGAGTTTGTCCATTCTGCAAGCGTAGGCAAAACGTCCATACAGGTAATAAGGCTGGTAATTGTTTCACCTTTCAACGTGTGACCTTTCCAATAGACAATAAACGGCACCCTGTTTCCACCTTCATAGGTTTCTGCTTTTGCTCCCCTGAAAATTCCGGAAAATCCGGCGTGAAACCTTTGCGTAATATTATCACCTTCCATTCTATCAGGATAATTGCTCCAGGGACCGTTATCACTGGAAAAAATAAATATAGTATTGTCAGCTAAGCCTTGCTTTTCCACTGCCTTCCATATTTCTGATATACCCGCATCTAACTCTTCAATGATATCACCAAGCGGACCACCGTCAGAACGATTTTTAAATTTCTCTGACGCCGCAAAGCCAATTGGCAAATGGGGCATGTTATGAGCCAGATAAAGAAAAAAGGGTTTACTCTTAGATTGTTGCTTGATATAGTTCACAGCATCCAGAGTATATAATTTAGTAAGAGAAGAATCTTCCGGCTTCTCAATAACAGGCAAATGATTGCGGAATATTTTTATAGTTGTATCAGTAGGCACATAAGGTATTCTGTAATCATGACTATAAAGCATGCCATAATAGTAATCAAATCCCTGGACCATGGGTAAGCTTGTATCTTTATCACCAAGATGCCACTTGCCAATCATAGCTGTTTTGTAGCCGGATTGTTTCAGCATTTCTGCAATAGTTACTTCATTAATGGGCATTCCCTGCTTCGCACCAGGAGAAAGCGGATAATCAAGATTCATTCTGCCGGGATAACGACCAGTGAGTAAAGAAGCTCTCGAAGGTGTACAAACCGGAGAAGAAACAACATAGTTTGTTGCTTTGATTCCCATAGAGGCCATCTTATCAAGAAAAGGAGTTTTGATCAAAGGATTACCATAACAGCCAATATCTGCATAACCCATATCGTCAGTTAATACAAGTATAACATTAGGTTTTGTTTGACTTACTGCTGAAAAAAAAATTAAAAAGATAGCCTTGAATACTATAATAATCTTCTTCATTGTCTTAATTACCTTTATAAAATAATTACAAGTTGATTAAAATCGTGAGTGTTTTGTTATTAAACAGAAAGACATCATAGAAATAATTCTTTAAAGATGCCTTCCTGCTAAATAATACTTGCCCCTGTAACCAGATTACCACCCGGGATTTTGAGTAAGAGAAGGAGTAAGTTCTCTTTCTTTTTGTGGTATCGGCCACAAATAATCTCTATTGCTATTGAACACTTTTTCAAAAGCCTGCACCTGAACGGTTACTAATTGCCCGTTGTTATTATACGTAATTCCCTGAACAGTTCCCTGAATTACATTCTCTGCTATTTTCCAGCGACGAATATCAAATAAACGGACGCCCTCAAACGCTAATTCCAGTGTTCTTTCTTTGCGCACAGCATCTCTTAATTCAGTTTGAGAAAGACCAGACAGTGCCGGCAGGCTTATATCAGTTCTTTGCCTTACTTTATTAATAGCGTCATAAACACTTTGATCTATCTGGCCCAGCTCAATTTTTGCTTCAGCATAAGTTAATAATACTTCAGCTAAGCGAAGCAATATTATATTGATGCCACTATTGGAGATATTTGAGTAATCCTCACTGTTTACATATTTTTTTATTGAAAACCCGGTTGACGTTGCATAAAATGTACTACCTATTGCATCTGCAGTTCCGCTATTAGGTAACGGATTAAATACTTTTCCGTCAGGGAGAATATCACCAGGCACAAAAATGGAATAACGAAGCCGGGGATCTCTATTTGCATAAGGATTATTTGCATCAAAGCCGCTTGAAGCGTCATTGATCTCCTTTCCGTTATTCATCGGATACAGATCAGCGATCTTTTTAGTGGGAACAATCCAGTTGGCTGTTGAACTGCCTTTTTGGCTATACGGAGCCTGGAAAGCAAAAATATTTGTCGGATAAACATCCTTAATATATTGTTTATCCAGGATGACTTCTGTATTGTTTTCCGCAGCATAAGTAAACAATTTTGCATATTCAGGATAAAGATTATATACATTTAGATCCATTACTTTTTTTGCTGCGTCAACTGCCTGCTGAAAACGGCCTGCTAATAAATTAGCCCTTGCCTGCAATGCCAGCGCTGCACCCTTTGTTATACGACCTTTATCAGAGCCTGAATAGCCTGTCGGTAATGCATCAGCTGCTTCACTTAATTCTTTATTTACAAAATCCCATATCTGTGCTACTGGTGTACGATTAAGCTGGCGGCCTTCATCAATAGTTATCATGGAAGTGACTAAAGGAATATCACCAAAAAAAGCCGCTAATTTTATGTATTCATAAGCACGAAGCGTTCTGGCCTCTCCTTTTAATTGATTAATCAATGCTGTATTGGAAGTTTGTACCTTATCTGCATTATCCAGAAAATAGTTAGCTGCTGCAATACCTTTATAAGCAAAATTCCATTCACCCCCAATTTTTGGGTTAGTGGCATCATAAACACCTCGTTCTACAAGCGCATCATTGGTAAAAAACTGATTAGTATGCCCTATATCGGTAAGACCTTCCCAGGATATAATATTGGTACTGTCAAGAAAGGGATAGATAGCATTAACAGCTAGTTTGGCATCGGTTTCAGATCTCCAGAATACATTGCTTGAAAGTCGGTCATTGGGCGGTGTATTCAAGAGATTTTTTTTACAACTTGTCATTATGCAGCTAACAAGTAAGGCCAATACTGCAACGAATGAATTATATTTTGTACACATACAGATAATGAATTAAAGTTAAAATTGAAGATTAAGCCCAAAAGTGATCAAAGATGTTTGAGGATAGTAAGTGGCACGTCCGGATGGTACCTCTGGGTCAAGATTCCATTCATTCAACTTTGAAATGGTCAAAAGATTGGTTGCTGAAACATAAATGCTGCTCTTTGTCATCGAAAGTTTTTTATTTATTGAGGCTGGCAGGTTGTAAGCTAACTGAACGTTTTTAAGTCTTATGTAAGAGCCGTTAATTATTAGTCTGTCAGATGTAGCAACATTTCGTAAATCTCTTTTTACCAAACGGGGAAACCGTGCATTGGTGTTATCCGGCGTCCAATAATTATTTGTAAATATCTTATGTGTAAATCCTTCATTAATGCCCATCTCGGCCAGAGCACCGGATAACCTTGTATCTGCTTTTGCAGCTCCCTGAAAAAGTAAATTCAATTCGAAACCTGCATAAGAAAAACCAGAAGATAGCCCAAAGGTATATTTAGGAAATGAGTTGCCTATCATTGTCATGTCATTCGCATTGATCTTTCCATCTTTGTTCAGGTCAACATACTTTACATCACCCGCTTTTGTGTTGGCAGCATATGTTGGATAATTATCTGCTTCGCTTTGTGATTGAAAAAAACCTTCTGTCAAATAACCCCAATGTGCATTAATTGGTAATCCTTCTTTTATAATGTAACGAGGATCAATATCTCCTCCGGCAGCCGTGGTGATAATGTAAGGACCTGTACCAGCTAAACTCACTACTTTGTTATTATTAACGGCAAAATTAGCATTGAGGTTATATTTGACTTTTTTAGCAATATGGTTATTGTATCCTGCTGAAATTTCAAATCCTGAGTTGTCGACAATTCCGGCATTTTGCGGAGGAGCATCAAGTCCGATAGTACCCGGAATAGGAAGATTCAATAATATACCGGTGGTACGCTTTTTATAATAATCAAAAGTGATATTCAATTTTCTGAATAATGATGCATCAAAACCTATGTTGGATTGCCTGGTTGTTTCCCAGGTTATATCCTTATTTGCCAATATGGTAGGACGGTAACCACTGACCGGTGTACCACCGAAACTGTATGATACCTGGTTCAACGCCTCGTAATAACTATACAGATCAACGGACTGATTACCCGTTTTTCCCCATGATCCTCTTATCTTTAATTCACTAAATACGGTACGCAGGTTACCAAAAAAATCTTCCTGTGATAATCGCCAGCCTGCAGAAAAAGAAGGGAAAAAACTGTATTGATTATCGCCAGTAAACCGGGAAGAACCATCATACCGGGCATTTGCCTCTAATAAATATTTATTCTGTAAACTATAGTTTATTCTTCCCAAAAAAGAACGTAATCCAAATTCTGCATCAACTCCGGTATTATTGCGGGTACCATCGTTTGTTCCCTGGCTAAGCGATTGAATATCGTTGTTATAAAACCTTTCCCTGTACGCAGAAATATTGTTTTGTGTGTTGCCAATTTCCGAATATCCTAATAGCCCCTTTAGTTCATGATCGCCAAACCTATTTTCGTAGGTAAGTAAATTATTCAGGGTGTATTCTCTAATACCGCCCCGTATTTCTGCAGAAGAATTGTTGGCTACCGTACGGGTAATATTGGTATTCTTATCCGTATTTACAAAAGCGTTTGCAAAATTCTTTTGCTGGATAAAATTCACACGTATGCCGAACTGTGTTGAAAATTTCAACCCTTTAATAATGCTCCAGTCTCCTTTTACATTACCAACAATGAAGTCTGAAATTTGGGTGGAATTGCCTCCGATTTCTGCATACATTAAAGGATTATGGGCCTGCGGGCTTAAGCCATAGGTGCCGTCACCGTATTTAGGTACAGCCCACAGAGAGCCATGCATTACACGATCAAATACATTCAAAGGATCAGCAGCGTTTACCGTTGTAACCGGGGCCAATGAATAGTTATAGCGGTAATTGGCATCTGCACTTATATTTATTTTTTGTGAAACTTTAAAATCAGTATTAACCCTGATTTCCCTGATATTGTTTTCCAGATTCGGAATAATGCCATCCTGATTCATATATCGTACACTCATACGGGCTTTGAAATTCTCTGTACCGCCGCTTACTGACAAAGTGTTATTCCATTGAGGAGCGACTTTGAATAATTCATCAAACCAGACGTTAGGAAGCGGATACTTTTCCCGATCGGAAGCTGTTATCCATGACTGTATGCTCTGTTCAGTAAACCTTGCCGGAACTGTAGCGCCTGCTTGCTGAAATCCCATTGCCTGAGACCTCATATAGGGTTCCAACTCCATCATTTCAGGTTTGTTGACGGTATTTTGTAAAGCATAATATCCATTATAAGCAACCGATACCTTACCTGATTTTGCTCTTTTGGTGGTAATTAAAAGAACGCCGTTTGCAGCCCGTGAACCATATATCGCTGTGGACGCAGCATCTTTTAAAATAGAAACTGATTCAATATCGTCTGGATTAATATCAGATATCCGTTGTTCAATACCATCAACAATTACAAGGGCGTCATTGTTATTCAAGGTAGTAACTCCACGAACCCGCATTGTTGCATTAGAGCGGCCGGGCACTCCTCCTGCATCCAGAACCGTTAGACCAGGTGCCTGACCCTGTAACGATTGTTGAAAATTGGAAACGGGTCTTTTAGTCAGTTCATCTCCTTTTACCTGGCTAACAGCATTTGTTACACTTACTTTTCTTTGAGTGCCATATCCCACTACAACTATTTCTTCACCCGTTGCCGTTTTTACTTTCAATACTATTGCTACGGTTGTAGATTCGCCAATCCTTACTTCTGCACTTTCATAACCCACTGATGTAATTACCAAAACATTTTTATCATCAGGAATCGTGATTCTAAAATCGCCAGTGGCAGATGCTTGAGTTGCAACCTGTGTGCCTTTGACGCTGATGGTAGCGCCTTCAATCGGTTCACCCTTTTCATTTTTGATTGTCCCTTTTATTTCAACCGATGGTGGCGGTTCATTAATAATCTCCCTAGAGGGAGTACGTTCCTTTTCCTTAATGACTACCATTTTATTCAAAATGGTGTAAGTAAGCGGTTGGTCTTTAAAACAAGTCTCAAGTACCACTATCAAAGGATCGTTTTGAGCGGTAATGCTTATGTTCCTGCTCTTTTTCAAAAGACTTTCGGTATATACAAACGTATAACCGGTTTGCCTGTTGATTTCTTTAAACACTTTTTCAAGCGGAACATTTTTCTCTGAAAGATTTACCAGTTGGGAGAATCCCTTTGCACCGGCACTTAAGCAAATTGTAAATAAAAAAGCAGCTGTGAAATTCATAATCAAAAGCGTTTTTAATAAACCCTTTTGCACCAATTTTTGAAATTGGCGGCAAGCAAATAATCGCATAATTTTGATTTGTTTTGGTTAAACAATAAGAGACACTAACAGGTTTTGAATTGGATTAACCTAAATACTTACCGGGGGTGTTACCAGCACTTCCGGTTTTCTTTTCAGTTAACCAATAATTTTGATTTTTATCATTAATAAATACTGTTTTTTTTATTAAGGCATCACTATAATTTTATCCCCTTCGATTTCAAACCGCACTTTACCGGTCAATTCCAAAGCTTTCAACACTTCAGAAAGTTTAGTGTTTCTCGGAATTTCGGCAATAAATAAATCGTCTATCTTTTTCTTATAAATAACCTCTACATTATACCAACGGGATATTTGCCTCATCAACGATTCAATACCTACACCATCAAAATCAAAGGCGCCATTTTTCCATGCCATCACTTCCTGAATATTTACATTGCTGACTATCTTAACTCCACCGGCAGTACCGGTTTGGGCCTGTTGCCCTGGTTTTAAAACCCCTGATTGTGTTCCTTTCACAACTTTAACCGATCCTTCCAGGAGAGTAATGTTTGCTGAACTTTCATCATCATAAGTATTCACATTAAAATGAGTTCCTAATACCTGCACCCTCAGGTCGCCCTTTTCTACTATAAATGGCATTTTATCATTATGTGCTACTTCAAAGTATGCCTCTCCGCTCATGATTACTTTTCTTTCCTTGCCTGAAAAAGTGCTTGGATAAGTAATAGATGAAGCTGCATTAAGCCACACCTTTGTGCCATCAGCTAATACCAGGTTATACTGTCTCCCACGTGGCGTTGTCATAGTATTATAAACTACAGCCGAAGTGTTGCCTTTGTTGCTATATTCAATTACACCATTCTTTTTTATTATCTCAGTATTTCCCTCCCTGGTCAATGAGCCATTATTAGCGCTATCCAGAATAATTTTTTCTCCGTTGGAAAGTGTAAGTATGGCGCCAACTTCCCCGGGATATACATCATTCTTAAACCTTTCCTCTTGCGATCGGGCTTCAGCAACTGGAGTATCCCGGGTACTTTTTTGAAAAACGAAAAAAGACAGAGTACCCAGCGCTAAAACAATAGCTGCGGCGGCTGACCACCTGAACCACATCATCTGTATAACCGGTTTTTTGAGCCCTGCCTTTTCCAGGATATTTTTTTTCATTAAGGCCTCTAACTCGCTTTTATTTACATAAGCATCTTCAGTCCATTCAGTTTCGGTCTTTTGAAACGAATTATAAATACGGTTATACAATTGAATTTCTTCATCAGTTGCAAACCCTGAAGCAATTCGGTATGTCAGCATTTTAATTTCTTCTCTGGTCATAGGGAAAATCTCGTACTATCCTAGGCACATGAAAAAGCTTTAGCCCCTAAAGAATTACAGAAATTTTTGAAAATTTTTCTACCTGAAACAGGTAAAGAGTATGAAAATGGCAGATATGGTGATCGGATCAATTTCAGAGCGAATACGACGGATGGCAATGGTCATTTGATTTTCGACAGTTTTAATAGATATTCCCAACCTTTCTGCTATTTGTTGGTTGGTCAGGCTCTCATTTCTGCTTAATCTGAATACCTCGCGGCATTTGTCAGGAAGGTGAGATATAGCTTGTTGAATCAAGGAATTTAGTTCTTTTACCTCAGCCATTTCTTCTGAAGTAGCTTGTGAAGCCGAATAATCTGCATGGCTTAGTTCGTCGAAAAAACTCTCCCTGATATTACCAGAGCGAATATAGTTTGCCACTTTAAACTTTACCGCCGCTTTGAGATAGGATTTTAAAGATTGTATTTCCAGGCCGTTTCTCCGCTCCCATATCCAAACAAAGATGTCCTGGACAATATCTTTACAGGAGTCATGGTCTCTTAAAATAAAAAAAGCGGTTTTGAATAAGTCTTCCCAATGCCTGGAGTACAGGGTTTCAAAAGCTTGTTGGTTGCCCTGCGATAATAATGCTACCAGTTCAGAATCTGAGTATGTGGAATAAGCAGTCAATCGTAATAATTCGCAGGCTAAAAGTAAATTAAATAGCTAAATAAATATTGAAGACTATTGATGATAGCCTCACAATGATCTGCTTGCTATGTTATTCACGATGAATTAACTATAATTAATACAGCAAACAAGCATGAAAATCCCCTGGCAATAATAATTTCAGAAAATGATAGCAATGGCTCCAAACATAAAGATTAAGTTGAGTACCGGGAAGTTGACAAGTTAAAAACCTACATTTATAGCTACCGGTACTAAACACAGTTTATACAGCAAAATCACAGTTCATCCTAAGAAAACCGCAGCCAACAAATTTTGAGCTACTGGAGTTAACTGTATTAAACTAACTTGCCCCCAACACACTAAAAAACTGCACGCATGAAAGTTTTAATCATTGAAGATGAAGAACTGGCTGTAAAAAAACTTCGTAAAACATTAGAAACTGTTGACAGTACTGCTGAAATAGTAGGAACTACAGATAGCATCCGTTCATCGGTAAACTGGCTGCAGGAAAACCCCGCACCTGACCTGATATTAATGGATATTGAATTGGCCGACGGTCAAAGCTTTGAAATATTTGATAAAGTAGATGTAAAGAGCACTGTGATCTTCACTACTTCGTATGATGAATATGCACTGAAAGCTTTTAAAGTAAATAGTGTTGACTATCTTTTAAAGCCGGTGCAAAAGGAAGACCTTGAAGCGGCACTGAATAAGTTGAAAAATATAAAGTCAATGTATGGCACATCCATGCCTGCTGATCCGATGAATGTAGATAACCTGGTAAAAGAGCTGCAGCAAAAATTGCAGCCAAAAGAATTTCGTAAACGTTTTCTTGTTAAACATGCTCAAAAGTTAGTAAGCGTTGATATAGATGAGATCGCTTATTTCTATAGCGACGGCCGCTTGAATTTCTTCAAAACGCATGACAACAAAAAATTTGTTGTGGACTATACCATGGATGAACTGGAAGAAATGCTGGACCCTGATAAATATTTCCGCATCAGCCGATCCTTCTATGTTTCCATTGCCAGCATTGACCAGATACATGAATATTTTGGCAACCGCCTGCTGCTGCATCTTAAGCCCGCCGTTGATAAAGAATCCATCGTCAGCCGGGAAAAGGTTGCTGATTTTAAAAAGTGGATGGGGAAATAATTTTGAAATTTGGGATTTGATATTTGAAATTGTTCAGGTGCTATAAATATTATATTTGATGGATGAAACCAATTTTTGACCTAACGCTTCACAACATACTTAATGAAAGACTAGCAAAACTTGAAGCTCACTTTAATGCTGATGTAATCTTTTATTATGGTCCGATTGCAGATGCGCTTGAAAAACCTTTTCGGGACTTCATTGAAGATTTGAAGAATGACACTGTTCAGCACGATACACTCTGTATAATACTTAATACTCCAGGTGGTAGCGCCGAGACGGTTGAAAAACTTGTGAAGATAACAAGACATCACTATCAGGAGGTTTGCTTTATAGTCCCCGATGCTGCGTATTCCGCAGGAACTATATTTTGCATGTCAGGCGACAAAATTTTCATGGACTATTCATCCGCTCTAGGCCCTATTGACCCACAAGTTTTCAATGGTAAAAATTGGGTTCCGGCCCTTGGTTATCTTGACAAGGTTGAAGAAATGATAAACAAATCGGCTGCAGGACAACTTACACAAGCAGAATTAATAATGCTTCGTGAACAAGACCTTGCAATGTTACGGAGACATGAACAGGCAAGAGATTTGACTATTGCTCTTTTAAAAGAATGGCTTGTAAAATATAAATTAAAAAATTGGAATACTCACAAAGATGGAACTCCTGTAACCCCGCAACAAAAGGAAGACCGAGCTAAAGAAATCGCAAAAGATTTAGGTGATAATAAGCTTTGGCATTCTCATGGTCGTTCAATAGGAGTAGCCGCGTTGACACATATTTTGAAGCTAAAGATTGAAGATTATTCCACCGATGCAGTATTAAAGCCGCTTATAAGAGAATACAATGACTTGATCTGCCAATATATACTAAGAAATGGTTCTGAAGCGTTCCTACATTCAAGAAAATTCATCTAAATTTGTCACATGAACTCAATTGCCGACAAGATTCAGGAAACAATAAAAGCCGAGGAGCTTAAAAATTCCAAAGACACAAACTTCAAGGAGTTTCAATCCCTTATTGACGAAATGAAAAGACTCGGCGTAGACAAAAAACCAGATTATACCTTGCCTCTTACTGACACTATTGGCAAAGGTTATTACTCTTCTTTAAACAAGTTACAGGCAAGTAAATAAGAGATACTATTCAGAACAAAGAGCTATTCTCTATTCCTGTTTTTTATACTTTGCTCCTTTATGGCTGAATTAATGGCACTATCACCGCAAACTCTTTTCCATCATCTCTTACGCTGATCTCTTCTTTTTTCATCAGCCTGTATTTTTTTACAATATTGGTCAAACCCACTTTGTTGGATGCTACCTGCCTGTCTTTTCGCTGCAGGTTATTGGTGACCACAAGCCTGCCGCTGTTGGTAGTCATGATCATAATGTTGAGAGGGCTGTCTTTTAAGATCATGTTATGCTTTACTGCATTTTCTACCAGCATCTGTAATGTCAGCGGCGGCAGTTGATATTCTTTGTAGCGATCATGTATGCGGGTTTCCATTTCCAGCCCGTCGCCATATCTTGTTTTTAGCAAATGAAAATACGATGATATGAAATGCATTTCCGATTCAAGCGTTGTTAAGCCATCTTCGTTTGTCCGCAAAAGATAGCGGTACACTTTACTCATTTCATCCAAAAATTTTTCTGCCTTTGCAGGATCATCGCTGATCAGCGATGAAAGAGAATTGAGACTGTTAAACAGAAAATGCGGGTTTACCTGCCCTTTTAAACCTTCCAACTGGCTTTGCAGGTTTTCCTTTTTTAATTGATCTGATTCATCCACTACTTCTCTCCATTTTTCATAAAAAGCTGCGCCTTCGTTAAAACTGGTAGCAAGCAAATTACAAACAACACCCACTGTCAGCACCCAGGGATAGTTATCCATTTTAACCGGCATACCTTCTATGCCGATATAATCATATCCAAAAAATAAAATAGTAACCGCTACAATTGTAATTCCTACAAAACAAACAAGCTCTAATCCTATTCTTTTAAATGCCTGGCTGTATTTAGGAAACCGGTTGAGCAAAATAGTAGCGATCATGCCGCAGAGGATGTAAATGATCAGCACAACCGTGATGGTAACCAGAGTAGGCAATAAAAAATTGCGAAACCCGGCAAAGTAAGGTGACCCAAACACAAAGAAATTGATAGCCGCCGACACAGGTGGGATAACGAGCATGCCAATCAGCTTTTCCTTGCTGCTATAATTAAGTGCCTTCATGTGCACATTTGTAATTTTTATTTTGGCCACATGGAATTCGTCATAAAATTTTTATCGCTGGATGAAATGTTAGCTCAAAAATTTTATGACTCATTTCATATTGTATAAGATACCGATCATGTGTCTTTATGTAATTTATTGGATTGACTGTTTTATCCAGCCGGGGACAACATGAACTGTTATCAGAGGCGATGAATTGTAGATTTTGTTGCATGAATTGTAAAGATAAGATTCAAGGTACAAGGCGCAAGACACAAGAAACAAAAGGGAATATCTTACTATCAAAAAAAACCGTTCCTCTCCTATGAAAATGACATCGCAGAATTTGTTGACAGGGTCTGTCGTCCAAGGGCTGACCCGGAATAAATTTTTCCTTAGTCAATCTATTTTAAGTTACATTGGTGAATGATAAGAAAGATAACTGCACAGGACTTTGATTTCATTTATGAACTCTATATGCATCCGCAAATAAATCCATATCTGCTTTACGAATTAATGTCTCCGGAAGAGTTTAAAGAAATATTTAATGACCTGGTGCAGAAAGAAATTGTTTATATATTCTATGATAGCGATATCGCGGCGGGCATGTTCAAGCTAATGCCGCTTACGCATCGAAATTCTCATATTGCTTACCTGGGCGGATTGGCTATACATCCTTCTTTTGCCGGTAAAGGATTGGGATCAATCATGATGAAGGAAATAGTCGGATACGCAAAACAGAAAAGTTTTCTCCGTGTTGAACTAAGCACCGCCATAGTCAATGAAAAAGCGATTCGCTTATATGAAAAAGCAGGTTTTACAAAAGAAGGAATTTTGAGAAAATACACCCATCTTAAAAAGGAAAACATTTTTCTTGATGAAGTGCTGATGGCATGGATTGATAAATCAATTCAATAAGCTTAGCCTGGATGAAACTAATTCAAATTTTCTAATCGCAAACCAGCCATTCCTGAAATCATACCTGCTGCCAAAAAGCAAAGAACGGTTTGCTTTTCAAATCGAATTGGTAGTTCGTAATTACTTTTATTGTAATTTGGACTTCCTGTTTTTTGAAAAACATCCGGAAGATTTTATAAAAAAAGTGCGGGATGCTTTGAGAAATAAAATTCAGACCCTGGTGTTTTTCGGCAATCCGAACAGCCATAATGAAGCCAACCGCTATCAATTTTACTGCATTTACCCGAGGCATTTCCGCCTCAAACGCCTTTGGCTTATCTCTATTTAAATTTTCACAAGCTTTAATTAAAAACTGAATGATATAAACTCTACCATTATGACCAACTGTAGAAAAAACCAACTGCCTTCGATTGTAATTATCCTTTTCATTTTAATCTTTAATTGTCTCGATTCTTTAGCACAAACTGCTGTTACATCTGCCACTTTATCAAATGTGACAGTGGGTACAGGCTCTACCTACAATGCTAACGGCGCTGCCGGCAGCGGACTGGCTGCTACCAATTTCGATTACCGGTATGGCAACCAGTCAGGAGCAACTCCCAATAAAGTTTTTCTCAATCACTTTGTTGCAGGCGGCACGCCTTACGTTTTTGAATACAGTCCCACAGTTACTGTAGTGCTCAATAGAGTTGACAATGCTTCTGTGACGGGTGCAAGAGATCTTGTGTTCAATGCAGGAGCCATCAATACAGCGCCGGCTCCGGATCAGATCAATATCAATGCACCTCATGTGCCATTGATGACAAATCTTTTACCCGGTAATGATGATCTGCGCTCAGGTGCGGATAATTTGTTTGGCAACACCGGCGATGCTGATGGCAACAACAATAACATTGAAAGGATTGATGTAAAAATAAATGGTACAGATGGTTATTTTGTTTACAAACCGGAGAGACAGGGCTTTGCTGTTTTTGAAAGAGGAGCGGCTGGCGCACATGAAGGTTTTGTGGTCTCTGTTATAACTGCTATTGACGGATCAGGCAATCCTACTGGTTATACTGGATTGATCAGAGTGGTAAGTGCAGATTATGGGGTTTCTAATCCTATAACCAATGCTAATTACGTAGTGGCACGTCGTGATGGCGGAGTGGGTAACTTGTTGGCTTCATCCGCACCCACGGGTGAAGGAATGGGTGGTGTATTTTTTGAATTCGCTGACTTTGGTATTGCCGCCAATACTACCGTCTATGGTTACTCTATCGCTGCTGCTGATTTTCCTTTGGCAGCAACCGCAGCAGATATGGTTGATGTTAGCATTACAACTAATTTTCCCACTACTACTGCTTCTGGCGGTGTTGGTGGTATTGACCTGGCTGCCATAACCGGTGTATTTAAAATATTTGATGATGATCTTGATGGTTTGGCAAATAACGTGGATGTTGACGATGACAATGATGGCATCACAGACCTGAATGAAAATGGCGGTGTGAATGGATTTGCCGATGCCGATGGTGATGGAATTCCCAATTTCTTTGATCCTTCTTTTCCGGGTTTTGTTGATGGCAACGGAGATGGTATTAACGATAATTTTGATGTTGACCAGGATGGAGTGATAAACCAAATTGATCTCGATAGTGACAATGATGGCATTCCAGACATTATCGAAGCCGGCGGAGTAGATACCAATGGTGATGGACGAATTGATGGGCCATTTGCAGATAGCGATGGAGATGGATTACATGATACCTATGATGCGTCAACAGGCGGCGATGCACTTCCCAATAAGGATACGGATGGTGATGGTGTTCCCAACTCAAAAGACCTGGATAGTGATAACGATGGTATTCCGGACCTGGAAGAAGTTGAACCTTTCGGAGTAGAGTTAGATACTCACAATACCGGCATGTTAGAAGCTTATTTTGACTCGGATGGCGATGGTTATAGTAATGATCAGGATGGCGATACGGATAATGATGGTACGGCTGAAAATTTAACCGGGCCATTGATCCTGACTGGCGCTGATACCGATAGTGATGGCCAGGCCGATTCTTATACCCGTGGCGACCAGGATGCGGATGGCGTAGCCAATTCTTATGATTTGGATTCAGATAACGATGGTATTCTCGATGTTCGTGAAGCTGGTTTTACAGATTCAGACAATAATGGCATTATTGACGGTACATTAGGAACCAACGGATGGAGCGATCTTGTTGACGGCGTTGATCCGCTTATACTTCCGAATACAGATGCACATGGCTTGCCCAATTACCGGGATATTGATTCAGATAATGATGGTATTCCTGATAATATCGAAGGCCAATCTACTGCAGGTTATGTTGCACCCTCAGGTATAGACACCGACGGTGATGGTATTGATAACGCTTACGATAATAACGATGCCGCTTTTGCCGGAGGCACAAACAATGGTATTACACCCAATAACCAGGATACAAATGGTAACCCCGACTATACAGATACCGATACAGACAACGATGGAAAAGCCGATGTGCTCGAAGGATGGGACACCAACGCCAATGGAGTGATTGACGGTGCCGAAATAGCTTTTGTTGGAACAACGGATAGCGATGGCGATGGGTTGCTTAATGAATATGACGTTGACGATGCAAGTCCTGACCCGACCAATGGCGTTACTGCCCCTGCTGCTTCTTATCCCGATGCTGATGGCATACCCGGACCCGATTGGAGAGGGCCAGTGGATAATGACGGAGATGGCGTAGTAGATGGAACAGATATAGATGATGATAATGATGGAATAACTGACCTTATTGAATCTGATGGTGTTGATCCCGATGCTGATGCTGATAGTGATGGCTTGCCGAACTTCCTTGATCCTACTCCCGGCGCCGGTGTTCCTGCATTTGTTGATGCAAACAGCGATGGCATTAATGATGCATTTGATACCGACCTTGATGGAGTAATTAATTCTCATGACCTCGATAGCGATAACGACGGCATACCCGATATTGTAGAAGCCGGCGGCGTTGATACAAATGGTGATGGCCGCATTGATGGAGCATTTGCCGACGGCGATGGTGACGGATTGCATAATACTTATGATGCATCAGCAAGTGGCAATACCCTTTCGGCCCGCGATACGGATGGTGATGGCATTGCCAATGCCAGGGACCTGGACAGCGATAACGATGGTATCCCCGATGTGGTAGAAGCCGGAGGGCCCGACGGAAACAATAACGGTATCATAGATGGTTATTTTGATTCGGATGGTGATGGATATTCCAATGATATAGACGGAGACATAGATAATGATGGTTTCGCCGAAAATGCAGCGGCTGCATTGCTTCGTACCGGTCCTGATGGCAACAGCGATGGCATTCCTGATAACTATCCTTTTGCCAACCAGGATGCAAATGGTCTGCCCAATCCTTATGATCTTGATAGCGACAATGATGGCATTTTGGATGTTCGTGAAGCGGGCATTACCGATTCAAACAACGATGGTATTGCTGACGGAACATTGGGCGCTGATGGCTGGAGCGATGCAGTAGATGCATTGCCAACACTTGCTCTCCCCGATACAGATGGTTTTGCCACAGGCAAGCCCAATTACCTCGATATAGATTCTGATGATGATGGTATTCCGGATAATATCGAGGGTCAGTCCACTGCCGGTTATGATCCGCCTGCTAATGCCGACAACGACGGTGATGGTCTTGATGATGCTTACGACAATAATGATAATCTTTTTGCAGGCGGAGCCGGTAATGGTATTACTCCCAACAACCAGGAAAATGATGCCGACCCTGATTACATAGATTTCGATTCTGACAATGATGGAAGCCCCGATGATAATGAAGGATGGGATACCAATGCCAATGGGGTCTTAGAGCCCGGTTTAGGCGAAATTGTTTTTGTTGGCGCCACTGATGCAGATGGCGATGGGTTGTTAGATGAATATGATACAGATGATGCGAATCCAGACCCGACCAATGGTATAACTGATCCTGCTACTTCTTATCCTGATGCTGATGGCACTACTATAGAAAGAAAATGGAGAGAGCCGGTTGATAACGATGCTGACGGTGTAGTAAATGAAACGGATATTGACGATGATAACGATGGCATCACTGATATAGCGGAAAGTCCTGGCGGAGTTCATCCGTCTGCTGATGCAGACAGCGATGGCACACCCAACTTCCTCGATCTTACACCCGGCCCGGGTGCACCGGTTTTTGTTGACAGCAATGGCGACAATATTAATGATGCCTACGATACTGATCTTGATGGCATCATGGATCTGTTTGACCTCGATAGTGATAATGATGGTATATCCGATTTAGCAGAAGCCGGGGGTGTTGATACAGATGGAGATGGAAGAGTTGATGGATTTACTGATACCAATGGTAATGGTTTGCATGATGCCTATGATGTTTTAGTTGTTGGTGGCGTTGATTTAGATCGTGATACAGATGGAGACGGTGTTCTTAACAGAGTTGATCTGGATAGTGATAATGACGGCATCCCAGACGTAATAGAATCAGCAGGCGCCGATGCCAACAATGATGGAAAGATTGATGGCTTTACCGATACTGATAATGACGGTTTTGCACAAAGCGTAGATGGCGATCTTGATAATGATGGTACGATTGATAATATGGCAGCCGCATTGATCATAACAGGAACAGATGGTAATGGCGATGGCCAGCCGGACACTTATCCAAGAGCCAATGCAGATGCTGCCGGTTTACCAAATGCTTACGATCTGGATTCAGATAATGATGGCATTTTGGATGTTCGTGAGGCTGGTATTACCGATACAAACAATGATGGCATTGCCGATGGCACATTAGGTGCAGACGGGTGGAGTGATACTGTTGATGGACTTGCTTCATTAACATTACCCAATACAGATGCATTTGGCAGAGCAAATTATTTGGACATAGATTCAGACGATGATGGTATTCCTGATATTATAGAAGGTCAGGGCACTTTCACGTACAATGCCCCTGTCGGTACAGATGGCGACGGCGATGGCATTGATGCCGCCTATGATAATAATGATGGAGGTTTTGCCGGAAATGCCGATAATGGAATAACTCCCAATGCCGACAGCGATGATGGCGATACCACACCGGATTATACAGACCTTGATACAGATGGTGATGGCAAAAGTGATCGCCTTGAAGGGTGGGATGCTGATAACAGTGGCACAATAAACGGCGGAGAACCAGCTTATGTTGGAACTACGGATACCGACAATGACGGACTGCTCGATGAGTACGATGCTGTTGTTGGCCCTGAACCTACCAATGGCACTACACCAACATCTTATCCTGATGTAAACAATCCAGGCGATGATAGAGACTGGAGACAAAGCGGCGATGCAGATGGTGATGGCGTATTGGATATTACTGATGTTGATGATGACAATGACGGTATTCCTGATACTACAGAAGGCTCTGGCGATACTGACGGTGATGGAGTGCCTGACAGAAGAGATCTTGATAGTGATAATGATGGAATAGCCGATTTAGTTGAAGCAGGAGGAGTTGACGAAGATGGAGATGGAAGAGTAGATGGCGGTTTTGCCGACAGCAATGGCGATGGTTTGCATGATACTTATGATGCTTCAGCCACAGGCGGCAATAATATTGATAACCTTGATACCGACGGTGACCTCATACCCAATGCTTATGATAAGGATAGTGATAACGATGGCATACCCGATGTAGTGGAAGCCCTGGGAAGCGATGTCAACAACGATGGCATCATAGATGGTTACTTTGATTCAGATGGAGATGGATTCGATAACCAGGTAGATGGGAACCCGGATAATGATGCCATAGTAGATAATACTTTACAAGCTTTGATCATTACAGGAGCAGATACAGATGGTGACGGACGACCTGACAGCTATCCAAGAGCCAATGCCGATAAACTGGGAATGCCCAATCCATACGACGCAGATGCCGACGGCGATGGTATATTGGATGTAAGAGAAGCCGGTTTCACTGATACCAACAATGATGGTATTGTTGACGGAACATTAGGCGCAGATGGCTGGAGTGATACAGTAGATGGACTTGCTTCACTTAACCTGCCAAACACCGATCTTGCAGGCCCTGCCAACTATCTTGATATTGATTCAGATGATGATGGCATTACTGATAACGTAGAAGGGCAAACTACAGCCGGTTATCAATTGCCTACAGGTGCAGACGCAGATAACGATGGTATTGACGATGTATATGATAACAATGATTTAGCTTTTGCCGGTAATGCCAATAATGGAATTACTCCCAACAATCATGAAGGAGGTGGCAACCCAGATTATACAGATAACAATACTGATAATGATGCTGACAACGACCTGGTAGAAGCCACAGGAAATGCAGCTGCTACCCTCACCGACGTTACCGACACGGATGGTGATGGACTGGTGGGACAATTTGATATTTTCAACATGAACACTGAAATAACAAACTTCCATCTCAACGTCACTGTTACCAGCATGGGCGCAGGAGGAAGTACCACAGGACCAACTCCGGCCGGCAGCAACGTTCCGCTTCCTCAAACGCCGGTAGGTGCTGCCAACCGCGACTGGAGAAATAGTTTGTTCGCATTGCCGGTAACTTTTGTTGATGTGAGGTTAACGGTAACAGCAACCGCTAATATTGTTGCCTGGACAGTTGCCGATGAATTGAATGTAAAAGAATACATTGTTGAACGCAGCTTTGATGGTGCAAACTTTGTTGCTGCAGGCACCGTTGCTTATCGCAATAATGGAGGCGGCCAGCAAACTTATACTTTCATTGATGCAACAAATAATGGAACCGTCTATTACCGCATTCGCCAGGTAGATATAGATGGGCGATACATGTTCAGCAAAGTGGTATTCTATAAACAAGATCAAAAGAAAACCGGTTTGACAGTAGTACGCAATCCTGTTGTGAATAATGAAATAATACTGAACATTGCAGCCGAAAGAAATGGCATGGCCGAGTTGCGGTTGCTGGATATGAAAGGCAGGTTGCTGATGATGAAAAAACAAGCCGTCAGCAATGGCAGTACAACGATCCGGTTGACAGGCTCAAGTGGATACTTTGCCGGTGGCATTTACTTTGTAAGAGCAATGATTAATGGACAGTTATTTGTAGAAAAAATAATTATTAATAACTAAAATCTTTTCAAAACTTAAAAGGCCCCGGAAAATAAATCCGGGGCTTTTTGCATGGGTGCACCTGAATTTTCGCCAATGAATTTTCTTTGCTTTTCATCGTTCACTTGCATCCGCCTTCGGTGGAGGGGCCGCAGAAATTTTGCATAAGAAAATATTCAAAAGGGTGGGTTTGGGTGAACGAAAATTTGGGATGCACCTTTTTGCATTGAAACAAATCATAACACAGTAATATTGCTACCTGATACATCGAAATCCAGCATCTTTAGTTCACTTGCATCCCCTCCGGCGGAGGGGCCGCAGAAATTTTGCATAAGAAAATGTTCAAAGGGGGTGGGTTTGGGTGAACGAAAATTCAAGATGCACCTTTTGCATTGAAACAAATCATAACACAGTAATATTGCTACCTGATACATCGAAATCCCGCAACAACTTTCACATGTTATCGAAATATTTTTTACTGATAAATCATTGCTGTTTTCTGGCAGTGATTTGTTTTGCTCAAATGGACAGCCATTTATCTGTTAATGGTTTTTCTTCCTGGATCACCGGCCGTGATTCTGCAACCATTCAATACATTCCTTCGGATGGTTATAACGCTTTAACGATTGAAGACAACAGCACAGTTGCACACGTAAAGTTTAAAGTAGCCAAATATGGCGAAGTATCTTTTCCCATAAAACCCATGACTGGCGGTACGGAAGCACCATCTGTTGATTTAAGCAAAAGCAGGTTTATAAAGATCACTTACAGATCCAATGTCAACATTATTTTGCAGTTGAGGCAAACGGGTGTGCATGGTGGTGTTCATAATCATGTTGTATTACCTGCATCATCTTCTTTTATTCAGCAAACTATTTATTTCTCTTCTTTTAGTGGCGGCTTAAAACAGCTTGATCTTTCCGATGCAGCTAAATTCAATTTTGCTTTGCTTGAAAACAATTTACAGGATGGTTTTGCTGAACTAACCATAAGATCATTTAAAATTGATCATTATCGTATAAAATTGCGATGAATTTTCACAGTATAAAGTCCACAATGAAAAGATGCCGGTATTCCTCGATTACATAGGCAGTATAATCGTTGGCTTCAAGGCGTCGGGCAAAAATATATTGTAGTGTTATCTGCAATAACAAAAAAGCAGTTTAGAAATCTATTTTACAACCTGGCTGCGGACGCTGTTTTTCACCATCATCTTTACAGGTATTTCTTTTCCCATCACGTTCATTTTGCCCTTTGCATTAAATTCGCTTTCTGAAGAAGAAACCAGGCCGGTGGAAAGATCAATTTTAATTTCTCCTGATTGCTCTCCCTTTAAAGAATAGTCAATGGTATTTGCTTGTACCTGTATCTGTTTGTTTTCAAAATCCAGCCTTCCGGCAACTGATACTACCGCATTGTTATCTTCAATGCCTTCGAGAATGTATTGCAAAGGCACATCAATTTTCATATCAGCAACAGCCGTATTATTTACTTTCCATTGATAGCCCGGTTTTATCTTTCCCTGTGGTAATATCTTATAAGTGTTCTCAAAAATATTTTTAAAGTTATCTGCGGTTAGATATTGTTGCAGGGACGTTTTGATCATTTGCGTAGCATCAGCATTACCTTTTGCCAGCTCATACATTTTAGCTTGTATGCGGTCGAGACTGTCAACAGCCAGCACTTTACCACTCGTATCAACCTTTACAACAACAACCGCATTGTTAAAAGCTGCAAATATTCTCTCCTGCGGGTCAAAAGAACCGGCAGCCGTAGTAGCTTTCAGATCTTTCTCAATATCCCCTGCTTTTACTTTTACTTTAAAATCTTTGAAACTGATATTAAAAATATAGTTGCCTGAGCTGTCTTTTGAAATACGGTAGAGCGTGGAAACTTCAATCGCATTTTCTACCACCATTTCCTCGTCGTTTACTTCCTGTACTATTCTTGTTTCATTGATAGTATTGAAGAGATATTCCTTTGTTTCATCCAACTGAACAGGCCGAAGTTTAATTTCAACTGATGAATCTTTATTAAAGCTTGTGTGTGCTTTCTTTGAAGGATTGCTGTCATGTTTACAGGAGGAAAATAATATTAGCCATGCAATCAGTAAAAAACAACTTCCAGTAATAACCCTATTTATCCACTTGTACGAACTTTTGTTTATTTCTGTTGTTTTCATAGCACTAAAAATAAAGAATATGTGTTTTTCTTGGGGTTGGGATCAACTTAACTGTCTTATTTTGAGTAGCAAGATTATAGTTTCATAGAGACCTTTCACTATTCCCCTCCATTTAATTTTGAAAGGACTATGACAAGTCCCTATATTTTTCTTTTTTGTTTTCAAACTCAAAATAGTTTGCATTTAAACCTATCTCTTGATCAATGGTAAATGTCCCGTCTAAATAAGCTTCGATCAGGCAATCAAGCATCGTATCAATTGACTTAAATTCAAGCTCTCCCAAAATTTGAATTATTGGTGATATATAAAAGATCTCTCCAGTACTAATTTTGTATAAGAAAAGGTTATCTTCCCCTCCACTAAACAAAGGTAAATATTGATGTAGGTCTCCTAACTGTAAATAATCTAAATCTTCAATTATTTGACTCCTCCTTTCCATCATAAAATCAAGCGTACAAAAAATTCCCATAGGAAACATCTGAATTAAGCTCTGCCTTACGTGAAACCTTGTTACATCAACACCATTATGCCATTCATAAAGCGCAATCAAACTGTCACTAGCCAGAATGCCCCTACTATTAAAAAAATCGACAACTTCTTGCCTTGAAAGTCCATGGTTAAAATATCTTTGAATTGGCGCATTCTTTTCGTTAAGAATGATATCTAATTTTTCTAATTTTTTCTTTGTGGTTTCCATTTTTTTAAGAATATTACTAATCAATCACTATCAATCGCTTTTCAGTCTTTTATACGATCATTCGTTCCTGGTGATATATATCATTAGGGAAGAGCTCAGGAATGATTATTATAGGAAATTTAAAAATACGATCTAAAATCCTTAAAGGTAAAGGCGCTGGTTCAGGAATAGGCGTAGGGCTTACCGGTATTATAGGTCTCCATTTTGGATCAACCTTCCATTTCTGTATTGTTTTTGGATTTATAACTGGTATTGGAACTCTCAATGGAGGAGGGCCCTTAGGTACGAGAATTACTTGAATTTTATCCCCGGCCTTAAGTCCACTCGTAATGGCTGTAAGTTCTGCCGCCTGAATTTGTTGCTCCCATTTGGGTACATATCTTACAGACACTCCCCTTGTCATAGCTTCCACTGTACATGCAAATGGATACTCATCCCTCCAAGGATCTGGATATGATTCATACGGAGATAAATTTTTACCTTGTATTGCCTTTTTTTCCTTTGAAGAATATCCCCCGTAGGTTAGTAATAGCGGTTTCCGAAGCATTCCAGCAGAAGGTGACGTTGCATCTTTGATATGTTGATAGGTCTGTGGAGTAACAGCTTCAAAAACAAGATACATTACTACTTTCGGTGCTGCTTCTGGTCCGGAATCTTTGACGCCCTGATCATCACCACCATCATTATGCGCTAATGCATTACCAAACGCATTGTTGATATTTGAAGGTATGTCGTTACCTGCTGTAGCGCTTTCATTGCCAGTATCGCCAGACAAAGGATTTGGACTCGTTCTTGGGCTATTGGCGAACGAACCAACATTCCCGCTTGCAGTCGAACTCAATCTACCCATCTCAATACTTCCAGCAATTGCAAATGCAGAAAGCACACTGGTCATACGTCCTGCTGCAGAAACAGCATTTCCCCATGGTCCCATGTCAGGTACACGCCACCAGGCACTTTCACTTAAAGATAAAGGGCTGAAAATACTTCCTCCTTCGGGATCCACGTTACCCACCGGATCATTACCCATACCGATATATGGAGAGGGAAATTCATCATAAGGATCAATACCCGTCCAGCGGCCAATCTGCGGATCATAAGTTCTTAAATCATACTCATTATAGTTTAATTCAAACTCACTCACCTCCTCGCTGAACGAACCCTGGTAGCCAAAGCTTACCATTTTTGTATTCAAAGAACTGCTGATCGCTTTACTGCTGATAGCAGCGATCTTTAAACCGTAAGCATAATAATGATCTTCACCAATCAGCCTGCCTCTCTCATGAGTTACGGAGAAATTATCAAAATAAACAGGTTCCGCACTTTCATTACTTAAATATACATATACGTATCCGTTCTTAGGCGCTTTGGCTTCTGTTAACACCAATGGGTCAGCGCCATCGCCTGCCTGTGATACACGAATGGAGCCGCTGTTTTGCTCTACATAATTAAACTGCTCGTCAAAAAAGATATAGTTCAAATAAGCTCTTGGCGCATTGGCATTGCCGGATGAAGGCTGGTTATTCATCAGCGTTTGCAAAGGCCCGGTATTATTCAATCCTCCGCTAATGGCCGCTGCGCTTTCTTTTGCCAGTTCTGTGGCCTTATTACCAGTTAGGGCAGATGCAAGGCTTTGAACCAATGCGGTTAACCCATTTCCATTTCCGGGAGCAGTGCCAGGATTTTGCACATAATAATAGTCTGCATAAGCCCTGATCTTATCCCCTGCCATTACTTTCAGCAGGGAGTTGGGCCCAACTTTGGGAACACCGGTTGCCGATTGCAGCCTACTGACTTCCTGATTCTGTTCAAGTGTTTCCGGCGCATGGGTGCCGCTTGTCCAGTTCTCAGGTCTTATATAGCGGGTATCGCTTACCTCATTATTGGTGGGATTGCCAAATGTTGCTTCCTCGTATTGTTTTACCGTGGTATTGTCATCATCCATGGTACATACTGCGGATGCCTTATTGATCTCTTCGGTAAGCGTAGCCCTTACATTGCCAAGATGGTCTTCGATAAAATAATCAAACACACCTTGCTTGCCACCGGGCAGTGTTATGCCGCCGCCAATAAAGTTAGATGGATCAGATGCATTATCATAAGGAGTAATAACCCTGATACGGCCCTCCTCATATAATATCATTTGCAAGCTTTCCTCTGCCGTATTTGATCCTACTTTTTTCTGCTCATACACATAAGCGCCGATATAAGTGGTAGTGGTTACCACCTGCTGGTTGCCATTTGCAGGCGAAGCGTTCTCAGTACTGATCTTTTTGATTTTACCACCGCCGGCGTCGTACACGTAACGGATCGTTCCCTTGCCTTCAATAGTGATCAACTCCGGCTTATCTAAGTAATTATAAACAATAGCTGCATTGCTGCCATTGACAAGGCCCTTGTTTTTGTCAATAATAAGATTGCCGTTATCGTCATACACATAATCATCGCTGCCTGCGTTGCCGCCATCTTTAAAATCTCCCTGTTTTCCATTGGCTGTGCCGGCGCTGCCGTTATCGTACACTCTAAGCAGTTGATTGCTTCTTGCTTTATAGTGGTAGGTTAACTGGTCTATTATTACCGGCGCTGAAGCTCCTGGTAAAATGCCCATGTTCTTCAGGGTAAGAATATTGCCATTCTCATCATAAGTAATGTCTTTGGTACTGAAATCAACCTCATTGACATTCCAGCTTTCTGTGCTGCTTCCCTTTTGGGTGAAATTGGCTGCAATCAAACGATTAGCGTTATCATACCCATAGTCATACTTGCGGGTTGTATTATCACCCTGACTTTTCCATTGCAGCCCGGTTATTTGACCGTTCAACTGTTGATTAGTGAATTTGTTATCGCGGTTATCATAACCGATATACAGACCAAAATAGTGTTCCCATTGACTGCTGCTGTACTCTCCCAAAGCATAATCTTTGTTGATGCCGGTAAGCCAGCCACGCATATTATAATCATAATTCAATGTTTCTATCCCGTTGCCGGCATCATAATCCGGCGAAAGTTTTTTCTTCTTCAGGCGACTGAGTTCGTTGTAACTATAGGAAGAAATTTGTTTATAGCCGGTATTGTTGATATTCTTATACAGTTTAGAAAGCCTTCCTACTTTATCAAACTCATGTTTTGTAATGCTGGTATAAGTTGCCGAACCCTGTACACTATGATTGGAAAAAGAACTCATCAATTTTCCTGCAAAATCATACTGGGCTACGCTGTAATCAATTCCGTTTTTAATATTATCGGAAAGAGTTTGAATACCCCGCCCTTCTTCATCATAATAAACTGTAGCAAATAAAAACCTGTCATTGGCATCCATTCCGTCTTCATCCAATACTCTAATTTTTCCCCCGGTCATCAGACCGGCTGTTCTTGCTGTTTTTGCTGTTGCTTCAATATTGGGATCAGAAACAGCATAGGCCAGTGTATAAGTAGAATTGAATGACTTGACATTTGTATAATTATAATCATCGTAGTAAGAAACAGAAAGCACTTTAAAATCCACTCCGTCAGGCAGTGGGTTTTTATTGATCATTACGTTTTCGATAATGGTGGTTTCGCCATCCATTCCACCCATACCATTGGTGATCTGCGCAATAAAATCACTGCCAGTCGTAGTTTCAAAACCATCCAATAAGGAAACACTTCGTATGGCCTGGTGAGTGCCGTTAAGCAGGGAATTTAATACCAGGTCAACCTGCAGGCTGGTATTAGGATTAGTTGGCGCTGTAGTTTTATTACCTACTTCGGCCTGCAACTCATCGCGGGTCTCGCCGTAGGTGGTAATACCTGTTATGGCTACACGATTAAGTGCATCGTACAGGCTGGTCAGCCATTGGCTTTTTGCTCTAAGGTTTGCATCCTGCGTAAACACAGGTCGGCTGCGTTTATCATACACCACGTACTCAATACCTTTGTCTGGTGTTTTCTTGGCTATCACTCTTCCAAGCTCGTCATACTGATAACTGAAACAAAGCTGGTCTGCTATTTCCTGCGTTACCACCCAAGTGCCGGAAGTTTGAAATTCTTTTATTGCATTGGGAGTAATGGTAAATCGCAGTTGACCAAAATCGTCATACACATAATACGTACATAGCCAACCTGTATGATGTGTGCTGAGATTCGGTCCATCATCTGCCAACTGCACTTTCTTTAAAATAACCTGCCCGGTTCTATCAGTATAAGTAATTACTTTCCTGTCTTTCTCATCTTTGCCAACACTTTTTATGAGGGACAGGTCGGAGTATTTCTTTGTTGTGGCCGGAAGATCGGTGGAATTGTACCCGATGGTCCACCAATAAACCTGGTCAGACGACTGGTAATAGGGTTCCACATCGCCCGATACATTTATGTTATTTCCTACCCAGCTATCACCGGGTGCAAATGATTTTTTAACACGGTTCAGCGGGCTGCCGTCGTATTCTGCTTTAGCAAAGGCATTGTTGTCGCCAAAATTTGTTGCGTAATAATCAGTTTGATCTGTAGCAGCAGCAGTCTTAAACTTACCAAAGTTTGCAGTGGTAGGATATGGCAATAAAGATTTGTCCACCCGGCCACCTGCTTCATAGGCAATAGGCTGTACCATGTCCCACCA
>Ga0187893_10003183_pt1 | contig 34061 bp, 32 predicted proteins | sample MA1701074metaG_FD_139574 | JGI IMG/M metagenome (GOLD analysis project Ga0187893, IMG submission 139574) | White microbial mat communities from a basaltic lava cave in the Kipuka Kanohina Cave System on the Island of Hawaii, USA - MA170107-4 metaG ...
CGCGTTGTTGACGGCGGCGCCGAGCAGGATGATGAATCCCACCATCGTCAGCATGTCGAGCGTCTGCGGCGTGAAGAGGTTCAGCAGCCGGATGCCGAGCACGCCGCCGAGGCTCGCGAGCGGCACCGTCAGCATCACGAGCGCGCTGTCCCTGGCCGAGCGAAACAGTGCCGCCATCACCAGGAACAGCACGAGCAGGGCCAGGCCGATGTTGACCCGCATGTCGGCGAGCGCGGTCTCGAGGCTGCCCGCGTCGCCTGCGTAGCGGATGCCGCCATCGGGCGGAAGCAGCGGCCGGATGGCGGGATCGACGTCGGTCTCGAGCTTTTGCATCGCCTGCTGCAGCGAGGTGCCCGGCGGCGCGATGACGTTGATGCCGATCGTACGGCGGCCGTCCACGCGCCTGAGGCCCGTGGAGCTGACTGTCGGCTCGATCCGTACCAGCTCGCCGAGCGGGACGACGCCGCCGGTCGGCGTCGCGACCGGCACGGCGGCCAGCGCATCCGGGCTGTCCCAGCCGCTTGCGCGCAGGATCATGTCGAGCCGCCGGTCGCCGTCAAAATGCTCGCCAACCCAGATGCCGTCGCCGAGCGCGCGCACGACCGTTGCGACGTTTGCCCGCGTCCAGCCGGACTCGCTGATGCGGCGATCATCGGGGACGAGCCGCAGTTCCGGTTCTGCAAGCTCCAGGTCCTGGAACGAGCGCACCTGCGCGCCCGGCATTTTCTCGGTGATGACGTCCTGCGCTGCGCGCGCGCTCGCGAGCAGCGCGTCGAAATCAGCCGACTGCAGCCGCACCTCGATGTTGCGCCCGTCGCCGAATCCGCCGAACAGGTTGCCCTGTTGCGCGAACACCTGCAGGTCCGGGAACCCGGCGGTGATCTCCTCGTTGACGACTTTTCCAAGCTCGTCGATCTTCGAGGGATCGAGCGGGCGCACGCCGATCGAGCCGCCGCCACCGGGCCAGATCAGGATGTAGTAATTCTTGAGCCGCGGCTCCTTTTCGCCCGCCATGTAGGGCGCGAGGCGCTTCACCATCGGCTGCACGACCTCCTGCTCGATCGCGTCCACGTTCATGCCCGGCGGGAACTGGAAGAAGCCGTCGATCGCATCGCGCTTGACCGGCGGCAGGTAGTCGATCGGCGGAAGCAGCGCCCAGGTCAGGGCCGCAGGCACGACCAGGCACAGGGCGATCGTGATCCTGCGCTGGCGCGGGCTGTCGGTCAGAGCCGCCATCCGCTCGCCGAGGCGCCGCGGCCATTCCGCCGCTTTCTGGGTCGCCGCCGACGGCTGCAGCCAGCGCGCGGCGGCGACCGGCAGCACCGTCATCGCCATGACGAGCGACACGGCGATCGCGACCGAGATGGTGAGCGCGAGGTCCGCGAAAAGCTGGCCCTCGACGTTGTTCATGAAGATCACGGGCAGGAACACGATGATCGTGGTCAGTGTCGAGGCGAGGAGCGCCGGCCAGACGCGCGTTGCGCCCTCAAGCGCCGCCTGTGCCGGCGGGACGCCGCGCTCTCGCGCCGCGAGGATGCTCTCGAGCACGATGGTCGCGGCGTCGAGCGTCATGCCGACGGCGAAGGCGATGCCGGCGATCGAGATGACATTGAGCGAATGCCCGGTCACCATCATCACGAGCACGGTCGCGAGCACGGAGACCGGGATCGCGACGCCGACCAGCAGCGTCGAGCGGAACTGCCTGAGGAAAAGCCACAGGACCCCGATCGCGAGGATCACGCCGGCCACCAGGTTGCCGCCGACGAGGCCGAGCGCCTGGTTGATGAAGACCGACGGATCGAAGGACTGCTCGATCGCGAGGCCCATGTCGGCGAGCGGGCCCTCGCGCAGCTCGCCGATCTCGGCCTTGACGGCATTCAGTGTCGCGAGCACGTCGGCGCCCGATTCCTTCAGGATCTGAATCGCGATCGCCGGATTGTTGTTCTGGACCGCGAGCGAATTGCGGTCGCCGCGCTCGACCGAGATCTTGGCGACGTCCGCGAGCCGGACCGGGCGTCCCTCGCGCCAATCGAGCACCAGCTCGCCGAGGTCGTCGGGCCGGTAGCGTCCGGCGAAGCGCAGCGTGTACTGGCGCCGTCCCAGCTCGGCGAAACCGCCGGAGACGTCGTCCGCGCTGCCGGCGACGCCGACGATCGACGGAATCGGGATGCCGAGCTCCGCCGCGCGGTAAGGATCGAACTCGATGCGAAGCTCATCCGGAGCGCCCGCGTTGACGTTGATCGTGCCGACGCCCGGGATCGACTCCACGCGGGAGCGCATCAGGTCTTCGACTTCGCGCCGGTAGTTCTCGACCGGCCCCGGCGTGCCGGGCTTCAGCTGCACGAAGAACCAGGACAGCGTCTCGTTCGGCCCGCCGCCCCCGTTCTCGCCGAGCGAGATGCGCGGCGCATCCGCGTCTCTCGGCAACGGCGGCAGCTGGTTCATGCGCGCGATCACGTCGATCAGCGTGCGGCCCATGTCGGTGCCGATCGCGAACTCGAGGTTGATGAAGGCGCCGCCCGCGTTGGCGAAGGACTGGATCTCCTGCAGGCCCGCGAGGCCGCGGAGCGCCTGCTCCTGCGGTTCGATCAGCTCGGACTCGACCTCGGTCGGCGCGGCGGCGCGCCAGCCCGTGAAGATCCCGATGACCGGCTCTTCGATGTCCGGAAAGAGCTGCACGGGCAGGCGGATCAGCGCGACCAGGCCGAGCACGATGATGAGGCCGACGCCGACGGCTACGCTAATCGGGCTCTTCAGCGATTTTTCGGTCAGATTCACGCGGGCCTCCCGTGGTGCCGGGTCGCACTTTCGTCATCTACGTCAAACCGTAGATGACGAAAGTGCGACCCGGCACCATGACTGATGCGGCGAACGCGCAAAGGGTTGCATTGCCTTTGCGCATACCATTCTAGGAACGGGACATTGCCGCCGGCTTACAGCCGGGAACGTCCCGGCGCGAGCCCCGCCCGCTTCGTCGCAGCCGGAGGGACGGACATAATTGAAGGGGACGTTCACCTTCAAATGCAGGCGTCAATGCCCTTGAAGGTGAACGTCCCCTTCAATTGCAACCGTCCCCTTTAGAATCCGCCCATGGAGAAATTCCGCGCCGTTCGCCTTGCGTCCGCCGGCCGGCCGCTCGTCGATGAGATGCTCGACGCGCTCTCACCGGGTCCCGGCGAGCTGCTGGTGCGCGTGAAAGCGGCGGGTATCTGCCACTCGGACGCGCATTACCGTTCGGGCGTTGCGCCTACGCGCCAGCCCTGCACGCTCGGGCACGAAGTCGCGGGCGTCATCGCAGCCGTCGGCGCCGGCGTCACCGAGCACCATGCAGGCGACCGCGTCTGCCTGCACTACCTCGTCACTTGCGGCAAATGCAGCTACTGCCGGAGCGGCACGGAACAGTTCTGCGCGACCGGCGAGATGATCGGCAAGCATCGCGACGGCGGCTTCGCGGAGCTCATCGTCGTGCCGGCGCGGAACGCATTCCCCCTGCCGGATTCGATCCCGTTCGAGCAGGGCGCCATCATGATGTGTTCCTCGGCAACCTCGCTGCACGCGCTGCGCAAGGCACGTGTCGCGCGCGGCGACACCGTCGCCGTGTTCGGCATCGGCGGGCTTGGCGTATCGGCGATCCAGCTCGCGCGGGCGCTCGGTGCCGATAAGGTGTTCGCGGTCGACGTCAATGCCGCAAAGCTCGGGCTGGCTGCGCGCTTCAGCGCCGTGCCGGTGAATGCGCACGGTGGCGACGCAGTGAAGAAGATTCGCCAGCTAACGGGCGGCCGAGGCGTCGACGTCGCGCTCGAGCTGATCGGCTCGGCAAGGACCATGGAGCAGGCGGTCGAGGTGCTGGCTCCCTGCGGCCGGGCGGCGCTCGCGGGCCTCACCGACCAGAGCATGTCCATTGCCCCTTACCGCGACGTCCTGAACAAGGAGGCCGAGATCATCGGCGTTTCGGATCACCTGGCTTCGGAGATCCCGGAGCTGATGGCATTCGTCGCGCGCGGCGAGCTCGACCTGTCGAATGCGATCACGCGAACCGTGCCCTTGGACGCATGCGCGATCAACGGCGTGCTGGACGACCTCGAGGCTTTCCGGGACGACGTGCGCTCGGTCATCCGGCCATGACGCAGGAAATCCCCCGCTCGAGCGAGGTTGTAAGCAGCAGCGAAGTGCAGTCCGCGCTCGACCGCATGGCCCGCGAGATCACGGCCCGGCTCGCCGGCGGCAATCCGCTCGTGATCACCATCATGAACGGCGCCCAGGTGTTTGCCGGCCAGCTCCTGCCGCGGCTGCCGTTCGCGCTCGATTGCAGCTACGTGCACGTGCGCCGCTATGGGCGCGAGACGAGCGGCGGCGAGCTGGTGTGGGTCGCCGGGCCGCATGATTCCGTGACGGGGCGTACCGTGCTCCTGCTCGACGACATTCTCGACGAGGGCCGCACGCTCGCGGCAATCCGCGCGCGACTCCTCGAGCTGGGCGCCCGCGAGGTGCTTCTCGCCGCGTTTGCGGTGAAAGCGCGCGCAGTGCCCGCGGAAGTCGCGGCCGACTTCATCGGCGTTCGCGTGCCGGACCGCTTCGTGTTCGGATTTGGAATGGACGTTGGCGGGCTCTGGCGAAACCTGCCTTCGATACGGGCGCTCGCGGAGACTGCGGACTGAAGGGCGCGGTCAGCCGCCGACTGCGTGCGGCTCGATCCAGCCCATCTTCCAGGTCCACCACAGCATGACGAAGAGAAGAATCGAGAGCCCGATGCGGATCGAGAGCGCTCGCACCATTCGCCGGGACTCGCCTTTATAGTCGTGCACCAGGTGCAGCATGGCTGAAGCCATGCTCACGACAATCGCGAAAAAGATGAGCAGAACCAGCCACTTCACGCCAGACATCGGTCGGCCCCGCAGTTGTCGATGCGGAAGTATATCCCGGTGCTGAGCATGGGCCGATCGCGATTTGCCCCACGGCCGCTCCCGACCCTCGCGACCGTCGCCGCGGTGATCCTCTTCGCGGCGCTCGGCGTCTGGCAGCTCGGGCGCGCGGACGAGAAGCGCGCGCTCGCGTCGGACTTTGCGGATTCGGGAACGGCGATCGAATGGCGACGGTTGCCGGCCAATGCGCCCCGCTACCAGCGTGTCTCGGTCAGCGGACGCTTCGACGCTGCGCACCAGTTCCTGCTCGACAACCGCAGCCACGACAGCGTTGCCGGCGTCGAGGTGCTGACGCCACTCATCCTCGACGACAGCAGCGCCGTGCTCGTCAATCGCGGATGGCTCCCGTTCGGCGCGACGCGCCTGGACCTTCCCGCCGTTGCCGTGGACGACGACAGGCGAACCATCGTGGGGCGCACCGACGAGCTGCCACGCCCCGGCATCTGGCTCAAGGCGCCCGCCGCGACCGGCTGGCCGCGGCTCGTGCAATACCCCCGAATGGAAGAGTTGTCCTCCCAGCTCGGCCGCGAGCTCGCACCGCAGCAGGTACTGCTCGATCCCGCCGTGCCGGACGGCTATGTCCGCGAATGGCTCGTACCCGGCACGACGACCGAGCGCCATCTCGGCTACGCCGTCCAGTGGTTCGCATTCGCGGCGCTCGCAGCCGCGATCTGGGTCGTCCTCAGCATCCGGAAAGCCGGAGAGCCGCAATGAGTCCGGCGGCCGATGCCGGCCGATCCGGCCGGCGCCAGTTGGCCCTGGTCGCCTCCCTTTTCATCGTTCCGCTCGCAGCGGCGATGTGGCTCTATTTCTCGTCCGGCTGGCGTCCCGCGGTCGGCGCGCATGGTGAGCTGATCGATCCGCCGCGGCCGCTCGTGCCGACCGGGCTCACCCTGCCGGATGGGCGCCTCGCTCCGGCGGACATTTTCCAGGCGCACTGGTTTGTTGTTCACCTCGCCCGGGGTTCCTGCGACGAACGCACCGAAGCGATCCTCGACGAGCTCGCGCAAATCCAGCTCGCGCTCGACAAGGACGCGGCGCGCGTGCGGCGCGTGTTGTTGCATGCGGGACAATGCGCCGCGGTCCCGTCGCAGGCGCGAGACGCGGATCTCCTGGTGCTTCAGGCGTCCGGCCCGGCCGGCGACGCCTTCCGCTCGGGATTCCCGCCCGCCGTTGATGGCAGCGATGGCATTTATATAGTGGACCCGCATGGCAACCTGATGATGGGTTACCCTGCGTCCGGCTCGGCGCGCGGCCTGCTCAAGGACCTGGAGCGGCTACTCCGCCTGTCGAACATCGGCTAGGGGACGCCAATGCCGGAAACGCGGCGCTTGATCTGGTTTCGCCGCGCGGCGCTCGCCGCGGTCCTGCTCGGCGCAATCGTCGTCGTCGTTGGCGCCTGGGTGCGGCTCACCAATGCCGGGCTCGGCTGCCCGGACTGGCCCGGTTGCTACGGCCACATCCATCCCTCGCAGGCCGCGGAGCGCGTCTCCGAAATCAACGCCGCCAATCCGGAGCGGCCTTTCGACTATCAGAAGGCGATCAACGAGATGGTGCACCGCTACATCGTGGGCGCTCTCGGCATCCTCGTGATCGGGCTCGCCGTGTTCTCCGCGTGGAATCGCCGCGACCCGGCACAGCCGCGAGTATTGCCCTGGATGATCGTCGTGCTGCTCGGGGTCCAAGCCCTGCTCGGCATGTGGACGGTCACGCTCTTGCTGAAACCCTTGATCGTGACGCTGCATCTCCTGGGCGGCCTCCTGACGCTCGCGCTTCTCTGGTGGCTCGCGCTCCGGCCTGCGCGGCGCGAGTTGAAGGCGGCGGAGCGGCCGGTGCGCCGGCTCGTTATCGCGGGACTCGTCGTGCTGGTCGTGCAGATTTCGCTCGGCGGATGGACGAGCACGAACTACGCCGCTGCTGCCTGCCCGGATTTCCCGGCCTGCCAGGGATCGTTCTGGCCGCAGATGGATTTCGCGAATGGCTTCGTGCTGTGGCGCGGGCTCGGCATTGACTACGAAGGTGGCGTGCTCGACGCGCCCGCGCGCGTCGCAATTCACTACGCGCATCGGCTCGGCGCGTATGCCACGGCTATCGTGCTCGCACTGGTGGTCGCCGGCGCCTTGCGGCGCGGGCAGACAAGCGCGGCGAAGCTGGCGGCAACTGCGGTCGCGGTCGCCGTCATCGTTCAGATCGCGATCGGGATGAACCTCATCTGGAGGGGCTGGCCGCTGTGGCTCGGCACTGCCCACAACGCGGGCGCCGTGTTGCTCGTGCTTTCGACGGTTGCGCTGCTGCGCTCCCTGAACCCACGTTCCGAAGTCGGCCGCTACCGGCCGTCGTTCCGTTAGGCGATTCCGAAAAACTGGACCAGGATCGGGAGCCCGGCGACCAGCAAGGCCGCGCAGACCGACAGTACCGAACGATTGAATAGAAACATGGCCGCTCTCCTGCTGAATACAGGAGTGAAATTACCCGTCCCGATTGTTTTGATAAACCACTCAAAGTTGACTTTATTGTTCACTAAGATTTACTAATAGGGGCATGGAGACCCTCCAGGCCATGAAAGCCTTCGCGCGGGTCGCCGAGCTCGGCTCTTTCACCCGCGCGGCCGACGAGCTCGGCCTGTCGCGGGCCATGGTGAGCACGCACGTTCGTCGGCTCGAGCGGCGATTCGGGCTCAAGCTGCTCAATCGCACGACGCGCAAGGTGGCAGTGACGCCGGCGGGCTCCGATTACCTCGGCCACTGCCGGCGAGTCTTTGTCGAGCTTGCTGCCGCGGAAGAAACGCTGCGGCGCGGCAAGGAACAACCGACGGGTCGCCTGCGCGTCGACGTCGCCGGCTCTTTCGGCCGGCACATCCTGTTGCCGGCGCTGCCCGAATTCCTCGCGCGCTATCCCGGCATCGACCTCGAACTGCGTCTCAACGAGCGGGTCGTCGACTTGGTGAAAGAGGGCATCGACCTCGCCGTACGCGGCGGCAAGGTGACCGACCCCAACCTCGTCGCGCGGCCGGTCACGCGGTCGCGCTGGATCTTCTGTGCCTCACCGGACTATCTCGCCCGGCATGGCCGGCCCCAGGCCGTAGCTGACCTGGCGCGCCACGCACTAATTGGCGGAACCACTGCGGAATCCCTGCAGCCGAGGCCATGGCTGTTCCCGGAAGGCGTCGAGCCGCCCGCAGGTCTCGATTTCGGAATCACGATCAACGAGACGGAGGCCGTGATGCTCGCGGCGGCGAGCGGCGCCGGAATCGCGCAGACCCTGGACCTCATGGCGGCGCGCGCGCTCACGGAGGGGCGGCTTCAGATCGTGTTGCCCGATTTCACCCAGCCCGGTCCGCCGCTCTCCATCGTCCACACGCAGGCGGCGGAGCGCCTGGCGCGCGTGCGTGTTTTCTCCGACTTCCTGCGCGGGCTGGTGCGCGAGGTTGCGCGGCGGGCCCGCGACGCGACCGGCCTGGCGGAAATCGAAGGGGACGTTCACCTTTAGCGAAGGGGACGTTCACCTTCAAGAGTATGCGTCCCCTTCAGCGGAAACCAGGTTTCCTGTTTGAAGGTGAACGTCCCCTTCGCTAAAGGTGAACGTCCCCTTCAATATCTGTCCCCTTCGATATCCCGTGATAGCATTTCCGGCCTCATGACCGCACGCGACGTGCATTCCTCGGCGATGGCCGGAAGGGTCTCCGCCCGGGCCCGCGACTATTTCGCGCTCACCAAGCCGAAGGTCGTCTCGCTCATCATGTTCACGGCGATCGTGGGCATGTTCCTTGCCGTCCCGGGCTTTCCTCCGGCCGGGCCGCTTTTCTGGGGAACGATCGGCATCGCGCTCGCCGCGTCCTCCGCGGCCGCGATCAACCACGTGCTCGACGCGCGCATCGACGCCGAGATGGCGCGGACCCGCATGCGGCCCCTGCCGCGCGGCGCCGTTTCGGAGGCGTACGCGCTCTCGTTTGCCTTCGTGCTTGGCGCGGGCTCGATGCTGATCCTCGCGCTCCTCGTCAACGCACTGACGGCCGTGCTGACTTTCGTCTCCATCATCGGCTACGCGATCGTCTACACGGTGTGGCTCAAGCGCGCGACGCCGCAGAACATCGTGATCGGCGGCGCGGCCGGCGCGGCGCCGCCCGTGCTCGGCTGGACCGCGGTCACCGGATCGGTCAGTCCGGATGCGTTGCTGCTCTTCCTCATCATTTTCGCCTGGACGCCGCCGCATTTCTGGGCGCTCGCGATCGCGCGCCGCGACGAGTACGCGCGCGTCGGCATCCCGATGTTGCCCGTCACGCACGGCGTCGCCTACACGAAGCAGTTCATCTGGTACTACACGGTGCTTCTCTCCGTCATCACCATGCTGCCGTTCGTGACCGGCATGTCGGGCTGGTTCTACCTCGCCGCCGCGCTCGTGCTCGACGCGCTTTACCTGCACCAGGCGTGGGCGCTCCGGCGATCCGAGCGTGCGGACCTCCCGATGCGCGCCTTCCGGTTCTCGATCAATTACCTGGCGCTCCTGTTCGCGGCCTTCCTCGTGGACCACTACCTGCCGCGGACATTGCTCTGAAGTAGACTTTCCACGGAGGAAACCGCCATGCGCTGGGAAGGACGCCGGCAAAGCGACAACATCGAAGACCGGCGCGGCATGCGCATCAGCCGCGGCGGCCTGGTCGGCGGCGGCATCGGCACGATCGCCATCGCGCTGCTCGTCATGTTCCTCGGCGGCGATCCGACGGCCGTGCTCCAGGGCGTCGGCGAAGGGCAAGTCCAGACAACCCAGGAACCGTACGTCGAGTCAGAGAGGGAGGGCGAATGGCGGCAGCAGACCGCAGTCGTCCTGGCGGAGACCGAAGATGCGTGGAACCGGGTCATTGCAGAACTCGGCGGCCAGTACCGCGAGCCGACCCTCGTGTTCTTCAGCGAAGCGGTGCAATCCGCCTGCGGATACGCGGAATCCGCGGTCGGGCCTTTCTACTGCCCAGGCGACGAAAAGCTCTACATTGATCTGCGCTTCTACCAGCAGCTCGAAGCCCAGCTCGGCGCGAAGGGCGACTTCCCCCGTGCGTACGTGGTCTCCCACGAGGTAGGGCACCACGTGCAGAACCTCATGGGCATTTCAAATCGCGTGCACGAAACGCAGCAGCGCGTCGGCCAGGTCGAGGCGAACCAGCTCTCGGTGCGGCTCGAGCTTCAGGCTGACTGCTTCGCCGGAATCTGGGCACATGACGCGAACCAGGCGTCGAACTTCCTGGAGCCTGGCGACATCGAGGAAGGCCTCGGCGCGGCAAGCGCCATCGGCGACGACACGCTGCAGCGCAGTGCCGGCCAGGCCGTCGTCCCGGACGCCTTCACGCACGGGAGCTCCGAGCAGCGCATCCGCTGGTTTACGACCGGATTCCACACGGGCTCGCTCGAAGCCTGCGACACCTTCAAGGCGGCCGATCTCTGATCGTCCACAAGCATCCGATTCCGGAAGCCTTTGCGGCGAACGCGGTCGTCAAGGCCGCGGACTACCAGGCGCAATACGACGAATCGGTCCGCGATCCGGAGGGTTTCTGGGCAAAGATCGCGAAGCGCATCGACTGGATGCGCGCGCCGACGCGCATCAAGGACGTCTCCTTCGAGCCCGTCGATTTCCGCATCCGCTGGTACGAGGACGGCGAACTCAACGTCTCGGTGAACTGCCTCGACCGGCAGCTCGAGAAGCGGGGCGATAAGACCGCGCTGCTCTTCGAGGGCGACGACCCGTCGGTCTCGCGCCGCGTCACGTATCACGAGCTGTACGAGCAGGTCTGCCGCTTCGGCAACGCGCTCCGCCGGCTCGGTGTGAAGAAGGGTGACCGCGTCACCATCTACCTGCCGATGATCCCGGAAGCCGCGGTCGCGATGCTCGCCTGCGCCCGCATCGGCGCCATCCATTCGGTCGTATTCGGCGGCTTCTCGCCCGAGTCGCTCGCTGGCCGCATCGAGGACTGCGCCTCGACAATCGTCATCACGGCCGACGAGGGCGTGCGCGGCGGCAAGAAGATACCACTGAAGGCAAACGTCGACGAGGCGATTTCGGGTCGCAGGCTTCCGGTGAGAAACGTCGTCGTCGTACGCCGCACGGGGGCCAGCATCGCCTGGTTGGCCGGCCGCGACGTCTGCTACGAGATCATCACCGAAGACGAGCCCGCGATCTGCGAACCGGAACGGATGAATGCGGAGGACGCGCTCTTCATCCTCTACACCTCCGGCTCGACGGGAAAGCCGAAGGGCGTGCTGCATACGAGCGGCGGCTATCTCGTCTACGTCAACTACACCTTCGCCTGCGTGTTCGACTATCACGAAGAGGACATCTTCTGGTGCACGGCGGACGTCGGCTGGGTGACGGGCCACAGCTACATCGTCTACGGCCCGCTGTCGAACGGCGCGACGAGCCTGATGTTCGAGGGCGTGCCGAACTACCCGGATGCTTCCCGTTTCTGGCGCGTGGTCGACAAGCACAAGGTCACGATCTTCTACACCGCGCCCACCGCGATCCGCGCGCTGATGCGGGAGGGCGACGCGCCGGTCAAGGCTGCATCGCGCGCGAGCCTGAGACTCCTCGGCACCGTCGGCGAGCCGATCAATCCCGAGGCCTGGGAGTGGTATCACCGCGTCGTCGGCGACGGGCGCTGCCCGATCGTTGATACCTGGTGGCAGACGGAGACCGGGGGAATCCTGATTTCGCCGCTGCCCGGCGCGACGATGCTGAAGGCGGGCTCCGCGACGCTTCCGCTGCCCGGCATCCGGCCCGCGCTCGTCGACGGCGAAGGCAAGACGCTCGAAGGCGCGGCCGACGGCAATCTCGTCCTCGAGGACAGCTGGCCGGGCCAGATGCGAACGGTGTACGGCGACCATGATCGCTTCATCAAGACCTATTTCACGACCTTTCGCGGCAAGTACTTCACCGGCGACGGCGCGCGCCGCGACGAGGATGGGTACTGGTGGATCACGGGCCGCGTCGACGACGTCATCAACGTTTCCGGCCATCGCATCGGCACGGCGGAGGTCGAAAGCGCGCTCGTGTCGCACGCGAAAGTCGCGGAAGCGGCGGTCGTCGGCTTCCCGCACGACATCAAGGGCCAGGGTATCTACGCCTACGTCACCCTCAAGAGCGGCGAAGCCGCGACCGATGGTCTCCGGGGCGAGCTCGCCCAATGGGTGCGCAAGGAGATCGGCGCGATCGCCCAACCGGACCACATCCAGTGGGCGCCGGGACTTCCGAAGACCCGTTCCGGCAAGATCATGCGCCGCATATTGCGCAAGATCGCCGCCAACGAACACGAGCATCTCGGCGACACGTCGACCCTCGCCGACCCGGCGGTCGTCACTGATCTCGTCGCGAACCGCCGGCAGGTTGGAACCTGATGCGGCTCATTGCCGCCGCGCTCGCAATTTCGATCGCCTCCGCCGCAACCGCCGCTCCGCGCCTAACGCTCGCGACCTGGAATCTTGAGTGGATGATGACGCCCACGACCTTCGACGCGCTGGCGACCTCCTGCAGCAAGCCGGACCACCGGGCGTGGGGCGATGAGCGTTCGATTCCCTGTGACCTGGTCCCGAAGGCACGCTGGAGCGACGAAGATCTTGGACGGCTGCGCGAGTTTGCGGCGAATCTGCCCGCGGACGTGATCGCCCTCCAGGAGATCGACGGCGTGACTGCCGCACGGACCATTTTCCCGGACCGCAATTTCTGCTTCACGAAGCGCCGTCATGTGCAGAACGTCGGATTCGCGATCCGCCGCGGCCTGAAGTTCCGCTGCAACCGCGACGTTCGCGCGCTCGGCCTGCCCGAGAACGACGTGCGCTGGGGCGCGGACCTGACGATCGAGCCCGGAACGCCGCAAGAGATTCGCCTGCTTGCCGTTCACTTGAAAGCCTCGTGCAACCGCGATCCCCTCACCGGCGACCGGCTGGATTGTCGGACGCTCCAGCGGCAGGTGCCCGCGCTCGAGGACTGGATCGACCGGCGCGCGGGCACAGGCGAGGCCTTCGGCGTCATCGGCGACTTCAATCGTCGTTTCGACCGCGAGCGGGAGTCGGCCCGCGATGCGAAGGGCGCGATCGTCGCGATGTGGCCTGAAATCGACGACGGCGACCCGCCGGGCGCCGATCTCGTGAACCCGGGCGTCGACCATGGCGCGGTGGGTTGCGGCAATGCTTACGGCAAGCGCATGCCGATCGACTACCTTATTCTTGGGCAGCGGCTGGCGCGGCGGCTGGTTGCCGGCTCATATCGCGTCCACGACTACCCCGAAGGCGGCCGCTGGCCCGATCACTGCGTGATCTCGATCGAACTGGATGGGGAGCGCTGAAATGGCCTACGACAAGGACAACATCTTCGCCCGCATCGTCCGCGGCGAGATTCCCTGCCACAAGGTCTTCGAGGACGCGGACACGCTCGCCTTCATGGACATCATGCCGCAGGCGGAAGGCCACACGCTCATCGTGCCGAAGGTGGCGGGCGAGGACATCTTCACGTCGCCGCCCGAATCGGTCGCGGCCGCGATCCGCACGGCCCAAAAAATCGCGCGCGCCATCAAGAAGGCGTTTTCACCGCCCGGCGTGATGATCGCGCAGCTGAACGGGCCCGCCGCCGGCCAGAGCGTGTTCCACCTGCACTTTCACGTGATTCCGCGCTACACAGGCAAGGATCTCGGGATCCACGCCGCCGATCCGGTCGACCCCGCGACGCTCGCCGCGCACGCGGCGCGCATCCGCGCAGCGCTGTGAGGGGATGACCGTGGCCACTGTCGACAACATCCAGTTCTACCAGCGACTGTTGGGCGTTGCGGGCCTGTCGCTCGTCGCCTTGCTCGTATTCCGGATCATCGAGCCCTTCCTCGGGCCGATCGCCTGGGCGCTGTTCATCGGGTTCCTGCTGCAACCGGCCCAGGCGCGACTCGCCAAGTGGCTGGGCGGACGCACGTCCGTTTCGGCTTTCGTGCTGACGATCCTCGTTCTCCTCCTGTTTCTCGGCCCGCTGACTGCGCTCGCGGTGGCATTCGCGAGGCAGGCTGCGGATCTCGCCGGCCGGTTGCAGGCCTGGGTGGGTGAGCAGCAAGGCACGACGCTCAGCGACATTGACCACATGCCCGTCATCGGTTCCCTGCTGGATTGGCTCGACCAGAACCTCGAGATCAGCACGACCACGGTGCAGGCCTGGCTCGTCGAAGGCGGCAAGCGGCTGTTCGAGCAGCTCGCGTCTTTCGGCGGGATCGCCTTCCTCGGCGCGGTCGGCACCGTGCTGTCGTTCACGGTGATGCTGTTCATCCTCTTCTTCATCATCCGCGACGGGCGCGCCATCGCGCGCCTCGGCGCCGCGCTCGTTCCACTGGAGCCGGCCCGGCGCGAGGAGCTTGCCGAACGGTTGTCTTCGGTCACGCGCGCCGTCGTGCGTGGCACGGTGGTGACGGCCATCGTTCAGGGATTCCTGCTAGGCATCGCATTCGCCGTCGTCGGCTTGCCGGCGCCGGTCGTCTTCGGCGTCGTCGGCGCGGTTCTGTCGGTCGTGCCCTTCGGCGGCACCGCGCTCGTGTGGGTGCCGGCCGTCATCATGTTGATGATCCAGGGGTCCTACACGCAGGCCAGCATCCTGATCGCCTTCGGCGTGGTCGTGAGCAGCGTGGACAACTTCCTGAAGCCGCTCCTGATTTCCGGGCAGACCGTGCTGCCGACGCTCGCCGTCTTCATCGGCGTGCTGGGCGGGCTCGCCGCTTTCGGCATGATCGGGCTGTTCCTCGGCCCCGTCGTCATCGCGCTCGTGCTCGCGCTCATCGGGTTCGCGAAGGAAAAGAAGCGGTAAACGCAGCGGCGGGGATTGAAGGGGACGTTCACCTTCAATCAGAGTGGCACTCGCCCTTGAAGGTGAACGTCCCCTTCAATCCCCGCCGCTTCGTTTAGAATCCGCCCTCCCATGCCCGCCCATGACCTGCTCCAGTCGCTGAACGACGAACAGCGCGCCGCCGTGACGGCGCCGATCGGGCCCGTGCTCGTGCTCGCGGGCGCCGGCAGCGGCAAAACCCGCGTCCTGACGCATCGCGCCGCCTGGCTGATCCTCGAGCACGGCGTCTCGCCGCACGGACTGATGGCGGTCACGTTCACGAACAAGGCCGCATCCGAGATGCGCGGGCGAATCGAGTCGCTTCTCGGCATGCCGGCCGACGCCCTCTGGATCGGGACCTTTCACGGCCTCTCGCACCGGATGCTCCGCCGACATTGGCGCGAGGCGCGCCTTCCGCAGTCGTTCCAGATCCTCGACGAAGATGACCAGCAGCGCCTGGTGCGAAAGATCATCCGCGAGCAGAAGCTCGACGAGCAGCGCTGGGTTCCGCGCGAGGTCCAGGGATTCATCAATTCCAACAAGGACGAGGGCCGGCGCTCAAAGAACATCTCCGATCGCAATGACCCGACGCGCAAGCAGCTTATCCATCTCTACGAGCTGTACGAAAAGCGCTGCGAGCAGGCAGGCGTCGTGGATTTCGCCGAATTGCTGTTGCGCAGTTTTGAGTTGCTACGTGACGTTCCCGACCTCGGCGACTACTACCGCGATCGATTTCGTCATCTCCTCGTCGACGAGTTCCAGGACACGAACGGCATCCAGTACGACTGGCTGAAGCAGCTCGTCGGCAAGGGCGGCGCGCCGTTCGTCGTCGGCGACGACGACCAGTGCCTGGCGGCAGGGACACCGGTGACCATGGGAGACGGAACGACCCGGCCGATCGAAGTCGTTTCGCCGGGCGACGAGGTCTTGTCGAGTTACGGTTGCGGGGATTTTCGGCCGGCGACGGTTACCGATCGATTCGTCAAGCACCGCCGTGGCGTAATCATCTCCCTTCATCTTCGCTCAGGAAGGGTCATCGAGAGCACGCCGGAGCACACCCATTTCGCGGGCTACGTCCTTGGCGAGACGCCTCAAACGTACTTCCTATACCTCATGCACAGGCGCGGAGTCGGTTATCGCCTCGGCACTTCGCAGGTCTACACGCGTAGCCAGGTAAAGCCGATCGTCGGTTTTCGCCTGCGTGCAGCGCATGAACGCGCAGACGCGGCGTGGATCATCCGGACGCACGCTACGGAGAATCTGGCCCGTTTGGACGAAATGGTGACTTCGCTGCGCTACGGACTGCCGACGCTGCCTTTCCTGCCACGCAAGGGGCGGTCCCGAAACGGGCTCGTGCACGACGCCGAACTCATAGGCAGGTTATTCAAGTCGATCGATACCAGCGAAGGCGCGGTGAGACTTCTGGAGGATGTAGGCCTGGATCCGGATCGGCCGCATCACCACCCGCGCGGCCGAAATTCCAAGCGCCGCAACATCGTCATCACCCTCTGCGGCGACCGGAGAGGGTCACACCCGATGCACCGAATCAGCATTGTCGGCGTGGACCGCAAGGATGCGGCCACGCTGGAAGCGCTGGGACTCAACGTCAGGCCTGCCGGGTGTTCGAAGAAGAGCTGGCGTTTCGAGACGGTTCGCAGCGACTTTGGTGAAATCATGTCCATCGCACGGCGCATCCGCGAAAGGTTCGATGACGCCCAATGCGTGCTGCAGGGACACGTGCTCGAGCGCTCCTTACCCTTCACCAATGCGTCGAGCATCCGGCCCGGCATGGTCATGGCCACCGAGGTTGGAAAATTCGACGTGGTTGAACACATTGAGAACAAAGAGTTCGTGGGCCGCGTTTATGATTTGAACGTCGATCGCACGCACAATTTCATCGCGAACGGCATAGTTACCCACAATTCGATCTACCGCTGGCGCGGCGCCCGCGTGGAAAACATGCAGCACTTCCGCCGCGAATTCGGCGCGACCGTTTATCGGCTCCAGCAGAACTACCGCTCGACCGCGGTAATCCTCGGCGCCGCCAACGCCGTCATTGCGAAGAACACGGATCGCATGGGCAAGGAGCTATGGACCGCGACGAAAGGCGGCGAGCCGATCCGCGTCTACGCGGCCTTCAACGAGCGCGACGAAGCGGACTTCGTGATCGATCGCATCCGTGAGCACGAGCGGCGCGGCCTGCCGCTCGCCGCCGCGGCGGTGCTCTACCGCTCGAACGCCCAGTCGCGCGCGTTCGAGGAGGCGCTCATGGCAGCGCGTATCCCGTACCGCGTGTACGGCGGCCTGAGATTCTTCGAGCGCGCCGAGATCAAGGACGCGCTCGCCTACCTCCGCCTCACGCAGTTGCGCGACGACGACATCGCGTTCGAGCGCGTCGTCAACCTGCCCACGCGCGGCATCGGCGGTGCGACGCTCGACCTGCTAAGGAGCGACGCGCGTGACCACGGCCGGAGCCTCTGGCAGGCAGGCCAGGCGCTCGCCCCGACATTGCCTGCGCGGGCCGCGGGCGCGCTCCGCGGTTTCTACGCCCTGATCGACCGGCTCGCAGCCGCCATCGCCGAGCTCCCCCTGCACGAGCAGGTGCAGCACGTGATCCAGCATTCGGGCCTTCGCGATCACCACGCGCGTGAAAAAGACAACAAGGGCGAAGCCCGCGTCGAGAACCTCGACGAGCTCGTGAACGCGGCCGAAGGCTTCGAACCGGAAAACGACGAAGGCCTCTCGCCGCTCGCCTCGTTCCTCGCTCATGCGACGCTCGAGTCCGGCGAGACCCAGGCCGCAACCGGCCTCGATTGCGTGCAGCTCATGACGCTGCACGCCGCGAAGGGCCTGGAGTTCCCGACCGTATTCGTCGTCGGGCTCGAGGAAGGCCTGTTCCCGTCGGAGCACTCGGCGTTCGACGCCGACCGCCTGCCGGAGGAGCGGCGACTCTGCTACGTCGGCCTCACGCGCGCGATGCAGCGCCTCTATCTCACGCACGCCGAAAGCCGCCGTATCTTCGGCCGCACTTCGTACCGCGACCCTTCGCGATTCCTGTCCGAGTTGCCGCCCGAGGCGCTCGAGGACGTTCGCCCGCGCATTTCCGTCAGCCGTCCGCTCTATGTTTCCGGCCGAATCGCTCTTGCCGCGCCCGCGCCGGGCGACACGGCGCGCCGCCGCTCCCGCGCGATGCCGATCGCGGGCGAGGATCTTCCGATGCGGCTCGGCACGCGCGTGCGGCACGCAAAGTTCGGCGAAGGCACGATCCTGCGGTTCGAGGGCATCGGGGACAGCCGGCAGGTTCACGTCAACTTCGAGCAAGTCGGCCAGAAGGTCCTCATGTACGAGCTGGCGAGGCTCGAGCAGATCTCCTGACCCGCGAGTGAGCGACTGGAGTTCCGGCGGAGCAAACGAGCGGGAGTCCCGGCCTGCGAAGTCCGCGCGACCCGCTGTGCGCTAGAATCCGCGACGCCAAGCGGGAGGTCACTTGAAGATCATAATTCTCGGCGCAGGCCAGGTCGGAAGCACTGCCGCGCAGCAGCTCGCGCGAGAGCAGGCGAACGACGTCACCGTGGTCGACACGCGAGACGACGTCCTGCGCGAGCTGCAGGACCGCCTCGACATCAGCACCGTCTCCGGCAACGCCGCGCACCCGGCGACGCTCCTAGCCGCGGGCAGCAAGGGCGCCGACCTGCTCGTCGCGCTGACCTCGAGCGACGAGGTCAACATGATCGCCTGCCAGATCGCCTGGACGCTGTTCCGCACGCCGACCAAGATCGCCCGCATCCGCTCGGGCGACTATTACGACCGGCCGGAGCTCTTCGGCGAGAACGCGATTCCCGTCGATCTCGCGATCAGCCCGGAGCAGCTCGTCACCGATTACGTCGAGAGGCTGATTCGCTATCCGGGCGCGTTGCAGGTGCTGGAGTTCGCCGAGGGCCGGGTGCTTCTCGTCGGCATGCGCGCGCTCAAGGGCGGCAAGCTCGTCGGCCACCAGCTCCAGGCGCTGCGCTCGCACATCCCGAACCGCGAGGTCCGCGTCGCCGCGATCTATCGCGGCGGCCGCAGCATCCAGCCAGAGGGCGACACGACGATCGAGGAGCACGACGAGGTTTTCTTCGTTGCGGCCCGCGAAGACATGCGCTTCATGATGAAGGAGCTTTCCACGGAGGAGGCGAGCGTGCGCCGCGTGGTCATCGCCGGCGCCGGCAACATCGGATTCCGCCTTGCCCAGGCGCTCGAGGACCGCGTCCAGGTCAAGCTGATCGAGCGCAACCCGGAGCGCTCGCGCCGCGCGGCGGAGACGCTTCGCAACACGCTCGTGCTGACGGGCAACGCCGCGGACGAAGACCTGCTGCTCGAGGAGAACATCGACGATGCCGACGCCTTCGTCGCCGTCACGAACGCCGAGGAGGCGAACATCCTCTCCGCGATGCTCGCCAAGAAGCTCGGCGCGCGCCGCGTCATGGCGCTCATAAACAAGCCGTCCTACGCGGAGCTGATGGAGAACGGCCCGATCGACATTGCGATCTCTCCGCAGACCGTCACGATCGGCGCGCTGCTCGAGCATGTCCGGCGCGGGGACGTCGTGCGCGTCCATTCGCTGCGGCGCGGCGCGGCGGAGGCGATGGAGGCCATCGTCCACACCGACGGGCGCAGCTCGCCGATCGCGGGCAAGCGCATCGAGGAGATCGACTTGCCGGAAGGCACGCAAATCGGCGCGATCGTGCGCGGCAGCACGGTGATCATGGCGCACCACGACACGGTGATCGAGCCGGAGGACCACGTCATCCTGTTCCTGTCCGATCGCCGTCATGTGGAGAAGGTCGGCCGGCTGTTTCAGGCCGGGATGCGCGCATGAATCTGCCGATGGTGCTGCGCATCCTGGGGCTGATGCTTCTGATGTTCAGCCTGTCGATGCTGCCGCCGGTCGGCGTCTCGCTCGGATACCGGGACGGGCATGCGCACGTTTTCCTGCTGTCCTTCGCGGTCGTGGCGGCCATCGGCTTCCTGCTCTGGCTGCCGGTGCGCGGCGTGCGCCGCGACCTGCGTCTGCGCGACGGGTTTCTGGTGGTCGCGGTCTTCTGGCTGTTCCTCGCGCTCGCGGGCGCGACGCCACTCTTGATCAGCGATGCGCCGGAGTTGTCCTTCACGGACGCGGTTTTCGAGGCGGTCTCCGGCTTCACGACGACTGGCGCAACCGTCATTGCGGGACTCGACGCCCTGCCGCCGTCAATTCTCTATTACCGGCAGCAGATCCAGTGGCTCGGCGGCATCGGCATCATCGTGCTGGCGGTGGCGCTGTTTCCGGTGCTGGGCATCGGCGGCATGTCGCTCTACAAGGCGGATACCCCCGGGCCGTTCAAGGACCAGAAGCTGACGCCGCGCATCGCGCAGACGGCGAAGGCGCTGTGGGGCGTCTATGCCGCACTGACCGCCGCCTGCGCGCTCTGCTACTGGTTCGCAGGCATGACTCCGTTCGATGCCATTGGGCACGCTTACTCCACCGTGTCCACGGCCGGCTTTTCCACGCACGATGCCAGCCTCGCGCATTTCGACAGCGCGGCCATCGACGCCATCGCCACGTTTTTCATGTTCCTCGGCGGCACCAGCTACGTGCTGCACTTCGTCGTCGCGCGCGGCCGGGACCCGCGCCTCTACTGGCGGGACACGGAGTTCCATGCTTACTTCCTGTTGATCGCGGCGATGGTAGGAGGCGCAACGCTGTATCTCTGGCTGGCCGGGGAGTTCGAGAGCCTGGCGACATCGCTGCGCCACGCGAGCCTCCAGGTCGTGTCGGTGCAGACGAGCACGGGTTTCCTGACGACCGGATTCGCGCACTGGCCCGGCCCCGTGCCGGCATTCATGATGCTCATGACGCTGGTCTGCGCCTGCGCGGGTTCGACCAGCGGCGGGATGAAGGTCATCCGCTGGATAATCGTGTCCCGCCAGGGCGTCGCCGAGCTGAAGCGGCTGATCCATCCGAGCGCCGAGATACCCGTGAAACTGGGCAATCGCCCGGTCCCGCAGCGTGTCATCGGCGGCGTCGCAGGATTCTTCGCGATGTACTTCATCGTGTTTGCGATCCTCATGTTCCTGATGATGCTTTTCGGCCTCGACCAGGTGACGGCGTGGTCGGCTGTCGCCGCGACGATCAACAACGTCGGTCCGGGCCTCGGCGAGGTTGCCTGGAGCTTCGGAAAACTGCCCGATTCCGCCAAGTGGGTCGGCGTGATCGCCATGCTCGTCGGCCGTGTCGAGATCTTCGCCATCGTCTTGCTGTTCACGCCCGCTTTCTGGGAGCGCTGACGTGTCCCTGCGCCGCAACCTCGAACTGATGCTCGAGCGCGGCCAGGACTCGCCGCTCCTGCGCTTCGCGCTCGGGCAGGAGTGCCTGAAGGCCAACGACCTCGTGACCGCGATCGATCACCTGCGCCAGGCGGTGGACCAGAATCCGCGCTACTCGGCCGCATGGAAAGCGCTCGGCGAGGCGCATGCCCGCGCGGGTTCCGTCGAGCGCGCGGCCGACGTCTACGAGCGCGGCATCGCCGCCGCGCGCGAGGCCGGCGACATCCAGGCCGCGAAGGAGATGGAGGTGTTCCTCAAGCGGCTGCGCAAGGCGCGCTGACCATGTACGAATCACGACGACAGCCGCTCCTCGCCCGCGCAGCCTTCGCACGCCGGGTGCTTGGCCACACCGCTGCGGCCCTGGTCCTCGTGCTCGGCTCGATCGCGATCGGCATGGCCGGCTACATGCACTTCGAGAATCTCTCCGCGCTCGATGCCTTCCTGGACACGAGCATGCTGCTCGGCGGCATGGGGCCGGTTCACATTCCGAAGACCGACGCGGGCAAGCTATTTGCGGGCCTGTTCGCGCTCTACGCGGGCCTTGTCTTCATCGCGACCGCGGCGCTCGTCCTCGGGCCCATCGCGCATCGCGTCCTGCACCGCTTTCACTGGGACAAGGAATGACGGCGGCCCGCGCATGATCGGCCTGCTCCAGCGGGTCGAAGCTGCGTCGGTGGACGTCGAAGGCGGCGAGATCGCGCGCATTGGCGCGGGGCTCCTCGTGCTCGTCGGCGTCGAGCGCGGCGACGACGAGGCCAACGCCGACCGCCTGCTCGAGCGCCTCGTGAACTATCGCGTGTTCGCGGACTCGCAGGGACGCATGAATCTATCCGTGATCGACGCCGGCGGCGCATTGCTCCTGGTCCCGCAGTTCACGCTGGTGGCGGACACAGGCAAGGGCCTGAGGCCCGGATTCAGCCTCGCGGCAGCGCCCGCCGACGCGGAGCGGCTCTTCGGATTTATGGCAAAGCGCGCCGAAAAGCGCCTTCCTGGCGCGCGATCGGGCCGCTTCGGAGCCCATATGCGGGTGTCGCTCATCAACGACGGCCCGGTGACGTTCTGGATCCGGGTGCCTCCTCACGAAGGCCCGCAGGGGATTGGCGTATCATGATGTGCTACCGCCAGTTGCGCGGGCCGGAGTCATCGACATGGGAATTGGTTTTCGCGAACTGCTGATCATCCTCGCGATCGCGCTCCTGATCTTCGGGGCGAAGAAGTTGCGCAACATCGGCTCGGACCTCGGCGCCGCCGTCCGCGGATTCAAGAAGTCCATGAACGAAGGCGAAAGCGAGGAATCCGACAAGAAGCTTTCGCAGGACGGCCGTCCGGACGCGGACTTCAGCGCGGGCAAGGGCGACCGCGACAGCGCCGACACTTCCAAGAAAGCGTAAGGCCCGATGTTCGAGGTCGGCTTCACCGAGATCATCCTGATCCTCGGCATCGCGCTGTTGGTGCTGGGCCCCGAGAAGCTTCCAAAGCTCGCGAACCAGGTCGGCCGCTGGGCCGGCCGGGCACGCGCCATGGCGCGCCAGCTGCGGCAGCAGCTCGACGAGGAAGTCACGGTGATCGGCAAGGACGATTTCGGCCCGGCCGTGCGCCGTCCACCGGGAACGCCGGCCGCGGGCACGCCACCGCCGGCGCCCCTGGCGCCGTCGCCCCCTGCTGAGAAGCCCGAAGACAACCCGCCTTCATGAGCGACGCGAGCGAGGGCAAGGGCGAGGAGACGCTCACCGAAAGCACGCTGCTCTCGCACCTGCTCGAGCTGCGGGACCGCCTGCTCCGCGCGCTCGCCGCGACGCTCGTGATCGCGCTGCCCTGCCTCTACTTTGCCAACGACATTTTCACGTGGCTCTCGGCCCCGCTGCGAAACCAGCTGCCCGAAGGCGCGCGCCTGATCGCGACCTCGGTCGTCGCGCCGTTCATGACGCCGTTCAAGCTCGCGCTGCTAGCTGCGATCTTCCTCGCGATGCCGGTGATCCTCTACCAGGTCTGGGCCTTTGTCGCGCCCGGCCTCTATCGCCACGAGCGGCGATTCGCCTTGCCGCTCTTCGTGTCGAGCGTGATCCTCTTCTACGCGGGCTCCGCGTTCGCCTACTTCGTCGTTTTCCCGGTGATCTTCAATTTCTTCGTCATGACGACGCCGGAAGGCGTCGAGATGATGACCGACATCACGCAGTACATGGATTTCGCGGTGCTGCTCTTCTTCGCCTTCGGGCTCGCGTTCGAGATCCCGGTGGCGACCGTGCTGCTCGTGCGCACCGGGCTCGTCCACCGCGAGACGCTTTCGAAGAATCGCGGCTACGTGCTGCTCGCCATCTTCATCATCGCGGCGTTCCTGACGCCACCGGATCCCGTGTCACAGACGCTCATGGCGCTGCCCATGTACGCGCTCTATGAAGGGGGCGTGCTGATGTCGCGCCTGCTCGTGCGCGACAAGGCGCCCGACGCCGAGCACGATCCGGCTTGATGTTGCACCGCAATTTGTCGGAGACTCGCCCGACTTCGGATTAACAGAGGCTCCTGCATGACCCAAGACCTCAACATCCCGCCGGGGAATTTCCTCGGCCATCCGAAGGGCCTGTACCTTCTGTTCGTCACCGAGATGTGGGAGCGCTTCAGTTACTACGGGATGCGGGCACTGCTCGTGCTCTACGCCGCGGCCGCGACGCATGCGGTGAATCCCGGCCTCGGCTGGGCGGATGCGCAGGCACTCAAGCTCTATGGGTGGTACACCGGTTTCGTCTACCTGACGCCGATTCTCGGCGGTTGGCTGGCCGACAACTACCTTGGCCAGCGCAAGGCCGTGATCATCGGCGGCATCATTATGGCGCTCGGCCAGTTCACGCTCGCCGCGCCGCTCGACACCATGGGCATGTCCGGCGCTTTTTCGCTGTCCGCGCTCGGGATCTCCTTTCCCGATACTCCGACCAGCTTCTACGTCGGCCTCCTGCTGATGGTCATCGGCAACGGCTTCTTCAAGCCGAACATCTCGACGATGGTGGGCGATCTCTATCCGCAGGGTGATGCGCGTCGCGACGGCGCCTTCATCATCTTCTACATGGGCATCAACACCGGCGCCTTCCTCGCGCCGCTCGTCTGCTCGACGCTCGGCGAGGATCCGGCCTACGGTTGGCGCGTTGGCTTCCTCGCCGCCGGAATCGGCATGTGCCTTTCCGTGATCATCCAGCTCGCGTTCGCGCAGCGATACATCGGCAACGTCGGGCGTCAGCCGGCGGCGCATCGCTCGCTGCAGCTGGCGGGTGGCGTGAAGCAACCGCTCACCCCCGTTGAGCGTGACCGCCTGCGCGTGATCTTCGTGATCTTCACCTTCGTCGTGATCTTCTGGGCCACGTTCGAGCAGGCGGGCGGCCTGATGAACCTGTTCGCCGACAAGTACACCGACCGCCAGGTCGGTTCTTTCCTCGTGCCGACCGGCTGGTTCCAGTCGCTCAATCCGCTCTTCATCGTCCTGCTGGGAATCCCGTTTTCGATCCTCTGGACCCGGCTCGGCGCAAGCGGCAGGAATCCGCCGACGTCGATCAAGATGTCTCTCGGCCTCGCGCAGGTCGCGCTCGGATTCGTATTCCTCGTGGTCGCCGTATTTGAGATGCAGCGCACGGGCGACATGAAGTCGAGCATCGTCTGGCTCGTCCTCGCTTACCTGTTCCATACGACCGGTGAGTTGTGCATCAGCCCGGTCGGGCTTTCGATGGTCACGAAGCTCGCGCCGCTTCGCCTCGGCTCCCTGATGATGGGCGTCTGGTTCCTCGTCAACTTTTTCGGCAATACCCTCGCCGGCTACATCGGCGCATTTACCGAGAACATGGGCCAGTACGGCTGGATGGTGAGCCTCGCCGCCGATTTCGGCGTGCGCACGGAGCAAGCCGGGCTCCTGGGCGTATTCGGCGGCCTGGCGATCGTGCTGATCTTGTTCAGCCTGTTGCTGTGGGCGCTGTCGGGCCGCATCGTCGACTGGATGCACGGCGCGGAAAAAACCTCGAAGTGAGAGTCCCCATGCACCGCATCGGAATCCTGCTCTGCCTGTCCGGGATCCTGGCCTCCTGCGGCGGCGAAAAGAAGCCTGACGAAACCGGCGACGCGTTCGTCGCCCGGGCCAACAGCGAGCTGACCGACATCGGCACGGAGTACGCCCAGGCCACCTGGGTCCAGCTCACCTACATCACGCCGGATACGGAGGCGCTTTCGGCGAAAGCCTACGAGCGCTACCAGGCGGTATTCGCGAAGCTCGTCGCGGATTCGAAGGCGCACGGAGGCGAAGAGATGTCGCCCGAGTCTGCACGCGCCATCGAATTGCTGAAGCTCGGTCTTGCCGCGCCGGCGCCGAATGACCCGGCGAAGCGTGCCGAGATCGCCGAGATCGAAACCCGCATGACCTCGATGTACGGCGCGGGCAAGTACTGCCCGAAGGGGCCGGAGAGCTGCCAGAACATCGACGACATTTCGAAGACGCTCGCCACCAGCCGCGACTGGGACGAGCAGCTCGAGGCCTGGAAGGGCTGGCACTCGATCGCGCCGCCGATGCGCAAGGATTACCAGCGCTTCGTCGAGCTCGCGAACGAAGGCGCCGCCGGCCTGGGCTTCAAGGACCTCGGCGAACTCTGGCGCGCCGGCTATGACATGAGCCCGGCCGAGTTCGAGACCGAGACCGAGCGCCTGTGGACGCAGGTCAAGCCGCTCTATGACGGCCTGCATTGTTACGCGCGCGGCAGGCTCCAGCAGAAATACGGCAAGGAGCGCGTGCCCGACGGCAAACCGGTTCCCGCGCACCTTTTCGGAAACATCTGGGCACAGCAGTGGAACAATATCTATCCCCTGCTCGAACCCTATCCCGGCGTATCGAACCTGAACGTCACCTCGGCGCTCGGGAAGCAGGGTTACGACGCCGTGCGCATGGCACGGTCGGCTGAGTCGTTCTATACCTCGTTGGGCTTCCCGGAACTGCCCAAAAGTTTCTGGGAACGCTCCATGCTGACGCGGCCGCGGGATCGCGACGTCGTCTGCCATGCGAGCGCGCACGACATGGACGGCAAGGGCGATGTCCGCATCAAGCAGTGCATCCTGCCGACTGAGGAAGAGCTCTACACGATCTATCACGAGCTCGGGCACATCTTCTACGACCTGAGCTACATCAAGCAGCCTTACCTCTTCAAGGACGGCGCGCACGACGGGTTCCACGAAGCCGTCGGCGACACCATCAACCTGTCGATGACGGAGGGCTATCTCTCGGGCGTGGGACTCCTTCCCAAGGGCGCGAAGGCGAGCCGAGAGGCGGTGATCAATCGCCAGATGAAAGTCGCGAGCGAGAAGATCGCGTTCCTGCCTTTCGGCAAGCTCGTCGACCAGTGGCGCTGGGGCGTGTTTTCCGGCGCGATCCCACCCGAGAAGTACAACGAAGCCTGGTGGGAGCTTCGGCGGAAGTACCAGGGAATAGACCCACCGATTGCGCGGTCCGAGGCCGACTTCGATCCGGGCGCAAAGTACCACGTGCCGGGCAACACGCCCTACACACGCTACTTCCTCTCATTCGTCATGCAGTTCCAGTTCCACCGGGCGCTCTGCGAGAAGGCGGGCTTCAAGGGCCCGCTGCACGAGTGTTCCGTCTTCGGCAGCGAAGAGGCCGGCCGCGGCTTCCAGGAGATGCTTGCGCTCGGACGCAGCAAGCCCTGGCAGGACGCGCTCGAGAAGCTGACCGGCACCCGGAAGATGGATGCGACCGCGATCGTCGAGTACTTCCAGCCGTTGATGCAGTGGCTGGACGAGCAGAATCGCGGCCGCGAGTGCGGCTGGTAACAACAAGAACCGACCGAGTGGGGGATTGCACATGAACGCGCATGACCCGGCGCAATTGACTGTACGCGCCATCGTCCTCTCGCTGATCCTCGCGATGCTGCTCGCGGCAGCGAACGCTTACCTCGGCCTTTTCGCGGGGCTCACGGTCGCCACCGCAATCCCGGCAGCCGTCGTCTCGATGGGCGTGCTGCGACTGCTCGGCCGTTCGAGCATCCTCGAGAACAACATCGTCGCGACCGGCGCTTCCGCCGCGGCTTCGATCGCGGCCGGCACGATCTTCACCATCCCCGCCCTCGTGCTGATGGGGCACTGGACCCGCTTTGACTACTGGTGGGTGCTTTCGATCGCTGGCCTGGGCGGCCTGCTCGGCGTGCTGTTCTCGGTGCCGCTGCGACGCACGCTGATCCTCGACCAGAAGCTCCAGTTCCCCGAAGGCGTCGCCACGGCCGAAGTGCTGAAAGTCGGCCAGGATCCCGGCCGCGGCCTCAAGGCCTTGTCGCTCGCCGCCGCGGCGGGCGCCGTCTTCAAGCTGGCGACCGCGGGCCTGCGCCTCTCGCCCGAGTCATTCGCCGTGGCGCGCTTTTTCGGCGAGCGCACGATCGGCTTCTTCGGCATCAACCTGTCGCCCGCCCTGCTCGGCGTCGGCTTCATCGTCGGGTTCAACATCGGCTGCCTGATGCTCTCCGGCGGCGCGCTGTCCTGGTGGGTGTTCATTCCCTTCTACAACAACTTCATGGTCGACGGGAATCCCGCGCTGGCCGCGGAACTCGCCGGCCTTTCCGCAGCGGATGCGGCGGGGCTGATCTGGTCGCGGCAGATCCGCTACATCGGCGTCGGCGCGATGCTGATCGGCGGACTCTGGTCGCTGTGGTCGCTGCGGAAATCCCTGCTGTCGGGAATCCGGACGGGCATGGCGCTGAAAGCCGGCTCGACCGCAAACGTCCCGCACACCGAGCGCGACCTGCCGATGAAGGTGGTCCTGTCGGGCATCGTGCTCTTCGTGCTGCCGATCTTCGCGCTCTACCACGTGGTGGTCGACAGCTTCGGCATCGCGTTCACGATGGCGGTCATCATGGTGATCGCCGGATTCGTCTTTTCCTCGGTGAGCGGGTACATGGCGGGCCTCGTCGGTTCCTCGAACAACCCGGTCTCCGGCATCACGATCTCGACGATCCTCTTCGCCTCGCTCGTGCTGCTCGCCATCATGGGCAGGGAATCCACGGCCGGTCCGGTGGCCGCGATCATGATCGGCGCGGTGATCTGCAGCGCGGCGGCGGTCGCGGGCGACAATCTCCAGGACCTGAAGGCCGGCCAGCTCGTCGGCGCGACGCCCTGGCGACAGCAGGTGATGCTCGGCATCGGCGCGCTCGCCTGTGCAGCCGTCATGGCGCCGGTGCTCAACCTGCTGCTCGAGGCCTACGGCATCGGCACGCCGGCGCGCGAAGGCGTCCGGGCGCTCGCCGCACCGCAGGCGACGCTGATGGCTTCGGTCGCGGGCGGAATCTTTCGCGGCGGCCTGCCCTGGAACATGGTGGCGATCGGCGCCGCGGTCGGCGCGATCACGATCACGCTCGACGAGTGGCTCAAGGCACGTGGTGCGAGCTGGCGTTCGCCCGTGCTCGCGGTCGCGGTCGGGATCTACCTGCCGCTCGAGTTGTCGACACCGATCTTCTTCGGCGGACTGATCGCCGAGCTTGCGACGCGCTGGCACCGGCGCCGTAGTCCCGGCGGCGATCCCGAGGTCCTGAAGCAGATGGGCCTCCTGTTCTCCGCGGGCCTCATCGCGGGCGAGGCCATCGTCGGCGTCCTGATCGCGATTCCGATCGTCATGACCGAAGATGCGGACGCCCTCGCCGTCGCCGCCTCGATGCGGCCGGGTCAATGGGCCGGCATTGCCGCGCTCGCCGCGGTCGGCTGGTGGATGCATTCCGTCAGCACGAGGCGGGCAATGGCGAGGTAGTGAGGAGCCTCGGCAGGATTTCGACAGTCCGGCTTGGCAAAGCGGAGATCCGGTCTCCGGCGAAGGCCCGGTCATTCGCATTCTCGGCGACGACAGCATGGGCGACCGTCACCAGCGATTCATCCTCGAGCTCGATTCAGGCCAGACGCTCCTGATCACCCACAACATCGACCTCGCGCCGCGTGTCGATTCGCTGCAGGAAGGCGATGTCGTCCACTGGACGCACCGCGATCCGCGGGGGCAACATGAGGCCGGCTGGATCAGGCACCACGGCCGGACATATCCACAAGGGTGAATGAGCGAATCGCAGTCACACCGAACCCAGGTCGCGATCGCACTCGCCATCACCTACCTCGTCTGGGGATCGAGTTTTATCGCGACCAAGGTCATGGTCACCGACGAGCCGCCGCTCCTCGCGGCCGGCCTCCGGTTTTCGTCGGCCGGTCTGCTGCTGACGGCTTTTGCCTGGTGGCGCGGAGGGCCGCCGCTCCTCTCGCGCGTCGAATTGCAGCACGTGCTCGTGATGGCCTTCCTGGCGGTCCTTTTCAGCAATGCCTGTCACGTCATCGCGATGCAGTACGTGCAGTCGAACACGGCGGCGCTGCTGAACGCGACGCCTGCGCTCTGGATCGCGTGGCTTGGCACCTTCGGTCCCAGGAAAAAGCCGCTCTCGGGCTCGGCCCAGGCCGGCTTGCTGATCGGGCTCGCGGGCGTCCTGCTGGTGCTCTCGCCCAAGGGTGGATTTCACGTCGCGGGATTCGGCTGGCAGCTCTTGATCCTGCTTGGGTGCCTCAGCTGGTCGATCGGCACGTACTACCACCGCAACTCCGGCACGCTGAATCCGCCCTTGATGTTCGTCGCGCTGCAGATGCTGGCGGGCGGATTGGGGCTGCTGGTCGCATCCGCCGTCAGCAGCGAGTCGTTCGCGCTGCACTGGACTCCGCGCGCGCTCGCCGCCTTCCTGTGGCTCACGCTGATGAGTTCCTGCCTCGCTTATTCCGCCTATGCCTGGCTCACCGTGCACACGACGCCGGTCGTGGTCGGCTCTTACGGCTATGTCTGCCCGGCGGTGGCCGCGCTGTTCGGCTGGCTCCTGCTCGGCGAGACGCTCTCCTGGGTCCAGATCGCGGGAATGGCCGTGATCCTGTTCGGGATTGCGCTGGTGACCGGCTACCTGAGCCCGCTGCCCAGGAATCCCGCGCGCGCGGGCACGAACTGAGGGGCACCTCGCCATGAAACAGGACGATCACGATCCCGCGCGGCGGGAACTGCTCCGCCAGTCCCTGGCCATCGCCGGCGCTGCGGCGCTCGGCGGGTCCCTGCTTGCGTCGGGCACGGAAGAATCACTCGTGACCGTAACCGGGTCGGATCCTCACGCGGCGCTCGGGCGCACGTTGACGCGCATCGGATTCGGATCCTGCGCGGAATCCGGCAAACCCCAGCCGATCTGGGAGCCGATCCTCGCGAGAGACTTCGATCTGTTCATCTTCCTCGGGGACAACGTCTACGCGGATACGCGCGACATGGCGGTCCTGCGCGAAAAGTACGCGCAACTGGCAGCGCAGCCTGGCTTTGCGCGGCTCCGGGCCGGGACACCGCTCGTCGCGATCTGGGACGACCACGATTTCGGCGAGGACGATGCGGGCGGCGAGTATCCAATGAAGGAAGAGTCCTGCCGGATATTCCTCGATTTTTGGGGTGAGCCCACCGACTCACCGCGACGTGACCGCAACGGCGTTTATGCTTCCTACCTGTTCGGTCCGCCGGGCAAGCGCGTGCAGGTGATCCTGCCCGACTTGCGCTACAGCCGCACGCCGCTCGTCGGTGTCGATCTCGGGGGCGCCGACTATGAAACCTGGGTAAGGGCGAGGCTTGCGAAGGGCCTCGAAGTGCCAGGGCCCTTTGCGCGCAACCCAGACCCGAAAGCGACGATGCTCGGCGAGCGGCAATGGCAGTGGCTCGAGCGGCAACTCGAAGTGCCCGCGGATGTTCGCCTGTTCGCTTCCAGCCTGCAGGTGCTCGCCGATTTCACGGGATGGGAGGCATGGGTCAATTTCGCGCGTGACCATCAGCGCCTGATCGACCTGATCCGCCGCAAGAGGGCGAACGGCGTCGTGTTCCTGAGCGGCGACACCCACTACGCCGAACTGTCGAAGCTCGACGTGAACGTGCCTTACGCACTCTGGGACCTGACCTCGAGTGGCCTGACGGAAGAATGGGCCATACCCACACCCAACGCGAATCGCGCTAGCGAAGTCCTGTCGCAAGCCAATTTCGGCTTCATCGACATCGACTGGCAGGGACCATCGACCCGGCTCGTCCTCGGCATCGTCGATGCCGCCGGAAAGACGCGGATGTCCTGGAACCTGGAACTCGCCAGTCTCGCACCGTGAAGCCGGTTCGCGCGGTGCTCTTCGATCTCGACGGTACGCTCGTCGACAGCGAGACCCACACGGACGAAGCGATCAGTGCGGTCGTCGCGCGTTACGGGGTTGCCGGCTTCGCGCTGCCGCATTCCGAGACGCGGGGCCGCACCTGGGCCTACGTCGCCGACGTCATCCGCGAGCAGACCGGGATCGATTGCGACGCGGCGACACTCGCCGCCGAGCTGCTGGAGTACTGGACGGAGGCAGCCGCCGAGGTCACGCCGATTCCCGGCGCGCCGGAGGCGGCCCGCGCGGCAGCCGCGCGCAAGCTGAAGCTTGGCGTCGTGTCGGGCAGCCCGCGCTCGGTGATCGACTCGTTCCTCGATAGGCTCGGCATCGGTGACGTCATCGATCCGCGCGCGCGCATCGGCGGCGATGCCGTCCGGCGATCCAAGCCCGATCCGGAGAGCTATCTGCTCGGAGCGAGCGCGCTCGGTATCGCTCCTGATGAAACCCTGGTGTTCGAGGACAGCCAGGCGGGCCTCATGGCTGCAAGAGCGGCCGGCATGCGCTCGGTGTTCGTCACCTGCTGCGCCTCCGACATTCCCGGCAATACGCGACTCGCCACCGCGAGCTGCACGCATTACCTGACTCTCCCGCCGCGCTTCTGGGATGAGCTGGCCGACGGCCGCCTCGATCTCGCGGGCAGGTCGTTCACGTGAGCACGTCAAACCCGGAACTGCTGCGCCGCTATCGCGTGCAGCTGTTTGTCGCGACCTGGCTTTCCTATTGCGGCTTCTATGTCGTCCGCAAGGTCTACGCGGTCGTCAAGCTTCCGCTGAAGGAGCATTTCGGGCTCGACGACGTCCAGATCGCGGCGCCGTGGACCATCTACCTCGTCACCTACATGCTGGGCCAGTTCCTCGCGGCCTGGCTCGGCAAGCGCATGGAGAGCCGGCGCGTGCTTGCCTGGGGCATGTGCGTCGCGGCCGCCAGCAACATCGCGCTGGGCTTCCTCGTCGACTCAGGTGTCGCGAGCGCCTACTTTTGGATGTGCGTGACCATGGGGATCCACGGCTTCGCACAGGCGACGGGCTGGCCGCACAACGTCGCCCTGTTCGCGAACTGGACGCGCCGCGCCGAGCGTGGAACGTACTTTGGGATCTGGGGCACCTGCTACCAGTTCGGCGCGATCTTCGGGAAGGGGCTCGCCGGGTTTCTGCTCGGCTGGCTCGGATTGGCGTGGTCGTTCTTCGGTTCGAGCGTCCTGCTGCTGCTCTTTACCGTGTACTTCGTGCTTCGCGCCCGCGAGCGTCCGCAGTCGGTCGGCCTGTCGCTCGAGGACGAGGCTGAGCCGGACGTCCCCGTGCCGGCCTCCCGCGAAGCCGCCGCTGCGGCCGCGGCCGTGTTGCCGAGCGGGTTCGTCGCATCCATCGTCGCGATGGGGCTCATCTACTTCGGGTTCAAGTTCCTGCGCTACGCGCTCGACAGCTGGTCAGCATTGATCCTCGGCGAGCATTTCGAGATGACGACATCCATTGCCGCCTACTGGTCCACCGCATTCGACTGGATCGGCTTCCTCGGCGTGATCGTCGCCGGCTACTGGTCCGACCGCATGCCGGGAGCGCGCAGGACGCCCGTGATCTTCTGGATGACCGCAGGCTGTCTCGTGTTCACCTGCGCGATGTGGCTCGTCGGCCTGTCGTCGCCCTTCCTGTTCGTCGCGCTGCTCGGCCTGATCGGATTCACGGCGATGGGACCGGACTCGCTGCTCTCCGGCGCCTGCGCGATGGATGTGGGAAGCCGGCGCCAGGCCGCGCTCGCCGCAGGCGTGATCAATGGATTCGGCTCGATCGGTCCGATACTTCAAGAACCCGCAATCGGCTGGCTGAAGAAGACACAGGGCCTGGACTCCGTCTTCCTGCTGCTCGTGGGAATCGTTCTTCTCACGACCGTCGCCACCGGCCTGCTCGCGCGCTTCGAGCGGCGGCGCGGCATCTAGGCGAGCCCGGTTTTTACGTCACGGATACTTCTTGTCTACGACTCCGCGAACGAGGTGGGTGTCGTAAACAAGCACCACGGACGCGATGCGCCCGGTTTCCGGATCGAAGTTGAAGACGTCCGCGCAGTCGAACGATACCTGTGTCCCGTCCTTGAGCGACCAGTCGTAAAGATAGTACGCGACCGCACGCAGATGACCTTCGGCGCTGACCAGGACGTCATGCACGGTGAGCCTGGAGGCGCGCGACGCGCGCGCGACCTTGTCGACATAGTCTCGCACCGGCAGCTGACCCAGAAAAGGTGACTGAACCCAGCCATCCGCCACGAACAACGCGGCCGCCTTGTCGGCGTCACCGGCTTCAAGGGCCTGCAGGTATTTCCGCACCGCTTTCTGCATGAGTCGCACCAGCCCGACATCGGGCGTATCGAATGATTCTGCCAGTTCCTCGCCGATGCGGAACGTTTGGCAGCCAGATATAGTGCCTGGCTGGACTTTCCTGCTGCAATATTGTCATTGGCCGTGAGACCAGCTTCGAGGAAAGAGGGATTCGCATGAGCGCGACGGCTGATCCACGCGCGGGCGACGATGCCGACCTGGCCAGGTTCGGCTACAAGCAGGAGCTCGACCGTACGCTCGGAAGCTTCGCCACGTTTGCCGCCGGGATCAGCTACATCTCGATCCTCACCGGCACCTTTCAGCTGTTCTACTTCGGGTTCGCGTTCGGCGGCCCGGCGTACTGGTGGTCGTGGCCGCTCGTCTTCGCCGGCCAGCTGATGGTCGCGCTCTGCTTCGCCGAGCTCGCCTCGCGCTACCCGATC
>Ga0187893_10003184_pt1 | contig 34040 bp, 33 predicted proteins | sample MA1701074metaG_FD_139574 | JGI IMG/M metagenome (GOLD analysis project Ga0187893, IMG submission 139574) | White microbial mat communities from a basaltic lava cave in the Kipuka Kanohina Cave System on the Island of Hawaii, USA - MA170107-4 metaG ...
ATGAACCGTTGAGCGCAGCCGAATATGAACGACGCTACCAGCAACAGCAACTCAAGTATCTGGAGAAAAAGGCAGCCAAGTTTGGCTTACAGCTCGTCCCTGCTTAGCTGTTTCTGAGAACGCCGTGTTAGGCGGCGTGTTTCCAACAAGCTCTTCAGCCATCATCTTAACTCAAAAGGTGGCAGCAGCTCAATGCCATCCTCGACCAAGCCCGAATCACTTATCAAAATATTATTATCGACCGCATTCATCTCAGCCGCCTAACGGTTTGCGTTAGGCGCTCGGCGGATTGCGCCAGCCACCCATGAATTCAGGAGGCGTAGCCGAGTCGCCTGCACGCTTTGTTAGGCGGTTTTTTGCCTTGAAATCACTTCCGCCCGCGCGCATTTGGATTAATCATTATGTCGTTAAGTATCTCAATAATTGAGAAAGTAATTATGTGATAGGCGTCCATTTCCTTTTGGTGCAACTTCATTATCGGAAGGTCAGTTTCCCAATTGTACGCGACAATGTAGGACTCATTGCCTACCGTCTCCCAATCGAATCCCCAATGGGCAAAACCATTTCTCAATGTATAAAACTCTTTATTCCGTAAAAAATCACGAGCAGAATCTAGCATTGGAGAAGCAATCGGCAGAACGTGACTTAACGGCGAATCTTGACTATTCAGAAATCTCCCAATTGGCCCATCAATGATAAGAAAGGTCGGAAGCCAACGACCCAAGAACCAACCGCGTGCCGTGACAGGTCGTATGGCCTCGGGGACATTTCTCCAGTCAGCCCGTGCCGACATAGCAATATACGTGAAGAACATTTCTACTGAGCGCCGCAGGATACTCCGCTGCCGTAAGTATTCATCAATGGATTTGGCGAAAGCTTCATTGCGCATTAGGCTTTCGCACTCATTCCTTAAGTCGGTAAAAGGCGACGCTGATTTTGCCCATTCAGACTTGAAGCCACGAGGCTCTAAGTTTCGAAAGGATTTGAGTAAAAGTTTATCCTTATCTTGTTCTGACCACGGTTCGAGTGACATCTATTTCAGTTTCGCCTTTGGGATGCGTTCTTTCAGGAAAGGAACCGCCTAACTATGTCTTAATCCTACTTTTTGCCGTATAAGACGCCGTAGAGGTACTTATGCGGCAAATTGTTTGTATAACCACTTTTGTAGTTACTCCTTCATCCTCACATAAAAGATCTGCTGACCCTCCATATCCTTGGTCTTCATCTCGAAGCGGTCTTTCAGGCTGGAGATCATCTTCGATAGTTGCTTGTGACCGTACGTGCGCGGGTCGAAGCCCGGGTCGAGCTGGTACAGCGCGTTTCCCATCCCAGCGAGCGGAGCCCAGCCGTCCTGCCCGACCGCCATTTCGAAGGCTTGGCTCAACGTTGGTACCGGGTCGGTTTCTTCTTTGTCATCCTTCGATTTTGATTTGGTCGCCTTTTTTGCGTGCGCCTGTTTTTGTTGCGCGGCTTTCTTTTCCGCGGCGAGGTTTTCGGTGTACACGAACAGATCGCACGCGTTGACGAACGCTTTGGGTGTCTTCTTCTCGCCGATGCCCATCACGAACACGCCTCGTTCACGGATTCGGGTCGCCAGCCGCGTGTAGTCGCTGTCGGATGAGACGAGGCAGAAGCCATCCACCACGCCGGAATGCAGGATGTCCATCGCGTCGATGATCATCGCGCTATCGGTGGCGTTCTTGCCGACGGTGTAACGGAATTGCTGGATGGGTTGGAAGGCGTGGAAGTTCAGCGTCTCCTTCCACGAGTTCATGCTGTTCGTTGTCCAGTCGCCGTAGATGCGGCGCAGGGTGACTTGTCCGTGCCTGCCCGCTTCCACGAGCATTTGCGGAAGCAGGGAGGATTGCGCGTTGTCGCCGTCAATGAGCATCGCGATCTTATTGCGGAGGGTATTGAGGTTTTCGTTTGCCATGGGTTTGATTATAGTTTGAAATTCGTCATTGCGAGGAGGGCTCCGCCGGACGAAGCAATCTCCACCACATCTTGCGAAGCCTGATTTTCACGGGGATTGCTTCGCTTCGCTCGCAATGACGAGAGTTACGGCGTGGCGGGGACCGGGGTTTTGAGTCCGCTCGGGTTTGGCGCAAACAGGCCGATGTCCCGGCAGGATGCGGCGCCTTCACGGGGGAACAGTCCCTGATCGCTGGTCACCTCCACTTGAATCGGTGTCGCCTGTTGATAGGTTGTGTCGGCGGTCATTTTCAACGTCACCTGATAACCGATTGCGAGAGCGGGGATTTGCACCGTCTGGTCGGGATGCACCTGCTGGCCGGGGTCGAGCGCCAGCAAAGTCACTTTGATGTTGGTCAAGTGAACGCCGCCGGTGTTTTTCAGCGTGACGTAGGCGTTCGTCACTTCGCCCATGCCGTGCAGGATATCAATGCTGGTGTCGCATCCCAAAACGGTGAGCGCGATAGCGGCTGTAGTTGAAGGTGTGTTGGTTAGGGAAGGCGTGAGCGTGATGGCCGTTGCGGTCGTCCCAAGTGGCGTCACGCTCGCGGTGTGCGTGCTGATGTTCGGCGTTGGGGAGGCAGTCGCCGCACCGATCACCACCGGCGTCGCGGTGAATACGGACGGGAACTGCGTGAATGGCAAAAAGGGGGTCGGCGCGTTGCCCGGCAGCGGTTGGATGATCCACCCGTTGCACGATGCAAGCAACAGCGCGATCAGCATGAAAGGCGTTACTCTTCTCATTTTATCTCCTCCCTTGCATTGTATCCTTGATGACGGGATGAGGATAGTCCCCTATTGGTGGTTTCGATACGGCGGTGATTGAGTAGCCCGAAGGGCGTATCGAAATCACGCCGCCTACTCAACCACCGGCCTGATCTAAATCTTCTCCTGCAACTCCTCCCAACTCGGCTCGACGAGTACTGAACCATCGGGGAAGACGATGGTCGGCACGCTTCGGAATCCACGGTTGACCTGCATCACGAACTCTGTGGCTTGCACGTCCCCTTCGAGCCCCACGCGCAGGTGCGGTATGCCTCGCGCCTCGAAGAACTTCTTCGCGCGGAGACAGTCCGCGCAATATTCGGTCACGTACATGACGATCTGGGTTGGCGTGCGAGTGTAAAGGTCGGTCATATCCCTGCTTTCTGCGATGTATTCACACTGTATCTACGGGTTATGGCTGAGTTATCTTACCCCATTTCACGTGCGGCTTCACGCAAAATGTGGAACGCGGCGCGCATCACCGACTTGAGCGCGGCGTTCTCCGGCGCATCTCCCGCTTCGAGTTCTTCCAGTGTGCGCAGCAGGCTTCCGCGCAGTCCGCTGGCGCGATGAGCCCAGACTGAATCGGCGGAGATCCGTTCGAGGCGCTGGAGGAGCATGTGAATTAATTTTGCTTCAGCGGGAAGGTCGCGCATGACAACCGCGTGATTTTGTGCTAGGAATTCACCACAGATGAACACAGATGTATTGGATTTTCATCTACAAACCGAAGTTCATCCGCGTTTATCTGTGGTTAAAGGATTTCAAGTGGCGTCCCCGGCGCGGGTCGAACGCGCAACCACCAGATTCGAAGTCTGTTACTCTATCCATTGAGCTACGGGGACGGGCGACGCAGATTATACACGAAAGTCGAATGTCATTGCGAGAGACCGAAGGGAGCGTGGCAATCTCGAAGAATTAACGACCGTTTGTTTGCAAGTCGAGCGAGATCGCTTCGTCAGTCTTTTGGCTTCCTTGCAATGACAAGAGCGCAACACCCCTCCGCAGAGGGGTGTGTTTCACTTGCCCATGCCTTCGAATACCCGTACAATCAGGGCGGCAATTCCAATTCCGAAACGGGAAGGACAACTTTTTAATGACCGACCTCAAGAAATTTGGCGAGAATCTCGTCGATAATCTCGAAAAAGTGATCGTGGGCAAAACGCAGGCACTGGAACTCGTAGTCATAGGCTTATTGTGTCAGGGACATCTCCTCATCGAGGATGTGCCCGGCGTCGGCAAGACCATGCTCGCGCGAAGCCTTGCCAGGTCGCTCGACTGCGCGTTCAACCGCATCCAATTTACGCCCGATATGCTCCCCAGCGACGTGACGGGCGTTTCCATCTACAATCAGCAGAAACGCAAATTTGAGTTCCGCGCGGGTCCCATCATGGGGCAGATCGTTCTCGCGGATGAGGTCAACCGCGCCACGCCGAAAACCCAAGCCGCACTCCTCGAAGCGATGGAAGAACGACAGGTCACAGTGGATGGCGTAACACATCGGTTGCCCAAACCGTTCATGGTGCTTGCGACGCAGAATCCCATCGAATATGAAGGCACGTTCCCTTTGCCGGAGGCGCAACTCGATCGTTTCCTGCTTCGCATCCGCATGGGGTATCCCAGCCCGGGGGAGGAGATGAAGGTGATGAGCGGCCAGCAACTAAAACATCCCATCGAAGCGTTGAAGCCGGTGGTGAAGGCCAAAGAATTGTTGGGCGCGATCGAAGAAATCCGCAAAGTATTTGTGTCGAACGCCGTCCAAAAATACATCATTGACCTTGTCGGGCGCACGCGCCACAGCGCGGATGTGTACCTCGGTGCGAGTCCGCGAGGGAGTCTGGCGTTGTTCCGCGCGGGGCAGGCGCGCGCCGCCCTGCAGGGACGCGACCATGTTTTACCGGATGACATCAAAGCGCTGGCCGCCGCCGTGCTGGGGCATCGTATCATCGTCTCACCTGCGGCTCGCCTACGTGAATTGAGCGCCGACCGCATCGTGCAGGAGATCATCCAAAACGCGGCGGTTCCCGGCGGCGATTACCGTGTGACCGAAGAAAAGAGCAAAGGCAGATCGAAGTGACAGCGGGGCGCGCGTTCGTTCTGTTGATCCTGCTGGTTGGGGGAGTTGGAGCGTTTGTAAATGGCGCGACGTTTTACATCCGCCTGTTTTACACCGGCTTGTTGCTCCTGCTCTTCGCCGGGCTGCTGGCTTTAACTTCGCTGCGCGGCGTTCAACTTGAACGCCGCGCGCGTTCCCTGCGCGCGGCAGTAGGCGACGTGTTCGAAGAGCATTATGAGATCGCAAACAACAGCCGCACGCTGAAATTCTGGCTGGAGGTGGCGAACGAGACAACGATGCCATTTGCGCGCGGCTCACGTGTGCTGACATTGATACCGCCAAGGCAAAAGCGCTCATACACTGCGCGCACATGGCTCACTGCCCGCGGAGGGTTCCGGCTTGGACCAACGCGCATCAGTTCTGGAGACCCGTTCGGGATATTCCGCGTGTCGCGGGTTTTCCCGGCGAGCGAATCGCTTGTCGTTTTGCCGATGTTATTCAACGTCGCATCGTTTCTCTCGCCGCCTGGGTTGCTCCCCGGTGGGCAGGTCATCCGCCGCAAGTCGCAGGACGTCACCCCTCACGCGGCAGGCGTTCGCGAGTACGTTCCGGGCGATCCGCTTAAGCGAATCCATTGGCCCACGAGCATCCGCCGCGACCGTTTGATGGTGAAAGAATTCGAGCAGGATCCACAGTCGGAAGTTTGGCTATTCCTCGACGCGCACCGCAGTGCGCACATCTCGAAACCCGGCGAGGGGTTCGAGCCGCCGCCGACCGATGATCTCTTTTTGCTCAGACGGCACAAGATCAATTTACCGCCCTCCACACTTGAATACTCGATCAGCGCGGCGGCGTCGCTCGCACGTTACTTTTTGGCAGGGCGTCGCTCCGTCGGTTTGGTCACCGCGTCGGGGCGCACGTACAAAATCATCCCCGCGGAACGAAGCGAGCGCCAGGAGGCGAAAATTCTCGAGGCGTTGGCGTTCATCCACGCCGAGAGTTCGTTCACGCTGCCCGCGCTCGTCACCGCGCAGATGGGGCAATTGCCGCAGGGGAGCAATGCCATACTCGTCACACCGACGATCTATCCTGAACTGCTGATCGCGGTGGACAGCCTGCAACGCCGCAACCTGCGACCCGTGGTCGTGTTGATGATGACCCTCTCGTTCGGTTCGCGCGCCAGTAACGAAGCCATTGCCAGATCGCTCGAAGAACGAAAAGTTCCTGTCTGCCGCGTGTACTGCGACGAAGACCTCGGCGAGACCCTTTCGGCGTTTTATGATAAAACCAGCGCACAGGATACGTCATGGCGCAAACCCGTATTGTCACACTTGACCTGAATTTTCAAGGACGCCAGCATGCGATCGCTTCCTATTTGATTCGAATCTCGGATGCGGTTGTCCTCATCGAAAGCGGACCCGGCTCGACTCTTTCTTCACTTGAGGCTGGCCTCGCGTCGGAGGGGTTATCCGCCCGTGACCTGACTCACGTCCTGCTCACGCATATCCACCTCGACCATGCCGGCGCGGCGGGTTGGCTTGCGAATCAAGGCGCAGAGATCTATGTGCATCCCATCGGCGCGCCGCACATGCTCAACCCCGAAAAATTGCTTGCCAGCGCGGCGCGCATCTACGGCGAGCGGATGGATTCGTTATGGGGTGACTTCCTGCCTGTGCCAGAAAATAAATTGCAAGTAGCAAAGGATGGACAAGAGATCGAGATTGGAGACTTGAGATTTCTTCCAATCAATACACCCGGTCACGCTGAGCATCACTTTGTTTATCAATTCGAGGATGTAGTCTTCTGCGGTGACGTCGGCGGAGTGCGAATTCCCGGCTATCAATATCTACGCGTCCCCATGCCGCCGCCTGAACTGCACATCGAACGTTGGAAGGAAAGCCTCGCGAAACTGCGCGCCCTCCAACCCGCGCGCCTCGCACCAACGCATTTTGGAATCTATGAAGATGTGGATTGGCAGTTGAATGAAATCGAGAAAGGACTCGACTCTGCGGCACGCTGGCTCGAGCAAGCAATGCAGGATGAACCCGCCATCGAGGAATTGCGCGAAAGTTTTACGCGCTGGGTTCTCGACGAAGGCAAGTCAATCGGCTTGAGTGATGAAGTGATCAAGACCTACGAGCTGGCAAATCCCATCGGCATGAGTGCGGATGGGCTGTTGAGATATTGGAAGAAGGTGAAGATGGGATAAAAGCGTTAGTATAATTGCGGGCGAGATACTTCATGAATTTCAACACAGCGCTGTTCCTGTTTCTCTTTTTACCCTTCTTTCTCATAACATATTTTATTGCACAACCTCGCTGGCGGCCCGTCCTTGGGATTGCCGCCAGTTTGGTGTTCTATGCATGGGGCGATGCTGTCAATCTCGTTTGGATTCTCGGTTTGATCCTCGTCAACTTTTGGCTCGGGTTGCGGCTGGGTTCGAATCCCCCGAAGTGGGCTCTTCCGTTAGGCTTGCTGGTAAATATCGGAACCCTATTCGCTTTCAAGTGGTTTATTGTTTATGGCGATGGGGTGATCGCGAAGTTCTCTGAGCATCTGCCGGGACGAATCAATATCTGGCTGGACTCGTTGACTTTTCCTCTGGGACTGTCGTACATCAGTTTTCAGTTGATCTCGTATTTGATTGACGTGCATAAAGGAACGGTCAAGAGCGAAAAGTCGTTTCTTGGCTTCGCGTTCTATATACTTCTCTTCCCAAAATTATTGGTCGGCCCCATCGTGCGCTATCAGGCGTTGGCAGGTCAACTGTACGAACCTGCGCTTAATGTAGATCAAGTGGCGGACGGTATCCGCCGCTTTCTGCGCGGTTTTGCCAAGAAAATCCTGATTGCGGACACTCTGGCAAAAGTAGTTAATGTCGTATTCGAACTGCCGGTCGGCGCGACAACGCCTGCCGTGGGCTGGCTTGCCTTGATCGGTTATGCTTTGCAGATCTATTACGACTTTTCCGGGTACACGGATATGGCAATCGGTCTTGCCTCGATGATGGGACTTCGATTCACCGAGAATTTCAACAATCCGTACACCGCACAAAGCATCAGTGACTTCTGGAGACGGTGGCATATATCGCTCTCCTCGTGGTTTCGCGACTATGTTTTTTACCCGCTCCAGCGAGTGCGAATACCCTTTGCAGGACAGTCTCTCAGCATCATGGTCGTCTTCGCCTTGACCGGCTTGTGGCATGGGCCCGCGATCGAGTTTCTTATCTGGGGTGTGTTGCACGGATTCTTCGTAATGGTTGAAAGTCTATTCCTAAACCGCTGGCTACAATCAACGTTTCGACCCGTCCGCCATTTGTATGCACTGGCGGTCATTCTTTTCACCTGGTTGATCTTTCGTGCGCCGAACCTTGACTATGCAGGCGATTTCATGATGTTGCTGTTTGGCCGAAGCCGGGAAAATATTCAGCTGCCTTTCACAGTGACCAGTCCGCTTCCGTTTATCGAGCCGACATTCCTGATGGCTTTTGCAGCAGGTATTCTGCTAATTTTTCCGATAGGAACTGTAATTCAGTCGCGCATTGCCAGATCGCTTCCTTTGCAGATTGCCGCCGATGTAATCCTGCTGGCATTGTTCGTATTGTCTGTAGGCGTCATGGCAAGCAGTCAATTTCTACCCGGGATTTACGAGAGTTTCTGATGATGAGCAAGCATTATCCAATAGCCTTAATTGTTGTTTTCCTCGGGGTGTTGCTGATCCCATTGCGAACTCTTGCTTTTGATCCTTACAGTATTGAAGATGCATTCTATCCACGCGCTCGCCTTGTTGCCCAGGTTTCCAATCTACGCTTATTAATTGGTGACCGCGTTTTCCCAAAGGTAATTGCCGGCGATGGAAACTGGCTCGTATACACTGCTGAGGGAGATATCGAAGATTATCAACGGGTCAACTTGTTCACAGCGGATGAGTTGGCTCAATTTCAAAGCAACCTCGACGCGCTTTCTGAGAGGTATGCCGAACGCGGAATTACGTTATTGGTGGTTGTATCCCCAAACAAGAACACAATTTACCCGGAGCGGGTTCCGAAGCAGTTGTCTGTTCTCGCAAGTGAATCGAGACTTGATCAATTGGTCAATTATCTCCGGGTTCACGGCAGGGAGCAATTGATTGACCTGCGCCCGTCGCTGATAGCCGCCAAGTCGGAGCGTGAAATTTATTACGCTACAGATACTCACTGGAACGATTACGGGGCATACATTGCTTATTCTGCCTTGATGAGTGAAATAAGCAAGGCGTATCCAAACTTGGAAATCCACCCTTCCTCAGATTTTGAACCGGTCATCAGCGAGCCGGAGACTCTCGACTTGGCGAGAGTCATTGGGGCAACGTTGCTTCCGGAACCCAAGATTCAATTCGCGCCTCTTTTCGATTTGAGTACCCGCTACAAAACGGTAAACCTCGGCGCCCGTAAGTTGATGTTTTCTTACAACCCCGACTCAAGTCTGCCTGACCTTGTTCTTTATTACGACTCCTTCTTTTTCAACGTTATTCCGATGTTGGGCGAGCATTTCCACAATGCTTTGTACGTTCAAAATTATACAGGCGGCGGCTTGTGGAATCTTTCATGGGTGGATGAACGTCAGCCGGATGTGGTCATCATAGAATTTGCGGAACGATATTTAGCTGACTTGCCGCGGTTTATTGACCCGAATCGGTAATTAAAGGACGGCTGGCAGTATCAAATTCCGTTCCAGCAAGATGTCAGGCTGTGATCTGATTGCTGCATTTCCCCGACTTCTCGAATTCGGTGATGTTCGCAAGTGTTGTGTGAGCGATCTTCTCCAGTGCGTTTCGTGTAAAGAACGCCTGATGCCCTGTGATGACCACATTGGGAAAAGTCAGCAGCCGCGCAAATACATCGTCCTGAAGAACCAGATTTGACAGATCTTCGAAGAAGAGATCGCCCTCCTCCTCATATACGTCCAGGCCCAAGTAGCCGATCTTTCCTGACTTTAGACCATCGATCACCGCCGTTGTATCGATCAGCGCGCCACGGCTCGTGTTGATCAACATTGCGCCAGTTTTCATGGTCTTAATTGCCTGTAAATTGATCAAGTGATGTGTTTGAGGCGTCAATGGACAGTGCAAAGTTATGATGTCTGCTTGGGAGTATATTTCCTCAAGTTTCACGTACTTAAGCCCGATTTCCTCAGCTTCAACGTTAGGTGAAACGTCAAATCCTAGAAGTGGGCAGCCGAATCCGTGCATGATCTTGGCGACTTCGATTCCTATCTTTCCTGTGCCGATGATGCCCACCGTCAATCCGTGAATGTCGAAGCCGAGCAATCCATCGAGTGCGAAATTCCCTTCTCGCACCCTATTGTTAGCGCGATGGATCTGCCGATTGAGTGTCAGCATCAAGGCGACCGTATGTTCCGCGACGGCGTAAGGGGAGTAAGCAGGTACGCGCGCGACCAGAATCCCATGCGCTTGAGCCGCCTTGAGATCAACATTGTTATAGCCTGCACATCGCAGCGCAATCATGGTTATGCCGCTTTCTGACAGCGACTTGATGACCGCCGAATCCAATTGGTCGTTGACAAAGACGCATACTGCTTGAAATCCATCTGCAAGCGCAACTGTCGCTGCACTCAGCCGAGTTTCAAAGAACGTCAACTCATGTTGATGCTCCTCATTGGCTTTCTCGATGAACTGACGGTCATAAGGCTTCGCACTAAACACTGCGATTTTCATCAGGCACTCCGGTCCGAGATTATATGCCCGTCCTGTCACAAAATTGGAGATTGGATATGTGCTCAGCAGATATTTACAACTGGGCTGTTCGCGGAAATCCTGTACAATTCAAGCAATGAAGAATCCGTCATCTCGCTGGCTCAACTTTGTGCGCGAAGTAACCGAAACCTTGCTCGCCATTCCCTCGGTCAGCCCTGACGTGGAGGCTGAGAACCGCTGTGCAGAAAAAATTGCTGAACTGCTGGAGGCCGACCGCGTCTCGCTCCAACCGGTCTTCTGGAGCACTGGTGATGGGCGGAAAAACATCGCGTGTCTATTAGAGAGCCGTCATTCGCAAAATCGTGGCAAGACGGTCATTTTGATGAGTCACTTCGACACTGTTGGTGTAGAGGATTTCGTGCACCTTGGGGATGCCAAGATCGCATTTCAACCGCATGAACTCGCCGCGGCTATGAAAAGCATGCTCGAGAAAAAACGACAGGTTGGTGAGTTGGATTCCTCGGAAGAATCCGCGTTTCAGGCTCTACGTTCCAATGAGTGGATATTTGGACGTGGCTCGTTGGACATGAAGTCTGGTGTGGCGGTCAATATCGCCGTGATGCGGGAATTTGCGCGACCGCGGGAAAACGGTCAGCGCTTGATCGATGTATTGGGAGGGAATCTGCTGTTTCTGTCTTGCCCGGATGAAGAAACCGAATCAGCGGGCGTACTTTCGGCTGTGCCAGAATTACTGAAACTTCGCGAGAAAGAGAGCCTTACTTATCTTGGTGTCATCAACACGGACTACACTGCGCCGCGTGACACCAATGAGAACGCGCGCTTTATTCATTCGGGAACGATCGGAAAATTGCTCCCGTCATTTTATATCATCGGCGTGCGTACTCACGTCGGCGAAATCTTCCGCGGGGTGGATGCGTCGCACATCGCGGCGGAATTGGTCAGCCACATCAACCTCAATCCTGAATGGGCAGACGCATGGCAGGGTTCACTGGGAGGGGAAGCAATTTCCGAAGTCGCTCCGCCGCCGGTTGCTTTGCACATGCGCGACCTGAAATCGTCCTACAACGTCGAAACGGCCGGCGAAGCCTTTGTTTACGTCAATTGGTTGACGTTGACGATGACACCCGAACAAGCAATGCAAAAAATGAAGGATGCCGCGTCCGCCGTGCTGAATGCTGTATTCGTCCGAATCGACTCGGCGTTCGCCGAGTTTGCCTCTCGAGGCGGGAAGGCACAGCCTCCGCCTGAACGAACATCGCATGTTTTGAATTACGATTTGCTTCTTCGCGAAGCGAAAAACTGCTGGGATGAAGTAAACAAAAATATGAGCTTTTCAGATTGGCTGAAATCGAAGACAGAAGAATTTTCGGTATCAGTAAAAGACAGCCGCGACTTGAGCCGCATGATCGTTGCAGAGTTAGTGAAAATTGCCCGAATCAACGGACCTGCCATCATCGTGTTTTTCTCACCACCGTGTTATCCGTCTGCGTTGCCGAAAGAGAACATTTTGACAAAGGCAGTGAAGTCTGTGCTTGAGAAGTTCGAAGAGCCAATTCAATTACGCGGCTTTTACCCGTACATTTCGGATTTGAGTTACGTAGGTCTGGACGGCAGTGTGGAAATCGACTCTCTAAAAAAGAATATGCCTTTGTTTGATACGAGAGATTCAAAAAACAACATGCTTTATCTTCTTCATTCAAGAAAATTGATGGAAATTCGATCTTTGAATTGCCCTGCGGTCAACATCGGTCCGTTCGGAAGCGACGCTCACGGGCTGTACGAACGTGTCTACATGCCATATTCGTTCGAGGTTGTTCCGGAGTTGATTTACCAAACCATCATAAATTGCTTTAAAATAGCCCATGATTCCTGATTGTTAGGCGGCGATTTCGTTTTGTTGAGGCTGACATGACCAGAAAAGTAAAAATTGTGGCGACTGTAGGACCCGCAAGCCAGAGCGAAGAGGTGCTCGAGAAATTGATCTTGGCGGGCATGAATGTAGCGCGCATGAACTTCTCGCACGGAACACACGAACAACATTCTAAGCGCATTGATACGATTCGCAAGGTGTCTAGCAAACTCGGTGTGACCATCGGTATTCTTCAAGATTTACAAGGACCAAAGATCCGCGTCGGCGAGTTACCATCCATGCTGGAACTCTGGGAGGGTGAGGAGATCTACTTGTATGCAACCGGTTCCACCCCACCCGATAATGGCGGGAAAAAGATTCCGGTGGATTTTCGTCAACTCTTCGATTCAGTGCGACCACCGGATCGTCTCCTGCTGGATGATGGGCGGTTAACGCTTGAGGTGATTTCCGTCAGGGATCGCACCGCTTTGACGGCGAAGGTGATCATCGGTGGTTTGCTTTCTTCCCACAAGGGTATCAACTTGCCCGGCGTTCAGTTGCGCATCGCCGGGTTCACCGAGAAAGACGAGGCAGATCTTGCCTTTGGGATGTCGCAAAACGTGGATGCGGTGGCGGTCTCATTCGTCCGCACTGTAGGAGATGTCGAGAAAGTCCGTTATGCAATGCAACGATTGTCGAACGGCAAGCGACTGCCGATGTTGATCGCCAAACTCGAGAAGCCGGAAGCCCTTGATAATCTAGAGGGGATTCTCGAGATTGTGGATGGCGTGATGGTGGCGCGCGGCGATCTCGGCGTGGAGCTTCCGCCGGAACGCGTACCTGCTTTGCAAAAACACATCATCCGCACAGCCAACGCGCGCGCCAAACTGGTCATTACAGCGACGCAAATGCTGGAGTCCATGATCACGAATCCGCTTCCCACGCGAGCTGAAGCGTCCGACGTTGCCAACGCGGTCTTCGACGGCACCGACGCGGTAATGCTCTCTGCGGAATCTGCATCGGGGAAGTATCCTGTAGAGTCCATACAAATGATGGATCGGATCGTTCGAGAAGCAGAAACGCATTTCATGGAATGGGGGACAGAGCAGATCGTGACTGGATTCGAGAGCAGCGATGCGGCTTCAATGGCACGCGCCGCGCAAGCACTCGCTAATGACAAGAATGTGACTGCTGTGGCATGCTTTACCACACGGGGCCGTACTGCATGGCTGATATCGAAAATCCGACCGCGGGTGCCGGTCATGGCGTTTACCCCTGATGAAGTGACCCATCGCAAACTGGCATTCCTGTGGGGAGTACGTCCGCAACTCGTCCCGTTTGCGAATTCACTCGAAGAGATGCTCGATCACGTGGATCTCGCCCTCATGCGCTCGAACGTTGTGAAACACGGTGATCAGGTCGTACTCGTGTGTGGATTCCCAGTCGGGGCTATTCGCCCGCCGAACATGGCGCTGTTGCATACGGTGGGGGAGCATTAAGAGATTCCGTTGGTTGAGTAACGAGCGGTTGTTGCGAGTGTATCGAAATCAACGGGCATAAAGAGTAATTCTCTAACAGAAATTGCTCTACGCATCGGTGGTCTCGGTATGCCCTTCGCAACGAACGCTCGGGGCTACTCGACCACCAGTTAACTTTCTCTCGTGGAAATCAAAATCCCAATTCCGATCAACATGCCGCCGAGTAAAAACAGCGGCGTGATTTCTTCACCGAGGAAAAGCCAGCCCAGCAGGGTCCCAACGACAGGTTGTGCGAAGAAGGTCAACGATGCGAGCGTGGCGGGAAGTTGTGCGAAGGCATAGTTCCATAAGAACATCGCCACGGCAGTGGAGATGATTCCGAGGAAGAGAATCCCGCCGATGATGCCAATCGTGATTTCGCCGATTCCTTGTGAAATCGTTTCAGCAAGCCCCAATGGCAGGGAGGAGGGAATCCCGCCCAGTAGCATCACCGCGCTGGAGGTAAGCAGGTCAAGGTTGCTCGCAATTTTTCGTACGAGCACGGAGTACAGAGCCCAGGTAAAACCTGCAAAGGACAACAGAACGTTGCCTAAAAATAAAGGCGGAGATAACTCTGCTGTGCGCGGGTCAATGACCGCCAGCACGCCAATTGTGGAAACTATCAACGCAAACACCTGCCGACCAGTTATTTTTTCCCGAAGCAGGAAAAAAGTGAACAGTAAAACAAAGGCAGGCGTGGCGGAGGTGATCAATGCGCCATTGGATGCGGTGGAGAGTTTTGTCCCTGTGAATTGAAAGCCGAGCGAAATACCATATCCCATTACGCCAACAAGAAAGCTCTGCCAAAATTGTGAACGCGGCGGGGCCACCGACCGGCTCAACTTAAGGTTGCGTAACCATATCACGGTAATCAGTGAAAGGAATCCAAGCACAAGTCGGAGCGTCAGCAACGCGAACGGCGGAATGACTTCCAAGACGACCTTGCTGACCACGTACATGCCGCCCCAAATGGACGCGGCTCCAAGCCCACACAAAAGGGCGATTACTTTTCCATTCATCGGACAGAGATTATAAATGGATTGAAAATCTCAATCGAACGACTTATCTTGCCTGCTCTTCTTGATTTCCCCTCTTCGTTTCTTAGACTGCAGCCGCTTTTCTTTCGATACTTTGGTTGGCTTGGTTTTCTTACGCGCCTTGGGCTTGACCAGCGCCTTGCGTACCAACGCGACAAATCGTCGAATCGCGTCCTCGCGGTTCTGTTCTTGTGTTCGGAATTGCTTGGCTTCGATGACAAAGACTCCATCGACGCTGACCCGTTTTCCAGCAAGTTGATTCAAACGCCACTTCACTTCTTCCGGCAATGACGAAACGCGCACATCGAATCGCAACTGCACTGCGGTTGCCACCCTATTGACGTTTTGTCCGCCGGGTCCCGACGCGCGGATGTAGTCGAAATGTAGCTCATTTTCGTTGATCTTTATTGAGGGGGAGATTTCGAGCATCGAATGAATTATAGACCCCTCCGCCCTTCGGACACCTCTCCCAAATCCGAGGGATTTGGGGGAGGTAGGGGCACAGGTCAGAACATCAACGCGTTGACTTTGTCGATCATTTCGGGAGCAGGCCGAAGGTCCGCTTCGGTGAGGCGGTTAAGCGGCGTGTCCACAAGGTTGTAGGTATCTGAGAGCACTGGTTTATCAGTCGAAACATAAATCAAGCCCGTCGTCAGCCAATTGTTGCGTTGTGCCTCTTCCAGCACGCGGAGCGCTTCGAAGCGATTCCTCGGGTCATGACTTTTTTCCAGATTCTTGAGGATAATAACGGAGCCGTCGTGCATGGTAACCTCGCGGATCTCGCCTTCCCTCAATTCGCCTTCGAGCATGATCTCGTTTCGAGGTGGCACGTAGGTGATATCGTGCAGAGGCGCCTCGTGGTCTTTACCCCATCCGTAGGAATGATGTGCCGTGTCTTCGTTGTTGAACGTGACACAAGGGCTGATTATGTCGAGCACAGCGATCCCGCGGTGGGCAAATGCGGCTTTGAGCAATTCCTTCACTTGCTTGGCGTTTCCGGCAAATGAACGCGCCACGAAACTTGCATTTGAGATCACGGCTTCCATGCAAATGTCTATCGGCATGTATGGGTTAGTACCTTGTTTCTTCAATTGTAGACCGCGCTCGGCGGTAGCAGAGAACTGACCTTTCGTGAGTCCGTACACACCGTTGTTTTCTACGATATAGACCATATTCAGGTTACGGCGCATCACATGCTTGAACTGACCCATTCCGATACTTGCGGTATCGCCATCACCCGAGATGGCAACAGCCTTCAGTGTATGATTGCCGAAGAGCCCGCCGGTAGCGATGGAGGGCATTCGGCCGTGCAGGCTGTTGAAGCCGAATGAACGGTTCATGAAATACGTCGGGCTTTTGCTCGAGCAGCCGATTCCGCTGAACTTCAAAACATCTTCAGGCAGTACGTTCATCTCGTACATTGCGGCAATGATCTGGTTCGAGATCGAATTGTGACCACAACCCTGACACAGCGTTGTGGGGTTGCCGCGGTAATCGTTCTTCGTCAGGCCGACCGTGTTGACGTTGGCGGGCGCTCCCGCCATGGGAAGTGCAGACATTATTTTGCTCCTTTCGCAGTACGTTTCTTCGACGCAATTTTCTTTGCGTTGGATTTTTTCGCAGTAGCTTTCTTTGAACTTGCTGGCTTTGCTCCATTTGAAAATTTCGCCAGGATGCCCTCGCGCACCCACCGCGCCGAAGCGGGCAATCCATCTCCGTAGGCGACAGATATTAGTTTTGTAGCTGATGCAGGAAATGCGACACTCAGAAGTTGATGCAGCTGTCCGTCACGGTTCATTTCCACGACGTACAACTGGTCGTGCTCTTGAATGAACTCTTCCACCTCGGCAGTGAACGGGAAAGAACGCACTCGCAGGAAGTTCGTCTTCATCTTGTGGTCGCGCTCGAGTTGAACGCGGGCTTCGTTGATCGCGGCTTCCGTCGAACCGTAGGCGATAACTCCAGTCTTTGCGCCGTTCGTTGTATGCGCGATCGGTTTTGGAAGGAATTGTTTTGCCGATTCGTACTTCTTCTTCAACCGTTCCATGTTGCGATGGAAGGCGTTGGAATCTTCCGTATATTTTGCGTATTCATCGTGACCGGTACCGCGCGTGAAATATGCGCTCATCGGATGTTTGTTTCCGGGTATGGTTCGGTAGGGAATTCCGTCACCATCCTTGTCCAGGTAGCGACCCCAGTTGCCCTTGATTTCCTCTAGATCTTTCTCCCAAAGCACCTTGCCGCGATCCATCGGAACGTTCGGATAATCGAATGGCTTGCTCATCCACTGATTCATTCCCATGTCCAGATCGGAGAGCACAAAAACAGGGGCTTGAACGCGCTCGGCGATGTCGAACGATTGCCAGCCGAAGTCGAAGCATTCGTTGATGTTGCCGGGCAATAGTACAATACTGTCACTGTCACCATGACCCATGCCGATGACGAAGGAGAGGTCAGCTTGCGATGTGCGCGTCGGTAAACCCGTCGAAGGACCGATGCGTTGCACGTCCCAGATGACGACGGGCACCTCGGCATAATATGCCAAGCCTGCAAACTCGGTCATCAAGCTCAAACCGGGACCAGAAGTTGATGTCATGGCGCGCAATCCGCTCCAACCCGCGCCGACCGTCATTCCGATGGCCGCTAGCTCATCTTCCGCCTGCACCACCGCGTATGTGTTCTTGCCATCTTCGCGTTTGCGAAGCATCGGAAAGTAATCACTGACAGCTTCAGCGAGAGAGGATGCCGGAGTGATCGGGTACCATGCCACGAACTGTGCGCCGCCGAAAATGGAACCGATTGCCGCGGCAGTATTTCCATCTGCCATGATCAATCCTTCGGTCTCGTTCATTCGCTCGAGGTGGAATGGATCTTTCTTTTCGAGGTTCGCCTTTGCCCATTCTGCCCCGGCATGCACCGCGTTGAGATTCATGCCAACGGGCTTCTGCCTGCCTTTGAAGTGAAAGTCGAGTGCGGCGTGGATGGTTTCAATATCGATCCCAATCATGTGCGCAAGAATTCCCACATAGATCATGTTGCCAACCAGTTCGCGGAAATCCGCCGGAATACTCGTGTCGCTGCGAATCAGTTGCTTTATCGGCATGGGGTAAACGGCGATGTCGGCGCGGGTAATAGGCTGTTTGATATCATCTGCATAATAGAAAGCACCGCCGGGTAAAACCGAGGCCAGGTCGCGGGCGAACGAATCAGGATTCATCGCGACGACAATCTCATTCGTTTCGCGGCGAGCCGTGAACCCATCCTTGCTTGCGCGAATCGTATACCAGGTTGGCAACCCTTGAATGTTCGAGGGGAAGAGATTCTTCCCTGATACCGGGATTCCCATCTTGAAGATTGCACGCAGGATGGTGTTATTGGCGGTGGAACTGCCCGAGCCGTTCTTCGTGCCAACGATAATCGAAAAATCGTTTACAACTTTATTCATGTGCTCCTCGCATCTTTACGGTCTGTGATACAGAAGGTCGGTGTGCACCACGAGGGCTTCGTAACCATCCTGATAATCTCCATTGGAAATGGACTCAACCATGATCTGGTGATATTTCCAAACTTCCTGCAAGTATTCATAGCCGCCCGTAAACATATTCAAGCCGACGGTCTCATAGGCGTCCCAGTATGCCTCGAGAATGCCTACAACAAAAGGATTCTCCAGTCGGCTGAAGATCAACAAATGCAAATTACGGTGTTCTTCGTGCGGGACCTGAATTGGCGTGCGTGCCAATTTCGCCTTAGCGCGCTTGACAAGACTCTGTAGTTCTTCTTTGTCTTCAGCCGTCAATTTTTCGACTGCTTCATTCCAGTATGCCCCTTCCACGTGATTCCGCAATTCGGCATACTTGCGGAAATGCCCATCGTCGAGCGCGAGCGCGTACTGCAAATTTAGACGAATTGCAGGGGTAAAGGAAAACGCACGCCGCCGCGTCCCTCCAAGCCCAGGCTTGACTTCCACCAGCCCAAGGGCGCGTGCTACGGCAACTTGCTCCCGTAGCGATGCAACACTAACGCCTAACACTTGGCTAAGCTCGTTGAGTGTAGGTAGCCCGTCGTCAACTTCCTCTTGCGCAGCAAGGTATCGGAGAAACTCAGAAATGTCGGGTGAAATTCTGTCTCGGACTATCATATGATTAATCGGATTAATTGGAGTATATGACCATTCCCTCCTTGCGTCAAGAGAAAAAGAACTCAGGCTCTACTACGGCGCGGTTGCTGTTGGAGGCGGTGGCTCAGGCGTATTCGAAGGTTCCGGAACCGGTGTTTCGGTCGGTGGTTCTGCGACTGTCGCCGTTCCGGTGATTGGTGCCACAACGATTGGAGTATTCGTGGGTCTTGGCGTTCGGGTCGCCGTAGGCAGGATAATCGTGGCTCTAGGCTCAGGAGGCTTGGTCGGTGTTCTAGATGGAATTAGACGCGTTCGGGTGGCTGTAGGTGAAGAAGTAGGGGATAGCGTTTCGGTAGATGTTGGAGTAAATGTTGTCGTCGGCGTTGATGTTGCTACCAGATTTTGAAACGCTTCAGCCGTCAACGCGGCGGCGGTATTGAGGTTTGAAAACGCAAGGTTGGCGATATTCCCCGGCTCAATAACGATCGGAGTGGGCAAGGTAGGGTCTGAAAGTGCGATCGCCGACGTAGCGCAAAACAGGCTAAAGCCGAGCGCGCTCGCAAAGAAGATCCATAGTAGGCTCGCATAATCTCGTGGCCTGTTGGCAATCGCAATGCTTTCCTGACCGTTTTCCACAGCAAGATTATCTCACACCTTATTGGAAAATTCTATTGCCCTTTGTTATATATACAACCCCCTTCGTGCCTCTGGGACAGACAAAATGGCTTCGAGCACGCCGCCGCCGATGGCAAGAGATTTGTCCGATACAAGAAAACAGGCGCGTGGATCGTTGCGCGCGTCCACATCGCCGATCTTCAGTCCTTTCGTCACGTGCATGCCGTCTCGAATCAACCCTCGCAATACTCCGCGAAATGGGCTGAGCACCGGGTGGGTTTCGTTAATCACTGCAACGATCTCGCCTTCGTCACATTGCTCGCCAATTTGCTTCTTACTTTCTAGAATCCCACCGATGGGCGCACGAAGAACTCTGCGGGGGTCGCCTTCGGGCTGACCGGAATCAGATTGCGTGGTTCCTTCCCGAAAAACACGCCCGAGTGTGTGACTTCGATGAGTTTCGATCACTACGTGGCAATCGCGTCCTGCGCGGAAGCCGGGTCCCAGTCCGATATGAAGCGGGACGGAGACCGGAATGGGTTTTGGATGAGTTTTCAGCATTCGGGCGTCCACAACTACAGGGAATCGAAATCTGGAAAGCAGTATCGCGTCCGGATCGACAACTACGGGAATTGCATCCGCATCTTTCCACAGTTCGAGTTGGCCGGCTTCGACTAACCTCGCCACCACACCTTCGACAATCTGACTGCCTTCATACACCGCCTCTGAAAAGGCAACGGCGCGCCGAACGGCGAGCGGCTGAGCGAGTTCTGTTATGAGGGTTTTTATGCCCGAGCGATGCAGACGAAGCGCAACGCCTGTGGCAAGGTCGCCGCCGCCTCGAGTCAAAACGAAGTTATCGAAGTGCATCGTTGCGCTGCGTTGCCGCAAGTTGTTCGGGGGTCTGTTGTGCTTTGAGGCTGTGCTCTGTGAGCATGTGGCTGAACGAGTATAGCAAGAGGTAAACAAATAAGAAGAACACAGTGTAAAGCAATATAAACGCCGCGAGTCGCCGGCTCGGGTCAACCACGATTCCGAGGATCTCTATCGCGGTCTCTGCAGGGTCTTGCAAAATATCCCATGAATTGAGCCGCACGAAGCGACCGATGTAAATGCCAAAACTGCTCAAGGGCGTGATGACAAAGACAAACACCCACGCCGTGAGCCGGCCAAACGTGCGCAAAACAATGTCTTGCATCAGATACAACGAGATGACGCCGAGCAACATGCCTGTCCATGAACACCAGACGACGATGATTACGTCGTACCAGAGCGGCGCGCCAAAGGAGCCGCGCGAGAGGTCCTGCAGGTCGGTCAGCATGTACGGGGCGTTTGGAAAGAAGATCAGCCAGAGGATCGCAATGAATGGAAGGACGAAATAAAGTGTAATTCGCCTCCACGAGCTCGCATGGGCAACGTGGGCAAGGATGAAAGGAATCCAGGCGAGAAAGAGATTCCAGATCAAGCCCAAATGCCGGCCCGATTCGCTGTACGCCACGCGGGCGAGCACCAGCCCGATGCACATTGCACAGGCGACATTGAGCAACACGAAAACGGCAAGGTTATGCCGGTTGCGAAGAGTGAAATTGCGAAACCTTTTGAACATGGGATTATTCAATTCATCGTCGAGATCACATGCGCATCCTAATGATTCTCGATCAAGTACCAGATCAGGTCAATGTCGCCCGGGGAGCGACCATAACCGGTGAGAATCGCGGCGGCTTCGGTCTTGTGTTGTGTGCCGTGATTTACGAGGTGAGCCATCGCCTGCCACATCACTCGTCGGTGGGCTGTGCCTTCGGTGGACGTGTAGTCAAATGAGGAGGCAAGGCGTTCCTCAGGTAGATTTTCTACAAAGCGCATCAGGAGTGCTTCTTCCTCCATCCAGCGAACACGCAGAGCCTCGATTGTAGGGAAGTCTTCCGGCCTGAGGCGGTGTTTCGGTGACGCGCCCTCCCAGCGATTGCGCCAGATCCACTCGGCGAACAGTGCGTGGAGGAGTGTGCCGCGCAATCCTCCATGTGGGAAGGGCGCCGGCGCAAGGAACTGTTCATCTGTCACGCCGGAGGCGGCGTCGAGAATCTTAGCCGTAGACCATTGGTTGTATCTGAACAGGAGAAGAATATCCTGCTTGTTCATTTTGCCTCCGTGGCTGGTGAATTGGATTGTCTTTCCAGCAGCAGATGACCGAAAACATAAAGTGAGATGTAGAGAAACAGGAAAAATGCCCCGAAGAGGCCGGTAAAGGCGACGGATTGGAGGCTTGGGTCTTGCGCGCGTTCAAGCGCGTATCGCGCGATTTCCGTTGGGTCATAAAAAATATCCCACGAATTCCAGCGCAGGAATCGCCCGACATATACGCCGATGCTGCTCAACGCCCCAACCAGACCTACGAAGCCCCATCCGATCCAGCGGCCGAACTCGCGACGGATGACCTCCTGCATGAGGAACAGCGAGACCATGCCCAGCAAAAGTCCGGTGAAGGAGAACCAGATTAGCAGCAAAACATCATACCAAACTGGGGCGCCATGCGACCAGCCTGCTCCCAGGTGCTGAAAATCGGTGAGCATGTACGGTGCGTTTGGGAAGAAAATCAACCAGAAGAATGCACTGCCCGGCACGATCACATACACCCAGCGGCGCGACAACGTCATCGTGTACGTGAAGTACGCGATGATGAAAGGAATCCAGGCGAGAAACAAATTCCAAACCATGAAGCCGTAATTGCCCGAGTCGCTATACTCTACGCGGATGCGCCAGACGGCAACAGAGAAAACACTGGCACCCGCCAGCAAGGCGAACATGGTTAATCGGTATTTATTATGCGCGAAATAGTCCATAAATCTTCGAATCATACCTGCCTCAGAAACTTCAAAAGTATTGGGTTGACCTCATTGGGTCTTTCATAGTGTGGGATGTGTCCGCAGTTCTCGATCACATGGAACTCTGCACGCGGCATCGCCCGGCGCAATAGGTCGCTGTGCTCGAACGGGACTGTCCGATCGTTTCGCCCCCAAAGCAAAAGTGTCTTCTTATCCAGTTTGCCAAGCGACCGGTAGAGTTCCATTTTGGAGCCGAGCATGTTCTCGCGAATTGTCGAAAGGATGGAGCGCATGAAGCCTTTGTATTGCATCTGAATCTTGTACCGTTCTTGAAAATATTGAACGAGCGACGGGTCGAAGAAATCGTTTGCCACGCCGTTGATGAGGTTTCTGCTTCCCATTTGCCCGTAAGCGATCTCCGCAAGGATCGGGACGCGGGCGAGACGGACAGTCGGCGTAGTGTCAATGGGTTTCGCGCCGCACGGGTCGATCAGGACCAGTTTGCTGGCTCGGCCTGTGTGTCGGAGCGCACACGCGGCGGCGATGGGTCCGCCCATCGAAAGGCCGACCAGGTTGACCCGTCGCGTGAGCCGCAACGCGTCCAGCAAATCTGCAAGCTGTCGGACGAAGAAATCCAGATGGTAACGAGCGTGCGGTCGGTCAGAGTAACCTCGCCCAAACAGATCATACCGCAACACATGAAAACCCGATTGCGAAAGAAACTCGAATGTAGGGTCATATATGAAATACGGGACAGAAAATCCATGCACCAGAACGACGACCTCGCCTGATTCGTTCCCACTCAATTCGTAATGTGTTATCCCGTCAGGAAGTTGAACGAACGATCCGCCGGCGGATTTGCGTACCTCTTCGTTCAATTCTTTGATTTCGTCGCGGTAAGGGAAAGGCATGGCGATTGTATAGGGAAGTCATGACTCGCCCTACTCAATTTTTCCCAACGCACGAAGCACGCGCTCGGGCGTGAACGGAAATTCATCAATCCACACGCCCGTTGCGTTGTGGATCGCGGAGGCAATGGCTGGCGCGACGGGAAGATAGGGAAGTTCACCCACGCCGCGCGCACCCCACGGTCCATTTGGGTCGGGGATTTCGAGGATGACCGATTCCACTTTTTCGGGAATATCCCAAATGGTCGGGATGAGATACGTGCTGAGTTGGTCAGTAAGCACGCGCCCGTCTTTTGTTTTGAAATCTTCGAGAATGGCGTAGCCCTGCGCCTGGACAACTGCACCCTCGATCTGACCCTCGACGAGCGCCGGATTGATGGGCTTGCCGAGATCGTCCGCGGAAACGACGCGCACGACGCGCACATGGCCTGTTTCGGTATCCACTTCTACTTCCATGGCTTGCGCCACCCACGCGTAAGCAAAGTTGGGTGTGGAGTGACCAGTGTCTTTGTCGAATTGAGTCGTGCGAGGCGCAAGATATTTGTATTCGGCAATGGAGGGTCTCTCCTCTGCCTTCCACTTTTGCAGTGCCAGCTCCGCCGCACCGCGAATGGCGTTGCCTGACATGAACGTCATACGCGAAGCAGAGACCGAACCCGAGTTTCCCATCGTAGCTGAGTCGGAAGAAATCAATTTCACCTTCTCGAACGGAACACCAAGCGCTTCAGCCGTCATCTGGATCATTACCGTGTGAGTGCCTTGCCCAACCTCTGCACTGGCGTGATGCAAAACGACCTGATCGATTTCAGCCTTACCATGGAGTTCGATCTTTGCCCAGCAGTTCTCCGGATAACCAAAGGAAAAGCCGATATTCTTGAAACCAGCCGCGAATCCTCTGCCGCGCTTCAGGTGTGCAAACTTTCCGTCTTCGCTGTTCCAGTTCTTCCAGCCGAATCTGTCGCGCGCGGCTTCCATGCACTGCGCCACAGTGACAGGACTCGGCGAAGGTGTGCCGACGCCCATCGCCTCCCCGTCGCGAAGCGCGTTCTTCAAACGGAATTCCACCGGATCCATGCCGAGTTTTTCCGCAAGTTTGTCCATTTGCATCTCGACCATGAACAAAGCCTGCGGCGCGCCGAATCCGCGAAAAGCCGCGCCAGGTATATTGTTTGTGTAAACGCCGTACACGTCCGTCTTGATGCTGGGGACAAAATAGGGTCCGGATGATGTGATGGCCGTGTTGCCCAGAACCTTATTCGACGTGTACATGTACGCGCCGCCGTCGCCGACGATCTCGTTTTCGATGGCAGTCAATTTTCCGTCTTTCGTTGCGCCCCACTTTGCTCGCAGGACAACCGCGTGGCGTTTTCCGTGACCGATCATGGATTCCTGACGCGACCATATGATTCGAACCGGTCGCTGCAATTTCCACGTCGCGAGGGCAAGCACGATCTGCACCGACATATCCTCGCGCCCGCCGAACGCGCCGCCCACCGCCGGGTACACCACACGGATGTTTTCATTGGGCATGTTCAGCGCGTGCGCCACCTGGTGCTGGTCTTCGTGGGTCCATTGCCCGCCGCAGGCGATGGTGATGCGTCCCTGCTCATCAATGTATGCAAGTCCCGCTTCGGGTTGCAGGTACGCGTGCTCCTGTACCGGCGTGTGGTATTCGCCTTCGACGATCACATCCGATTTTGCAAAACCCTCCTCTGCGTTTCCCTTGCGGATCTTGTAATGCACACAAATATTCGAATCGCCGATGTGCTCATGGATACGCGGCGCGTCGGGCTTCATCGCCTCCAACGCGTCGGTGAGGACGGGGAGATCTTCGTATTCGACATCGATCAGTTTCACCGCCTCGGCGGCTTCGGCTTCGGTGCGCGCTACCACAGCCGCAATCTGATCTCCAACAAAGCGGACAATATCTGCGCCGGGTTTTGCCGAGCCGGGTCCGCACAGCACCGGTTGATCCTGCCACTGCAAACCATACTCGTTGACAGGCACATCCTTCGCTGTATACACCGCGACCACACCGGGCGCGGCTTGGGCTTTGCCGGTCTTGATCTGCTTGACGCGAGCGTGTGGACGATTCGCGAAGAGCATCTTCATGTGCAACATGCCCTTCATTGTGAGGTCGCCGGAGTAGGGTGCTTCTCCAGTGACTTTTCCACGCGCGTCGACGCGGGGGAGCGACTTGCCGATGGTCTCGTGAACGGTCATGTTTCCGATCTATCTCTTGTAGCGCTTGACCTTTACGCGAACCGGCGGCACGTCGGTCGGACCATAAGGAGAAGGTCCAAAGAACTTGTACAAGTAGCCAAAGAAAATTGCCATCACACCGCCGATTATGATCATCACGCCGAAGGCGAAGACGAGATTTGCCATGAGGTTCACCTGATTTTCGATCAAGCCAAGAATCGGTGCGAGCCCTTCCACTCGCCAGATTACGGGATGGATGTCAATATAGCCAAGCCATGCGGGCGGCAGGGGCCATCCTTGCTGAACGCCGATCTGAACCAGCAATGCTGCAATCCCATACGATAGCGGTGGGACGAGAAGAAAGATAAAGCACCCCAATCCTTTCATGATCGGGTTCACGCCGACGATGCGCGGCGTCTCCTGCTTTTTGGTCATACTCGTATATTTACCCATGTTTCACCTCCGCCATCGTTTTGGCGTCTTCGATGGCTTGAACGATCTTGTAATAACCTGTGCACCGGCATAAATTGCCGGTGATCGCCTGTTCGATCTCGTTACGATTGGGATTATCTTTTTCTTCCATCAACATTGCCGCAGACATGATGAACCCCGGGGTGCAATAGCCGCACTGCACCGCGCCATGCTTGACGAAGCCCTCCTGTACCGGATGCAAGTTTCCACTTTGCGCTAAGCCTTCGATGGTGGTGATCTCCGCTCCGTGCGCGCGCGGCGCCGGGACGAGACACGCCATCACTGCCTTGCCATCGAGGAACACCGTACACGCGCCGCACTCGCCCTCGGCGCATCCCTCTTTTGTGCCTGTCAAGCCGACTTCGTCGCGCAAGAATCGCAGCAATGTTTTCTCGTGTCCGTTCTTCAGTGAGTGGTTCTTTCCATTGACCACTGTTTCAATCCGATGTCCCGGCGTTTCATGATGCGCCAATCTTCCGCTTTCTAAATTTTGTTTGCCCCACAACAAAACCGCGTCGGACGGCATTCCGGCCTGCTCCTGTCCATCGCGAATGGATCTCAGCCCGCGCGCGGTGCACACCCGCACCATCTCGCGCCGATATGCCGCGCTACCGCGGATATCGTCAATCGGCTTGGACGCGTCCGTTGTGAGGCGCGCGGCTTCGGCGATAACGTCTTCGGTGAGTTTTTTGCCTTCGAGATATTTCTCCGCTTCGGGCGCGTGGATGATCGTCGGTGCGACGGCTCCGAGCGTGATCGAAGCCGAGATGACAAGATCAGCCTTCATGTCGAGAAGAATCGCAACATCTATGATGGAGATTGCCTGTGCGCGGCGCAATGCGAGTTTGATGAACGTCCCGCGCTGCGTGGTCTTCATCGCGGGGAAGGAAATATCCACGAGCATTTCATCCGCCCGCATCACTGTCTTGCGGACGCCGGTGTAGAAGTCCTTGAGTGCGAACCTGCGCGTGCCGTTCGTAGACTGCAATGTGACGAACGCGCCGAGAGCCATGAGCGGTGTGATGGTGTCGTTCGCGGGTGAGGCGGTGATAAGGTTGCCAACGATCGTGCCTCGGTTGCGAATCTGCGGCGCGCCGACCTCCCAAGCTGCACGGGCAAGTGGGTAGGCGCGTTCGCGAATCAATTTTGATTCGACACAATGGTTGTGTGTGACGAGCGGACCCAGATGAATGTTTCCGTCTTCGTCAACCGTGATCTTGTCGAGGTCGGGAATGCGCGTGACGTCAATGACGGTATCAATGCCCGTGCGGATGCCGCGCTCGAGTTCGAGAATTAGATCCGTTCCGCCCGCAATGATGCGGGCGCGTTCCCCCTTGTCATTAAGCGTTTGCAAAACTTCTTCTATGGAGGTTGCGTTGATGTAGGTGTGCCACATAGTGTCGCCGGGTCATTGCGAGGGCGGTATTCTTCCGCCCGTGGCAATCTCTGGCGATTCGGAGATTGCATCGTCGCGGTAAACGCTCCTCGCAATGAGACCTTCAAATAAACTAATTCGATCCGGTTACAACTTCGGCGCGTTTCTCGTAGGTTTCCACAGCCAGCCGCGCGAGCGTCGCGAGGTTGCGGATCGCGGCAGGGAGCCCGGCGTCGTCGCCGAGAGATTGTTCCACATTGTCGAGCGCGCGCCCGACTTGTTCGGCGAGATCGAAGAACGCGGCATCGAATTGGTAGATCGCCTCCAATTCCTTTTCATTGATCTTGACCGCATCGAACAAGCCCGCGTAACCGCGCGGCGCTCGGCTGATCTTGTCAATGAAGGTTTGCAGCTTGATGGTCGCCTTTTCCATGTCGTCCACGAACTCGATCTTGCCCGCGCTGACGAGTTCGGTCTGCAACTGCGATGCGCGTTTGTGCTGCTCTTCGAAGCGGCGTGCGACGGTATCGCGCAGAAGTTTGTCTGCGTCGCGGCGGTTCTGGCGTTCGATATAGCCGCTGAAGCCGGGGATGAACGACGCCAGCTTTTTGAACGGGTCCTGCATGCTTGTCACTTTTTGAAAGAAATCATCCATGTGAGCCTCCAGGAATCTCTACGTATCGGGGCGCGATGAGTCGCACAAACCCATTATAATCAAGAAAAAAGACAAACTGGAGAATTGCCATGCCAACCGATATCCAATCCTTGCTGGGCGATAAGGCTGACTCGCTCCTCAATTTTAAATCCCCGAAGATCTCGAAAGACAGGCTACACATCCCCGGTTCCGACTGGGTGGATCGCATCTTTGCTCAATCAGACCGCAACAATCGCGTGCTCGGCAACCTCGCGTGGATTCACAACTCGGGCCGCCTCGGCGGGACGGGGTACGTGTCCATCCTGCCTGTAGATCAAGGCATCGAACATTCGGCAGGCGCGAGTTTCGCCAAGAACCCCGATTATTTCGACCCGGAGAACATCGTGAGACTCGCTATCGAAGGCGGATGCAACGCCGTTGCTTCGACCTTCGGTGTGCTGGGAATCGTCTCGCGCAAGTACGCGCATAAGATTCCATTTCTTGTTAAGATCAACCACAATGAATTATTGACCTACCCGAACAACTTCGAGCAAATTCTCTTTGGCACGGTGAAGCAAGCGCACGACATGGGGGCCGCGGCGGTCGGCGCGACGATCTACTTCGGCTCGGATGATTCACATCGCGAGCTGATCGAGATCGCCCAAGCCTTCGCGCTCGCACACGAACTTGGCATGGCGACGGTGTTGTGGTGCTACCTCCGCAACAAAGCCTTCAAAACGGATAAGGACTATCACGTGTCGTCCGACCTCACGGGGCAGGCGAACCATCTCGGCGTTACCATCGAAGCGGACATCATCAAGCAGAAACTCGCGGAGAACAACGGCGGGTTTATCGCGCTGAATACCGAGAGCGTTTCGTACGGCAAATTGGACAAGCGGATTTACAGCGAACTGACCAGCGACCATCCAATTGACCTCTGCCGCTATCAAGTCGCAAATTGCTACATGGGCCGCATCGGACTCATCAACAGCGGCGGCGCATCGGGCGAGAACGATTTTGCCGAAGCCGCGGCGACCGCCGTCATCAACAAACGCGCGGGCGGCATGGGTCTCATCTCCGGGCGCAAAGCCTTCCAGCGCCCGATGGCGGAGGGCGTGAAGATGTTGAATACAATTCAAGATGTTTATTTGGATAAGAGTGTGACGGTAGCTTAATATAGAGGCGAACGGCCGTTCGCCTCTATATTAGGACTAATCCACGCACAGTTCATCGAGATTGGGATCCCTGTAAATCGCCTCGCGACCTACCTCTTCCACGTTTCCCTCTTCAGAGACAAGTACATCAACTGTGGATGTCCAATGCGGACCACAGCCGAAAACTTGGTCGTAGAATAAATGGACGAGGTAGCCATCCGCCTCGGGTGTGACGTACGTATCCTCGATCGTGTCAACTTCATACTCAAAAGCGGAGTAGTACGCCAAGCCATAATACGCCGATAGGTTTCTAACCGCGAGCGCGTAACTCAGGGCTTCATCGGGAGATTCAACTGGCGCAAATATCTTCCGAAAATTCTCCTCGGTCTTCAGCATCACAAATTCACCATCTTTTTGAATGACATAGCGGACGTAGCTTCCAAACAATCCGCCGGTGTAGTAGAAGAATTGTCCGTTATCGATCTCAGTCATCAATTCTTCCGAGGCTTCGCTAGGGTTTACCGCGCAAATGGCAAGCGGGTAGGAGGGTGTGAGTCCGCCGAGTAAATTGGACGGCGGCTGGATTTCGTTACAACCCAAAGCAGTTAAAGTTGATGGATCGCTGAAAGCATCAAAAGAGACCACGAGATTTGGCGATGCGTGGTTGATAAATTTTGGTTCCCCTTTGCACGCCGTGAGTAACAGGAGCAACCCGACTATCGATAGGATTCTGCTTTTTGTTTTCATGCCTTCTCCTTTTTCAAATGGATGAAACTATTGTACGCGCGAAACGGGGCTCCCAGCGCTCGCATCACGGACAGAAACGCTACAAGCACAGCGGGCATATACACCTTCTGCCGGTCAATTTTCTCCGAATCAAAATATTCATCCACATAATGAAATGTGCTGATCGGTGCGAGTATGATTTTCATCCACGTTCTCAGTGAGCGGACTTTCGCCAGCGTGGGTATGATATCCATTTCACGGGCCAGCAGATCGCAGTAGGTGAAATGCTCCACGGGATAGACGTTCTCGGTGTTGATGGCGCTGTACTCGGCGCGTAACGATTCCCAATCTACCTTGTGTTTGTCTCGCCAATCGTGGGGGAGTTTGTACTTCCCCGCGAGCCAACCAGCCGCATAGCGCGCCTGCATTTCGCTGATGGACGGGATGTTGCCGATGATCGGTCGCGCAAAACCAATGAGGAAGAGATTCGGTAAAAGCGTGTGAACACAGCCGAGGTAGAAATCCTTCAAGCGGATGTCGTCTGAAAGTTCCGTCAGGCGCGAGCTATAGCCTGTGGAAAAGACCAGCAGGTCTGGTCTGAGATGAAACATGGACGATTGGTCAAAGTCAAAATATTTCGTCCACGACTCATCCACCGGCGGACCGATGATGAACAGTCGCTTCTCTGCCACTGCGTCGAGGAAATCGTCGCTCTTGTTGTGAAAGACGTTGAATAGTCCGTCCTTGGCGCGCGCTTTTAGTTTGAGGTCCCACTCGCGGCGGCGTGCGCGGGTCTGTTCATCCGGATTCGCATCCGCTCGCTGATGAGGGAACCAGTTTGCCAACAGTTGGTCGAAGCGGATGCGGAACGTCACGAATCGTTCACCGACCCAGTTTCGCGCACCCTTGCCGAATGACAGTAACAAACGATTGCGCAAGAAATCGGACGGCACGCCGCGGATGGGGTGATAGCGCGGGCTGACCCGAATCCCTGAACGTAGCGAAAGATAAACCTTGTTGTTGTGTTCGGGTTTTGCGAGATGATTCGCAACATCCGATGCGGATTCGCCGCCGCCGACGACAACGACGGTTGAATCGCGAACGCCCTCGGGATCGTCCGTGACCGGGATGTCAAAAGAATTCGGCGGCGCTTTTTGATTCGCCAAGCCCGTGCACAGAAAAACGGCATCGAATGTGTGGGTTTCTTCTTTTCCATTTTCCGCCAGTGTGAGCCTCCAGCAATCGTCAGCGCGCGCGAGATGACGCGCTTCTACGCCGAAGCGAATGCACTCTTTCAAGTCGTAGTGCGCCGCGAACCCTTCGAGGTATTCGCCGAATTCGGAACCGCGATAGAACTCTTCGTAATTCTTTTCGGGAGCTACATCTGCCCTCCACTTGCGGAAGCACGAAAACTGCGTGGTGTATTTGGTGGATGTGGAAACGAAGTCTGCGCGCTGGTCCCCCCAAACTCCGCGGACTGAATGACTCTTCTCAAAACAAACAATATCCGACGCGGGAAACGAATCGAGCAGATATTTCAGCGTGACGAGTCCACTGCTCCCCGCGCCGATGACCGCGATCTTCATGTGGGATAATTCCTAATTCATAAACACGGCGTGTCACCCTGAGCTGAAGCCCTGAACGAAGTGAAAGGGCAGGCGAAGGCTCTCGCCGCTTCGCGGCGGGATTCTCACCTGCACCCACCGCAGGTGCGGTGTCAGTCGCTTCGCTCCTTCAGAATGACACTAAACAGCAGTCAGGCTGATCAGCACATAGTTGAATTGACCCGACTCCGGCACGAAGAGCAAGATGCGGTCACCCGATCTAACCGGCTGTGTTTTCAAGTATTCATCGAGCATGATGTAAATGCTCGCCGCGCCGGTGTTGCCTGCCGTGCGCAGGTTCGTCCAGTAGGGGATTTGCCTGTTTGGGGAGAGTTCCGCCATAATCTTCTTTACCGACGATTCAAAATAATACGAGGACATGTGAGGCAAGACCACGTTGTAACAATCGAGCGTCTCGTTATGTTCGCACAGCGCGCCCTCTACCGCCTTTTTGGAAAGCGGCGCCATGTACTTCGCAAGGATGGTCACATCCTGACTCAATATCGGCGGCTTGCCTTCGATCTTCATGCACAGCGGCGCCTCGTTGGCAAACGAACGCGAGTAACTCCAATTGACCTTGAGCGAGAAGCCGCGCTCCCTCGGCTGGGGTTCGATGAGGAACGCGCCCGCGCCGTCGGAGAGCATAAAGCGCAGAAAAACGGACATGAACCATTTCGATTTTCTGACGTTTCGCAAGATGGTTGGAATATCGTAAACGGTTCGGAACGTCTTGGAGCGGAGTCCAATGGACGACTGCTCGACGCCGACGCACACCGCCGCCTTAGACTCTCCCGCTTTGACTGCCCGCGCCGCGTTGACGATCGCCTGCGCGCCGGAGGAGCAGATCCCCGAATTGGAGTTGATCTCCACCGAGTGCGTGATGACCTTGTCCTTGCTCAATTGGTCGTGCATCAGGGACGAAACCCCGGGCGCGAGGATCTCTGCGTAGGTCGTGCCAGCCGAAAGGTAGTCAATGTGAGGCGGGTCTTCAACATCCGAGAGACAATCCTTCACCGCATCCGAGGCGATCTCGAAGATCGAGTGCGTGGGGTTTTGCTTCTGGTCGAGCGCGTAATGACGGGATTGGATGCCGTTGGCTGCAAGAATTTTTTCGCGAACCCGCGTTTCCCCGATGACCAGTCCGAGATACCGACCGATGCTTTCGTTATCCACCGGCTCTCCTGGCAGGAACGAGCCCGTGCTGGTGATGTAACTTTCGCTCATGTTCACCTCACTATGAAGCGCTTCGGTCTTTTCTCAGCAGTTCATACGCAAATTCATCGAACGCAATGTGATAATACAGATATTGATTCGGGTCGGAGCGGAACGCGTCGCTGTTGTAGTGACCGCGGTTGCTGTAGGTTTGCAGGTAGAAATCGAGATCGATCATCGCTTGAGGGTCGTCTGCGCAGATGTGTTTCAGGCACCACAACAGGAGCGAGTCGGAATCGAACGAGTTGAGCGCGCGAATGGAGGTCTGGAAGTCCGCAAAGATCGTGATCGTGTACACGACGATGATGACGATATTCGTCGCGCCGAAGATCTGCCACGAATGTTTTCGATTCAATTCAAGAACACCTTTGCCAAACAGCTCGATATCTTCGGGCTTGGTCTTGCGGTAGAAATCGAGATTTTCTAGAAAAGCTTGCTTGTCGAAACGATGAAAGACCTCGTAGGAGAGGTCGTCGTGACAGATGGTCAGGCCATGCTTGACGATGTCCTCGATGGAGTTGACGCTGAAATCCCCGTCAATGCCTTTGTGCAGTTCGCCGGTCCGCTCACGGCGCTCCGGTGTGCCTGCCAGCAGATAACGATAGAGTATCGGCTCGATCTGCACATGGCGTATCAGCAGTGCGAGCGCGTCGCGGGAAGCGAAATACTTGATGCCAAAGCCCAGGATCGCATCGATGATCTTTCTCTCGAAGCCCCAAGAATTGCGATGCAAAAGAAACTTGATCGGGACAAGGAATAGCCGAAGGAAGAAGTGCGAGATCGTAAAAAACGGGCGGATGAAGTTGTAATCGAACCGCGCCTTTTCCTTATCGAAAATATCGTTCACGTAATCCGTAACGTAGGGAAAGTTTTGCTTGGTCATTGGGAAATTCCGCTTACAAGATTTTAGCAGGAATTAACCGCCAAGCCTAGTTTAGGAACCGCCAAAAGTTGTCGAGAATTCAAGTTTGCGGTCATTAGCTGAACGGCTCGCGTTAGCGGCGGACGGGGGGCGAGTGTAGATAAATGATTTTAACCAGAAAACTGTCGAGGCGTTGAATCCACTTTCAGAGGCCACTGAGTCCCCGCCGTCCGCTGCACCATCGTAGGATGTGAGACATCCTATTTCACGAAAGAAACAGGGACGCAATCGGGGGTATACTGCGAAAGGGCAGACAAGAAGCCGGACAATAGCACTGGCGAGCCGTAAGGACTTCCGTGGCTGCACCGTGGTTGCCGGTCACGATGATGCATCAACTGGTGGCGCTTCGAGCGACCCCGATGAGAAAG
>Ga0187893_10003185_pt1 | contig 34023 bp, 30 predicted proteins | sample MA1701074metaG_FD_139574 | JGI IMG/M metagenome (GOLD analysis project Ga0187893, IMG submission 139574) | White microbial mat communities from a basaltic lava cave in the Kipuka Kanohina Cave System on the Island of Hawaii, USA - MA170107-4 metaG ...
AATCGTCGGCATCAACCTGCCGAAAACTCTCACCACGGAGACCACTCATGACCTGATCGAGACACCCACGTTGCTCACTAATTTCCTAAACGAGGTGTCTCATTCTCATTGACACATTCCGTCCGGCACTCGCTGAACGGCATTCCTACGGGCACAACCTATACGCTGGCGTTCGGCGACAATCGTTCAGAGGCCGTCGTGGAGTTGAAAAGGGAGGACGTTTATTCGACCTTCATAGACAAGCTGTGGAGGGCAGTCGGATTCCGTCTGCTGTCCGAGCTGATGGAGGCCCTGAAATCTGGGAGGCAGATTCCCTTCGGCGATGCGATTCTCCGTGACGACGGGATCACCCTTACGAGACACAAATTCCTCGGAAGCGAGCAAGTTCGATACGGATGGCACCAGACTCACGTTTGGAGCGCCGACGGTTCGTTCATCATCGGCGCGAAAGAAGACAAGAAGGCTTACGTGCAATTGTCATACATCGCGCTCGCGAATGTGCATATCCTGGAACAGGGAATCCGATCGGCGTTCAAGAAGCCGGGCATGCACGTTCTAAGCGATCTCCTTAAGGGGGACTAGCAGTTTGTTGAAATAAACATGTCTTTCGCGAATTTGCGAACTGCATGCAGCGGATGATCGTGGCGAAGCGAAGAAATCGCCTTGAATTGAGCCTCGATCGAGGCTGCTTGTGCCCATTTACTGGTTACTGTTCTCCAGTCCGCGCAGCTTCACTTGGCGCAGGATGCCGTGCTGCTTGCTGTCGCCGAAACAGCGACGCCAACTTTCGCGTGTCGCCGCAGCCTGAGTGCACGACGCGACGTGGCTGCGGCTCACTAGCGGCGCCCATTGGTCCATCCGCGCCGCGTGTACTGAGCTAGGCGCGCAGCGGCAACTCGCCGGTCTCCTTGACTTCCTCCATCACCACATAGGTGTGCGTCTCGCGCACGCCGGGCAGGGCCCAGACGGCGCGTGCCGTGAACTCCCGGTAGGCGCGCATGTCCTTTACGCGCGCCTTGAGCAGGTAGTCGAAGCCGCCCGCGATCATGTGGCACTCGAGGATCTCGGGGCGCGCCTGCACCGCGGCCTTGAAGGTGTCGAACACTTCCGGTGTCGTGCGATCGAGTACCACCTGGACGAAGACGAGCATGCCGGCGTCCAGCGCCGCAGGATTCAGCAGCGCGCGAAAGCCCAGGATGAATCCCGCCGCCGTCAGCGCGCGCACGCGCTCGAGGGAGGCCGCGGGGCTGAGGTGCACTTTCTGCGCGAGATCGACGTTCGAGATGCGGCCGTCGGCCTGCAGCAGCCGCAGGATCTGACGGTCGGCGCGGTCGAGCGCGGCGAACGAAGTTCGGCGGCCCATCGTGCGGGGCGCCGGTTTCCGAAGAGTGTTTGGATAGGCCATCGATATACCATACAAAAGTCTGTTCGGCGCAGCATAGCATGCTGAAAATTCATGAGAGAGCGGCTCGAACCCTTGGATGCCTGGCTGCCGCGTGCGCAAGCGCTGGCGCGCGAGCTCATGGTCGGCCCGCAACCGTTCGCTTTCGACGTGCAGTCGGCGTTCCGGCTGCTGCCCCCGGATCGGCCGTCGGGCGAGGCGGCCATCCGGCTGGCTGAATCCCTGCCGCGCACGCCGGACCGCGCGAACCGCGCCGCGCTGCTGCGCGACCGCGTGGCTCTCTTGCGGCCTGCTGGGTTGGCGACTCTCGGCGAGCCGATCGCCAATGGGGCGATTCAGCTGGTGGCGGGCCGCTTCGTCTACGCGCCGACCATTGCGGCAGCGCTGGCGCGCGCCGCTCGCGAAGGCGGGGTCTATTCATTCGACATGCTGGGCGAGGGCGCGCGCACGGCCGCCGATGCCGCGCGCAATTTCGCGCTCTATGCCAGTGCGATCGGGACCATCGCCGGGAATCCGGCGGCGCGCGGCAGGCATGGCATTTCAGTCAAGCTGTCGTCGATCCACGAGCGCTACGACGCCGCCGGCTACGCGCAGTCGCGGCGTTTGCTGCTCGAGCGGCTCGAGCAACTGTGCCAGGCGGCTTGCGCTGCGGAGATCCAGCTCACGATCGACGCCGAGGAGTCCGAGCGCCTGCCCCTGCACCTCGACCTGCTTGCGGCGCTCGGGGACGGGCCCGGAATCGGCATGGTCCTGCAGGCCTACCACAGGGACATCCTCGAGACGGTCGAGCGCGTTATCGCCGTTGCGAAAACACGCGCGTCGCCGCTGTACGTGCGACTTGTCAAGGGCGCCTATTGGGACTCGGAGGTCGGCCGCGCCCAGCAACTGGGCCTGCCGGCGTATCCGGTGTTCACGGACAAGCGGAAAACGGACCTGGCCTACGCGGCAGCCGCGCGCCGGCTGCTGGACGCGGGGGAGGCGATTCGGCCTCAGTTCGCCACGCACAATCCTGTGACGCTGGCGTGCGTGCTCGCGTTTGCCGGCGATCGGCCGGTGGAAATCCAGCGCCTGCACGGCATGGGGGCCGGAGCGCAGCGTGCGCTGGCGCGCATTGCGCCTCGCTGCGTGGTGCGGACCTACGCTCCCGTGGGTCCGCAGGCCGACCTGCTTCCCTACCTCGTGCGGCGTTTGCTGGAAAACGGCGCGAGCACCTCGTACGTGCGGCAAGCCGCGCTGGCGATGGATCCGCGTGCGCTGCTCGCGCGCGGATTTGAATTCCTGTCGGACCTGCCGGAGACCCGGTTGCCCATCCCCACGGAGTTGCATATGCCTGAGCGAAGAGTTGCAACCGGTTACGACCTTGGACATCCCGACGCGCTATCGGCGTTCGCACGACAAGTGGCGAGATTGGACGGCCCCTGGAACGCTTTCCCATTGATTTCGGGACGGCACTGCGAAGGTCCCGCACGGCGCGTCGTCTCACCGTCCGATGCGAGCTGTGTCATCGGAGAGGTCGTCGACGCTACGCCCGAGCAGGCGCGAGACGCGATCGGTCGTGCGCACGCCGCGCATCCGGCATGGGCCGGCGCCGGCGTCGAGGCGCGCGCGGCCGTGCTGGATCGCCTGGCGGAGCGCCTGGAAGGGGACCTCCCGAACCTGGTCGCGCTGTGCGCGCGCGAAGCGGGCAAGACGCTGGCGGATGGCGTGGCCGACATACGCGAGGCCGTGGATTTCTGCCGCTACTACGCGCAACAGACGCGGGTGACGTTCGGCGAGCCGCTCGCGCTGCGCAGCCCGAGCGGGGAACGCAATGAGCTGTCGCTGCACGGGCGCGGCGTCTTCGCCTGCATCAGCCCGTGGAACTTCCCGGTCGCGATTTTCACGGGTCAGGTCGTAGCGGCGCTGGTGGCGGGCAATACGGTCGTGGCCAAACCCGCGGAACAGACGCCGCTCACGGCCTTTCGCATCGCCGAGCTTCTGCGGGCGTCAGGCATCCCTGCGGACGCTTTCCATCTGCTCACCGGTGGCGCCGGGATCGGGCGCGCGCTGGTAGCCGACCCGCGCATCGCAGGCGTCGCATTCACGGGTTCCAATGTCACGGCTCGCGCGATTGCACGCTCGCTGGCGGAGCGAGACGGACCCGTGGTTCCGCTGATCGCGGAGACCGGTGGCCTGAACGCCATGATCGTCGATTCGACAGCGTTGCCCGAGCAGGTTGTCGATGCGGTGGTGGCGAGCGCGTTTCGCTCGGCCGGGCAGCGCTGCAGCTCCCTGCGAATGCTGTACGTCCAGGACGAGATTGCAGCGCGCGTGATCGGGTTGCTGCAGGGCGCTCTCGCGGCCCTGCGCCTGGGCGACCCGGCCGACCCGGCCACCGACGTGGGCCCGGTCATCGACGCCGAGGCGAAGCGCGGCCTGCAGTCGTATGTCGACGAGCTGCGCGGCCGCTCGCGGTTCATCGGCGAAAGCGCGTCCGGTCCTGCGAAAGGCCATTTCATTGCGCCGTGCGCTTTCGAGGTGCGCTCCATCGCCGACCTGCCGGGCGAGCGCTTCGGCCCGATCCTGCACGTGGCCCGATTCGCGATCCACGACCTGGACCGCGTGATCGACGACATCAATGCGACCGGCTACGGGCTCACCATGGGCGTGCATAGCCGGATCGACTCGCGAGTCGAGCACATCCGGCGCCGCGCGCGCGTCGGCAATCTGTACATCAACCGGAACATGATCGGCGCAGCGGTCGGCGTGCAGCCTTTCGGCGGCGAGGGCCTGTCCGGTACCGGGCCCAAGGCGGGCGGCCCGAACTACCTCGGCCGTTTCGCCACGGAACGCACCTTTACGGTGAATACGGCCGCCGCGGGCGGGGACCTGCGACTCATGACTCGCGGCGCCTGCAAATGAAGTTAAGATGCCGCTCCACTGAGCAAAGGTGAGGCTTTGGCGGACGACGTCATTCTGGAAACGCGCGGGTTGACCAAGGAGTTCAAGGGCTTCGTTGCGGTCCAGAACGTATCCCTGAAAATCCGTCGCGGCAGCATTCACGCGCTGATCGGGCCGAACGGCGCCGGCAAGACCACCTGCTTCAACCTGTTGACGCACTTCCTCGAGCCGACGCGCGGCGAGATCTTCTACAACGGCCGCGAAATCACCGGCTCCAGTCCCGCCAGCATCGCGCGCATGGGCCTCGCGCGCTCGTTCCAGATTTCCGCGGTGTTCCCGCACCTCCCGGTGCTGGAGAACGTGCGCATCGCTCTGCAACGCAAGCGCGGCGCGTCCTTCGATTTCTGGCGCGCCGAGGGCGTGCTGGGCGAACTCAATGCCAAGGCGCGGGAATTGATCGAGGCGGTCGGCCTGGCGGAATACGAATCGACCGCCGCGGTGGAACTTCCCTACGGGCGCAAGCGTGCGCTGGAGATTGCCACCACGCTCGCGCTCGATCCCGAAATGATGCTGCTGGACGAGCCCACTGCGGGCATGGCGCACCAGGACGTGGACCGCATCTCGGCGCTGATCAAGAAGGCGGCGGCCAACCGCACGGTGCTGATGGTCGAACACAATCTTTCGGTGGTGGAGCACCTGTCCGATCGAATCACGGTCCTGCAGCGGGGCGAGATCCTCGCCGAGGGCGACTACAAGACCGTGTCGTCCAACCCGGACGTGATCCAGGCGTACCTTGGAGCCGGGCATGGCTGAGCCCATGAACGAGAAATTCACGTCCCTGCTGGCGACCAGGGGCCTGAACGCCTGGTACGGGGAGTCGCACATCCTCCACGGCGTGGATTTCGAAGTGCACGGCGGCGAAGTGGTGACGCTTCTCGGACGCAATGGTGCCGGCAAGACGACGACACTGAAATCGATCATGGGCATGGTGGAACACCGCGCGGGTTCCATTTGCTTTCAAGGTGCCGAAATATCGAATCTGAGCTCCAACAGGATCGCGAACCTCGGCATCGCCATCTGCCCGGAGGAGCGCGGAATCTTCGCCAGCCTCAACGTCGAGGAGAACCTGCTGTTGCCGCCCGAAGTCGCCGCCGGCGGGCTGGGGCTGGATCGGATCTACGAACTGTTTCCCAACTTGAAGGAACGGCTGAAGAGCCAGGGCACGAAACTCTCCGGCGGCGAGCAGCAGATGCTCGCCATCGGGCGCATCCTGCGCACCGGCGCGAAGATGCTGCTGCTGGACGAACCCACGGAGGGCCTGGCGCCCGTGATCGTGCAGCAGATCGGGCGCACCATCGCGCGCCTGAAGTCCGAAGGCTTCACGATCCTGCTGGTGGAGCAGAATTTCCGCTTCGCCGCGACCGTCGCCGACCGGCACTACGTCATGGAGAGCGGCAGGGTGGTGGACATGATTCCCAACGCGCAGCTTGAGGCCAACATGGATAAGCTGCACGAGTACTTGGGCGTATGACAGTACAACGATTTTTCACAGGAGATATGCAATGAAACTGAAACGCAGCATCATCGCGGCGGCCATCGCCGCATTTGCGGGCACCGCCAGCGTGGCCAACGCCCAGGTATCCGACGGCGTCATCAAGATCGGCGTCATGAACGACATGTCCAGCCTCTACGCCGACATCGCGGGCCCGGGTTCGGTCATCGCCGCACGCATGGCGATCGAGGACTTTGGCGCGGCGAAGAAGGGCATGAAGGTGGAAGTGCTGTTCGCCGACCACCAGAACAAGCCCGACGTCGGCTCGCAGATCGCCAACCAGTGGTACGACGTCGACAAGGTGGACGCGATCTTCGACGTGCCGACCTCGTCGGTGGCGCTGGCGGTGAACGAGATCACGAAGAAGAAAGGCAAGGCGTTCCTCGTATCGGGCGCGGCTACCTCGGATCTGACCGGCAAGGCCTGCTCGCCGAACACCATCCACTGGACCTATGACACCTGGATGCTGGCGAACGGCACCGGCAGCGCGATCGTCAAGACCGGAGGGGATTCCTGGTTCTTCCTCACGGCGGACTACGCGTTCGGCCACGCGCTGGAGCGGGACACCGAAGCGGTGGTCGTCAAGGGCAACGGCAAGGTGCTGGGCAAAGTGCGCCACCCGCTGAACGCGCAGGACTTTTCGTCGTTCCTGCTGCAGGCGCAGGCTTCCAAGGCCAAGATCGTCGGCCTGGCGAACGCCGGCGGCGACACCATCAATTCGATCAAGCAGGCGGCCGAGTTCGGCATCGTCAAGGGCGGCCAGAGCCTGGCGGGCATGCTGGTGTTCCTGTCAGATATCCACGGCCTGGGACTGGACAAGGCGCAGGGCCTGATCTTCACCGAAACCTTTTACTGGGACCTGAACGACCAGACGCGTGCCTGGACCAAGCGCTTCGTCGCCGAGAGCAAGGGCAAGTACCCGACGATGGTGCAGGCCGGCGTGTATTCCAGCGTGCTGCACTACCTGAAGGCGGTCGAGGCGGCGAAGACGGACGACGGCAGCAAGGTGATCGCGCAGATGAAGGCGATGCCGACCGACGACGTGCTGTTCGGCAAAGGCGCCATCCGCAAGGACGGTCGCAAGCTGCACCCAGCCTACCTGGTGGAAGTGAAGAAACCTTCGGAGTCGAAGGGGCCATACGACTACTACAAGGTGCGCGCCACCATCCCGGCGAACGAAGCGTTCCGCCCGGAAAAAGACGGCGGCTGCAGCCTGTAGGCCTGTTGAGCTGAATACATGACCGAGATCTTCGGCGTCCCGACGCAAGCGCTGTTCGGGCAGCTATTGATCGGCCTGATCAACGGGTCGTTCTATGCGCTGCTCTCGCTCGGGCTCGCCGTGATCTTCGGTCTGCTCAACATCATCAATTTCACGCACGGCGCCCAGTACATGATGGGCGCGTTTGTCGCCTACCTGCTCGCGAACAAGGCGGGCATGGGTTACTGGTGGTCGCTCGCGATCGTCCCGCTGGCGGTAGGCGTGACCGGGGTCGTCATCGAGCGCCTGATGCTATCCAGGCTGTACAAGCTGGACCACCTCTACGGTCTCCTGCTGACCTTTGGGCTCGCCTTGATCATCCAGGGCCTGTTCCGCAACGAGTACGGCACCTCGGGCCTGCCCTATTCGATGCCGGAGCAGCTTTCCGGCGGGCGCAACCTCGGCTTCATGTTTCTGCCCAATTACCGCGCCTGGGTGATCGTCGCTTCGCTCGTGACCTGCATCGTGACCTGGTTCGTGATCGAGCGCACCAAGCTGGGCTCCTACCTGCGCGCGGCGACCGAGAACCCGGCGCTGGTGCAGGCGTTCGGCATCAACGTGCCGCGCATGATTACACTGACGTACGGCTTCGGCGTGGCGCTGGCGGCGCTTGCGGGCGTCATGGCGGCGCCGATCTACCAGGTAAGCCCGCAGATGGGCGCCGACCTGATCATCGTGGTGTTCGCGGTGGTGGTGATCGGCGGCATGGGTTCGATCATGGGCTCGATCCTGACCGGCTTCGGGCTGGGGCTGGTCGAAGGGCTGACCAAGGTGTTTTATCCCGAGGCCTCGAACACGGTGATCTTCGTCATCATGGCAATCGTCCTGATGATCAAGCCCGCGGGCCTGTTTGGGACGCAGAAGTAAGCGATGCCGCGTTCACAGAAAATCGCGCTCGGGGCAATGGCGGCATTCTTCCTCCTCGCGCCGCTGGCTGTGTATCCGGTGTTCCTGATGAAGGCGATGTGCTTCGCGCTCTTCGCCTGCGCGTTCAACCTGCTGATCGGCTTTGGCGGCCTGCTGTCGTTCGGGCATGCGATGTTCCTGGGAACCGCCGGCTATGCCGCGGCGCACGCGGCAAAGGTCTGGGCATTCCCGCCCGAGTTCGCGATCCTGTTCGGTACGGCTGCGGCTGCGGGGCTTGGCCTCGTCACCGGTCTGCTCGCGATCCGTCGGCAGGGAATCTACTTCGCCATGATTACGCTGGCGCTCTCGCAGATGGTGTATTTCTTCTACTTGCAGGCGGCATTCACGCATGGCGAAGACGGCATCCAGGCCGTGCCGCGCGGCACATTGTTCGGCTTTATCGACCTCGCCAACGTCTGGGCGATGTATTTCACGGTGTTCACGATCTTCCTGGCGGGCTTCGTCCTCATCTACCGCGTGATCCATTCGCCCTTCGGCCAGGTGCTCAAGGCGATCCGCGAAAACGAACAGCGCGCGATTTCGCTGGGCTATGACATCAACCGCTACAAACTGCTCGCCTACGTGCTTTCGGCGACCCTGGCGGGACTCGCCGGCGCGACCAAGGCGCTGGTGTTCCAGCTCGCCTCGCTGACCGACGCGCACTGGAGCATGTCCGGCGAGGTGGTCCTCATGACATTGCTCGGCGGCCTGGGCACCGTGTTCGGCCCGGTGGCCGGCGCCTTCATCATCATTTCGCTGGAGACCTACCTCGCGCAGCTGGGCGCCTGGGTCACCATCGTCCAGGGCATCATTTTCGTCATCTGCGTGCTCACTTTCCGCCGCGGCGTGATCGGCGAACTCGGCAACTGGCTGAAAAAACCGCTCTGAAGGGTTTTCGGCGATAGGATTGCTCTGGATGCCCGATCCACGTGACCTGGCGGCGCATTGGCGAGTAGCGCCGCGCGACCTCGATCCCGTGGAGACGCGGGAATGGCTGGAAGGTTTCGATGCCCTGCTCGCAAGCGAAGGGCCGGAGCGCGCGACCTTCATCCTGCGCAAGCTCCTCGACCATGCGCGCACACGGCGCGTGCGCATGCCGCCGGTGCTAAACACGCCGTACAAGAACACCGTGGCGCTGGAGCAACAACCGCAGTTCCCCGGCAACCTCGACATCGAGCAGCGCCTGTCGGCCACCATCCGCTGGAACGCGCTCGCGATGGTGGCGCGCGCAAACAAGCGGTCGGGCGAACTGGGCGGGCACATTGCCAGCTATGCCTCGGCCGCCGACCTGTTCGAAGTCGGCTTCAATCACTTCTTCCGCGCCGGGCAGCAGGGCGACCTGGTGTATTTCCAGCCCCACTCGGCAACCGGGGTCTACGCGCGCGCGTTCCTCGAAGGCCGCTTGACGGAGGAGCAGCTCGATCACTACCGGCAGGAAACCGCGGGGCGCGGGCTGTCGTCCTACCCGCATCCCTGGCTGATGCCCGGTTTCTGGCAGTTTCCGACCGGCTCCATGGGGCTTGGTCCGCTCCAGGCGATCTACCAGGCGCGCTTCATGCGCTATCTCGAGAACCGGGGCATCCTCGCGACCGCGGAACGAAAGGTGTGGGCCTTCGTCGGCGACGGTGAAATGGACGAGCCCGAATCGCTCGCGGGGCTTTCGATCGCCGCGCGCGAAGGCCTGGACAATCTCATCTTCGTCGTGAACTGCAACCTTCAGCGCCTCGATGGGCCGGTGCGCGGCAACGGCTCGATAGTCCAGGAACTGGAAGGCCTGTTCGCAGGCAACGGCTGGAACGTAATCAAGCTGATGTGGGGTAGCGACTGGGATCCGCTTTTCGCGCGCGACCACGACGGCGTGCTCCTGCTGCGCCTGCACGAGACCGTCGACGGGGAATTCCAGACTTACGCGGCGACCGACGGCCGCTTCAACCGCGAGCATTTCTTCAACAAATATGCCGAATTGCGCGACCTGGTGGCGCACATGTCGGACGAGGATATCGACCGCCTGCGTCGCGGCGGGCACGACCCGGTCAAGATTCATGCCGCGTACCATGCGGCCGCGCGCCACGCCGGGCAGCCGACGGTGATTCTCGCGCAGACCAAGAAGGGCTACGGCATGGGCCACTGGGGCCAGGGCAAGATGGGAACCCACCAGCAGAAGAAGCTCGAAGACGCGGCGTTGCTTGAGTTCCGCGACCGTTTCGCGCTCACGCTACCCGACGACGATGTGATCCACCTGCGCTTTTACCGGCCGCCGGAAAACGCCCCGGAGATGCGCTACCTGCACGCGCAGCGCCGGAAGCTCGGCGGCTACCTTCCGGCGCGCTCGGGCGAGGCGCCGCGCCTGCTGGTGCCGCCGCTGGAAGCGTTCGCGAGGATGCTCGGGGGCAGCAATGCCCGTGAGCAATCGACGACGATGGTGTTCGTGCAGCTGCTCGCGCAACTGCTGAAGGACCCGGGGCTCGGACGCCACGTCGTGCCTATCGTCGCCGACGAGGCGAGAACCTTCGGCATGCAGACGCTGTTCCGCCAGGTCGGCATCTATTCCTCGGTCGGGCAGCTCTACGAGCCGGAGGACCATGACGAGCTGCTCTACTACAAGGAAGCGCGCGACGGCCAGATTCTCGAAGAGGGGATCACCGAGGCCGGGTCGATGGCATCCTGGATCGCCGCCGCGACCAGCTATTCATCCCATGGCGTGCCGATGCTGCCGTTTTACATCTACTACTCGATCTTCGGCTTCCAGCGGGTCGGCGACCTCGCCTGGGCGGCGGCGGACTCCCGCGCGCGCGGCTTCCTACTCGGCGGCACGGCCGGGCGCACGACGCTTTCCGGCGAGGGCCTGCAGCACCAGGATGGAACCTCGCACCTGATCGCTGCGACGATCCCGAACTGCATCGCCTACGATCCCTGTTTCGGCTATGAACTCGCGGTGATCCTGCAGGACGGCATGCGGCGGATGCTCGAGGAGCAGGAGGACGTCTACTACTACGTGACGGTGATGAACGAGAATTATGCGCACCCGCCGATGCCCGCGGGTGCGGAGGCGGGTATCCGCAAAGGCATGTACCTCCTGCGCCGCGGCGCAGGGGCGGGACGGCGCATCAGCCTGCTCGGTTCGGGAACGATCCTGCGCGAAGTCATCGCCGCGGCTGCGATGCTCGAGGCGGACCATGGCATCGCCGCCGACGTATGGAGCGTCACGAGCTTCGCCGAATTGCGGCGCGATGCCGTTGCGCGCGAGTCCATGGGTGAGGGCGCGCCGTGGATCGCGCAATGCCTCGACCGGGCATCGACCGTGATTGCGGCGACCGACTACGTCCGTTCCGTTCCGGAGATGGTGCGTCAATGGGTGCCAGGCAGCTACACCACGCTCGGCACCGACGGCTTCGGCCGCTCTGACACCCGTGCCGCGTTGCGCGCCTACTTCGGCGTGGACCGGGACGCCATCGTTCGCGTCGCGCTCGGCAGCCCTGGCTGAAGCAACGGCGCTCGCTGGCGGTCGTCCGGTTCTCCCGGATTACGCGTCGCCGCGCGGCGACGCGTCAGAAGGAACGCGGCAGCCCGAGCACGTGCTCGGCGACATACGACAGGATCAGGTTGGTGGAGATCGGCGCCACCAGGTACAGGCGCGTTTCCCGAAATTTGCGCTCGACATCGTATTCCGCTGCGAAGCCGAAGCCGCCGTAGGTCTGGATGCACACGTTCGCAGCCTCCCAGGAAGCCTTGGCGCAAAGGTGCTTGGCCATGTTGGCCTCGGCGCCGCAGTGCTTTTTCTGGTCGAAGAGGGCTGCGGCCTTGTAGCGCATCAGGTTGGCGGCCTCGATTTCCATGTATGACTCGGCTATCGGGAACTGGATGCCCTGGTTCTGGCCGATCGGCCGGCCGAACACCACGCGGTCCTTCGAGTAGCTGGATGCCTTGTCGATGAACCAGTAGCCGTCGCCGACGCATTCGGCGGCGATCAGGATGCGCTCGGCGTTTAGGCCGTCCAGGATGTACTTGAAGCCCTTGCCCTCCTCGCCGATCAGGTTCTCGGCCGGCACCTCGAGGTTGTCGATGAACACCTCGTTGGTCTCGTGGTTCACCATGTTGCGGATCGGCTTGACGACCAGGCCCTTGCTCTTGCTGTCGACCAGGAATATCGACATGCCTGCGGATTTCTTGCCTGCCTTCGAGACGGGCGTGGTGCGCGCGAGCAGGATCATGAGTTCGGAGTGCTGCAGGCGCGAGGTCCAGACCTTCTGCCCGTTGACGACGTAACGGTCGCCTTTTTTCACCGCCACCGTCTTTATGCTGGTGGTATCGGTGCCCGCCGTAGGCTCGGTGACGCCCATCGACTGCAGGCGCAGTTCCCCGGCGGCGATTTTCGGCAGGTACTTCTTTTTCTGCGCCGCCGATCCATGGCGCAACAGCGTGTTCATGTTGTACATCTGGCCGTGGCAGCAGCCCGCGTTGCCGCCGCTGCGCGTGATCTCTTCCATGATCACGGAGGCCTCGGTCAGGGACAGGCCCGAGCCGCCGAATTCCTCGGGGATCAGCGCCGACATCCATCCCGCCTTGGTGAGCGCCGCGACAAAGGCTTCCGGATACGCGCGCGCCTCGTCGATTCTCTGCCAGTAGGCGCCGCCGTACTCCGCGCAGAGGCTGCGCACGCCCTCGCGTATGTCCTGGTGACCGGTGCCGGCTGCACTCATGTCGAGGAGCGGAGTTTAAAGGCTTCCCAGGCCTCCGGATTTGCGAAGTGCCGCGGACGCCCGCCGGCGAGCATGCGCAGGGTCTCCTCGGCGGCAAGGACGCCCATGCGGGCGCGCGATTCGCGCGTCATGGCGGACAGGTGCGGCGTGAGGATGACGTTGTCGAGTGCAAGCAGGGGATGTCCCGCATCGAGGCGGTAGTGCTCGTAGACATCCAGCATCGCGCCGGCGATGGTTTTCTCGCGCAGGGCTTCGACCAGGGCGCTTTCCTCGACCACGGCGCCGCGGCCCACGTTGATGAGCCAGGCGCTCCGCTTCATCGCGGCCAGCCTTTTCCGGTTGAACAGGTGGTGCGTCTCGGGCGTGAGCGGGCAGGTCACCACGACGATATCCGCTTCGGCGAGCAGGCGCTCCAGCGCCGCCGGCTCGGCCTCCGGGGGCAGGCGGTCGAGGCGCCGCTGGTTGCCAAGCACGCGCATGCCGAAGCCGTTGCGGCAGATCTTCGCCACCCGCGTCCCGATCGCACCCACGCCGACGATGCCGGCGGTCATTGCGGAGATCTCGCGTGCCCTGGCGCCGAGTGCGCGCGTCTCGTCCCAGGGACGGGTCCTGATCCTGGTCGTTATCTCGAAGGCGTTTCTTGCCAGCATCAGCATCGCGAGTACGCAGTATTCCGCCACCGACTGCGCGTTCACGCCGGGCAGGTGCGCGACGGCAACGCCGCGCGCGGTCGCCGCCGCGAGCGGAACGAGATCGGTGCCGGTGCCGTGAATCGTTACCGCTCTTGCCTGTGGCGCAAAATCAAAGAAATCATCGGGAAGGCGGCTGCGCGTGATCACGGCATCGGCGTTGCGTGCGTCGCGCCTGATGGATTCGAGGGAGGATTCGGCGCACACCCGCACCTCGCTCTTTTCGCGCAGCAGGTCCACCCCGGACGGGTCGATCGGGTCAATCAACAATACGCGCATGCTCAAGCGAGGCGCGTCAGGATCCGCTCGGCAGCATCCGGCGCGACGGGCGCTTCAGGCAGCAAGGCTTCGGCGAATTCGCTCTCGAAACCGGTAGTGACGCGGCGCAACGGATCGCGCGGCGCGAGCCGGTGTACGTAGGCGAGGAACGCGAGCAGCTGGCGGCGGGCATCGCCGCGCTCGCCGAGCCGGGTCCCCTCGTCCGCGAGCAGCGCCGCCGCGCAGGCGTAATACAGGCCGGTTGCTGCCTGGCGTGCGTGCGCCTCGCCGCCGGTTGAGGCCACCTCGTGCGCGAACTCGGCTGCCTTGTCGAGCGATGCAGCGAGGCGGCCGGCAAGCAGCCGGGGGGTGCGCTCGATACGCGCGTTCAAATCGGGCAGCAGCGCCTCGAGGCATTGCTCGCGCCGGATCGCGCGCAGCACGTCGAGGGCGACGATGTTGGACGTGCCTTCCCAGATCGAACCGAGGTGTGCGTCGCGCAGGAGGCGCGGATCGGACCATTCCTCCGTGTAGCCCACGCCGCCGCGCACTTCCATCGCGTCGCCGGTGGCCCGCCGGGCGTCGCGGCAGGCGCGGAACTTGATCAGCGGCGTAAGCAGGCGCACGCGGCGACGGGCGGGTTCGTCGCCCTGGTCTGATTTTATTAATTCGCCCGAAATATAAAACAATACCGAACGAGCAGCTTCGGCAGGCAACATCAGCTTGAGCAGTTGCCGGCGCATCAGCGGCAGTTCGATGAGCGGTTTGCCGAAGGCCTGCCGCCGCCGCGCGACGAACAGGGCTTCGGTAAGCGCGCGCCGCATTAGGCCCGCCGCGCGCATGCCGTTGGACAGGCGCGACATGTTGATCATGTCGGCCATCTGCTTGAAACCCCGCTGCGGGCTGCCGACGAGCCAGGCAAGGGCGCCCTCCAGCTTGATTTCACCGCTCGGCATGGCGCGCGTGCCCAGCTTGTCCTTCAGCCGCAGGATGCGATACCGGTTCGGCGAGCCGTCGGGCAGCGTGCGCGGCAGCAGGAACAGAGAAAGTCCCGCGGTCCCGGCGGGCGCGTCCCCCGGACGCGCCAGCACCAGCGCAAGCCCTGCGTCCGCGTTGGAGCAGAACCATTTGTCTCCGTAAAGCGTCCAGTGCTCGCCCTGTTTGATGGCTTTCGTGGAAATCAAACCCACATCCGAGCCCGCCTGCTGCTCGGTCATGAACATCGCGCCCTGCGTGAGCGCATCCATGTCCTGCGAAGCGAGGCCGGGCAGGTAGCGCGCCACCAGCGCCGGATCGGCGAATTTGCGGATCGTCCGCGTCAGCGCATCGGTCATGGAGAGCGGACAGCAGACGCCGAACTCTGCCTGCACATAGAGGTAAGTCAGGGCGTATTTCGCCGCCGGCGGCATCGGCTCCGGCCAGTCGAGCACGCCGCCCCGGTGCGACATGGCGGCGAGGCCGTACTGGCTGAAGGCAACTTCTTCAAGTTTTCTGTAAGCGGCGCTTTTTTCTATTCTCTGGTCGTGCAGCACGCACGGATGCTTGTCCGCCTCGAGCGCCAGTTCGTCCAGGTCGGCGCCCGCCATCGCGCCCAGCCGCGTGAAATGGGGCAGCAGATGGGCGTGGAGCTTCGAATCGAGATGCAATTCCAGCAGACCGCGATAGGAAGGGTCCGCCTCGAACAGGTTCAGGCCGCGCGAATCGGGCACGCCTTCCGGCGACCGCGCCGGGTGCGGCACTTCCGCCACGCCGCGCATCAGTCGATTCTCGCGCCGGCGGCGCGGACGATCCTGCCCCACTTGGCGTGGTCGGACTTGAGCACGCTGGTGAACTCCTCCGGCGTACTGGTCCAGAGATCGAAGGCCTGCAGGCGTATGCGCTGGCGCATGTCGGGCGCGCGCAGCGCCTCGATCAGTTTTTCGTTGAGCTTGCGCACGACCGGTTTCGGGATTCCCGCCGGCCCGACGACGCCGAACCAGAGGTCGCTGCCGGCTTCGTTGTAACCGGCCACGCCCGCTTCGTCCATGCTCGGGACCTCGGGCACGTAGGGCGAGCGCTTCGCGCTCGTGACCGCGAGCGCGCGCACGCGCCCCGCGCGCATCTGCGGGATGCTGGTGATGAGCACGTCGAACATCATGGTGATATTGCCCGCCATGACGTCGGTCATCGCCGGGCCGGAGCCCTTGTAGGGAATGTGCTCCATGGGCGCCCTGGTGAGGGTTTTGAGTAGCTCGCCTGAAAGGTGGTTCGACGAACCGTTGCCGGCCGAACCAAAGCTCACCTTGCCCGGATTGGCTTTGGCGTAGGCGATCAATTCGGCCATGCTGTTCACGGGCACCGCAGGATTGACGACCAGGACATTGACGTAGGACACGGCAAGGCCGATATGCGTGAAGTCCCGGATCGTGTCGTGCGGCAGCTTGCTGCCGTAGATGTGCGGGTTGATCGCGTGGCTGCCCGTGGTCGCGAGGCCGATCGTGTAGCCATCCGGCGCGGCCTTGGCGATCCGGTCGCTGCCGATGGAGGCGCCTGCGCCGCCGACGTTTTCGACCACCACCGGCTGCCCCAGCAGTTCTGCCAGCTTCGCCGCCACCGGGCGGGAAAAACCGTCGGTCGAGCCGCCGGGCGGGAAGGGAACGATCCAGCGCAGGGGTTTGGCCGGGTACGGCTGGGCAAATACAGCCAACGAAAATGCAGAGCAAAGGGCAAATGCAAGAACAATGCGGGTTCTCATGTTTCCATTCCCCTATTTCTTCGGCATGTGCCCGACGGAGTCTGCGTACTTCGCCATCGCTTCCTCGCCCAGGAACTCCTTCTCCCAGGCGCGGATGCGGTCGAAGCCGGCGAAGCTGTGCAGGTCGGCCATAGGATGCTCGCCGAACTTCTCGAAAAAGCGCGCTTCGGCCATCGGGCCTTCGTCGCGCATCTGCACCGCAAGGTCGTGCATCGCGGTCAGCGACACGCGCAGCAGCGCGCCCGGGGCGATGGTCAGCGCAATGCCGAGCGCCTTCATTTCTTCCAGCGAGTAACGCGGCGAGATGCCCGTCATGTTGTAGAACACCGGACCCTTGACTTCGCTGCAGATGCGGCGGACCTCCCCGGCCGAGGTCGGGCCCTCGACGAACGCGAGGTCCGCGCCAGCCGCGAGCAGTGCGTTGGCGCGCCGGATCGCCTCGTCCAGCGATCCGCCGGAAGCACCACGCGCGTCGGTGCGCGCAATGAGCAGGAAATCCGGGTCCAGTTCCTTGCGCGTCGCATCGGCGGCGCGCATCTTGCCCACCGCTTCCTCGACCGGCACCACCAGCCGTCCCGCCACGTGACCGCAGCGCTTGGGACTGACCTGGTCTTCGAGATGGATGCCGGCGATGCCGGCGCCGATGAATTCGCGCACGGTGCGGATGACGTTGATGGCGTTGCCGTAGCCGTTGTCGGCATCGGCGATGACCGGGACGTTCACCGCCTGCGCGATATAGCGGGCGTTGGCGATGACCTCGGTCATGGTGACCAGGCCGGCGTCGGGCAATCCCGTGAGCGACAGGGAAGTGCCGTAGCCGCTCATGTAGATGGCCGCAAAGCCCGCGTTCTCCAGCACACGCGCGCTCATCGCATTGAAGCAGCCGGGCACGAACAGCGTCGGGCCCGCCTTGAGCAACTCCCGCAGACGGGAACTTTGCTTTTTCATCAATCCACCTTGGCGCCGGTTTCCTTGACCACCTTGGTCCACATCACCAGCTCGCGCTCGATCAGCCTGCGGAATTCCTCGGGCGAACTGCCGACCGGTTCGGCGCCCTGTTTGACAAGACGATCACGCACGCCCGGCGTGTTGATAGCCTTGACCGCCGCAGCATGCAGCGCCTGCACGATGTCCTTCGGCGTTGCGCGCGGTGCGACCATGCCGTACCAGGTATCGGAGGCGTATCCTGCGACGCCCGCTTCGGCGAGGGTCGGGATATCGGGCGCGGCTGGCGAGCGCCGGCTGCTTGCAAGGCCGAAAGCCTTGAGCTTTCCCGCCCGTATCAGGGGCAGGGTGGGCAGCAGTCCGTCGACGGAGAGCTGGACCTCGCCCGCGACCAGGTCCTGCCGCGACTGGGTGCTGCCGCGATAGGGAATGTGCACGATGAACGTTCCGGTCATCATCTTGAACATTTCCATGTTGAGATGGGTCGCAGAACCGGAACCCGCCGAGCCGTAGTTGAGTTTGCCGGGATTGCGCTTGGCATAGGCCACCAGCTCCTTGACGTTCGCGGCCGGGACCGAAGGATGGCCCAGGATCAGCTGGTGGGTGTTCGCGATGACGGTGATCGGCTCGAAATCTTTCACCGGGTCATAGCCTGTATTCGGGCGCAGCGCCGGATGGATCACCTGCGCGGGGCTGTTCGAGAGCAGCGTGTAGCCGTCGGGCGCACTCTTGGCGACAGCTTCGATGCCGATGACGCCGCCGGAACCGGGCCGGTTCTCGACCACGAACGGCTGGCCGAGGATTTTCGCCATTTCCTCGCCGACCACCCGCGCAAGCGTGTCGCCAGTGCCGCCTGCCGCCAGTGGGACGATGAGCCGGACCGGCCTGGCGGGATAGGCCTGCGCTGCGCAGGCCTGAGACATTGCGAGGGCAAGTACGAGAACCAGGTATTTCAGGCGCGCCTCTTGAGAAAGCGTTCGAAGGCGTCGTCGGCGCCCAGCACCCAGGTACCGAACTCGCCCAGCACGTCGTCGTCCAGTTCATCGGGTCCGAGGCGCAGCTTCGCCGGGCCATGATGCCTCACGTTCGCGAGCTCGAGCACGAAGCCGGGCTCGTCGTAGTCCGCGCGCAGCACGGCTTGGCAGGGGAAAGGTCCGGAGAGCAGAAAGCTCCCATGCGTGAGCTGCCCGAGATCGTTCTTGCGGCCGGCAAATTCGTGCTTCACCCCGAGACCCTTGAGCCGCTCCTGGACCCGCAACGCTTCCGGGCCGCTGACTTCCAGCTTTTCCGGTTTCGGGAAGCGCACGCGATACTTGAAGGTGACGTAGTCGGCGCGGGATTTTCCCTGCAGGTCCCGCGTGCGCATATCGGTGAAACCTTCGCCGAGAATCATGCCGCTCCGGTCGCCGAAAAACATCACCCCCTGCTTGCCGTCCGAGACCGGATTGGCTTCGTTGAGCGCCGTGGTGAATTCGGAGAGGTAGCGGAACGCGGCGCGCAGGCGTTCGTCGACGCGGGCGATGGCCTGCTGGCGCTGGATCTGGTCGCCTGAGACCGTGGCGCTGCGGTCGGCCACTTTCTGCTTGAGCAGGTCGAGCGCCGCGTTGCGCTTGGTGCCGAGCTGGGTAACGCCGGCCTTGGCGTCGCGCTCGCGCTCGAATGCCTGGCGGCGCTTCTCCTCGGCCTCGGCCCAGCGCTGGATCTCGCCTTCCTTGCGCAGCCGCTCCGCTTCCTCCGCGCGCAGCGCTTCCTGCTGCCGCTCCTCCAGGCCTTTGGAAAAGACGTCGAGGTCATCCATGAGCGTCGCGGTGGTTTTGTCCGCCTGCGGTGAATGCGGATGCTGCGGGCGGGTCACCTTGACGGTCTTGGCGTAATCGGCCTCCGGTGCGGGCGCCGGTGCCTGTCCAGCGGCCGCCCTGTAGTTGCGCAGGTCGCTCGCCATCTCGCCCGCGCGCTGGTAGCGCCTGTCCTGCGACTTGGCGAGGGCCCGCTCCAGAATCTTGTCGAAAATCGCCGGTATCTGCGCGTCGATTCGCGTCACCGGAGGATGCGCTTCGGCGGCGATGCGGTGCATGACCGCGAACACGGTGTTATCGCCCGGGCGCTCGAACGGCGTGCGCCGCACCAGCATCTCGTAGAGCACCACGCCGAGCGAGAAGATGTCCGAGCGCGGATCGACCGGCTGCCCGGTGACCGCCTCGGGAGACATGTACTTGGGCGAACCCAGCGCGGAGCCTGTCTGCGTCATCGACGACGAGGCGACGTGCGCGACGCCGAAGTCCGTCAGCTTCGCGTGCCCGTCCGCCGATACCATGATGTTCGCCGGCTTGACGTCGCGATGCGTGATCTTGAAGCGCTGCGCGAGGTCCAGCCCGTCGGCGACCTGCGCCACCAGGTCGGCGATCGTGGCGAGCGGCAAGCGCGGCGTTTCGCGCAGGATCTGCTGCAGCGACTTGCCTTCGAGCAGCTCCATCGCGATGTAGGCGACGCCTTCGTGCTCGCCGACATCGTAGATGGTGACGATATTGGGATGGTTCAGCCGGCCCGCGGAGCGGGCTTCGCGCAGGAAGCGCTCGCGGATCTCGCCCATGATCTCGGGCGGCAGGTTCGGCAGCAGCGTCTTGATGGCGACGTCGCGCTCGATGAGGGGGTCGACGGCGCGATGTACCGCGCCCATGGCCCCCCGGCCGAGCTCGGCGACGATCACGTAGCGTCCGAATTGCGTCTGTGCCAAGGGCTAGATCGGGTCCCAGGAGAAAACATCCTGCGAGCGGTCGAGGGCGTAGAACTGCGCGCGCATGGCCGGGATCGCCTGTTCCGCGATGGTTTCGGGCGTCCAGCCCTCGGCCCGGTGCACCGAGCGCAGCGGGCGGCTCTGCGACATGAGGAAGATCTCGTTCGCCCGCACCGCAAATATCTGCCCGGAGACCTCCTGCGAGGCGTCGCTCGCCAGATACACCGCTAGCGGGGCGATCTTCGCGGTTTCCATGCGCTTGATCTTCGCCAGCCGCGCCTGCTGGTCGGGCGTGTCGGCAGGAATGGTGCCGATCATGCGGCTCCAGGCGAAGGGCGAGATGCAGTTCGAAGTCACCTTGTACTTGGCCATGTCCAGCGCCATCGACTTGGAGAGCGCGGCGATGCCGAGCTTGGCCGCGGCGTAGTTGGCCTGGCCGAAATTGCCGACCAGACCGGAGGTGGAAGTCATATTGATATAGCGGCCCGAGTTCTGGCTTTTGAAGTAGGGCGCCGCCGCGCGCGAGACGTAGAAGCAGCCGTTCAGGTGCACGTCGATGACCGCTTTCCATTCCTCGACGGACATGTTGAAGAAGAAGCGGTCACGCAGGATGCCGGCGTTGTTGACCACGACATCGATGCGGCCAAAGGTGTCGATCGCAGTCTTGACGATGCGGTTGGCGGCATCCCACTCGGCGACGCTGTCGGTGTTCGCCACCGCGGTACCGCCTTTGGCCTTGATCTCCTCGACCACTTTCTGCGCCGGGCCGGCGTCCTTGCCTTCGCCCGCAACCGAGGCGCCGATATCGTTGACGACCACCCTGGCGCCCTTCGCGGCCATCGCGAGCGCGAAATCGCGGCCGATGCCGCCACCGGCGCCCGTGACTACCACCACCTTGTCCTTGAGCATGGCCTCCACGGGAGTCAGGATTTGACGGGCCTGTTTTCGGGGTGGCGCTCGGTCGCCGGGTCGATGTGCATCCACGGCCGCGCGCTGTTGGTCCAGATGTTCATGACCAGCTTCATGTCCCCGGCTGCATCGAGCGTGCCGACCTTCAATATGGTCATCTCAGGCATTTTTTCGCGCTGGCTGTAGAGCGAGGAGCCACAATCCCCGCAGAAATACCTGTTGAGGATGTTGCCGCTCTGCGCGGTATCCCGGAAGCACTGCAGTGACAGGCAATGACGTTGTGCAGCGGCTGGCTCACTTCGCAGCGGATTTTTCCACACAGACAGCCACCGGCAATCGAGTTCGGCATCAGTCCTCCTCAGTACAGCTGTGCTACTCGCGGAACGACGGGTCGCGGCGGTCGAGCATCCGCAGCATGGCGGGCCATTCGAGTTCGGTGACCTTGCGCCGCTGGCCCGGTTTGTAGCGGTCGTTGGTGACCGCCACCGTTTTCGGGTCGGGATGATTGAGCTCGGTGTTGCAGGCCATTGCCATCATCTGCGCCTGACAGGCCTTCTCCAGCCAGTGCATCGTCACAAAGGCTTCACATACGGTACGGCCGGCGGTGAGCAAGCCGTGGTTGCGCAGGATCAGTGCCGCGGCGCTACCCAGGTCGTGCACCAGACGCTCCTGTTCGTCGAGATCCACGGCCGGGCCTTCATAGTCGTGATAGCCGATCTGGCCGAAGAACATCGCGTTCTGGGTCAGCGGCAGCAGGCCGCATTTCAGCGCCGAAACCGCCATTCCCGCTGGCGAATGGGTGTGGATCACGCAATCGACGTCGTGGCGCGCTTTGTGGACGGCGCTATGGATAACGAAGCCCGCGAGATTGACGCCCAGGCCGGTGCCCGAGTCGAGCACCAGCCTGCCGTCGAAGTCGATCTTGACCAGGCTGGACGCGGTCACTTCCTCGTAGGCGTAGCCGTAGGGGTTGATGAGGAAATGGCCTGCCTCGCCCGGCACGCGTCCCGAGATGTGGTTGTAGACCAGGTCGTTCATGCCGAAGAGCGCCACCAGCCGGTAGCACGCCGCGATGTCGACGCGCATTGTCCACTCCTGCGGACTGACTCGGCTTTGCAAGGAAACGGCTTTTGCCTGCGAAAGATCGCTCATGAAGAGCCCCCGTATGCAGGGAATTGTCGCACGCCGGGCTATAATCCGGCGCTCGAAAACTCCCGGTGATTTTCCCCGCCCAGCATCCATGAAAGTTCTGGTCAGCGTCAAGCGCGTGGTCGATTTCAACGTCAAGGTGCGCGTCAAGGCGGACGGCAGCGGCGTCGAGACCGCCAACGTCAAGATGTCCATGAACCCCTTCGACGAAATCGCGCTGGAGGAGGCGGTACGGATGAAAGAGGCGGGCATTGCGACGGAGATCGTCGCCGTATCCTGCGGCGTCCAGGCCTGCCAGGAGACGCTCAGGACGGCGCTGGCGATCGGCGCCGACCGGGCGGTCCTGGTCGAAAGCAGCGAGGAACTGCAGCCGCTCACGGTGGCGAAGATCCTGAAAGCAATCTGCCAGAAGGAAGCGCCGCAGCTCGTGATCTTGGGCAAGCAGGCCATCGACGACGATTCCAACCAGACCGGCCAGATGCTTGCCGCCCTGCTGGGCTGGTCTCAGGCTACGTTTGCTTCAAAAGTCACCCTGGAAAAGGAAAAAGCTATAGTCACTCGGGAGGTGGATGGCGGCCTGGAAACGATCTCGATCATGCTGCCCGCGATCGTGACCACCGACTTGCGCTTGAACGAGCCACGCTACGTCACGCTCCCCAACATCATGAAGGCGAAGAAAAAGCCGCTCGAAACGCTGAAGCCGGATGCGCTTGGCGTGGACGTCGCGCCCCGCCTGCAGACGCTCAAGGTGGTCGAGCCGGCCAAGCGCAAGGCCGGGGTGAAGGTGCCCGACGCGAAAGCGCTGGTCGAGAAACTGCGCAACGAAGCCAAGGTGATCTGACCATGGCCATCCTGGTGATTGCGGAGCACGACCACGGCACGCTCAAGGGCGCGACGCTCAACACGGTAGCGGCGGCGCAGAAGATCGGGGGCGAAATTCATGTGCTGGTCGCCGGGCACAATGCCGAGGGCGCGGCAAAGGCCGCGGCGCAGATCGCCGGGGTAACCAAGGTACTCAATGCCGAGGGCGCGCAGCTGGGCGAATTCCTGGCCGAGAACGTCGCGGCGCTGGTGGTTTCCCTTGCCAAAAGCTATTCGCACATCCTTTCGCCGGCGACCTCGAACGGCAAGGACGTGACGCCGCGCATCGCCGCCCTCCTCGACGTGCAGCAAATCTCCGAGATCATCGCGGTCGAATCGCCCGATACCTTCGTGCGGCCGATCTATGCGGGCAACGCGCTCGCTACGGTGAAATCGAAGGACCCGATCAAGGTCATTACCGTGCGCACGACGGGGTTTGATGCCGTCGCGGCTAGCGGCGGGAATGCCTCGATCGAAAATATTGCGCCGCCCGCCGACAGCGGCCTGTCGAGTTTCGTCAGCCGCGAGGTCTCCAAGTCCGAGCGCCCGGAACTCACCGCGGCGAAAATCGTCGTCTCGGGCGGCCGCGGCATGGGCTCCGGGGAAAACTTTAAGCTGCTCGAGCCTCTGGCCGACAAGTTGAATGCCGCCATGGGCGCTTCGCGCGCGGCGGTGGACGCCGGTTTCGTGCCGAACGACTGGCAGGTAGGGCAGACCGGCAAGATCGTCGCGCCCGAACTGTATGTGGCGATCGGCATTTCCGGCGCGATCCAGCACCTGGCCGGGATGAAGGACAGCCGCGTCATCGTCGCGATCAACAAGGACGAGGAAGCGCCGATTTTCCAGGTGGCCGATTACGGGATCGTCGGCGACCTGTTCAAGGTCGTGCCCGAATTGGTCGAGGAATTGAAGAAGTAGCGGAGCCACGATGAGCGCCTATACCGCCCCCCTGAGGGACATGCGATTTGTGCTGAACGAGCTGGCCGGGCTGGGGGAGGTGGCCAAGCTGCCCGGCTATGAGGAAGCCACCCCTGAAACAGTGGACGCCATTCTCGAGGAAGCCTCGAAGTTCGCGTCGGAAGTGCTTGATCCATTGAATTATTATGGAGATCAGGAAGGCTCCAACTGGAAGGACGGCAAGGTCATCACGCCGAAGGGCTTCAAGGAAGCCTACCGGCAGTACACGAACGGGGGCTGGGCGGCGCTGCCGTTCTCGGCCGAGCACGGGGGGCAGGGGCTGCCGAAGCTCGTCGCCACCGCGGTGGAGGAAATGCTGACCTCGGCCAACATGTCTTTCTCTCTGTGCCCCTTGCTCACCCAGGGCGCTATCCACGCGCTGGAGCTGGCCGGCACGGACTCGCTGAAGCACACCTACCTGGAGAAGATGGTGTCCGGCACCTGGACCGGCACGATGAACCTCACCGAGCCCCAGGCCGGTTCGGACCTGGCCCTGGTCAGGACCAAGGCGGTAAGAACGGGTGATCACTATCTTATTTCCGGCCAGAAGATCTTTATCACCTACGGCGAGCACGACATGGCCGAGAACATCGTGCACCTGGTGCTCGCGCGCACGCCCGAGGCGCCCGAGGGCGTGAAAGGGATCTCGCTCTTCGTGGTGCCGAAGTTCCTGCCGAAGGCGGACGGCACGCCGGGCGAGCGCAACAGCGCGAAATGCGCCTCCATCGAGCACAAGCTCGGCATCCACGCGAGCCCGACCGCGGTGATGGTGTTCGAGAACGCGAAGGGCTACCTGGTGGGCGAGGAGAACAAGGGCCTCTCTTACATGTTCGTGATGATGAACGCCGCGCGCTTCAGCGTCGGCCTGGAGGGCGTGTCGATCGCCGAGCGCGCGTTCCAGCGCGCCCTCGCCTACGCCAAGGAGCGCCTGCAGGGCAAGGACCTCGTCCAGGGCGGCAAGACCGTGCCGATCATCCGCCATCCCGACGTGCGCCGCATGCTGATGCTCATGAAGTCGCAGACCGAGGCCGCCCGGGCGTTGGCCTATGTAGTCGCTGCGTCGATGGACGTCGCAGCGAAGAAGACAGACAAGCGGCAGCAGGCCTTCGTCGATCTGATGATTCCCGTCGTCAAGGGCTGGAGTACGGAGACCGGCATCGAGGTGGCCTCGCTCGGCGTGCAGGTGCACGGCGGCATGGGCTTCATCGAGGAGACCGGCGCCGCGCAGCACCTGCGCGACGCACGCATCACCACCATCTACGAGGGCACCACCGGCATCCAGGCCGGCGACCTGGTCGGCCGCAAGATCGCGCGCGAGGGTGGCGTCACGGTGAAGGGATGGCTTGCGGATTTGAAGAAGTTCGATCAGGAGCTCGCCAAGTCGAAAAATCAGGACATCCAAGCACTGCGCGGCCGCCTTGTCACGGGCGCGCAGGCGGTGGCGCAGAGCGTCGATTTCATTCTCGGCGCCGCCGGCAAGGACCCGAACTCGGCGTTCGCCGGTGCGGTGCCGTTCCTCAAGCTCATGGGCATCGTGGCGGGCGGATGGCAAATGGGCAGGGCCGCCTTGGCGGCGGAAAGGCTCATGGCTTCAGGGGACAAATCATTCCTGCAGGCCAAGATCAGCACGGCGCGCTTTTTTGCCGATCACGTCCTCACGCAGGCGCCCGGCCTCGCCGCCACCGTCACGAGCGGCGCCGCGTCAGTCATGGCTCTGCCCGAGGACCAGTTCCTCGCTGCCTAGGGTAGCGCGAGCGTAACCCGGGTGACCGTAGGGTCGCCCGGGACGCGGCCCAGCGTGAAGCCGAGCTTGCGGCACAGACCGAGCATGTGCTCGTTGGTCGAGAGCACGTCGCCATAGATCCGTTCCAGGCCGCGGCTGCGCGCCGCGGCGAGGAGTTTTTCCAGCATCCTGCGGCCGATGCCGCGCCCCTGCCACTGGTCCGCGATCACAAGGGCGAATTCGCAGCCGCGTCCACTTTCCTCCCGCACAAAGCGCGCGACGCCGATCAGGACTTCGCGCTCATCGAGCATCAGCGCGGCGGCAAGCGCCATGTCGCGGGAGTAGTCCACCGTGGTGAGCCGTTCCAGGTACTCGGGCGTGATCTGGATCATGCCGCCGAGCAGCCGGTTGTGGCGGCTCTCGGGCGACAGGCCGCGCAGGAAGCTGCCCTCGATGTCGATGTCGGCGCGCTGCAGCGGGCGCAGGACGACCGACTGGCCGACGATCGGCTCGAACGACTCGGTCAGATCGTCCTGGGAGGGCGCGGGGGGGCTTGCCCCCTGGCTCCGGGTAGTCAGAACTTGATCTTGCCGGCCAGGATGTCCTTCCACATCACCCAGTCGCCCATGAAGCTCCAGCGCGGGTAGGTGAAGGTGGCCGGGCGGTTGTGCTCGAAGAAGTAGTTGCCGATCCAGGCCCAGGCATAACCCTGGGCGATGCCGCCCAGCAGCCACCAGAGATTGAGCGTCGCGAACGCGTGCAGCAGACAGGCAAGGCCGATGCTGGTGCCGATGAAGTGCAGCCTGCGGCAGCTGCGGTTGGAATGCTCGCCGAGGTAGAACGGGTAAAACTCCTGGAACGTTTTCATCGTCACATGTTCGGATAGTTTGGCCCGCCGCCGCCCTCCGGCGTAACCCACACGATGTTCTGCGTGGGATCCTTGATGTCGCAGGTCTTGCAGTGCACGCAGTTCTGCGCGTTGATCTGAAGTTTTGGCTTTGAATCTGTATTGATGAATTCATAAACCCCGGCGGGGCAATAGCGCTGCTCCGGACCGGCGTAGTGCTCCAGATTGATGCTGACCGGCACGGACGCGTCCTTCAGCGTCAGGTGCACTGGCTGGTCTTCGCCGTGGTTGGTGCCGGAAAACGAGACGCTGGTGAGCCGGTCGAAGCTGACCACGCCGTCGGCTTTGGGATACTTGATTTCTTTTGCTTCAGCTTTCCTGCTTAACGTTTCATGATCGGCATGATCATGGCGGAGGGTCCAGGGCGCCTTGCCGCCGAACACAAGCTGGTCGATGCCGACCATAAGCGAGCCGGTGTACAGGCCTTTCGACATCCAGGGCTTGAAATTGCGCGCCCGGTAGAGTTCGTCGAACAGCCAGCTCCGCCTGAAGGCCTCGGGGTACGCCCTCAAGCTGTCGCCCGCGCGGCCCGCGCCGAGCGCGGTATGCGCGGCCTCGGCGGCGAGCATCCCTGACTTGATCGCGCAGTGGCTGCCTTTGATGCGCGAAGCGTTTAGGAAGCCTGCGTCGTCGCCGATCAGGCAGCCGCCGGGGAACACCAGTTCGGGCAGCGATTGCAAACCGCCCGCCGCGATCGCCCTGGCACCGTACGCGACGCGTTTGCCTCCTTCCAGGAAACTCCGGATCGCCGGGTGGGTCTTGTAGCGCTGGAATTCCTCGTATGGGTTGAGGTAAGGATTGGTGTAACCCAGCCCGACGACGAAACCCACCGCGGCCTGGTTGTTTTCGAGGTGGTACAGAAACGAGCCGCCGTAGGTGTCGCTGCCGAGCGGCCAGCCCGCGGTGTGCACGACCAGGCCCGCCTGATGCTTTTCCGGCGCCAGGTCCCAGAGTTCCTTCAGGCCGATGCCGTAGACCTGCGGGTCGGATCCCTTGCGCAGGTCGAATTTCGCCTCGAGCTGCTTGCCGAGACTGCCGCGGCAGCCTTCGGCAAAGAACGTGTACTTCGCATGCAGATCGATGCCGGGCTGGTAGGCACTGGTGTGCTCGCCCTTGCGGCTCACGCCCATGTCCCCCGTGGCTACGCCCTTGACTGCGCCCTTGTCGTCATAAAGGACTGCGGCGGCGGCGAAGCCGGGAAAGATCTCGACGCCAACGGCCTCGGCCTGCTGTCCCAGCCAGCGCGCAACGTTGCCCAGGCTGATGACGTAATTGCCATGGTTGGTGAAGCAGGCGGGCAAAAGGAAATTGGGCGTTTTAAATGCGCTGGCTTCATTCAAAAACAGGAATCTGTCTTCCGAGACGGGGACATTCAACGGCGCGCCTTTCTCCTTCCAGTCCGGAAAAAGCTCGGCGATCGCGCGCGGGTCCATGACGGCCCCGGAGAGGATGTGGGCGCCGATTTCGGAGCCTTTTTCGATCAGGCAGACCGTGCGTTCGGAGGAGAGTTGCTTGAGGCGGATCGCTGCAGCCAGGCCCGCCGGGCCGCCGCCGACGATCACGACGTCGTACTGCATCGATTCGCGCGCCATGGCAGGGATTATAGAATGCTGCGACACGAGACTGGAGATTCCACCCCAATGAAAAAGATGCATGCAAATGCCGGCGCCGCGCTGCAGGGTCTCCTGCGCGACCACATGACGATCGCGGCGGGCGGCTTCGGCCTCTGCGGCATTCCCGAAAACCTCATCCAGGCGCTGGTGGAAAGCGGCGTCAAGGGACTGACCATCGTCGGCAATAACGCCGGCGTGGACGATTTCGGCATGGGCCTGCTGCTCAAGAGCCGGCAGGTGAAAAAGGTGATCGCCTCGTACGTCGGCGAAAACAAGGAGTTCGAGCGCCAGGTGCTCGCGGGCGAACTCGAATTGCAACTGACGCCTCAGGGCACGCTGGCAGAGAAGCTGCGCGCGGGCGGGGCGGGGATCCCCGGCTTCTACACGCGCACCGCGGCAGGGACGAAGCTGGCCGAAGGCAAGGAGACGAAGAATTTTGACGGCAAGGAGTACGTGCTGGAGGAGGCGATCCGCTCCGACCTGTCCATCGTCAAGGCCTGGAAGGGCGACCACTCCGGCAACCTGGTCTACCGCAAGACCGCACGCAATTTCAATCCCATGATCGCGAGCTGCGGCAAGGTCACGGTGGCCGAGGTCGAGCAACTGGTCGATGTGGGCGGGCTGGATCCGGAGCAGGTGCATACGCCCGGGGTCTACGTGAAGCGCATCCTGCAGGGCGCACGCTATGAAAAGCGCATCGAATTCCGCACCGTGAGCGGCGCCGCAGCCTCGAAGAAAGAGTCCCCGGTGCGCGCCCTGATGGCGCAGCGCGCTGCGAAGGAGCTGCAGGACGGCTATTACGTGAACTTGGGCATCGGCATTCCGACGCTGGTGGCGAACTACATCCCGAAGGGAATCAACGTGACCCTGCAATCGGAGAACGGCCTGCTCGGCATCGGCCCCTTCCCGGCGGAGGACCAGGTCGATCCGGACCTGATCAACGCCGGCAAGCAGACCATCACCACGATACCGGGCAGCAGCTTCTTCTCCAGCGCCGATTCGTTCGCCATGATCCGTGGAGGACACATCGACCTGTCGATCCTGGGTGGCCTGGAAGTGGCGGAAAACGGCGACCTGGCCAACTGGATGGTGCCCGGCGCGATGGTGAAGGGGCCAGGCGGCGCCATGGACCTCGTGGCCGGCGTGCGGCGCGTCATCGTCCTGATGGAGCACAACGCCAAGGATGGCAGCCCGAAAATACTCAAGAGCTGCAGGCTGCCGATCACCGGCAAGGGCGTGGTCAACATGGTGGTCACGGACCTGTGCGTATTCGAAGTGCTGGCGACCGGCGGCCTGGCGCTAAGGGAAATGCATCCTGGCGTGACGCTCGAACAGGTGCGCGCCAGGACGGGTTGCGAATTCAAGGTGGCGTTGTCGCCGTAAGACGCCGCCCGCGCGGCGGCGATTTGTGGCGTGGGGCCGGTTCCTGTAGACTCCCACTTTCACGCTGAGCTTGGCGTACATGACCAAGTACGTGTTCGTTACCGGTGGTGTCGTTTCCAGTCTTGGAAAGGGTATCGCCGCCGCTTCTCTAGCCGCGATCCTCGAATCGCGCAGCATCCGGGTCACCAACATCAAGCTCGATCCCTACATCAACGTGGATCCCGGCACCATGTCGCCGTTCCAGCATGGCGAAGTATTCGTCACCGATGACGGCGCCGAGACCGACCTTGACCTCGGCCACTATGAGCGCTTCCAGTCCTCGAAGATGCGCCGCTGGAACAACTTTACGACCGGCCAGGTCTACGAGTCGGTGATCAAGAAGGAGCGCCGCGGCGACTACCTCGGCGGCACGGTGCAGGTGATTCCGCACATCACCGACGAGATCAAGCTCAACATCAAGCGCGGGGCGGGGGACGCGGATGTCGCCATCGTCGAAGTCGGCGGCACGGTCGGCGACATCGAGTCGCTACCCTTCCTCGAGGCGATCCGGCAGATGGGCCTGGAGCTGGGACGCAACAACGTGTGCTACATCCACCTCACCCTGGTGCCGTATATTGCCTCGGCAAGGGAGATCAAGACCAAGCCCACCCAGCACTCGGTGAAGGAGCTGCGCGAAATCGGCATCCAGGCCGACGTGGTGCTGTGCCGCACCGACCGCCCGCTGCCCGATGACGACAGGCGCAAGATCGCCCTGTTCTGCAACGTGCAGAAGGAAGCCGTGATCTCGGCCTGGGACGTGGATTCGATCTACAAGATCCCGATGATGCTGCACAACCAGATGCTCGATGAGATCGTCTGCCACAAGCTGCAGATCCTGGCGAGGGCGGCGGACCTGTCGGCATGGAAGAACCTGGTGCACGCGCTCGAAAACCCGGAACACGAAGTCGACATCGCCTTCGTGGGCAAGTACGTGGATCTGCAGGACTCGTACAAATCGCTCAACGAGGCCCTGGCCCATGCCGGAATCCACACCCGCAGCCGGGTGCGGATCCACTACGTCGACTCGGAGGAAATCGAAGCCGGCGGTATCGGTGGCCTGGACAAAATGGACGCGATCCTGGTGCCGGGTGGGTTCGGCAAGCGCGGTACCGAGGGCAAGATCCGCGCGATCCGCTTTGCGCGCGAGAACGGCATACCCTACCTCGGTATCTGCCTGGGCATGCAGCTCGCGACGATCGAGTACGCGCGCAACGTCTGCGGCCTCGCCGACGCCAACAGCACCGAGTTCAATCCGGAGACGCCGCATCCCGTGGTGGCGCTCATTACGGAATGGCTGGACCGCACCGGCCGCATCGAGCACCGCGACGAATCTTCGGACCTCGGGGGTACGATGCGCCTGGGCGCGCAGAAATGCCCGGTCGAGCAGGGAAGCCTCGCCTATTCGATCTACGGCGCGGATGTCAACGAGCGGCACCGCCATCGCTACGAAGTAAACAATGTCTATGTGCCGCAGCTCGAGGCGAAGGGCTACCGGATCACTGCGCGCACGCCCAGAGAAAAACTGCCGGAGATGATGGAGCTGCCGGGCCATCCATTCTTCTTCGGCGTCCAGTTTCACCCGGAGTTCACCTCGACGCCGCGCGGGGGACATCCGCTGTTCAAGGCCTTCGTCGATGCAGCCATCAAATTCCGCTCGGCGGCAAAGCGCGCTTCGCCCGACGGCAAGCTTTCCGTCGTCGCCGCATGAAGCTTTGCGGCTTCGAGGCCGGCCTCGACAGGCCGCTGTTCCTCATCGCCGGTCCCTGCGTGGTCGAGTCGCTGGAACTGCAGATCGAAACGGCGGGGCGCCTGAAGGAGATCAGTGCAGGGCTCGGCGTGCCGTTCATCTTCAAGTCCTCCTACGACAAGGCCAACCGGAGCTCGGGCGCGTCGTTCCGCGGACTGGGCATGGACAAGGGCCTGCAGATCCTCGCCGAGGTCAAGCGGCAGCTCGGCGTGCCTGTGTTGACGGACGTGCATGAAAAGGACGAAATCGCGCCCGTGGCGGCGGTCGTAGACGTGCTGCAGACGCCCGCATTCCTCTGCCGCCAGACCGATTTCATCCGTGCCGCCGCCTCGGCGGGCAAGCCGGTCAACATCAAGAAGGGCCAGTTTCTGTCGCCGCAGGAAATGAGGAACGTCGTCGAGAAGGCGAAGGCAGCCTCCGGGAAGGAAAACATCCTGGTCTGCGAGCGCGGCTTCTCGTTCGGCTACGGCAACCTGGTTTCCGACATGCGCTCGCTCGCCATCATGCGCGACAGCGGCTGCCCCGTGGTCTTCGACGCCACGCACTCGGTGCAGTTGCCCGGCGGCCAGGGCGCCAGTTCGGGCGGTCAGCGCGAATTCATCCCGGTGCTCGCGCGCGCCGCGGTGGCGGCGGGCATCGCGGGCCTGTTCATGGAAACGCACCCGGATCCGGACAAGGCGCTTTCGGACGGACCCAATGCCTGGCCGCTGCAGCACTTGCGGCCGTTGCTCGAAACGCTGATAGAAATGGACCGCGCGGTCAAAAAAAGCGGATTCGCGGAAAATCTGGTGAAAAAGGAAAATTCATGAGTTCCATCGTCGATATCGTTGCGAGGGAAATCCTCGATTCGCGCGGCAATCCGACCGTCGAGGCGGACGTGCTGCTCGAGTCCGGCGCCATGGGGCGCGCTGCGGTGCCCTCGGGCGCCTCGACCGGCAGCCGCGAAGCGATCGAGCTGCGCGACGGCGACACCCGGCGCTACGGCGGCAAGGGCGTGCTGAAGGCCGTGGAAGCGGTCAACACCGAGATATCGGAGGCCATCGTCGGCCTGGACGCCTCCGAGCAGTCGTTCATCGACAAGACGCTCATCGACCTGGACGGCACGGAGAACAAGTCGCGCCTGGGCGCCAACGCGACCCTCGCCGTCTCCATGGCTGCCGCCAAGGCGGCGGCCGAGGAATCCGGCCTGCCCCTGTACCGCTATTTCGGCGGCGCGGGCCCGATGCAGATGCCGGTGCCTCTCATGAACGTGGTCAACGGCGGAGCGCACGCCAACAACAACCTCGACATGCAGGAATTCATGATCGTGCCGGTCGGGATGACATCGTTCCGGGAGGCGTTGCGCTGCGGAGCTGAGGTTTTCGCTTCTTTGAAAAGGATAATTGATTCAAAAGGAATGTCCACATCAGTCGGCGACGAAGGCGGGTTTGCGCCCAACCTGCCGACCCATGCCGCGGCCATCGACCTGATTCTTGAAGCCGTGGACAAGGCAGGCTATACGGCCGGGCAGGACGTGCTGCTCGCGCTGGACTGCGCGGCCTCGGAATTCTTCAAGGACGGCAAGTACGTGCTCGAATCCGAAAAATTGAGCCTCGGTTCGCAGGAATTTGCCGACTACCTAGCGAGCCTGGCGGAAAAATACCCGATTGTGTCGATCGAGGACGGCATGGCGGAGGACGACTGGGCAGGCTGGAAGCTGCTCACGGCCCGTCTCGGCAAGAAGGTGCAGATCGTCGGCGATGATGTCTTCGTCACCAGCACGAAGCTGCTGCGCGAGGGCGTGCGCCAGGGCGCGGCAAACGCCATCCTGGTCAAGGTGAACCAGATCGGCACGCTGTCGGAGACGTTCGCCGCCATCGAGCTTGCCAAGCGCTCGGGCTACGGCACGGTGATCTCGCACCGTTCCGGGGAAACCGAGGACACCACCATCGCCGACATCGCGGTGGGCGCCAACGCTCTGCAGATCAAGACCGGGTCGCTGTCGCGTTCCGACCGCACCTCGAAGTACAACCAGCTGCTGCGCATCGAGGAGGACCTCGGCGACTCGGTCACCTACCCCGGCAGGGAGGCGTTCCTCCAGCTCAGATGAGGATTCTCGCGCTCGTCCTCGGCCTCCTGATCGTTGCCATCCAGTATCCGCTCTGGCTGGGCAAGGGCGGCTGGCTGCAGGTCTGGGATGCGGCACGCCAGGTGGACGCCCAGCACGCCAGGAGCGCGCGCCTGGAAACCAGGAACAACGCGCTCGCCGCCGAAGTGAAGGATCTCAAGCAGGGTCACGAGGCGATCGAAGAGCGGGCGCGCTTCGAGCTTGGCATGGTCAAGAACGACGAGGTGTTCTTCCAGATTTCCGAAGGCGCCAGACGCGAGTGAAGCGCGCATGAAGCGAAAGGCGGGGCGCATCGCGTTTCGCAACGCGTCGCTGTTCGACAGCAGCAAGGGCGCGATGCGGCGTGGTGCCACGGTGGTGGTCGAAGGCGGAGGCATCGCCCAGGTTGCCTTCCGGGACAGCAGCAGGATTGCAGACGCGCGCGTCTACGACCTCAGGGGCAAGGCCCTGCTGCCCGGCCTGATCGACTGCCACGTGCACGTGACCGCCGTGGATCACGATGTCCTGCGCCTGTCCATGCAGCCGCCTTCGCTGATCACCGCGATGGCGAAGGGCGTGCTCGAGAGCATG
>Ga0187893_10003186_pt1 | contig 34019 bp, 59 predicted proteins | sample MA1701074metaG_FD_139574 | JGI IMG/M metagenome (GOLD analysis project Ga0187893, IMG submission 139574) | White microbial mat communities from a basaltic lava cave in the Kipuka Kanohina Cave System on the Island of Hawaii, USA - MA170107-4 metaG ...
CGAAGGCGGCGGCGAGCACTTCCTGTTCATCGTCGACGACGACTTCGAGATGGACAAGATCCGTAACCGCACGAAGATGGCACCCGGCATCGACATCCGCGCTGAGGGCGGTCTGATCGTCGCAGCGCCGAGCATTCACCCGACCGGCGCGCAGTACGCGTGGCGGGATGCAAAGACGCCGGTCGCATCGATGCCGGCGTGGCTCATCAAGCTCGCGGTGTCCCAGAAGGCACGGCAGATCGCGATCACGCCGAACGCCGGTCGTCCAACGGAAGAGGCGCTCGAAGCTGACGGTTGGCCGCGGTGGCGTCGAATACTTGTCGCACGCGAGACGATGATCAGAGACGCCGAACCTGCGATCTCGGGACAGAACGGTCACGGCGCGTGCCTCAAGACGACGATCTTGCTGATCCGCGGCTACTGCTTGTACAGCGACGAGGCGTTCGATCTGCTCTGGAACGTCTACAACACGGTGTGCATCCCGCCGTGGTCGCACGAGGAGCTGATGCACAAGATCGAGAGCGCCGAGTACGCGGTCGCCGACGAGAGCTACCCGTGGCGTTTTCGCATCCCGGCGCCTGACCTGTCACCGTCTGGGCGTGCCGTACAGGCGATCTACGACGAGTGCTATCGCGAGCTGGGCGGCGTCGAGGAACTGTGGACCGCGACCCAAGACACCAATCCAGACCCGACGAAGGGTATGGAAAACAAACCGAAGCGCCGCAAGCGCGATACAGGAGAGAACGTCGCGTGACAGCACACAGCTCCGAGTACTACCGGCAATGGCGTTTGAAGAACCTCGACAAGCGCCTCAAGGTCGAAGCGCGCTATCGTGATCAGAACCGCGAACGGATTCGTAAGGCGAGCAAGCGCTACTGCGATCGCAATCGCAAGCAGCGGCGTGCGAGCGCGAACCGCTGGTACCGCGACAACAAGAGTTACGTCGCAGAGAAGAAACGGCAGCAACATCTCGCTGATCCGTCGCAGCGGCGGGCTCAACAGCTCAAGCACAAATTCGGCATGACGCTGGACGAGTACCGGCAGATCATCAAGGCGCAGAAGAACCGCTGTGCGGCATGCGGCGCGTGTTTCACGATGACAGGCAAGTTCAAGCCCTGCGTCGATCACGATCACAGTAAGGGCACGAGGAAGCGCGGCAAACCGCGCGGTGTCATTTGTAACCGTTGCAACGTCGTGCTCGGGTTCGTCGCGGACGATCCAAGGGTACTCACTAACCTTGAAACCTATCTGAAGAAACGGAGCTAGCGATGCGTATCGTGTACATGGCCCATCCTCTGGGTGCTTCAACACCGGAAGGCGTGCAAGCGAACATTGCACGCGCAAAACGGTGGTACCGCTGGATCGTCGACAACTTCCCGAATGTTGCACCGGTCGCACCGTGGTTGTTGACGGTAGAAGTCCTCGACGACTTCAACCCCGAGCATCGCAAGCACGGCATGAAGATGAACAAGGCGATCATCCCGCTCTTGCACGAGTTCTGGATGGTCGGTGGGCGCGTGTCCAACGGCATGAGCGACGAGTCGATCACCGCGATCGAGGCGAAGCGCCGCATCTTCGACCTGACGTGGCTCGGTGACGAGCCGCCGGTCGACGTCCCCGAGAAGGTCAAGGCGCTGGTCGCGTGACACGTATGACGCTCGATCCGTCGCTGTTGCGTGAAGCCGAAGAGGTCATGCGCCTGTACTCGTCGCCCGCACAGGCGATGTTCAAGTTGAACCTGTACGGTCCACGCGAGGCGCGGTTCGCAGGTGCGATCGTCGTGCGGCAGTTCACGGTCATCGAGCACGAGCAGGCCACCGAGACCGAAGCGCTCAAGGCGCTGCGTAAGGACGCGTGGACGATGATCGAGCGGCTGTGCAAGCTGCTCGCGAAGACAACAACGATCATCGAGGAGCGGCTCGCCGTCGGTGAAAGTGTGAAGGCGCTACTCGACGAATGTGCAAGCGCGGAGCTGACCGCCGAAGAAGACTTCAGCGTCGAGCCCGAGGAGAAAAGACCGTGACGATCACCAACGAGAACGATCTGGTCCGCATCCGCGAGATGCTCGCGAACCCCGAGCTGTCGCCGATCGTGCGCGACATTATCGAGCCGATGCTCGATGCGTTGCTCAAGGCGTGGGCCGACAACGAGAAGGCCAAGAACGCGCGTGTGCCGACGGAGATCGTCTGTCCGTTGTGCAACACGAAGCACGTTGACCAGGGTGAGTGGGCACACGAGATCGCGCATCGCAAGCATCTGTGCGCGCAGTGCGGCCACGTCTGGGCGCCGTACGACGTCGGTACGGTTGGCGTAGCGTTCGGGTCACCCAAGCTCCCCGTCGAGGAGTACATCCAGATGATGAACCGCGACATCGCCTACGTGCAGGGCGAATGGAGCGCGGCCGGCGAGGAGATCCAGAAGCTAGAGAAGCGCCGCGACGAGTTGCTGGAGATGGTCGCGAAGTTGTCCCAGACCGTTCCGCTCGACTCTGAGGTCAGCGAAGCGTTGAACCAGCGCGGTGCACTGCTCGCTGAGATCGGGACGCTTCGGTCGAGCCTGTCGGAGCACGAGCCGTTGTTCAAGGACGCGCTCGCGACACAGCAGTTCCTCGAAGACGTGCTCGTCGGCATTGGTCCGTTCATGCCACGAGACACGCAACGCACGGTGGCGGGGATCATCGGCGGCGTGAAGAAAATGCACGAAACGGTCAAGGAACTGCAGCGCACGCTGCACAGCGTCTGTGAGCACGCGACGACCCACCAGCCTGAGGACCGCGAGATGATCCTCGAAGGCTACAAGCTCGCGCAGAAGGACTACTTCGCGTGAAGGCGCGTTACACACCGGCACCGTGTGCTGGACGCGCGCGTAAGGTCCACCCAAAGTGCCGGCCCCCGTCGGTGCACCCCGAGGGCGGTATCCTGCGCTTGCGTGACGACGGTCGGTTCGTGCGCGACAACGGCGATGCTGGGCTCGCGTTCATCGGCCTTGCACCCGAAGACGATGGTGGCGCGGTCATCTGGGTCGCGAACTGCACGTGCAAGGTCTACCTCGACTGTCCCGTCTCGAAAGCGCTCGCGTTCGCTGCGCACCGCTACAGCTCGGCGACCGTCGTGCGTCGACGGAAGTCAACCCTCAAGCTCGATCGTGTTCGGCGCGTGCGCAAGAAGAGGAAGCGCTGATGCCGGCGTACGTGCGTGGCTACGTCGTCTGCGAGACGTGTCATGCGTCTGCGAATGCACCGACCGCCGTCGGGCAAGCGTGGAACAAAGCCGACTTCCGTTGGGAGCTGCCGGAAGGGTGGATTCTGTACAACCCCAAGGGCCACGGCACCGTCCGCGTGTACTGCAGCAGTGCCTGCAACACGAAGTCGGCAGTCATGGGCTATCCCGATCAAACCGGTTGTGCGCGACCTGCTAGTGAATTCGACGAGCGGACGATCGATCAGATCTACGAGATGGTCGAGACCGGCATGCGCAAAGGCGCAGGCGCCGACGCGGTGCTATCTGCGATGGAAGCTGTGCTGATCGCGTGGCGCAAGGCACAGGTAACGACGTGACCTGGCATGCGTGCCCGCGCGGCGAGCGTTGGTTCAGTTGGCGCGCTGCCAACGGCAACCAGACCGACTGGTGGTCGCAGCACGTGTGTTGTGACCCGAAGCGCTTTGTCCACAACGAATGGGGCAAGTTCGCGCTCGCAGTTGATCTCGATGCTCGTGAGGCGCAGATCCAGTGGGTACAAGCGCCGCTGTGGCAGTCGCTCAAGTTCGGTGACATCGTCGACGAGAATTCGCGACTCGCGCTCGAAGCTGCGTGCGATGCACGTGAGTCGCGATTCGCTGCAGAGCTGTTCCTTCGCATCATCGGCCACGACGACATGGCGAATGCGCTGTACACGACCTAGGGGAGAAACATGAGCATCGTGAGAACTTTCAGCGTAGCCGAAGCAGCGTGGCTGGCTGGCGTCATCGACGGCGAAGGCACAATCGGACTGTACCAGAAGACTCGACGCGACAACAACCACTCCGTACGTCTTGGCCGTACGGTCGTCGTACAGATGTCCAATACGCATCGCGGCTTCGTCGAACGAATGCGAGACATCATTGGATGTGGCGGCACGATCAGGCGTCGCCTGTTCCACACCTCCCACAAGGGTCGCAAGCCGATGTTCAAGTACAGCCTTGAAGGCTCTGCGCGCTGCGCTGAAGTGCTTCGACAGATCGAGCCGTACCTGATCATCAAGCGTGAGCGTGCTCAGGCAATACTTCGCGAGATTGCCGTGCGTCCATTTGGACGCTGGAAAGGCGACTGTCGCGCCGCAAAACGTGCAACCGGAAAACGTACACGCGCGATGTGGCGCGATCCTGAGATCCGAGCGCGCATCGTCAAGGGAATCAAGAAGAGTTGGCGTACGCGTCAGAGGAGCGCAGCGTGACAGTAGTAGCCGGATCGGGCCACCGGCCCCACAAGCTATGGATCGGCGACTACCCAGGGCACTACAAGTTGAATCCGCTGCGCGCGTGGGTACGGCACCAGACGCGCATGAAGCTCGCTGAGCTACAACCCATCCACGTGATCAGCGGCCTCGCGCTCGGGTTCGATCAGGATCTCGCCGACGTCTGTATCGACATGGGCATCCCGTTCATCGCCGCGATCCCGTGCGAGGGTCAGGATAGCCAGTGGCCGTCGAAGGCTCGCGCGCACTACCAGAAGCTGCTCAAGCTCGCGTACGAGGTCGTGATGATCAGTGACGGTCCGTACGAGCGCTGGAAGATGCAGGCGCGTAACGAGTGGATGGTCGATCACTGCAGCGATCTGCTCGCGTGCTTCGATGGTTCGCAGGGCGGGACGGCGAACACCGTGAACTACGCCGACAAGCTGCGGCGGCCTGTGCATCGCATCGATCCGAACGAGCTGCGGCGTCTACTCGCACCGCAAGGTGCAGCGTCGTGAGGGTCGCGCGCCCCGGTGAGTCGATCGAACAGCGGCAAGAGGTCGTCACCGAGCTGTTCAACTTCATCCGCGACTTCTTCGGGCTCGACACGACGTCGCTCGTCATGAAGACGCTCGACGACCAGAAGTTTCTCGAAGCGGCTGAAGCTGTGCTGCAGTCGGCGGTCGGTCCGTGGAAGTCCGTCGACGCGCTCCGCGACTTCGCGGTGCAGATGCTCTACGGCGAGAAGCCCGCCGACAAATCGCTTGCCGATCGTACACGAGGTCGCGTGTCACCGTTCTCGGTGCCGTTCCAGCTCCTGCGAGCACTCGCACCGAACGGTCAGTTCAACCCGCGGGAGCTGCGGACGCTCAGCGTCGCTGAGACACTCGACTGCAACGGATACGCAGGCGAAGAACAACGTTGGGAGACTCGTCCGCACAGTGGCGAGGTTTGGCTCGTCACGACGATGTGGGCGCGCGTGATCCCGCGAGTCGACAAGTCAACGAAGATCCGCGTCTACAATATCGGCGAGAACTGCATCCTGCACGAAGGTCGACTGTGGGCGCTCGCCGCCGACGCGATGCCGTGCTTCTGGTGGTTTCCAGGCTACACGCCGATCGAAGTGACGCTGACACGGCAACAGGAGACGGAACCCACGACCGTGATGATCGCGATCGAGGGCTGGCGTTATCCGGTGAGGTGAACCATGGACACCGACGACGATGAAGACGGACCGGTTCCGGGAACTGGCTACGATGGCACCGACCTCGAAGGTGCCAAGGCGTTCGTGCAGACGAACCTACGCGATGGCGTCACGTGTCCGTGCTGCGGACAGCTCTGCAAGATCTACAAGCGCAAGCTGAACTCGACGATGGCCCTCGCACTCGTGCTGATCTATCAGTTCTTCAAGACGCACAAGCACGCCGACTGGCTACACGTCGCGGCGTTCCTCGTGAAGGTCAAGCACGACAGCTCGATCGCGGGCGGCGACGTCGTCAAGCTCCGCTACTGGGGCCTGCTCGAACGTGCGGCCGGTGAGCGTCCAGACGGCAGCGACCGGATCGGCCGCTACAAGATCACGGATCTCGGCAAGCAGTTCGTCGAGGGCCGCGTGGCTGTCGCGTCGCACGTGTTGCTCTACAACCAGTCACTGCTCGGCACCGCAACCGAGCTGATCACGATCAAGGACGCGCTCGGGCAGAGGTTCAAGTACGACGAACTGATGCGATCGTGAGCAAGTCAAGACCTAGTTGTGAACGATCGCCGTTGGGATCGCCCACAAGCAACATACTCTGCCTTTGTCGTTGACTTCGTGCAGCGGCACCCGTACGTTGATCGAGCTATCACGCTCATCGCACATTGCGTGCACCGGAGCCTTAGCACTCAACATCAACAAGGAAGACTGCATGCCGATTCGTCGTTACGAAGTGAAGCTCGAAGGTGTCCAACCGCTTCTGATGCACCACGACAACATCGAGGCCGCTGATCAGCTCAAGGCGTGGCAGACCAACCCCGCTAACAAGAAGCTCAGCGCGCCCGGTGACGATCGTGCTCCAGCATTCACGTGGCTGGGGTCGCTGTATCACGACGGCGAACACATCACGATGCCCGAGCTAAACATCATGCGCTGCATCATGGAAGGCGGCGCTCAGGTTCCCGTGCCTGGTGGCAAGAACGGCAAGACGTTCAAGTCGCAGTCGCAAAGCGGCATCCAGTGCGAAGAGGAGCACTGGATCCTGCACGTGAAGAACAAGGCGATCGATGTCAAACCATTCGTCGTCGGCCTGGCGTCGAATCTGGACTTCCAGAAGCATGTCGCGACAGCACAAGCACACGGGTTCACGCTGTTCACGAAGCGCGCGAAGATCGGCAACAGCAAGCACATCCGCGTTCGTCCGAAGTTCACCAATTGGTCCCTGAAGGGCGTACTCATGGTGATCGACGATCAGATCACCGAAGGGATCCTCGGTTCGATCCTGGAGTACGCCGGTCGTTACAAGGGCCTCGGCGACTGGCGTCCGAGTAGTCCGACGCCCGGACGCTTCGGCACGTTCGACGTCAAGTCGATCAAAGAGATCTAGGAATGGTGCGGCTGGGCCAGGCGCGGCCAGGTCAGGCGCGGCCAGGCTGAGCCCGGTGTGGCAAGGGCACTAAAGTGCACGACCTGTTTCAACGAGGCAAGACCCGGCTGGGCACGGCTAGACGTGCCTGGGCAGGGCCTGGTGCGGCTCGGGCACTAACGTGCGTAACACAACACACTCTCGACATATAATCGCGGCACGGCATAGCGTGGCGAGGTCCGGCCGGGTACGGCGGGGCTGTGCCCGGCGAGGCAAGGGTACTAAGTACAATCGAAAGGTAAACGGCGATGGCAACGGCAACGATCTTCTCTAGCGGTATCCCAACCGAACCCGACGTCAAGAAGCTCCTGACAACGTTCACGAACCTCAAAGCGGGTGTCGTGATCACGCACACCGACATCGAGAACACCATCAACGTCAAGCCTGGTACGGCGCGCTACAGAACGATCGTGACGGCTTGGCGTCGGCGACTCCTGAACGAACAGAACATCGACATGGAAGCCGTGCCGAGCGTCGGCCTTCGCGTGCTCGAACCGTTCGAGCGGACCACTGTCAGCGTACGAGACTTCCGTCGCGGTGTTCGTCGTATCGGAAAGTCCATGTCACGGATCAAGCGTGTGCCGGTGGAGCAGCTCACACCGCAAGAACAGGTCAAAACCGAGCACGCGACACGTCGCATACACGCAACGCTGGCGACGGCGCAAGCCGATCGCAAAGCGATCTCGGTGCGGTTCGGACCTGTCGTCAATCCGCTCCGTGCAGGTAACGATGGCACCGAAGAATAAATTCTCGGTGGGGCGTGCCTAGGCAAGGCATGGCCGGGTAGGCCGTGGTACGGCGGGGTTCGGCACGGCACGGTGGGGCTGGCTCCGGCTCGGCGGGCCTAGGCATAGCGGGGCGCGGTACGGCAAGGGCACTAACGTGCGTACAACCAATTCAACGTGGTACGGCGGGGTCAGGCTAGGCTCGGCATGGCTGGGCACTGCGAGGGCACTAACGTGCACGTCAACGATTCATCGAGGCGGCCCCCGGCAAGTCATGGCAAGGCCGGGCGCGGTTTGGCGAGGGCACTAAGTGCAGCAACGATTCCATCATGGCGCCGTTCGGTCGGGCAGTGTCTGGCGTGGCACGGCGGGGCACGGCGGGGCACGGTACGGCGCGGCATGGGCACTAAGTGCACATCAACGATTCAACGAGGCGCGGCGAGGCATCGCCAGGCAAGGCGGGGCGGGGTTCGGCTGGGTGAGGCACGGGTGCTAACGCACATTGATTTCAACACGGCGAGGCTGGGCTGTGCCAGGCGTCGCTGGGCGGGGCGAGACCGGGCAACGGCACTAAGTGCACAATGAGACCGACATGAACGCCACCCGACGACGAATCCTGGAGCACCTCGCACGCGCGACAGAACGCGTGTACGGGCTCGACATGGTCAACGCGAAGATCGCCTCGCGCTTCGGCCTCTACGTGCACATGGCGTGGCTCGAAGAACAGGGCTTCGTTGAGGGTCAGGAAGAGCGCGTGACGCTCCGGCGCAGCTACAAGATCACCGACAAGGGCCGCGCGATGCTGCTGCCCGAGGCGCGCGTGCGATGAAAATCTTCGTCTTCGGTAGCAACCTCGCCGGCCGTCACGGTGCCGGTGCTGCGCTCGAAGCCCGGCGCAAGCACGGCGCGGTCTACGGCGTCGCCGAGGGCCTCATGGGCAACGCGTACGGCATCGCGACGAAAGACCGCGAGCTGCGTCCCAGGCCGCTCGCCGACATCAAGAAGTCCGTCGAGACGTTCCTGGAGTTCGCCCGCGAGACGCCCGAGCTGACCTACGAAGTGACCCGAGTGGGATGCGGTTTGGCAGGCTACACGGATGCGGACATTGCACCGATGTTTGAAGACGCACCCGAGAATTGTGAACTCCCTGTAGGATGGCGCGGGTGGACGGCTCGAAACGTCAAGCGTTGATCTACGCCCTCGTCGATCCCCGCGACGGTGATATCCGCTACGTCGGTTGGACATCACAAACGCTCGCGCAGCGCTACAAGTCTCACCTCGCATACAAGAGTCGAGCGCACCGCTCGAAGTGGATCCGGGCACTGAAGCGTGATGGGCCGCGTCCGATCATGCGACTACTGCACGCCGTTCCGCTTGCTGACGGTCCACGCGCTGAAATCTACTGGATCCAGTTTCACCGCGACCTCGGTTGCCGCCTCGTGAACTTAACCGAGGGTGGCGATGGCGCACCTGGCGTGAAGCCATCAGCCGAAACTCGCGCGAAGATGCACGCTGCGCATCTCGGCAAGCAGCCCACAGACGAGACGCGACGCAAACTGCAAACCTCAGCGCGCAATCGAACTGCCGAACACCGGCAGAAAATCGGCGCCGCGAACGCAGAACGTTCTTGGTCGGACGAGTCACGTGCAAAAATCAGCGCGTATCGAAGCGGCCGTGAGACTTCGGCAGCGACACGAAAGAAGCTCAGCGACGCGGGCCGCAGGCGGAAGTTGACCGATGCCGAACGCGAAAAGATCCGCGAAGCGGCGCGCAAGCGTTGGGCAGATCCAAACTGGCGGAAGGCTCAAGCGTGGCTCACGAAGTGAAGTGTGGGCTCGCCGGCTACAAGGACGCCGAGATCGGTCCGATGTTCGCGAGCGCTCCACAGAACTGCATCCTGCCCGTAAACTGGGAGCGCTACCGTGCGTCATGAGCTTCCAACCCTTGAAGGGCTGAACGCTGTGCTCGCAGCAATTCAAGCCGCTGCGATGGCAGGCGACTACCCTCTCGCGATCAATCTGCTCCGCGAACACGCGCTGACGCATCTGTGCCTCGGGTGCACGCAGCACGTCGAGAATGGATTCCAGTGGCGCTTCGGGTTCGCCGAACCGTTCCAGATTCTGATGACGTGTCGGCCGTGCACAGAGGACTTCGCACTCTGGTACGTGAGCAAGTCGCCGTCGCGGCGCATGTTCGAGGGCGCGCTTCGAGGCTACGCACCGTGACGCGCGAGCTAGAGTCGCTTCCCGAGGGTACACGCTTCACCGACGTCCTTGAAGCCGCACAGGCCGCGTGGCTCGCGAAGAACTACGTGCTCTCGCGCGACTTGATCCAGCGCTACATCGACGCCGACGGCGAGTTCTGCTGTATGCGCTGCGCGGCGACAGAAGAACAGCCGTGGAAGATCAACAACCACCTGGGGACGTTCTACGTCTGCCCGCCATGCTCGACGCTGATCTCGCAGCAGGGTGAGATCCTCGGCAACGGCGGCGAGATGTACATCGAGGGACCGCCGCAGAAGGTTTCCCAGATCATGGAGACCTACAAGATCGGCGACATGATGGTCGTCAAGACGACGTCGTCGAGGGCGCTCGTCACTCTCAGCAAGAAGTGACTACGCGTGGCGACGGCGCCAGAGCACGGCTCCGGTAGCTGCCGCACCGACGATGAGCGTCGTCGTCGCGATCGCCCAGAACTTGTAGTTCTTGTAGAAGGGCAACTTGAGCGTCGGTGCCGACGTCACGTCGGGGCCGTTGTCGATCGGCCGGACCTGATCGAAGGCTGCCGAGATCGATCGTTGGACGCCGTCGCCGTTGGCACCGAGTGCCAGTGCGCGAAGCCCGACCTCGGAGCGTTCACCGGCTGTCGGGAGCGACGCGAACAGCGCGATGGCGCGCGGGTCGGCGACAGGCTCGAAGCCGATGTAGCCGAACACCAGCCGGGCTTTGGTCTCGATGTCGGCGGCCGAAAGGCCGAAGGCGTATCCGTAGTGGGACATGCGCTGACTCTATCACAACGTTGATCGCTCGCGCGATCGGCCGATCTCCGTCGACTTGATGTCGGCGCGCAGGCGCGGTACGAAAGCGAGACCAATATGGGCAAGCAGGACAAGCAGGACATTTTCGGGATGGGTGCTGACGACGACGATGGCGGTGACGAGTACGTCATCGTTCAGTTGATCGGTGCCGAAGGCTGGCGCGCTGTGTTTCAGGACGGCAAGAGCCCCCAGCGCGTACTGGGACTCGCGTGCTTCGCGCTCGTCGAGATCATCCCCGCCGACCCAACCGTCGCGCAGATCCCGCAGCGCGCAATCCGTCCGATGGTCGTCGACGAGTTCGGCGACGTCGAGGACGTCGCTTCGTTCGAGGACTTCGTGTGCGTCGTACAGCCGGGCGCGGACGTCCAGACGACGTTCTCGTACGCGATCAAGAATCGCGAGACCGCGTAGTCGATGGCACTGCACGGCATTCGTAGCCCACACGGCGTCGTGCGCGTCCAACAGCGCCGCGTCGAGCTGTCCATCGAGCATATGGCGCTGCAGTGGGCCTGGCACGACGCGAAGAACGCAGCAGCGCTCGCGTGCGAGCTGTTGCGTTGGGGCACACCGAAACCGAACTGGGTCGCGGGTAACGATCCGGCGGTCGCCGAGCGGGACGAGCGACTTGGCGCCGAGCAACCGGTCGGCGGCGATCCGTATCGACAGGCCGGCACGCAGCGCGTGAACGCAGATCCACCCGAGGTCACCGACGCGCGGTTCTACATCGTAACCGTCGTTGATTGCATCAGCGCGTTCGTGCAAGGTCGCGTGCCGGAACCGCCGAAGGACTTCGGACAACCCGACGAGCATCCACTGACGCGCCTGTACTGGTACGCAGGGTATCTCGGCTCGAAGACGGTCGAGGCGTGCAACCGCGCCGCGAGTGTGCTCAAGAGTGCACCCGTACAGTTGTCGTGGAGCGGCCTCGGCGAAGCTGCGAAAGCCGCGACCGAGTTCATCCGCAAATTCGCGACGAGCAATCCCGTGATCGGCGCGGCCGACGGTTCGGCGAGCGGGACGCTCAATCGCATCGGTGGCTTGCTCGCGTACGCAGGCAAACCAACCGACGAGATCATCGGGCACATGTTCTACTGGCGCGTGAAGGACGCACTCAAGGGCAAAGAGCTGCCGGCTGACGGTGAAGCTGACCTGCGTGCAGCATTCGAGGCGGCGTGGTCGGCCGGCGAGTATGAATTTGCATACCGCTTACTTGACGATCTCGATCAGCTCACGAACGTCTGAAGCAGCTCGCGACAAATCGCCGCGAACAACTCTGACTCCGACACAGTACTTCGCAAGCGCACGTAAGCGTCAGTGACATGTCCCTGCGTCGTGTTGAAGCCTTCTGCGAGTACGGGAATCAACCGGCGGTTCCAGTTCGGGTCGAGTAACAGCAAGTTGTCGGGGCGATCGTCGTGAAGCTCAGTGGATTTGCCGTCGCGGTGATGCACATGGACACCGTCCGGGATTGCACCATAGTGATGTTCGTAAACGACCCGCGCATGGGGAACGTTCACGCCCGTTTTAGGATGGTGACACCACCAGCGTTGATGCTTCGCGTTCCATCGAACGACGAGGTTTGGCACGAATGGGCTGTAGATTGTCGGTGTCGATCTGCGACCTGTCCATGCTGCACGAAGATTCGCGCGATGCTCGACGCTCAGTTTGCGACCCTGAAGTCCGTTGCTAATTTTCTTTCGCGTTTCCATTGACGCAGTCGTACCTGTCTTCGCAACGCTGATCTTTTTGCGTGCGACGTCACTCAACGGTGTCGTGCGCGTGCGCGTGTTATGTCCAGCCGCAAACCGTCGCGGTTGACCCTTCACGTAACCGAAACGTGAGTCGTTGTACGTCGAGACCGTCGTGGGGTTGCCGCAGCTACACTCACACAGTTTTTGAACCGACATAAGTTGTATCAAACTACCGATACCTGCTAAGGTTCGCAACCCCGTGAGCGACCGCCGGTTCCCTGTCATCCGAGGCCAGAGTCGCGCGCCGCGTGATGTCACAGCGACGTGGCCGCGCTCAGTGCCGTGGAGCTTCGTCGAGCGGTTCCGCGAGCGCGCCGAGTCGAACCACAGCCAAACGTTGGAACGGCTCGCGGAGCGCGGCGGCCTCGCGCCCGATGAGATGTGGCTCGCGGCGCACGACCAGCCGTTGTCGCGCTTTCGCCAGAACGTCGAACCGCCCAGCGAAGAGGTGTGCGGCGCGTGGTTGATTGCCGAGATGGGAAAGCTCGGGGAAGGACCGTCATGAGTTTCAGTGACACCGTCGAAGCGCTCGCGAGGCTCCGTGACTGCGGCGTCTTGCCGGGGCAGGTCTACAAGCACTTCAAGGGTGGCGAGTATGTCGTCGTCGCAGTAGGGCTGAACGAACCCGACCTCGAACCACTCGTGCACTACCGCGACGCGAGCGACGAGTACGCAACAGTGTGGACACGGACGATCGCTGTGTTCACCGGCAAGGCGCTCAACGGTGAGACACTCGTCCAGCGCTTCGTGCAGATCGGCTAGGCGACGATCGCCGCGACGTCGTGCTCGAACCGCGCGAGGTCGAAGCCGTTCGGTGCGTTCTTCATCTGCGTGACCCACAGATCATCGACGGCGAACCAGGCTTCCTCGATGTAGAGGTCATCCCAGGCGTACGTGATGTTCGTCTTGTGGATCCACGGTAGCGCGCCCCACCGACCCCGCTGGTGCGCTGTCAGGATGAACGCGTGGCCGCCGGCTGAACCCGGTGCTTCGTCGGGCTTGCGTTGTCCGACCGGGCTGACGTCCCAGTTCGTGCCTTGGCGGTTGATGGCCGACGGCAAGCTCGCACCGACGATCACGGAACCGAACAGGCGCAGCGCCGCGCGCATCTCTAGCGTGTCGTTGTGGTTCACGCGGCCAAAGCCGCGGATCTTGTACTGACCGTTGCGAAAGCCCGTCTTGCGGAGCTGCGTCAGCGCGTTGATGATCGTGTCACCGCGGTCGCTCGGTGACCCAGGCACGCCGTCCCAGCCGGTGCCGTCCTTGTAGGCTTTGTTGACGTCGTCGGCTTGCAGATCGCACTTCACGCCGAGCAACGCGCAGCGCTGCTGCACGATGTGGCCGTAGCTCGCGCGCGTGCAGTTGCCGACGCGGTCATTGCCGAGGAACGTGTAGTCGCTCGTCGGGCCCGTCCAGTCGTCGATCGGCGGCGGCGCCGTGTAGCCCGGTGTCGCGTCATTGGCGGCGTAGCGGGCGAACCACGGCGTACGCAGCTCACGCGGCGAGAGCTGTGACCGGCCGAGCTTGCCGATCTGCATCAGATGTCGCCCGCAGAGGTCTTGAACGTCGCGTTGCCCGCCTCTTCGCGCCGGAAGCGTTCCAACGTGTTGTACGCGTTCCAGCTATCGGCCTGCGGCGGCGGCGACGAGCGGTTGCCGAGGTAGCCCTGCACGACCTCGGCGAGCGCGCAGCCACCGATAGCTTTGCCGGCGTTCTTGGCGCGCTGGTAGATTGCCGCCCAGTCCGGCATCTGCCCACTGAGCAACGTCTTGAACTCGGCGACCAGCGAGACAATCTGATCGCGGTTCTGGACGGTGCAGTCGACGACCGCGCCGATCACGACCGGTCCCGGTCCCGGTCCGGGACAGCCGATCGGGGCGACCATGCCGACGGCAAGCGCGAGCGCGATGAGCACGTGCTGGAGAGTGAGCTTCATGCCGTTCAGCGTAACACAACCGATCGCGCGAGCGATCGACTACGCTGAAGCGATGGCCGGCGCGCTGTTCATCATCGGGCTCGCCGCCGTCGCAGCGCTGCTTCTGCTCGGCGCCGCAAAGGGCCTGGGCCCGCCAGACCGGTCGCGTGCCGACGATGGGCCACCCACGCGAGGGCGCCCGCCGACACCGCCGCCGTGATGCCCATCGCGATCAGCGGGACCTTGTACTTCGCGAGTTTCGACGGCGTCTCGATCGGTGTGACTGTGATCGGGCCGATGTCGAGCGTGACAAGGCGCTTGAGCGCGTCGTTGGCCGCGTTGAGCACGTGCACGTTGTCCTGCTCGTGCGGGTTGCCGAGGAACTTGAGCGACGTGATCGCTTCGGTCCGGATCGACGGCGGGATGATGTTCTCATTCCGCGTGCGCAACAGGTAACCCAAGCTCGCAATGATGGCGAGCTTGACGTTGTCGTTGGTCTCGATGCGCGCGGCTGACGAGAGCGACTGCGCGGCCTGTGCCACGGGACCGCCTTCAAGGACGGGCTCCTCACCGAGTTTCTGCGCGGCGATACGCCGGACGTTGGCTTCCGACGAGCTGGGACGACTCCCCGATGCCGTGTTACGCCACGTCGTGATGATGTCCTTCGCGATCGAGAACATGATCGCGTTGTCGGCGGCGTCGAGAAACGACATCTTCTCGAATGCCGGCAAGCCCCCGCCGATCGAACCACCGACCAGCCCGTCGCACGTGACGCTCATGTCCGCGCCCGCATTGGAACTGTCGAGCGGGAACGATCGAATGCACGAGTTCACGCGCTGCTGAAGCGCACGTAGATCGGTACTCTCGTCACCGAGGGCGCGACCCAGTGCGTTGGCGCCGGAGACGACGAGCATCTAGTAGTCCGTGTCGTCGACGTCGTAGCCGGTGCTGCGCGAACGGCTGTGCGCCGTCGCACGGGGCAGACGGCGACCGTCCTGACCGCGTTTGTAGAGCCAGTAGCCGACGCCGGTCGCGGTTCCGGCGACGGCGACGACACCGAGCACGGTCAGCACGCTGACCGTGACGGGTGAGATCGGACGCGAGATGCCCGGTCGACCTTGCTTGGCGACCTTGAGAACGTCGACGGCGGCGGCGATGCACTGCCGCCGAACGTCGGCATCCTGCGAGTTTCCGATGCAGGCGTCGCGTGTCGACACGAACAGGCCGGTGTCGCTCTTGACCTCTTCGACGCGGGACTTGGTCTGTTCGGTGATGGCCTGGTTCGCGATCGCGGTGTCGCTCCTGACCAGCGCACGCACGACGAGAACGATGGCGACCGAGACGAACGCGACACCGAGCAGCCAGAACAGCGCCATCACCGGGAAGGCGCCGAGGCCGCTGTTGTGGGCGCCCGAGAAGTAGCCCGCGAAGCCGGTGTTGGCGTAGCCCGACAGCGACGTCGTGATCTCGCGACCGACGAAGCCGTACCGGATCTTGAGCGCGCTCGCTGGAACGCCGGCACCGAAGAACGATCCGAGACCGCCGGTTGGGATGTCGAACGTCGGCACGGCAACCGGCTGCGCGTCCGGATCGGGCAGGTCGGCCTTGGGCGTCTCGGCCCGTGCCTGCATCCAGATCTTGGTGGCTTCCATGAACGACGCGACGGCGTTGTTGTAGGCGCGCAGCAGATCGAGCAGCTCGGGTGGGATGTTCTTGTTGGCGACCTGCAGCGCAGTAAGATCCGGGATGAGCTGCGCGAACGAGCTGCGCAGTTGGTTCTCTTGCTGCGCGAGCGCGAAGCCGCGGTTGGTGATGCCCGGAACCGCCGCCGACTCCGCGGCCGTGGCCGTGACATCGCCGAGCTGGAGCCGGCCGAACGAGCTGGACGACGTGACGAGCATGGCGCTAGTAAACCATCGATCGCGCGAGCGATCCAGGGATCGTGTTACCGTACGGCTATGCAGACCGCCGCGCTCGACGCGTACATCCAGAGTCGAAAGATGAGGTTCGCGGGCGCGCCCGTCACCCTCGCGAAGATCCTGAAGATGTGGCAACTGCCGCATGATGGCGGTACGACGCTCGGCGACGCAGCGGTCGAAGGCGTCGCGCGCTACTGCAAGATGACCGTCGGTGAGCTACACGCAGCCGTCGACGCGATGACGCCGCCCGTCGCGCAGCGTGCGCCCGAACCGCCGAAGCCGGCACCTGTACCGCTCGCGACGTTCGCGACGGTGACAATCCCACCGGTCGCACCGCCGGCACCGGCTCCCGAGCCCGAGCCCGAGCCTGTACAGCCGCCGATCACCATCGAGGCCTCGAAGCCGGCACCGGACCCGACCGCCGTCATACCGCAGGATCAGCTCGGCGAGCTGGTCGCCGCGTCGCGCAGGTCGAGTCCGGTGATCGAAGCACCGGATGCGGCGCTCGCCGAAGAGGACGACGACGACGTCGACATCTCGTTCGACGAAGTCGAAGCGACGCCGGTTCCCGAGCTGGTTTCATCGTCGACGTCGGACAGTGCGAAAGCGCCGAGTGCGAAGTCGGGCAAGTCGAAGAAGTCTCGCAAGAAGAAAAGCTGACCGGCGCGTCTCCGCTCGCTACGGTTGGGGATGTCGTACCTCGTCCACCTCGCGTACTTTCGTCCGTCGGGGCGGTTCCTGGCGTACGCGTCGACGACGATCGATCGCGAGACGCTCGTCGACATCTGGGCCGAGATCGTCGAGCTGCGCCGCATCGGCGAGCTGCCAGGCCTGCGTCCGCGCGCGGGGCGTGATCTGCTGATCCTCGTCGACGTCGCGAGCTATCCCGAACGGCGCGTGATCCGGCCCGAGGTCGACGACGAGAAGACGCCGGTCGATCGTCCTCCGGCGCCGCTGCCGAAACGTCCCGACGAAGAGTAGCTACTGCACGTCGCGCTTGAGCAGGCCGCTCATGTAGAGCTTGGTGTCGACGAAGTCCGGTGCGGGATTCAGCTCGTGGTAGCACGTGATGCAAACACGCCACGGACCACCCGCGCGGTCGTAGTGTGCTGTCGTCGCGGCTTTGATCGCGCAGTGCAAACACAGTCCCGTCCAGCCGTGACGATCCGCGATCTCTTGTGCGGCGCCGAACTCGTGCGCGATCCCCGCAGCCTGGATCGCCGCGATGATGTCGTCCTTCAGGACACCGTCGAGGATCTCACGGCCGTTCGCGTCGTAGAGCAACGCCACGCCCGACAATAGCACTACGCCGCGCGCTTGCGGCGGTACAGCGCGTAGCCGCCACCACCGGCAGCAACTGTCGCTCCAGCGATCGCTACCCACATCCACGGGTTGTCGAGCCGGAAGAAGTTGTCGCGCTCCTGGCCGACCACCTGCTCGCCTTCGTTTGGTAGTGCATCGACCTCGGTCGTGCGCATGTAGCCCGCGGGCGGCGGCGGCGTGACAGCGTCAGCACCTAGCGTCGTGCCTGCGGCGCCGAGCCCGAACACCATCGGGCAGTAGATCACGAACCGCTTGCGCGTCGTGTTGTACCGCGCGACACAGCCTGCGTAGCGCTGACGCGTCGTGACCGTTGCGTTCGGCGGTAATGTTGTCGTCGGCAACGGCTCTGCGTACGGCGCTTCGGGTGCAGGCAACGTCGACGCATCAGGTAGGCTCTCCTTCGCCTGCAGTACCTGACCGACGCCCCACATCGCGCACATGATCTTTGCCTGCGCATTCGTGTTCACGCTCTCGTGTGAGCACGCTGTGTTGACGATCTTCATCATCCAGTCGCGCCCCGCCATGCCGATCTTCTCGATCCACGACGGATCGTCGTGCACGAGCTTCAGCTCGATCATCGGGTCGCCGATCGTTTCGGTGATCTTGACGAACGGGAAGAACGATCCGGATCCCTCTTCTTTGCCGACGCCGTTCTTCGTGAAGCCCATCGGCACGCACGACGGGAAACCGCCCACGGTGATCGGGCGGTTCGTGCCCGGTTCTTTGCCTTGCGTCGTCGGGCAGCGACACAGGATCGACGAGCAGAACTCGATGCCGAGGGCGCCGTCGCTGAGCGAGACCTTGCCTTCGAGGATCGCGCGCGACAGCGGGTAACCGCCCTTGCGGATCCACGCGGCCCAGCCGCCGGGCTGCGTACGTTCGGTCGGTGTCGGCTGCAGCGGGTTACGATCGAAGTTGACCCAGTAGAGCGCGATGTCGGGGACGATCTTCATCACCTCGTCGACGGATGGATCCCAGCCCGACTTCTGGCGACCGGCTTGGATCTCTTTCATGATCGCGTTCTTGATCATGCCGTCGCCGAGAACTGGCGGCGCGCCACTGTAGCGACCGGCCCTGTCGCCGAAGAACCGCCCGATCGAGCGCTTGATCACGGCCCACTCGATGCGCTTGCGCGACGTCGCGTCGGGCTTGACCCACTTCAGGAACACGCCGTTCTTCAGATCACTGACCGCGAACGTGATGCCGTAGACGTGGAACGTGCCCGGCGCCATGAGCTGGATCGAACCGTCGGCCATCTCCTGATACGCGCCCATCGCAGCGCGGCCGTAATAGCAGCTCGCACCGCCATCGGTGACGGCGCCCGTCGGGCACTCGGGCAGTGTTGCCGCTGCAGCACGAACCTTCGCGCGCCACGCGTCGGCAGCTTGCTGTCCGTGCGCGAGCGCATCGCCCGCGAAGTGCCGCACGGCAGTCAGCGGCTCCTTGCCCATCTCGCTGAACCAGTCGAGGTCGGGGAACATCTCGTGAAACACGCTGTAGAGTGTGTGCTGCTTGATGCTGTAGCCCGGTGCGGCGCCGGTCGAGACCGCGGGCTGTGCGCCGCCGGGGCGATACGCCGTCGTCTGCAGGAGCGCCGGATTCAAACCGAGGTTCGCGATCAGCATCGAAGGCAGCGTAACACCGATCGCGCGAGCGATCGGGCTCGCCGACGAGGGCTCGACAGGGCCACGCGCGGAGCGCACGATGCGGACATGCTGAAGTACCGCTCGCCGTTGACCGGTGACGTCTGGGACGATCCGCGGCCCACGATCGGTACGATGGCGGGCCTCGCGAACTTTCTCAACGAGCGTCGTCCGCGGCGCAAGCCGCCCGACGGACAAGACGAAGCGATCGCGCTCGCGACCGAGGCAGCAGCGGGGCTCGCCGGCATCCCGCGCATCGCGCGGTTCGGGCCCGAAGGCCTCGAACTCGGGCAGGTGATCTCCGACGCGTACTGGAAGGCGAAGGAGGCGAAGGGCAAGCTGCAGCGCATCGTCGACGACAGACTGTTCCTGCAGCGGCAGAGCTGGTGGGGACGGGAGTGGCAGCGGCGCCGCGACGGCGGCCCCGAGAACTGGGACAGCTACCAGTTCGAGCGGTACCTCGGTGAGCCGGTCTCAGCGTCCATCCGCGCCGCACGCGCGGCCTGGTACGCCGCCAACATGGCCGAGAAGTTCGCTGGGGGCAGCGACACCGCGATGGAGCCGCCGACGGCGAACTACTACAGCGGCTGCTACGCCCATGACGCGATTCTGGGCGTACTGGCCGAGGTCGACCAGGCAGGCGCGTCGCGCGAGCAGGCGAGCAGCGTGGAGCGCGTGTGGCGCTTCGTGGTCGCCGCCGGCCGGATGCCGGTGCCGGGGGTTGACGATGACCTCCTGGCCGCCTTCGAGGCGGCCCTGATCGCGGGCGAGAACGAATTTGCTGGAAATCTTGCGAAAACTGGTGTCGGTTTTATGAGCGGCGGCGTTTGATCAGCTCGGCGCAAATCGCTGCGAAGAGTTCCTGATCCGAAGCATTCGTTAACGGCTCAAGCAGCTCGCAGTAGAGCTGCGTCACGACACCCTGACTGATCCCGAATCCGTCGGCGAGCACCGGTAAGAACCGGGTATTCCAGATCGGCGTGAGCAGGAGCAGGTTGTCGGGCCGATCGTCTTCGAGGCGGCTGGCGTTACCGTCGCGATGATGAACGTGAAGACCGTCTGGAATTTTGCCGTGGACGTGCTCGTAGACTGCCCGCGCATGAAGCATGCTGCGACGGTTCTTTCCTCGACAAAACCACCGCTGCATCTTCTTGTTCCAATGCACGGTCGTGTCCGGGATGTACGGACTGAACTTGGGCGGGCAGTTCCGGCGGCGACTTTCGATGACCGATCGAATTTGCGCGGCGGTGCGCTTCCGGCCGCGATTTGCCGTACTGATCTTTGCGCGGGTGGCTGCGCTCGGTGGTCGCGCGTGGTTCGGTAGGTATCGGAGCGGCTGACCCTTCACGCGATCGCCACGCCGATCCGTACGTCGCGCAGGCGGTGTAGCCTGCCCACAGCCGCATTCGCAGAGCTTGGTTGCGAATGTCGCTGCCACGTCCACCTGACGTGTCTGAGGGCACAGGATTCACGTTCGCGAACAACCTCGCGCGCGACGGCTACGCCTGACGCCGACGTAGATCCTCGAAATTACTTACAGAGCATCTATGTGTAGGCGTGCGTACGTTACGTCCACGCACACGTCTACCTGACTTATGGTGGATAACGGTAGTGGAACTTACGAATCCAGTGGGTTCCTCGTCCCTATATTCTCCCTAGTGGGCGTAGATCAGCTATCTCCATAGATAATCTATTTTCTATGTCTACTAGGTGGAACTAGAGGGTGGAAGCCTACGGCGATCTTCCTGAGATCATTCGTGGTGTAGTGGCTATACCAATCCCAAGAACGTGGGAACTCGGGATCACTTCGCGTAGTTCGCGCGGTTGATGGCTGCAACGATGTTGTACTCCGTGCAACCTCGTGCAAATGTCGATCGGTGGCGAAGTCGAGTCGCGTACAAATTACTTTGCCTGACGAGGTTTACGCCTGGTTTACGGATCTCGCGGCGCTGAATCACACGACACCTCAGCAGGAGATCCGACGAGTACTTATCGAGGGTTACTTGCACCGGTACAACGCTCCACTTCCTGCGGCGCTTGCAGCGTCGCCGCACGTTGTCTACTTCGTGCAGCATCCTGAGACGGGACACATCAAGGTCGGAGCGACATCGAACTTTCAGCGTCGGTTCAACCAGTTACAGACCGAAGCGGCATCTATACTGACCCCGCTCGGGTTCGTACACTTCGAGCATCGAGACGAAGCGTTCGGACATGAACACGCGATCAAGATGATGTTCAAGTCGGCGAAAGTAAAGGGAGAGTGGTTTCAGCCGACGGCCAAGTTGATGGACTTCGTGCGCCATCAATCTACGGTATCTATGCCGCTCGATGGATTGCTGGGAACACTCCCGATCGCCGAGCCTGGTCCACGCCGTTCCAAGACCGGCTACAAGGGCGTCTACCCGTACGGTCGACGCTTCGAGGCGGTGGTGTACACGAACGGTCAGCGCCAACGTTTGGGCGTGTACGGCACCGCTGAGATGGCAGCGCGGGCGTACGACAACCACCTCGTTGCTGAACGCGGTGATCCGAACGCGGCCGTGAACTTTCCCAGTTCTGCCGACGTCACCGCGCAGACCAGCGCGCCGTTCATCGAACAGTTCGCGAGCGGGGGCAAGCTCAGCGACCTCGACTGGCAGCGGTGGCAGCAACAGGCTCCCGCAGGTCCCGCACTCGATGCGCCACTCAGCGTTCGCCCCGAAGGATCCGGACCGCCGATCGACGCGAGCACGCCGCTGATCGATCGCCCCGCGAAGTCGCTGTACCGCCGCGAGCCGACACCGACGTCACGTCCGGATCCGGACCCTGACGACGACGAGAACCTGTCGTGAGCAGCCGGCGTGACGGTCTCAGACCCGGCGAGGTCGCGCGGGCGAAGCGTGTTGCGCGATCGCTCGTGAACGCGATCGGTGATGAACAGTACCGTCGCGTCGTTGTTGTTCGCAGCGTCGTTGCACGTCTCAAGCAGAACAAGATGCGTCCGCGCGACTTCGATCAACCGAACGGCGAGGACGCGATCGCCGCGATTCTCGCGACGATGACACGCAGCGAGATGCACGGTGTCGTCGGACCGCTCGGCAAGATCTGGGAGCTGATCGCCTCGCGCGCGATCCAGTACCTCGGGAAAGACGCCTACCGATGACGTCGTCGGCGTTTGCTGATCAGCGCGTACATCAACATCGCCGTGAGTACGTGTTCCCCGACGGTGTCGTGCTCGGTGATGCACTTGACGCGATCGCCGCAGCGGGCCTCGCTGGCAACTACTTGCTCGCGCAGCAGCTCAGCGTCACGTACGCACTCGACGTCTGCGTGCGCTGCGCGAAGCGCTTCGTTGATGCCTCACGGCTGTTCGACAACACCGTCGACATCCGTCACGAATCGAAGGAACGCACGCCGCTGTTCGAGATCGGCATCATGTCGAGCTGGGGCAGTGTCTGCTCGTTGTGCAAGCTGCAGATTCTCGCGTACGGCGAGACGCGACGCATTCGATAGACGAGACCACCCGTTCGTTCGCTGCGAAACCGTCACCGGTCACGCGCTCAAGCCTACAGGAGCAGTCTCGGGAAAGCTGTGTGGCCCCGTCAGGGCGGCGCGGCTAGGGGACCGCACCATTTCCACCTGACGGGGGCTTTGTCGAGCAGAGAGCACGACGCTGGAGCTACAGCGCCGCCGACCCTCTACGTGTACCGAACCGTGAAAACGCTGTCAACGTCAACGTATACGTCTACGTCGACGTGTTCGAGGCGTTACCGTCTTCCGGCGTCTCGTTCTGCGCGTTCCGTTTCGCATCATACGCTGCGTGCACGGCCGCTGCTTCGGGCGTCTTCGGGCCGAAGTCGGCAGCCGTCGCCGGCACGACGACCTTGTTCTTGTCGCGCTCCTTGCGGAACGCTTCGAGGCCCTTCGCGATGTCCGCGAACGCGCGCAGCTCCGGCGGTAGTTCGGCGACATGTTGATCGATGCCCGGGATCTTCTCGATCGCATCGGCGATCTTCACGAGCGCTTCGTGCGGCCAGCCCGAGACCGTCGCTGGATCCAGGTTGCCGACGGCGAACTGCACGATCTTGATCGCGTCGTGGAAGCCGTCGAACAACAGCTTCGCGACTGCATCGTCGCCGAGCTGGGCCGCTGCGAGCTTGGTCTTCAGCTCGTAGTTCTCGTTCTGCGTCGTTCGCAGATCCTCGCGGAGCTTGTTGTAGTCGGAGTACTTGACGCTGACGGTGGGCTCGTCCATCGCGCGACGGTACACGAGTCGAGAGCGTGACCGCAAACGATCAGTCGACGCGCAGGTGGCGGCACATTGACTCGCTGTGGCCGCCCCAACCACGGTTGTGGCAGTTGCACTTCTTGTCGCACTCGGGATCTTCGCAGATCACCGCTGGGCGCTGCCCGAGCATCGCTTGGATGCTGTCCCCAGCCGGGATGTGTCCACCCTTCATGTACTCGATCGTGATGCGCGACCAGCCAAGCAAGCGCGGCACGTCCGAGATCCGGATCGAATCGCGGCCGTTCTTGATCGGACAGATCCCGCAACAGAACTCGCCGTGGTCATCGATGTAGCGAGCCGCGTTGCCGCACTCGCACTTCAGCTCGACGTTCAGCTTCACAGCGGCACGATACGCGAGATGTAGTCGTCGACGCGCTCGATTGCGTGCACGTTGATCCCAGATGCGATCTCGCGCGCCGCTGCGCGGCGCGCCGTGACACGAGCACGTCGGCGATCACCGCGCCCGCTGTGTGCGTCGCACATCGCATCGCAAGCAATCGCGTTGTGGGGCCTGCGCCGCATGTAGCGCCGCCACCGACGGGTGCCGTGGTTCACCAGTTCTTCTCGGTGAAGTCGCGGCATTCGACGGCGTCACGCCGCTGCGCGAAGTGGTTCTTGGGTAGCGGTTTGCCGCGTCCCTTCTTCACGATGCGCTGCTTGCGGACTTCGACCTCGGCGCGACGAAAGCGCTCGACGTCGGCGAGGAACGCCTTGCGTTCGTTGCGCCAGCCGTTGCGGTTCTTGCCTGCACGACGACGGGCAGCCTCGCGATCCCAGCGCAGGCGCCACGAGCGGTCGTAGACTGTGTACGCGAACCGTCGGGCGTTCTTGCGCGGGCGCTTCGGTGCGCCGCTCTTGAGCGCCGTCGGCAGCTTGTCGTACGGGACGCCGTACTTCGCTTCGAGTGCAGCCTCGAACGCGTCGCGATCCACTTCCCATTTCCTGGCAGCGGCGATGCGAGCGTGCGGTGCCTGATGCGGCGGTGGGTCGGACGTACGCATGGTGTCCTCGACGAGAAAGGAGCCGGTAAGGGCGAGGTGTGCTCCCTCGGCGCATCCCCAACCGGCATACGTAGCGGAGATCGGATTTGAACCGACGACCTTCGGCTTATGAGGCCGACGAGCTACCAGGCTGCTCTACTCCGCAAAAGGTTGGCCCTCCGTGTGGGCTAGGCTGCATCGCAGCGTCGCTTGGACTTCGGGCCATAGTGAAACCGTCGAGTGGTACGCGCTGTGTTGTGTAGCTTCGGATTTGAACCGAATCCTACGGCTTATAAGGCCGTTGCTCTACCAATTGAGCTTGCGTGTGAGCGCGCACGCGGTGACGGCTTCGGTGGGGATTTGAGGAGTCGAACCTCTGGCTTGTAAACAGGTGGCTGGTGGCGCGGTCTTGAGGGCGCGCCGAGATGCCGCTGTTGGTTGCTTGATCCGTATTCAAGTGCCCTAACCGTCGGGCGATAATCCCCAGAGTCTTCAGTTGTCAGTGCAGCAGGCAGAGCGTGGAGCAGGATGTTGGAATCGAACCAACCAGCGTGTACACAGTGGCGCGGGTGCTGCCGGAGCAGCGAGTGGATACTGTGAGGTTTACTTTCCGGGTAAGGGAAGCGGAGACCCAGTCTCCTTATCCTGCGTGATAGCTGATCACCGAGTGCGTCGCGCTGGTTCTTTCCGTCTTGATGGTGGAAGGTGCTCTTTGCAGAGCGGCTTGTAAGCGCGTCGCTGGTGGTGCCCAGCTACGAAGCACCCTAGCGAGCAGCGCTGACGTTGTCAAGAGGATGTTGGCAGTGCAAAGCCCGAGATCGCAACTACGTGCACCGCCGTCGCTTCGCCTGACGCCTTCCAGCGCCAGAACCGCTCGCCGTCGCGCTTCGGAGCCAGTCGCCGCGCAGAGATCACGACGCGTCGCCATTCCGGCGTCACGTAGATCACGTCGCGGTCGTGTTCCTTCGTCAGCATCGCGAAGATTGCCGTGAACGCGTCGATGCCCTGGTCGTTGTCGAAGTCGTCGGGCGAGAGACCTTGCTGCGTCGCCTGCGCGGCGCCGAGCATGAGCCCGTACTCGAAGTCTGCGTGCATGCTGATGCCGTGCTGTGTCGCTTCGAGCGCATCGGCCATCCGACACGCGACGCGGCCCGTGACCGTACGCGGCTTGCCCACCGTCAGGTTCCCGGTGTGATGTCGCGGCCGACGCCGTGACGTCGACGTTCACGTGCTGCGGCGATCTTCGCTTGCTGCGCTAGACGCGCGGCCGGCGTGATCGGCTTGCCCCGCTTCTTGTGCGGCTTCATCTTCTTGCCGTTCGCGAGACGTGCACCGACCTCGACGACATCTCCGTGACCGCCGACGATCCACGACGACTTGATGACGATCTCTTCCACGACTGGGATGTTACTACACCGCGACGATGTTCGTCGGAGCGATCGACCAGCCGAGCTTCTTGCCGGTCTGCAGGTAGACCTGCGCCGAGCGGGCGATCAGCGCCGAGACCGTGACGATGAACGGCAGGTGCTCGCCGTCTTCGCACGTCGGCACGCCGGCTGTCTCGTCATCGATGACGAAATCCTCGTCCCAGATCACGCGACCGAACGCGCCATCAGCCGCGAGCGCACCGTGAAGTGCCGCCGGCTTCGCTTCGTTCTCACGCGCGAATCGCTGCACGACGCGACGCGCCTCGCCGTTGTCGAGGCAGTCGATGATGAGGTCGCTGTCACGCATGAGCACGAACGCGTTGTTCAGCTCCAGCTTCGCCGAGATCGCGTGGATCTTCGTGCCCCACAGGAACTGCATCGCGCCCTTGAGCGCCTCGACCTTGAGCTTGCCGCCGCCCGGCTTGCCGTGGAACTGCGACAGCATGTTCTTGGGTTCGACGCGATCGAAGTCGATCACGCGCAGCTCGCCTGCGTTGCGCAACAGCATCGCGACGTGCGAACCGAGCGCGCCGACACCAACGATTGTGATCCGCTTCATAGCTGTGTTCTCCCCTAGAGCAATCGTAGAAACCGCCAGCCGATCTGTTCGAGCAGCTCGACGGTGACAGGCACATCTTGAAAGTCCGTGGCCTCGACGATGTCCGATGCAACTAGCTCGTCGACCCACTGCTCGGGACTGTCGCGCCATCCCGCACGATTCACGTCCCAACTGTAGACGCCACCGACGCCGGTATCTTCAACCCAGCCTCGGTCACAGTGATACGCCCCGAACTTCATGCCGGCTTCTGCGAGACGGCATGCGGCGGCGGCGTCCAGCTCTTCAGCGCTTCGGTGATCGGCAGGTGAAGCAGCTCGATGCCATTTGCCTTTGCCGCCGCAACGAAGTCGAAGGCCTTGCCACCGATGTACTCCGAGCCGTACACGATGCGCGTGATGCCGGTCTGCAGCGTGGCCATGTAGCAGTCGCGGCACGTGCTCGCGGTCGTGTAGAGTGTCGCGCCAGCGAGCCGTACACCGTAGCGCGCCGCCGTGATGATAGCGTTCTTCTCGGCGTGAATCGTCCGCACGCAGCTCTGGCGGCCGTTGATCTCGACGAGATCGTGGCCGACTTCATCGCACGACGGTACACCGCTCGGTGCACCACCGTAGCCCGTCGACATGATGCGCTTGTCGACGACGATCACCGCACCGACACGAGCCCGGTCACAGCTCATGCGAAGGCTCACGGCGTCGGCGATAACGAGGAAGTACGTATCCCAGTCCGGTCTAGTCATGTTGCTCCTTCAACCATCCGAAGGTGCGTCCACGAAGGACGTCACGCATGTTCCAGAACGAAACGTTGAACGCTCGGGCAAGTTCAGTGGCACCGACGCCAGCCGCATAGCGCTTACGGGCTTCAATCACCTGCGCGGGTGACAACTCACGTGGAATTCGTCCGCGCCGAGCAGCATCCTTTATGTTGTCGTCGTGCGTCCCGGCAGACAGATGATCCAGGCGCACACAGTGTTTCACGTCGCACGCGTGTAGCACTTCTTTTCCGTCGGGAACCTGTCCATTCGCGGCTTCCCAAATCACGACATGTGCAAGGCGACTTTCGCCGTTGAGCCAGAACCGCGCGTAACCGACACGATCACGATAGCCGATCCACAGGTGACAGCGCGCTGTCTTCTTGACTTTCTCGAAGAAGCGCTCACGCCACGGACGACGCTTCACGAGAGCCTCCGTTCACGCTTCTGTGCCGTGCGCGCTTCGATCTCTGCGACGATCGCATCGACGTCCGTGCGCGGTTCAGGATGCTTGAGCTGCGGGTGGGCACGCGGCATCTCCAGGATGCCCACACGCGCGAAGAACGCCTGTGCGAGCCCGTCGTCGGCGTCGGCCTTGAGGAACTCGCGGTACGCCGCTGTTACACGCTCGGCGGCGTCACGCGTCGTGAGCGCACCTTCGAGCCCGAGCGACATCGTGATGTTCGTCGGCGTCTCGGTCCAGATCACGGTGTGGAACACGGTCTCGGTCATGTCACTCCTGGTACCACACCGCGACAAGCCGTTGATCTTGGTTCAGGTGTAGCTCGACGAGCTGACCAACCCACGGCCAGTTGTCCTGCGTGATGCCGTGAACCGACGTTGAATGGAAGTCCATCGACTTCGTCGTGCGATAGGTCAGTTCGCTGGTGAGTCGGATCTCTCGCGCGATCGCCGTGTGCTTCGCGATCAACGCTGCAGAGATCGCATCGACTGCGTCGTAGCCACGTTCATCGAGCGCGTACATGAGCTTGCCCCATGCATTCTGCACATTGAACTCCCAGACCACGGCGCGACGGATACCCGACCAGCCTACCGTCGGCATTACAACTCGCCCAGTGCTACGACTGGACGCGCGAGCGGATGACATCGTGGACACTCCTCGAACGTGCAGCCGCTATCGCCGACGACGTCGCAGCTCGACATCGGCTGCGTCGCCTCGATGTGTTGTGCCAGGTGTCGGTAGTGCGAGTAGAACGCGGGCGAGCACGGCATGCTGCGCACGGCGTACAACGGATTGACCCAGCGTAGCTCCTGATGGTCCAACGCACGTGGCGGTGTCGACATCGCAGCCAATTCGATGGCGTACAGCTCGATGACAAACGAGATGTCGATCTGGATCATCGCCATCGAGATGAACGCGCCGGGCAGCACAATGCAGCCGCACTCCTCGTGCCATTCGCGCGCGAGTGCTTGCGTGGGTGATTCGCCTGGATCGATCTTCCCGCCGGGCAGCTCCCAGAGGTCCGGTCGATACGCGGTCTTCTTGCGCAGCCCCATCAGCACGTAGCCGTCGCGGATCAGCGCTCCTGAGACGACGCGCAACATGCTAGTGCGGGCAGAGAACAGTACCGGGCGCGCAGCCGCAGCCGCCTTCCGCACGGTTCTTCTCGGCCAGCTCCTTGAAGCTCGGTTGATTGTCGGGTCCGTCGAACGCGACGAACAGCCCACGTTCGAGCAGCTCGGCGCGCGTCTTGTCGACGATCTCCTGAGCGAACTCGCCGGCCCACGACTTCATCGCGCTCTCGTACACGACGTCGAGAACTTGCTGCAGGTCACGCTGGTCGCCGATCACTGCCACGATCAGTGAACCTGACCGCAGTTCGGGCAGCGCATGTTGCGCCAGCCGAACGCCGTCTTCGGACGGAGCTGGATCAGGTTGTACGGACGCGCTTCCGTCGGCGGGTAACGGTCAACGACGAAGTCGGCGAAGTTCGCCGTCGGATCGGCCGGGATGCCGGGGACGCCACCGTTGCGGACCGCCTCGGTCACCCAGCCCTTGACGTCACTCTCGCTCGAATCGCGGAACACCGGATCCGGCAGGTCGCCGTTCTGCTGCTTCCACGTGACATTCACGCGGGCCTCGTCGTCTCGAATCACACGTACCAGTTCGTCAGCCATGACACTCTCCTGAGCCTTTGACCGTAGCGGCGAGCGGCAGACAAGTCAAGAGCGACGTCACAGCGGAGATCACCGGTACGGCGCGCCGATACCTGAACGGCGACGCAGCTCCGGCACCCATGCGTGGTCGTCGATGCGCGTCGTACCGAAGATTTCACGGCCGGGCACGCTGTCCATCGTCGACTTGCGCACGAGCACCGTCATGTCCGCGTTCACGATCCACCAGTTCAGCGGCCGGCCTAGCGCGTTCTCGATCGCGACGAACGACGACAGATCTTCCTGCGAGGGACCGGGCATGCCGTTACCTGGATGCGTGTGCGCGAAGCCTGCGAGCCAGCCATCACGGTGAGCTTGCCACAGCACGTCCCACAGCGTGCGGCTGTCGGGGAGCGCGCCGCTCGAACGTCCTCCAGGTTCGTGCCAGTACAGAACATCATGCGCTGCGGTGATAACCGCTCCGGTTTCGATCACGTTGGTGCTCCCGGATGTCGAGATGCGATACGACGACACCTTGCTAGAAATTCTTCACGATCGGCGTCGAGCTTCGCGAGATTGCACGCGCGACAACACGAAACTACGTTCGACAACGTATAGCCTTTCGAGTTGTCGATCCGATCCAAGCCGATCGTCTCCGGTACGTCGCCACAGTACCAGCACGGTCGCTGCCAGAACTGCATGAATTGATCGAACGTCAAGACAAAACCGTGTCGCGCTCGACGACGATATTCATGAAAGCGGGTCCGAGGTTCGCGGTTCCAACAACCGCGGCAGATCGTACCGGACCGACGAATCTGCTTTTCAGGCTTCCACTGGTTGCAGTTGCTACAAACGCGACCCGTGACACCGTCAACCACCGTGTAGTGACGCTCGCGTTGATGAAAGGCGCTGCACCGTTGTGAACAGAACATGCCACGAGCGCGAGCTTGAACTGCTTGCATGACTTGCTGACGAGTCTTGGAGCAAACGCGTCTACAACGTGTACAGCGAACCTTCACCTTCGCGTTCCACGCCACGGGAAACAAACGCCGAACGTCATCACGCATCACGATGGGCTCGTGGTGGATGCTGACGACGACACCGGTCTCGATCATGGCGCGGGCTCCTGTGCGGCTTTCTCGGCACGCTCGCGTTCGTCCTGAACCTTCATGTCCTCGACGGTCGCGCGCACGTGGTCGTTCGTTTCGACGAGCAGTGCGAGCAAACTTTCAGGCAACTGCTTGACCAGCTCCTTGAGCCCGCAATCGCACGGGCCCTTGTGCCACATCGGCTGTAGCCAGTCGCAGTTCCACTTGTGCTGTACGTACGTCAGCAGGTTGCCGATCATGTACGCGTTGGTCGGGTCGTACTTCAGCTCTGCGCTCACGACTGCTGCTGCCTTTCGAGCGACTTGCGTAGCTCCGTTGCGAACTCGTCGATCTCTATCTCATCGAACTTCGCGCACGTCGGCAGCTCATGGAGCAAGCTGTCCGGCGAACCGTCGATGGGACTGAGCCCGTACGCGATGTTCAAGCCGCAGAACGGGCACGGGCCGAGATCTTCGCCTTGAAGCGACTGGTTGTCGTTCTTCGCGTCGCTCACGTGAGCTGCCTGTCCGCGAACTTCTGCAGTAGGATCGCGTGCACGTCGCGGTTCCAGCGCGCGTCACAGAGTGCGTCGTGGTGACCGGTGTCGGGCAGCAGCTCGCGGAACTTGCCCGTGTACCCCATGTACGTCGCCCACGTCTTGAGGTCGTTGACGAGGAACGGGAAGTGCTTCGGCATGTTGATCATCTTGCCGAAGAGCTGACAGAACAGAACCCAGTCGTAGCTCGCGAAGTATGCCCAGACCTCGGGCTTGCTACCGTTGCCGGGATCTTCGATGAACGCTGTGATCGCGTCGCGGATCTCAGCGCGCGAACGCCACGGGCCCGACATGTTCGGGTGGTGCGGACGCGGCGGTAGCTGAGCGAGCACGTTGTCGCGCATCCAGTCGTCCGCACGCACTTCAGCATCGTCGAACTCGTTGTTGACCAGATACAGCTCGCGACCGTCGCTGCACACGAGCGCGATCGAGATCAGCACAAGGCGCTGATTGTTGCCGTCGTCGAGGAATTCGGTGTCCAGGAAGTAGCGCTTGCTCATCACACAGCCTTTCCGTTCTCTACGTTCACGATGACTTTCTCGTCACGAACCCACGAGTGGGGCCAGAGCAGCGACGTGTTGCTGGTGCGCCACCACCACGCCTTGAGCACCGCGACCCACCGATAGCGATAGCGCCCGAGCAGTTCACTTGTGAATGCCGGATGCGTCGTGCCGTAGACGGCATAGTTGTAACGCTTAGGCACCAGGATGCTCCGCGAGCCACTTTGCGTGGCGCTCGTCGTCCCAGTAATCGATCAGAATTAGGTGGATGAACAGGCGTGCTTCACCGTCGACGATTCGCGCGTCCACTGATGGAATCGACCAGCCGACTGTCGTATGGCTGAACATCGAGATGAAGTCGGGATAGACCGCGAAGTTCTGCGGCAGCAGCACGTCGACCGAGTTGCGATCGATCGTGATGACCGACGCCTCGTAGATCTCCCAGTAGAAGCTGTTGCGCTCGGGTGTCAGCCAGTCCGGGTACGCCTCACCTTTTGCATCGCAGTCGGCTTTGATCTTCACCGTAGCCGCGCGCTCCTCGGTGAGCCACTCGTTGTTCTCGCGCTCGAAGCGCTTCTTCACGTCGTCGCGGAATTGCTGCGCGACCTTCTCCATTGGCCATTCGGTGCTCACGATTTTTTCTCGTCGAGTTTCACCGCGTAGTCCTTCGTGACAACACCCTCTTCAGGTTTGCCGCGCACGTGGTGATCCCACCAGTAGATGTCCTTGTACTTACCGAACAAGCCGCTTTGCCGAAAATCCTTGAAGTGACCGCGACAAATGTGAAGTGCTTGTTGGAGTCCATTTGTCTGTGCATTTCCTTCGCTCTGAAGAATCGCTTTCAACGGCGCAATTTCAAGAACGTGGTGCCGCAACAAAGGGCGTCCGTGCCGCTTGTTGTGTGCCCTTGAGAGTTTTGGTGGAGGTGCCACCTGAGTGAGCTTGACGTTCTTACAGTGGAAGAAGGAGATCGCTAACATTGCCGGATGACCTAACGCAGTTGCGATGTTTGAGGCGCTCGCGTACTCGGGTTGCGCCATAATTGCCGCATCGGCGTATAGCGTCTTGTACATCTGCGTCGCGCGCTCCAACGGTACGAGCGCGATGCTTCCGTTCGGTTGATCATCCCAACCAAAGCGTAGAGGTCGACCATCCTTGTCGAGTACGACTTTCTCCTCGACCAGTGGACCGTGGATCTTCCTGTCGATTGACATGAACACGTGGAAGCGGACGCACCAACGACATGTCGCGATGTCAATCTCGGTTGACTCGACAAGAACGCCGACCTGATCATACAGCTCTTCGCTTCCTGTTTCCGTGTAGCGATTTTTGGGAGTCGGACGCCACTCGATCCACAAGCGCGGAAACGGCGGTGTCAACGTCGGGAAGTCTTCCTTGCTCCAATCCTTGTTCGCGCTGTGCACGTGGAAGTACTCAGCGACGTTGTCAGCGACGACCACATGCACATCACCGAGCATTTCCATCAAATGTTGTTTCTGTAATTGCCAGCCGTGCATGTACTGGCCCCCGCTTGCGAGTGTCCAACCGGGTGGCGCCACCGACTCGCCACGCAAAATTCTGTCAAGAAGCAACATGCTCTCTACCTTTTCGTCGGCCCCCGAGGCGTAACGGTTGCGAGACAGCGTCTTCGTCGGACCAGCCCTTCGCGAGACGCATCGCGATCGTACCGACCTTGAGCTGCATCTCGTCTGCCCATGCGGACAGGCACTGTGTCTTGCCGAACGCTGTCAGCATCCGGTTCGACTTGCGGTTGCGTGCCTGTTCGGTCGGTGTCGCCCATCGAACATTGCCCGGCTTATAGTGACTATCGCGATTCGGGAACCGATCAATCGAGTGCAGATGCGATGGTGCAGCGCCGACATGTGCTAGGAACCGCTCGAAGCCCTTCGGACCCTGCCACGCTTTGATCACGCGCACGCCTCGTGCACCATAGAACTTGAACGCTGGAAACGAACGGTCAGTACACCGTCGGATCATCTGGTACCAGTGCCGGAACTCATGTGAGTTGGACTGTCCGTGCGTGGTCGAGATCTCAACGATGCGTTTTGCTGACTGTTCAATGCCGTAGCAACCGCACGACACGGTCTTGCCGTCTCGTAGGTCGTACTTGTTGGTCCTGAAGTTCTTCGTACCGCACGAACAGCGGCATCGCACGTCGCGGGGCCCGTTAACATCCATCACGACGAGTCGTCCAAACTTCAAGCCTTTTCTCAAAGGATCCTTCTCAGGTCGACCCGTGCGCGGCATGGCATCGAGCATGATACTGCTTACACGTTCCTGAATACAACAAGTACCCCGAGACGCATAGCTTCACGTACGACGGCAGGAAGACTTTCAAGCGTGAAACGGTCGTCGCCTTTGATCCCTGTTGCATGATCCTGCAAGCAGATGCC
>Ga0187893_10003187_pt1 | contig 34011 bp, 40 predicted proteins | sample MA1701074metaG_FD_139574 | JGI IMG/M metagenome (GOLD analysis project Ga0187893, IMG submission 139574) | White microbial mat communities from a basaltic lava cave in the Kipuka Kanohina Cave System on the Island of Hawaii, USA - MA170107-4 metaG ...
TCCTGGGCGAAAAGGGCAGCTACCGCTCCAAGCGCTCGGCGCTCGAAGAGGCCGGCGTCACCGTGCTCGACACGCCCTCCGACGTGGGGCCGGCGCTGAAAGCACGGCACAGACGTTGATTCGATTCCGCTCGCGCAATAAAGCACGGCGGCTGACGATTCCGCGGATCTGACGCACGGCGCCACGGCCGGCTCCCAGGTTCCGGAGCAGGGTTTTCCGGTAGAATGAACCCGGCCGTAAAGAACCGGTCATACCCTGCCAGAGCCCGGACCAATCGAATGGGTGCTCGTTCAATCCTGCCGTTGCGCTGGACCGTCACGCTGCTGATTGCGGCAATGGGCTTTACGCAGGTCTGTACCGGTTACGCCCGGACTGGCGAAGGCGCTCCGGTCACATTAGCCGCCGTGACCGGAGACCCCTGCTGCGACACGAATCGAGGTAATGGCTGCGCGGCAACGTCCGCAGAGAATTCATTCGACGGCTCCTGCGCGCCGGCCTGCGCAGAGCCGCGCCGGACGGTTCTGTCGGACCCGGCCGTCCCTTCGTCCGGCGCGCTTGTCGCCGTAATCGACTCGAGACCCGGTCGCTTCGAATTTCCTGAAGAGTCTCCTTCCCTTACAGCGGCACCGGCCGCGATCAGCAGCACCCCGCTCATCTATCACCTCCAGCGTCTGCTGAATTGACCTTCCGCGTCTTCCGCTGCGGAAACCGTTGAGCGGTTCGCAGTGGCGGCGCCCGTCGGGCCCGCACGTCCCGTTCTTTCCATTTTCGCGGTTCGAACGCGCCGGGCCGATCGGCAAGCACTCATTTATGCGCGCGACGAAGGCTTCGTCCGCCAGGCAGGAAAACGGCAGATGCACGATTCAGAAGCATTTGCAGCACAATCGGGATTGACGAGTCGCATTCTGCGTGCCGCAGGTGCGGCCGCATTCGTCATCATGCTCGCCGCCTGCGACGCGGTGAGCGAAGCGCCTCCCCGTTTCAATGGCACCGATATCACGGCAGTCGCTTGGGCGCGGGGTTTTGAACTGAACGATCACACAGGCCGCCGCCGCACGCTTGCTGACTTCAAAGGCAAAGTGGTGCTCGTCTTCTTCGGATTTACGAACTGCCCCGACGCCTGTCCGCTGGCGCTGTCCGAGATGGCACAGGTGGTGAAGCAACTCGGCCCCGACGCAGACAGAGTACAAGGCCTCTTCATCACGGTCGATCCCGAACGGGACACACCCGAGCGGCTGGCGAGTTACGTTCCCGCCTTCCACCCCTCCTTTCTCGGCCTGCGCGGCACGCAGGAAGAGCTGGAGAAGGTGAAGCAGGAGTTTAAGATTTACTCCAGCGCGGAGAAGCCAGCCCGTGGGAGCAACTGGGGGCACGGCAAGGAAGAGGCCAATTATATGGTGAACCATTCCACCGGCATCTACGTTTTCGACACGCAGGGCCGTGCGCGCCTCTACTTCAGCGCCAACGGACGGACGGTCGGCGCGATGGTCGATGACGTGAAACTGCTGCTCAAACAGTGAGGGAAGTTCCCATGCGCCGCAGTGATCATCGCAGTATGCTCGCTCTGATCGGAGCGGTGGCGGCGCTCGGCGTTTTCGGACTCCCGGTCCATGCGGAGCCCATCCTTCATCATGTGCACGGCCTGGCGTTCGCGCCCGACGGAAAAGCATTGCTCGTGCCGGCCCATACGGGCCTTGCCGTCTATCGCGACGGCCGCTGGAGTCTCGCGCCGGGGCCGGCCCACGACTTTATGGGATTCTCCGTCGCGAAAGAAGCGATCTACACGAGCGGCCATCCGGCGCCGGGATCCCCGCTACGCGACCCGCTCGGCCTGATGAAGGGCACCGACGGCGGCAGGACCTGGCGGCAGCTCAGCCTGTATGGAGAAGCGGACTTCCACGACGTCGCCGTGGGCTACCACACGAACGTGGTGTATGTCCTCACCAGCGGGGCCAATTCCCGGATGCCCGAAGCCGGCGTCTATTACACGATGGACGAAGGCAGGACGTGGAAGCGCAGCGGGTTGGGCGGCATTATCTCGCCGATCACCGGCATTGCCGCGCACCCGAGCGATCCGGGGACTGTCGCAATGGGCACCTTTGGCGGTCTCCATCTCTCGCGGGACTTCGGCCAGTGGTTCCGGCGGCACGGGCCGGCCCTAACGGTGACGGCCGTCCTCTTCGAGCTCGACGGAAAGCACCTGCTGTTTGCTGCCGAGGGCGCGGACACACTGGCGCGAGTTGCGCTCGACGGAGGCTCCAACCGGAGCATCGGGCTGCCGGCGCTCGCTTCCGATGTCGTTGCCTATATCGCGCAAAGCCCGACCAGGCCGGCGGAACTCGCGATCGCGACCCGCCGCAAAAACGTGTTCCTGTCGCGGAACGCGGGCAAGAACTGGCAGCAGATCGCTCGGGAGGGCGAGGGCCTATGAATCACACCGGTGACCGGCAAGTCACAAGCGAGATGCGATCCGACGCCAGGACCTGGTTCGAAGCGAGCGTGCCGTACGATCCGCGCCCGAAGGCGCTTTGGTACCGCTCGCGCGCGGCGTTGCGCTTTGTGTTCGCGCGGTTCGTGCCGCTGCTCGCGGTGGGGAACCTGATCTGGGAGATGCTCCAGCTGCCCTTTTACACCCTCTGGCAGGATGGGACGCCGCGTTCGCGGGGCTTCGCGGTCGTCCATTGCGCGATCGGCGACGCGTTGATCGGAACGTCGGCGCTGCTCATCTCGGTAATGGTGTTCGGCCGAAGCGGCTGGCCGCGCTCCGGTCACGGGCCCGTTCTGGGCACGGCCGTGCTTGCTGGCGTCGCGTATACCGTATTCAGCGAGTGGGTGAACACGGAAGTGACGATGAGCTGGCAGTACAACGACGCGATGCTTCGAGTCCCGTTGCTCGGCACCGGCATCACCCCCCTTCTTCAGTGGATCGTCGTTCCGCCGCTCGCGTATTCGCTGGCCCGCGCCATCGGTCGAAATGTCTCAGCCGCCGGAAAATCAAGCGAACGAAAGGCACGGAACGAACCCGCGCGTCGCCGTTGGAAAGTAACGAGCGATTCGATACTGGCGAAGAGACCATGACGCTGGATACGATTCATGCAGCGCCCGGCGACGTCTTGACGAACGTCGAACGCAGGAAACTGCTCGTCGCGGCAACCGGGGCGATTGGCGGGGCCGGGCTCGCCGCGGCTTCCATTCCGTTCGTGACGTCGATGAACCCCAGCGAACGCGCCCGGGCGGGTGGCGCGCCGGTTGACGCGGATTTTGCCAAGCTCGCCGCCGGCGAACAGGTCACCTTCGAGTGGCGCGGAAAGCCGCTCTGGATCCTGCGTCGCACCGGGGCCATGCTGAAGGCGTTGGAGAGCCCGACCCTCCGCGCAAAGCTGGCTGATCCCGACTCGCGGGTCAAGAGCCAGCAGCCCGTCTACGCCCGCAATGCCTTTCGCTCGATCAAGCCGGAATACCTGGTGCTGGTGCCCGTTTGCACTCATCTCGGTTGCGTGCCGACGTTCCGGCCCGACGTTGCGCCTCCGGACCTGGGGCCGGACTGGCCCGGCGGGTATTTCTGCCCCTGCCATGGCTCAAGGTTCGATCTCGCCGGCAGGGTGTATCGCAACGTGCCGGCACCTACCAACCTCGTCGTTCCGCCACACCGGTATCTAGGCGAGACGGCGGTGCGGATCGGCGAGGACCCGGAGCGAACAACATGAACGCAATCCCGTTTGCTCCGAGCGGCGGGCCCGCGCCGAATACCCGATACCCGCTCTGTGACGACCGATGCCGGCAGGCGACGTGCTGACAAAGGGTTCAATTTGACCCGCCAGTGACGGGAGCCTTTATCCTCGCTGCGGACTCATCAAGGGAAAGGAGCAACATGAAACTCGCTGGATATACGCCGCAATGCGCCTTGCGGGCCGCGCCGGCGGTGCTCGCCTTGACCCTGTACAGCGGCGCTGGCGTCGCGCAGAGTGTGACGCTCCCCGACGTGCACGGACTCGCCTACAGCGCCGACGGCAAGCGCCTTATCGTGGCCGTCCACGATGGGGTGGTGGCTTACAACGCCGGCCGCTGGTCGAAAGACCCCGGGCCGAAGCACGACTTCATGGGGTTCACGGCGACCAAAAAACGCTTCTACAGCAGCGGGCACCCGGCGCGGGGGTCGGGACTGCAGAACCCGCTCGGTCTGATCGTGAGCGGCGACGGCGGCCGTACCTGGGAAAAACGCGGACTGGAGGGCGAGTCCGATTTTCATACGCTCGGCGCGAGCTATGAGACGAACGCGATATACGTGTATAACCCGGCACCCAACTCAAAGATGAAGGCGCCCGGCATCTACTACACGCTGAACGACGGCTTCACCTGGGCCCGCGCCGAGGCGCAAGGGCTCGCGAGCGCGGTCCACGCGATCGCGGTGCATCCCTCGAATCCGCGGATCGTTGCAGTGGCGGCCAAGGAAGGGCTTTTCCTTTCGACCAACAGCGGGGACCGCTTCGAGCGGCTGGCCGAAGGGCAGGCGCTCGCCGCGTTCTTCGAGCCCGACGGCGGGCGCCTCGTTTACAGCATGTATGACGGCACGCCGCGGCTCTACCGCCATGCGCTGAAATCGCGCGAACGCACCGAAGTCCGGCTGCCGCGGCTTACGCGCGATGCGGTGAGCCATATCGCGCAGAACCCGGCCGCTCCCAAGGAATACGCGATCGCCACGTTCGAGCGCAGCGTCTTTGTGAGCAGCGATGGAGGCAAAACGTGGAGCCAAATCGCCGACCGGGGTCGCGCCCAGTGAATCTTGCGGAACAAACTGCGGGCTGTCAGCCGTTGCGCGGGCAGATCGTGCCATGAGCGATGCTCCGAAGCCGCCCTCTCCGAAGTGGGTCTCCCGGTTGATCACCGCGAGTGTTATTGCCTTCGGCGCGGCGTTCACGATGTTTGCGTATTGGGTCACGCGCCCGCAACCACCTCAAGCGGAGCCGGCACGGCCCGACGCGTCCGGTCCGGAGGCGGACCGCGCCGACGCGCCGCGCTCCGACTCCCCCGCGGTGAGCGCGATATTTGCGAGAAAACCCGATCCGTCCCTCGTCGCGCTCGGAAAAACCGCCTACGACCGGCAATGCGCGTCGTGTCACGGGACCAACCTGGAAGGCCAGCCGAACTGGCAGCGCCGGCTGCCGAACGGCCGCATGCCGGCGCCGCCGCACGATGACTCCGGCCACACCTGGCATCATCCGGAGCGCATTTTGTTCGGAATGGTCAAGCACGGTGTGGTCCCGCCCTATGCTCCACCGGGCTACCAGAGCGACATGCCGGCGTTCCAGTCGGTGCTGTCCGACGACGAGATCCGGGCGGTGCTCGCGTACATCAAGAGCCGCTGGTCGCCCAAGGTTATGGCGTGGCGGGCGGAAGCGCTCAAGAATCTGGAAGAGCGATGAACATGCCGGAAGCTCAGAGCACGCCGGGGATTCAGGCGCCGGAGCGACGGCGTTTTGCGGTCGCGATCCCGCTGCTGGTATTCGTCGCGCTCGTCGTCATGTTCGCGATCGGCCTGACGCGCAATCCGCGCGAGGTTCCATCGCCGCTGATAGGCAAGCCGGTCCCGCGATTTTCCCTTCCGCCCGTGCAGGGGCGGCCGCTGGGGTTTTCGGACCAGGACCTGAAGGGGCAAGTATCCGTGGTGAACGTGTTCGCGTCGTGGTGCATCCCGTGCCGTCAGGAACATCCGCTGATCCAGCGGCTCGCCAGGGAGGTTCCGGTTTACGGGCTCAATTACAAGGACCAGCCCCAGGACGCGGCGCGCTGGCTCTATGAGCTGGGCGACCCCTACACGCGCACCGGCGCCGACCTCGACGGGCGCGTGGCGATCGACTGGGGCGTATACGGCGTCCCGGAAACGTTTGTGATCGATCGCGAGGGGCGGATCGCCTACAAGCAGATCGGTCCGATCACGCCGGGCATTCTCGAGGAGAAGCTCCTGCCGCTCATCAGGCAGCTGCAGAGGTAATTCATGGCCGACATCGTTACGCTTCGCCCTCCACGCCGGCTTCGGGCGGCGCTGGCGCTTGGCGGGCTTGCGGTGCTTGTGGCTTCCGGCATTGGGGTCTACATGGCGACCGGCGAACGGGCCGCGTCGCCAGGCACAGCCCCGCAAAAGGGCGTCGGATGGTCGGAAACTCCACAGCCGGTTCCGGATTTCCGCTTCGTGGACGGGAATGGAACACCGCGCGCGCTGTCCAACTTCCGCGGCAAGGTCGTGCTGCTCAACGTGTGGGCGACCTGGTGCGCGCCGTGCCGCAAGGAAATGCCGGCGCTCGACCGGCTGCAGCAGATGCTCGGCGGCGCGGATTTCGAGGTTTTGGCGCTTTCGATAGACGTCGGCGGAACCGCCGCCGTGCGGCGCTTCTACGAGGAGATGGGCATTCGCGCGCTCGCGATCTATGTGGATCCGACCACGGAGGCGACAGGAAAGCTGCGCAGCTTGGGGATTCCGACCACTTTGCTGCTGGATCGCGAAGGCCGCGAGCGCTGGCGCAAGACGGGTCCCGCGGAGTGGGATTCACCTGAAATCATCGAGTCGCTGCGCGCCAAGCTGCGCAGCGGCGGGTCATGAGGAGACTGCCATGTGGACACGACGTAACGTTCTGAGGACTTTTGCCGCCGGCGGCGGCCTGTTGGCGATGCCTTCGATGCTTCGGCAAGCCGTCGGCGCCGCCGAGCCGGACGTGATCCTGAAGCTTGTTGCGGAGCGGGCTGCGATGACGATACGCCCGGGACCGAAATCGCGCGGACTGCGCTACACGGGAAAAGTCCTGCGTGGCCGCGGGGACGCGATTCGATCCTCGCCGGGAAATCTCGGCCCGACGCTGGAGCTTTACCGGGGCGAACGCGTGCGCATCGAGGTCGTAAACCGCGCCGGCGCCCCGACCGTCATTCATTGGCACGGCATGATCGTGCCGGACACGGCCGACGGGCACCCGCACCAGGCGGTGCACTCCGGCGACAGCTACACGATCGAATTCACCGTGCGCAATCCGGCGGGAACGTACCTCTATCACCCGCACCCGCACCGCATTACCGGGCGGCAGACGTATTACGGCCTCGCCGGGCTGCTGATCGTGCGCGAACCGAGGGAGCGGGACATGGGGCTGCCTGCGCCGGAGCACGAATTGCAGCTCGTGCTGCAGGACCGCCGGATCGGCGGAGACAACCAGCTCGTGTTCAAGCGCTCGATGATGGACGACATGAACGGCGTCCTCGGCGACCGGGTGCTGGTGAACGGCGTGGACGACGCCGCGTTCAAAGTGGCGCCCCGCGCCTACCGGCTGCGGATCGCCAACGTGTCCAATGCGCGCATTTACAAGCTCGCGTGGTCCGATGGCCGCCCACTGCGCGTCATAGCTTCCGACGGCGGCCTCTTCAGCCGCGCCGAAGGCGTGCAAGAACGGCCCTACGTGACGCTCTTTCCCTTCGAGCGCGTCGAGCTCATCGAGGACTTCGGCGCGCGCCGCGACGGCGCGGAAATCGCGCTCGTCAGCCGGGAGTTCTCCGGCCTCGATGACATGATGGGCTCCATGATGGGGCAGCAGGGCGACAGCGAGCGCGGCGGCATGGGTGGAATGATGGGCGGCATGATGGGGGGAGGAATGATGGGTGGCGGGATGATGGGCGGCGGGATGATGGGTGGAGGAATGATGGGGCCGTCGCAGGGCGAGGAGCTGCACGTCGCGCGGTTCACTGTTTCACCGGGGCCGCGGGCGCGCGCGGCGAAGCTCGTCCTTCCCGAAGAGGAACCCCGCACCCGGGAGGGCCAGTACGAATTGCGCACGCAGCTCGCCTTCCGCCACATGCGCGGCTTCCTCAACGGCCGCAGCTTCGACACCGAGGACATGATGGCCGTCGCCGACGACGAGCGGCTTCCCGTGGGCAAGGTCTCGGTGTGGACGTTCACCAACGACGGGCCGGGCATGGCGATGCCTCACCCGATCCACATCCACGGTGTGCGCTTTCGCGTCATCGAGCGCAGCGGCGGTGACATCCCGGCAGACCTGCGCGACGGCATCATCGACACGGGATACAAGGACGTGTTCGGCATCTTCGCCGGCGAGCGCGTGCGCGTGCAGATTGCGCCGACGGTCCCGGGCCTTTTCATGGTCCACTGCCACAACCTCGAGCACGAGGACGGCGGCATGATGCGCAATGTCCTGTTCCAGGCTTGATCGAGGAGAAGGCGAATGGCGCTTTTTTTCGTGACGTAACATCGAGCGATGAACGCTCCAAGGCCGCGGCCCTTGCGTCCGAGCCAGACCTTGACATTCCAGTAACTGTAACTGGACGCCCTGGGAATGAAAGGAGGCAACCACAATGCTTTGTTGCGTGGGTATCATGGGTGGTGTCGTCGTAGGTCAGGCCTTGGGCGGGCCCTGGACCTTGATCGCGCCGGCCGCGGGTTTCGGCATTGGCCTGGTCGCGGACATGAGAATCATGAAAGGAATGCATCAAAAGGCGGGCGCGCAGCAGGCCGAGACCGGGCTTCGCGCAAGAGCAGACGCAGACCCCAAGGCGCCGAACCAGGGCGCGGCGCCGGCTTCGGCCGCGGAGAGCGGCGCGTGCTGCGGTGTCGCCTCGGGGCTGGTGCGCATGCTCGGCGGGGAAGAAAAGAAGGAGCAGGCTCAACCCCGGGCAACCGAGTCGGTGACAACCGCTCAACCGGTCGTCGTCGAAAAAGCGAAGTCGGCCTGAATCCGCCGCGATGACCGAAGCGGGCGCGTTCGGCTTGGCGGCCGCGTTTGCCGCCGGCCTGGTCTCGTTCCTGTCGCCGTGCGTGCTGCCGCTGGTGCCAGCGTACGTCTCCTACGTCGCAGGGCAGACGCAGGGCCCAATGCAGGCGGGGATCGACGGCCGCGCCCGGATCAGCGCGGCTGTGCTGAGTGGTTTCTTCGTGTTCGGTTTCAGCACGGTATTCATCGCGCTCGGCGCGAGCGCCACAGCGCTGGGCAACTTGCTGCTCCAGTACCGCTACGAAGCCAACATCATCGGCGGCGCAATCGTGATTGCCTTCGGATTGCTCATGATCGGCATGACGCGCGGCATGCCGTGGCTGCAACGCGACTTTCGCTTTCATCCGCGTCTCGCCGGCGGGCACCCGGCGGCGGCCTATGTGCTTGGCCTGGCGTTCGGTTTCGGCTGGACCCCGTGCATCGGGCCGGTGCTCGGCGCGATCCTTACGGTGAGCGCCGTACAAGCCACGGTATCTGGCGGTGTCGCGCTGCTTTCGTTCTATGCGGCAGGGCTCGGCGTGCCGTTCCTGCTCGCGGCGCTTTTTACGCGCGAGCTGGCCGGGCGGCTCAAGGGATTGCGCCACTTGGGGACCGTGCTCCAGATCGCTGCCGGCCTCATCCTGGTGCTCATGGGCATCGCCATGATCACCGGCCAGCTCTCGGCCTTTGCGTTCTGGCTGCTGCGGACGTTTCCGGCGCTGGGACGGATCGGATAACAAAGATGAGCGCGCGCAAGGCGACACGAATGAATTTCTACGATCGCTGGGTCTTGCCCCGGCTGACCGACCTTTGCATGCGCAATAAGGAGGCCCGGCGCTATCGCGAGCGGATGATCCCGCTCGCGTCGAGCCGCGTGCTCGAGGTCGGTTTCGGCTCGGGGTTGAACCTGCCGTTCTACGGCGCCAGCGTGCACCATCTTTTCGCGCTGGAGCCCTCGCCCGAGCTGCGAAAGATAGCGGGGCGCAGAATCGGGGGCACGAGGTTTCCGGTGGAGTTCCTGGACCGCAGCGCCGAGGAAATTCCACTCGAGCGGGCGAGCGTGGACACGGTAGTGACGACCTGGACCTTGTGCACGATCCCCGACGCAATCGGCGCCCTGCAGGAGATGAAGCGGGTGCTGAAGCCGGGTGGCGTACTGCTGTTCGTCGAGCACGGACTGGCTCCGGATGCCGGCGTGCGCGCGTGGCAGCATCGCCTTAACCCGCTCTGGAACCGCATCGGCGGCGGATGCAACCTCAACCGCAAGATTGACGAACTGATCGTCCGGTCTGGCTTCCGGCTTGCCGAGCTTCACACGGAGTACGTCAAGGGCTTGAAACCTCTGAGCTTCACCTACAGCGGCTCAGCGAGGCCGGGATGAGCATGCGCAGGGCCCACACGCTGGCGGCACCTACTGTCTGAACCGATTTTGAAGGAGAGAGATTTATGAACCTGTCGGTCACGAGATCTGCTCGCGCGATTACCGCGGGGCTGATTCTGTTCGCCCCTGCCGCGTACGCCCAGACCGCGGAACGCGGCGGCGCCGACGCCGCGCTGGTTGAACGGATCAAGGAGGCGGTCATCAAGGAGCTGCGCGAGAGCGGGGCGCTCGAGCGCGCGGTCGACGAGGGCATCAGACGCTTCGTCGAGCGCCAGGGCGCGGAAGCGGCACAGCGCGAGCGGAGCGAGGCGAATGCACGGGCCGCCGCATTGCGGCCGGTTTCCAGGGGCCGCGACCATATACGCGGCAATCCCAACGCCCCGGTCACGCTGATCGAGTACTCCGACTTCGAGTGCCCGTTTTGCAAACGCTTCCACGCGACCGCGAAAAAGGCGGTGGACGATTCGAACGGCCAGGTCAGATGGGTGTACCGCCATTTTCCGCTCGACGAGCTGCATCCGGTGAAGGCCCGCAAGGAGGCGGCAGCGTCGGAGTGTGCCGCCGAGATCGGCGGTAAAGACGCGTTCTGGAAGTTCGCGGACCGGTTCTACGAGCTGACCCCGTCCAACAACCGCACGGATATCGAGACGGTGCTTCCGCAGATCGCCCGGGAAATCGGGCTCGATAAAGCGAAGTTTGCATCGTGCCTGGCGAGCGGCAGGTACGACCGGCGCATCCAGGAAGACTATGAGAACGCCGTTGCCACTGGTGGAAGAGGCACGCCCTGGACCATCATCGTGTCGAAAAGCGGCAAGACTTATCCGCTTTCGGGAGCGCAGCCTTATGCCACTGTCAAGCAGCTTATCGATCTGGCGCTCCAGGACAAGTGAACCGTGACGCGCTCCCTGACGAATCTGCGAGTCGCGTTCGCGCTGGCATTCGCTCACTTCTCGTACATCGCGCTCGCCGCCATGCTTTCGATCCTAGCGTTTCTTCTGGCGGTGTGGTTTCCAAACCTAGGGCTGATCGCCGAGATATTCTCGGGCTCGAACGCACCGCTTACGGCCAAGCTCGGCATCGCCGTGAGCCTGCTTGGCGGCATCGGCACGAACTTCAGCCTGCTGTCCGCCGGGTATACGGTTACGATCTCCGTCCTCTTCGGCATCACCGCGGCGATGATCGTCTATCAGCTGAAACGAACGCGCGCGACGGCGGCACGACAGTCGCTGGCCATCGGCTCCGGCGGCGTTGCGAGCGGCGTGATCGGGGTGGGATGCGCTGCCTGCGGCTCGCTGATCATCGGTACAGTGCTTCCATCTTTCGGCGCCGCCGGGGCGCTCGCCGCGCTGCCGCTCGGCGGTGAGGAATTCGGGATCTTGAGCGTCGCGCTCCTACTGGTTTCGCTGCTGCTCATCAGCAGGAAAATCGCGGAACCGGCCGCCTGCCCGGTCAAATGACGTATGACCAACAGTCGTGACCAAACGCTCATTCGACAGGTTCAACGTGTTCTCGGGCGGCGCGCTGATGGACCGGGAATCCGCGCAGGAGGGCGATCCGGAGATGTATCCAGTTGCGCCCGAGCCACGTAAGGAAGGCCACGGAACGTCGACAAATACCCGAAGGAAACGACCATGCTGATCAGGGAACCGAGCGATATCAAGCCCTCCGAGATCACGGAACGGGCGCTTTACCACGGTCGCCGGCAATTCATCCAGCGCGCCGCGGCGGTGCTGGCGGCGGGCGTACCCGCCTGGGACGGCGCTCTTGCCGCGGTGCCCGGCAAGATTCAATTGCCAGGGATACGCAAGAGCGCCTACAGCACGAACGAGCCGCTGAATTCGTTTAAGGACATCACGGGCTACATCAACTTCTACGAGTTCGGCACCGACAAGTACTCGCCGGCGCGGCTTGCAAAAAGCCTGCGCACTCGCCCCTGGACCGTCAAGGTGAGCGGCGAGGTGAAGCGGCCGAAGACTTTCGACGTCGACGAATTGATCAAGCTCGCGCCGCTGGAAGAGCGCATCTACCGCCTGCGCTGCGTCGAGGCCTGGTCCATGGTCATCCCGTGGGTCGGCTATCCCCTCGCAGAGCTCATCAAGCGGGTGGAGCCAACCGGCAACGCCAAATACGTCGAATTCACGACGCTCCATAATCCCGAGCAGATGCCCGGGCAACGCGCGATCTTCGGCTCGCTCGACTGGCCTTACGTCGAAGGACTGCGCATGGATGAGGCTATGCATCCCCTCGCGATCCTGGGCTTCGGGCTCTACGGCGAGGTGCTGCCCAACCAGAACGGCGCCCCGGTGCGCATCGTGGTGCCCTGGAAATACGGTTTCAAGAGCGCGAAATCCATCGTCTCCATACGCTTCGTCGAGAAACAACCGCTGAATTCCTGGCAGAAGACAACCCCGCACGAATACGGTTTCTATTCGAACGTGAATCCCACGGTGGATCACCCCCGCTGGAGCCAGGCCACCGAGCGGCGCATCGGGGACTTCTTCAAGCGCAAGACGCTGATGTTCAACGGCTACGGCGAGCAGGTCGCGCACCTCTATGCCGGCATGGACCTGCGCAAGTACTACTGATCTCGGATCATCGGGAGGACTGAATCGAAATGCCGGCGAGTTCCGCCTCCATCGCATCGTTCGCCGCCCTCGACGCGGCGAAGGTGCGCTATATCAAGTCGGCCCTGTTCGCGGCCGGTCTGGGTCCGCTTGGCTATCTCATATGGCTGGGGCTCACCGGAGGGCTCGGCGCCGATCCCGTGGAGTTCGTCCGGCGCTCGACCGGAACATGGACGCTGGATTTTCTCGTCATTACGCTCGCCGTGACGCCGCTGCGACGCGCGACGGGTTGGCACTGGCTTGTCCGGTTGCGCCGCATGTTCGGGCTCTACGCATTCTTCTACGCCGTGATCCACGTCGTGGCCTACTTCTGGCTCGACCAGCTGTTCGATCTGGCGGCGATCTGGCGCGATGTTCTCAAGCGGCCCTTGATCACCGTCGGATTCCTCGGCTTCGTCCTGATGATTCCCCTGGCGGTTACTTCCACCGACCGCATGGCACGGCTGCTTGGCGGCAGGCGCTGGCGGCAACTGCATCGCGCCGTGTACCTGGTGGCGATCGCGGGCGTCGTCCACTTCTGGTGGCTGGTGAAGCTCGACTACACGCGCCCGCTCGCCTACTCCGTGATTTTCGGCGCGCTGCTGCTCGCGCGCATTCCGTTCTCAAGAACGCGATGAGAACGCCGGCGCGCGAGCATGGCCCATTTCGACAAGGAACTCGACGTTCGCGGACTGAATTGTCCCCTGCCGCTGCTACGCACCAAGAAGATGCTGTCGCATATGGGGTCCGGCGAAGTATTGAAAGTTCTGACAACGGACCCGGCGGCGGAAATCGATTTCAAGGTTTTTTCAGAGTTGACGGGCAACAAGATGCTCTCGTTGAGTAGGACAGAGAAGCATTCGGTCATTTTCCTGCGGAAGAAGGCCTGAATTTTCGACGGCTGCGGCGGCGACGGCGACGGCGAATGAGCAGAACAGAGCGTAAGGAGCTAAGGCGTCAAGCGAAGCAGGCGGAACGCCAACGCACGACGCGGCGGCGAACCCTTAGGTGGTTCTGGAAGACGGGTGCCGTCGTTCTCGCCGCATTGGGTGCCGTGGGTGGCATTGCCTGGTACATCGCCGCCACGCCACCGATTGTCGAGCAAGACGTAGTTTCGCAGTTGGGAGTGCACCGGCATGTTGACCTCAGGATCACCATCAAGGGCACGACGCAGGACATTCCTGCAAATCTCGGTATTGGCGTCAGGCATAACCCGATCCACACCCACGACCGCGACGGCGTCGTCCATCTCGAGTTCGAGGGTTTCGTCACCAAGGATGATTTGAGACTTCGCGAGTTTTTCAAGGTTTGGGGTAAACGGTTCAATAGGAACTGCATCCTCGAACACTGCAACGGGCCCGATGGCAACGTAGCGATGCTTGTGAATGGTGTGGAGAACCGCGAGTTCGAAAATTACGTGATGAAAGATAAGGACATCATCGAAATCGGGTACCGATAATTGTCTTCGTGGATCGGTGTGGATATCCGATGCATCCGGACATGTCGAAGGAATGGAGGTGCCGGTGGTACAGCTTCAACCGAAATCGGCGTGCGATTCAGCGGCCGAAAGCCGGCGCGCCGCGGAGGGGCGGCCGCGCGCACGCATGAATTGGGCATGGGTTCGCTGGCTGATCGCATTCGCGGTCATCGGGCTCTGGGTCCGGCTGCTCGTCGAGCAAGTGTCGATGCCGCTCATGGTGCACAGCCTTCCGTTCGAGGCGTGGTACGGGAACTGGAGGGAAGTATTCGCCATGAGCGCGATCTTCCTCGCGTTCGCTCTGGGATTTGCCTGGCCGAGAGGACGGTCGGAGTGGCGCAACGCCGGCATGTATGCGGCGTTCCTCACCTCGCTGTTCGTCGAGATGTTCGGTATTCCGCTCACCATTTACCTGTTGGCGCCGCTCCTGGAACTGCCTGCAATTGCGTTCGGTCTCAACGAGAGCCACTTGTGGGCCTACCTGTTCGACCGGAGCGGGGTAATGACCCTCGCCAGGGGCGTGCATGTCGTCATGGTTACGAGCGTGGCGGTCGTCACGTGCGGCGTGGGGCTGCTGGCAATCGGTTGGGCCCAGGTGTACCGCGCCCGCCATCAGTTCGTGACGACCGGACTCTACCGGATCGTGCGCCATCCCCAGTACCTCGGGCTAATGATGATCGTCATCGCCTTCAACATCCAGTGGCCGACGATCCTGACGCTGCTGATGGCGCCGGTGCTCATCGTCATGTATGTGCGCCAGGCGCGCCGGGAAGACGAGGCGTTGGTAGTCAAATTTGGTGAGGCGTTCTCCCGCTATGCTGCCCGCGTGCCTGCGTTCATTCCGCGTCTCCGCGCGCGTCCCGCGCTCGCCGAGCAAAAGGAGCGAGCGTAATGGGGGCTCCAAGCATGTTTTGTGAAGGCGCGGGAAGGGAGAATGCGGAATGAGCGTGGCCGCCACCAATTCGCTGCTGGGCCTGGGCAAGATGGGCGACCTCAAGCGGCGGCTCCTGTTCCTGCTCGGCGCACTCATCGTCTTCCGCATCGGCTCTTTCATCCCGGTGCCGGGAATCGACCCCGAGCAGCTCGCGGAGCTGTTCCGCTCCCAGCGCGGCGGCATCCTCGACATGTTCAACATGTTCTCGGGCGGCGCGCTCGAGCGGTTTTCCCTGCTCGCGCTCGGGATCATGCCCTATATCTCCGCGTCCATCATCATGCAGCTGATGAGCGTGGTCTCGCCCACGCTGGAGGCGCTGAAAAAGGAGGGCGAGGCGGGCCGGCGCAAGATCACCCAATACACGCGCTACGGCACGGCCGGATTGGCGCTGTTCCAATCCATGGCCATCGCGATCGGTCTCGAGGCGCAGCAAGGTCTCGTCATCGAACCCGGACTGGCGTTCCGGCTCACCACCATGCTGACGCTCACGACCGGCACCATGTTCCTGATGTGGCTCGGCGAGCAGATCACCGAGAGGGGCGTGGGCAACGGCATCTCGCTCATCATCTTCGCCGGCATCGCGGCGGGGCTGCCGCAGGCGGTGGGGGGCACGCTCGAGCTCGTGCGCACCGGCGCATTCTCGATCCTGATCGCGCTCTTCATCTTCGCGCTGGTGCTCGGCGTCACCGCCTTCGTGTGCTTCGTCGAGCGCGGCCAGCGCCGCATCCTCGTCAATTACGCCAAGCGCCAGGTCGGCAACAAGGTCTACGGCGGGCAGAGCTCGCACCTGCCGTTGAAACTCAACATGTCGGGCGTCATCCCGCCGATCTTCGCCTCCAGCATCATCCTCTTCCCGGCGACGCTGGTGGGGTGGTTCGGGGCGAGCGAAGGCATGACGTGGCTGCGCACCATTGCGGGGACGCTCTCTCCCGGGCAGCCGATCTACATGATCCTGTACGGAGCGGCGGTCATCTTTTTCTGCTTCTTCTACACTGCGCTGGTGTTCAACCCCAAGGAGACGGCGGACAACCTCAAGAAGAGCGGGGCGTTCGTGCCGGGCATCCGTCCGGGCGAGCAGACCGGGCGCTATATCGAGAAAATCATGATGCGGCTGACGCTGGCCGGCTCGATCTACGTGACCGCGGTGGTCCTGCTGCCCGAGTTCCTGATCGTGTGGAAGAACGTGCCGTTCTATTTCGGGGGCACTTCGCTGCTGATCATCGTGGTGGTGACCATGGACTTCATGGCGCAGGTGCAGGCCTACGTCATGTCCCACCAGTACGAAAGCCTGCTCAGGAAGGCCAATTTCAGGGGAGGAGGATTAACGGCGAGATAGCACGGGTATTCGCGCTACAGCTTATCGATGAAATGAAGACAGTGACTCGGTCTTTTATTCTGACAAACGTTTTACAGCGGTTGAGCCACGCGCCGAACAGTGGCGACGGGATGAGCATTCCGTGAGCAGTTAGGCCATATCCGCCCCCATGTTCGTACATCCTCAGTTTGATCCCGTCGCACTGCAGCTCGGTCCGCTTGCGGTGCGCTGGTATGGATTGATGTATCTGGTTGGCTTCGCGCTGATCTGGACGCTCGGGCGCTGGCGCATCGCCAGCCGGCCGGGCGGCGTGTGGACAGCGAAAGATCTGGACGATGCGCTCTTCTACGGCATCCTCGGCACGATTGTTGGCGGGCGGCTCGGTTACGTTCTGTTCTACAAATTCGGCGACTACCTGGCCGAGCCCTGGCGGATTTTTTTCGTATGGGAAGGGGGCATGTCGTTCCATGGCGGCTTCCTCGGAGTCGTGCTCGCGATGTGGCTTTACGCGCGTAGCCGGCGCCAGGACTGGCTCGCGATCACCGATTTGATCGCCCCCCTCGTGCCGCTCGGCCTGGCGGCCGGCCGGCTCGGCAACTTCATCAACGCCGAGTTGTGGGGACGCCCGGCCGACGTGTCGTGGTCAATGATCTTTCCCAATGTGGACAGGGTGCCGCGGCATCCGTCGCAGCTCTACGAATTCGCGCTCGAGGGTGTAGCGCTCTTCGTCCTCCTCTGGTTGTTTTCAGGCAAGCCGCGGCCGCGGGGAGCAATTTCGGCGCTGTTTCTCATTGGCTACGGCGTATTTCGATTTGCGGTCGAGTTCACTCGGGAGCCGGACCGCTTTCTCGGTCTGCTCGCGCTCGGACTGAGCATGGGGCAGTGGCTTTCGCTACCAATGTTCGCCGCAGGCGTCCTGCTCATGGCATGGGCTTTCCGTGGAAGGGCGCGTCCGGCGGCGTGATCGCTTTGGCCCGTCCCACCTTCGGGTCGTCACGGAAACCACGCGGCGCGTCGTCTGTCACACGGCCCGACGTTCCGTTGACAGGAGCTTTCATGTTTGGCGCTGTATTCAGGAGAAGCTCCGCGATGCATGCGACGCTTGCGGTCCTCTGGCTTGCCGCCGCCGCTCCCGCTTTTGCGAAGGACCCGCTGCTCGTCGTAGATCCGGCAGCGCCTCTCGGCGAATCGTGGACGCACCAGATATTCGGCGCCGCGACGGAGTACAACGGAGTCGTGCTCGATGGCGTGGCGGCGATCCGCGCCATCGGGCGCAATTCCGCGTCCGGACTCTATCGGGAGTTCCGCTACAGGGTCGCGGAGCATCCCTGGATCGAATGGTCGTGGCGCGTCGAGCAGCTCCAACGAACGGCGGACATCCGCGTCAAGGCAAGAGAGGATTACGCGGCCGCGATCTTCCTGATCTTCGGGCGCCCCAGCGCGCTTGACCGGGACGTCCCGACGCTGGCCTACGTCTGGACGAGCGCTCGCGTCCCCGAGGGCTCGGTCGTTGAAAGCCCGTATCATCCCGGAACGACCCGAAACATCGTCGTACGAAGCGGGGAGAAACAACTCGGCCAATGGCTCCGGGAGCGTCGCAATGTCATCAGCGATTTCCGACGGGCGTTCGGGCGGGAACCGCCGGAAACGGTGGCAGTGATCGCCCTCTTCACCGACAACGATCAGACGCGCGAGCCGGTCGAAACCCATTACGGCGCGGTGTGGGCGCTGCCCCAGTAAACCATACTTTGAGACTCCACGGGATGCCGACGCAGAAGTCGGACACCTTGTCCGCCATACGCAACAAGATCGGCCTGACGTTCCTGGGCGCGGCGTTCGCGTTTCTCGTCGGGGCGATCATGGTGGCGAAGTACCAGGAAAGCCGGGTCGAGGCCGATCCCACGAATCTCGAAAAGGTCGCCCGGGGAAAGTCAGTCTATGCGCAATACTGCGCCTCCTGCCACGGCGCCAATCTCGAGGGCCAGCCCAACTGGCAGGACAAGCTGCCGACCGGCCGTATGCCCGCGCCGCCGCATGATGCGTCGGGGCATACCTGGCACCACCCGGACACGGTCTTGTTCGGCATCACCAAGCACGGGCTCGTCCCCGGGAAATACGCGCCGCCCAAGTACGAGAGCGACATGCCGGCCTTCGGGAATCAGCTTTCGGACGAAGAGATCTGGGCGGTGCTCGCCTACATCAAGCACAGCTGGCCCGACAAGATACGCGCCGCGCAGGCGGAACTGACGCGTGACGCGGCACGGCGCTGAGGCGTCGCTCACTTCGAAGCGACAGGCGACGCCCAGGACGTGCCCCGCGCCCGCCGCGACGGCCGTTCCGAACCGGGTCTGCATAATCCGGATTGGACGAGCGTATAATCCGGATTGGACGTCTCAAGAATCCGCATTGGACGACACCGCGATCCGACATGCCCAATCCCGCCACTACGCTCTTCCGGCGGTTTTCCGCCGAGCGCATTACGACCGCGCTCAAGGACACGCCGGTCGTCATGGTCAACGGCCCGCGCCAGAGCGGCAAGACCACGCTCGTGCGTGGCTTTGCCGCCGCCGACCGCGCCTACATCACGCTGGACGATGACACGGTACAAGAGGCCGCCCGCGGTGATCCAGCCGGATTCTTGCGCGGCCTCGGCCGCGCGATCATAGACGAGGTACAGCGAGTGCCGGACCTCCTCCGTGCTATCAAGCGCTCCGTGGATGATGACCGCCGTCCGGGCCGTTTTCTGCTGACCGGCTCCGCTAACGTGCTGACCCTGCCACAGGTTTCCGAGAGTCTCGCGGGCCGTATGGAGGTCGTCAGCCTCCTGCCGCTTTCCCAAACCGAGATACACGCAAGAAGGGCGACATTCCTTGAAAATGCGTTCGCGGGCAGGCTCGTGCGACCTGCAGGGACCGTCGTCGGCGGCGAACTCGTGAGCATGGTGCTGGCCGGCGGCTATCCAGAAATGCTCAAACGCAAGGATGCGAAACGGCGTCAGGCCTGGGCGCGCGGCTATATAAAGGCCATCGTACAACGCGACGTGCGCGATGTGGCGGAGATTGAGAAGCTTGACCGTCTGCCCCGCCTGCTTCAAGTTCTCGCCCATCACTCCGGCCTGCTCGCCAACTTCACGCAGATGGGCAGCCAGCTTGGCCTCGATGACAAGACGACAAGAAGGTATGTCGCGGTTCTTGAGCAGTTATTCCTTATGCGCCGCGTCGAACCCTGGTTCCGCAACCGGCTCAAGCGTCTGGTAAAGACGCCCAAGCTCCACTTCCTCGATTCCGGACTGCTCGCGGCAATGCTAGGAGCGACCGACGGGCGGATTGCGAAAGACCGTTCGGTCCTAGGCCAGCTCCTGGAGACATTCGTCTTCGCCGAAATCGTGAAACAGGCGGAATGGCACGACGAGAAGTGCGCGCCGTACTTCTATCGGGACAAGGATCAGGACGAGGTGGACATCGTGGTCGAAAGCGACAGCGGGCCGCTGATCGGCATCGAGATCAAGGCGGCGGCCACGGTCACCGCCACCGACCTCAAGGGGCTGAGAAAGCTGGCCAGAGCGTGCAAGGACGACTTCAAGCTTGGGGTGGTGCTCTATGACGGGGAGCAAGTCGTTCCTTTCGGCGACCGCTTGTTCGCGGCTCCGGTGTCCTGCGTGTGGGGATAGATGCTTGACCCTTGAGCGAGGTCCAGGGTTTATCCTTGTAGCGATCGGAGGAACAGCCATGGACGGGTTGACCATCGGCAAGGTCGCGCGCAGCGCCGGGCTGGCGATCGACACTGTCCGCTACTACGAGCGCGAGGGATTGCTGCAGAAACCCGCGCGGACGCCGAGCGGCTACCGCCAGTACCCGCCGGACGCGGTGAAGCGGCTGCAATTCATTCGCCAGGCCAAGGAGCTCGGGTTCACCCTGTCGGAAATCCGGGAGCTCCTCACGCTGAAGGTGGCGCCCGGCAAATCGTGCGCCGACGTGAGAGCGCACGCGGAAGCGAAAATCGCCGACATCGAGCAGCGCATCGCGCAGCTTGGTCGGATGAAGCGCGCGCTGGCGAAGCTTGCCAATGCCTGTTCCGGCCGCGGGCCGACGAGCGAGTGCCCGATCCTCGAGGCGCTTGAAGGACGAGATCTCAGGCCATGAAGACGCTCGTCATCGCGATCGAGGGCATGCACTGCGACGGCTGCGCCGAGACGATCCAGGCGCTGCTCGATATCGAGGCCGGGGTCAAGGCATCGAGCGTGTCGTTCAAAGACGGCAGAGCGCGCGTGCTCTACGACCCACAGGCGGCGGACGAGGCGAAGCTCGTCGCCGCGATTGAAAAAGGCGGCTACAAGGTCATATCCACCGCATGATCGACAGCGTCGCGGCGGCCATCCTCCTTCCCATCGGGCTCGGCTTCATCGGCTTCATCGAGCCGTGCTCGATCGGCTCGACGCTGGTCTTCATCAAGGTCATGGAAGGCAAGTCCGCGGCGGTCAAACTCTGGCAGGTCGGAGCGTTCACCGTGACGCGCGCGCTTTTCATCGGCGCGCTCGGCGCGATCGCGGTCCTCGTGGGTTCGGCCTTCATCGGCTTCCAGAAAGCCATGTGGACCGGGCTCGGCGCGCTTTACGTCGCGCTGGGATTGTTGTTTCTCGCGGGCCGCGCGGGGTACATCATGACTTCGCTCGGGCCGAGCCTCGCGCGAGTCGGGGACGTTCGGGGCTCCGCGGCGCTCGGGCTCTTGTTCGGGCTCAACATCCCCGCCTGCTCGGCGCCGCTGCTCTTCGCCCTGCTCGGCGCCGCGGCGGCAGGCGGTGTGTCCGGGGCGACGCTTGCGAACGGATTCTCCTCGCTCGCGTTGTTCGGGTTCGCGCTGTCCTTGCCGCTTGCGGTCGCGGTGCTGATCCCCGCAGCGCGACGCGCCCTCGACTGGCTCGCCGCGCTGAGCGGACGCATTCCGCGCTGGACCGGGATTGTCCTGATTGCGCTCGGCATATGGTCGATCTGGTTCGGGCTCTTCGTCACTCCCCAGCCACCGGCGTGAGCGATGGTCCGCGCCGCGTGCGGGGGGGGGGCGTGCTCCGGCGCGTCGTCGGGGTTTCAGGCTCGCGTCGCGCGGGTATTCCGGATCGTCTGGACCTCACTATGCTTGGCGGCTGCGGCGGCGGATTCGGCGGCACTTGCGGCCGAGCATGACGTCAGGGCGCGGTTGAGGGCCGCAGCGGTCGCAGCCTGCACCGAATCCGGCCGCGAGGGTGAGGCGATCGGCAAAGCGCTTGGCGGCGCCGTTCGGCTCGATATCGAATCGCTGAAAATCCAGGACCGGGAGGTGGGTACCCGCACCGGTTACGAGTTCAGGGACGGCGCGCGCATATTCGTCGAGCGCTTCGCGCCCGGCGGCAGCCTGCGCCGCGTGGTCGTCGTCTATCACGCGCCGGCCGAGCGTGCCCGCAGGCCGGAGTGGATGGTATTCGCCGACAGCGAGTGCCGAATCGTCTCAGGGCGCCGCCTGGTCTACGACGGCCCGGGTGCGCCGGCGTTTATCGAGCGCACCGACGCCTCACTTGACCGCGTCGAAGTGCGAGAGCCGCTGAATCCACCGGTTCCCGAAGGAGGAGCCGGTGAAGGCGTGCTGGTGGCCCTGGTGGATTCGGGAGTCAACTACCTGCTCGACGCGGTACGGGCGCGCATGGCCCGCGGCACGGACGGCCGCCATCTTGGTTACGACTACTGGGACATGGATGCGCGTCCCTTCGACAGCAATCCCGCCCGCTCGCCGTTCCTGCCGCAACGTCACGGGACTCAAACTGCGGGCGTGCTGATCGCCGAATCACCCTCGAGCCGCCTGGTGGCCTACCGCTATCCGCGCCCGGACATGCGCAGGATGGCGGCGCTGGTGGAAGATGCGGCGGCTAAGGGTGTCGTGATCGTCAACCTGTCGCTCGGCAGCACGAACGCCGAAGAATGGGCCGCGTTCGCCGACGCGGCACGAATGCACCCCGGGATGCTCTTCATCGCGTCGGCCGGCAACGACGGCCGCGACATCGATGCGCAGCCGGTGTTTCCCGCGGCGCTGCGGCTGGAAAACCTGCTCACGGCGACGTCCTCCACCGAAAGCGGCGCGCTCGCCGCAGGCTCCAACTGGGGCGCCGGGTCGGTCGACCTCCTGGTGCCCGCCGAGGGACTTGTCAGCATCGATTTCTACGGCCGGCCGAAGCTCGTCTCGGGCTCGAGCTATGCCGCCGCACGCGTTTCCGCGCTCGCCGCGTGCCTGCTGGCCGCGCATCCCGGCTGGAAAGGACCGCAGCTCAAGGCGGCGATCCTAGATCGCGCAAAGCCGCCGCCGGACCGTGCCGCCGGGCTGGTTTCCCGGGGACTGCTCGAGTCGCCGACCGACACCGATCGAGGCGCCTGCAAGGCGGAACCGAAGGGAGTCGAGGTTATCGCGCGTTCACGGATTGGCGTGAATAAACTGTACGGCGGCTCGAAGTTGCCGGATAACGTGAGCGCCGCCCTCGATGCTTCCCTGGTGATGCTGCGGGACTCCGGATGGACAATGGCGTCGCTCGAGGCGGCCGCCCGGGAGGCGGCGGGAATATTCGCCCAGTGCGGCGTGGGGATTCGCGGCTTCGATGTATTCGAGCTGCGCACGCCACGGCGCTACCTGTATCTCAGCGATGCTCATGCCTCCGCGCTGGTCCGTGGCCTCGATATTCCGCGCCCGGCGGCATTCTTTGTGCGGGACACGCTGCAGAGCATCGCTTTCGACGCGGAGGCCATCGGTCGCACCGGCGGAAGAACGCGGCCCGGGCTGTCGGATACCGTGTGGATGACGGAGGCGACGAGCCATCCGGGCATCGCCCTCGCCCACGAGCTCTACCACGTCCTCGTCGATTCGGGCGCGCATTCGGATGACCCGGGAAACCTCATGCACGAGCGGATCTTGGGGGGAAACCGGCGGCTCGACGAGGCGCAGTGCGCGCGATTGCGAAAGGCCGGCGCCGCCCTCGGCCACCTGACACCGGTGAATCAGAGCTGACGGGGGCCGCTCTTGACCCTGGAGCCTGCTACAGGCTCTAGACTGCCCGAATGAGCACTGCGGAAACCCTCGAGCGCGCCGAGAAAATCCAGCTGAAGATCGGCGGAATGGCGTGCTCGTTCTGTGTCGCGAGCATCGCCAAGGCGCTCGGACGCATGGACGGCGTGCGCAATGTCAACGTCAATCTCGCGCACGAGGAAGCGCTGATCGAATTCAACCCCGAAGCGGTGACGGCAGGGGCGCTGCGGGAGACGCTGCGAGACCTCGGCTACACGATCCGGGATCCGAACAAGGTCCGCGCTTTCGAAGAGCAGGAGGCGGAGCTGCGGCTGCAGCGGGACAACCTGCTCTTCGCGGCGGGACTGTCGGCGATCTCGCTCACGGCGATGTCGCTGATGTGGCTCGAGTGGTTGCCTCCCCGGGGAATGGCGTCCATGTACTGGCTGATGCCAATCCTCGCGCTCTCGACGGTCTTCGGACCGGGCTGGCACATCCTCACGATGGCGTGGGCAAGCCTGCGGCGTGGCATTCTCAACCAACACGTGCTGCTCGAATTCGGCGCCCTTGCCGGAGTTGCCGGGGGATTTCTCGGTTATGTCTACTCCGAATTCCCTGCGCCGGATTTCTTCGGCGTCGCCGTGTTCGTGACCACCTATCACATCCTGTCCGGCTGGGTCTCGCTGCTCGTGCGCACGCGCGCTTCCCAGGCGGTGCGTAAGCTCCTCGCGCTGGTGCCCGCCACCGCCCGCGTCGTGCGCGACGGCCGGGAGCATGTGATTCAAATCGAGCAGGTGGTCGCCGGAGATCGCGTGCGCGTGCGTCCGGGTGAATCGATCCCGGTCGACGGCGATGTGATCGAAGGCAGCTCTGCGGTGGACGAGCATCTCGTCACGGGCGAATCGATCCCGGCGGAAAAACGGTCGGGCGACAGCGTCATCGGGGGCTCATTGAACCAGTACGGCACGCTGCTCATCCAGGTGACCAAGGTGGGCGAGGAAAGCTTTCTGAGCCAGGTCGCGCGCCAAGTCGAGGAAGCGCGCGCGCTGAAGCCCGGGCTGCTCGCGCTGGTGGATCGCATCCTGCAGATCTACGTGCCGGGCGTCGTGCTTTTCGCCGCGGCTGCGCTCCTGATCTGGACGCTCGGCGCGTGGTGGGCGATCGGCGCTCCGGACTGGACTCGGGCGATCTTCGCGGCGCTTGCCGTGTTCGTGATGGGCTATCCGTGCGCGCTGGGAATGGCAACGCCCCTCGCGATGATCCGGGGCGGCGGCATGGCCGCCGAGCGCGGGATTCTGATGCGCTCGGGGGAAGCGTTCCAGACGCTCAAAGACATCCGCAGCGTCGTATTCGACAAGACGGGCACCCTGACCGAGGGCCGTCCCTCGCTGCGCGAGATCGTGAGCTTGGGCGCGGCCGAGGGCGAACTGCTGGCGGTCGCGGCGGCGGCGGAAGCCGCTTCGGAGCATCCGCTCGCGCGGGCGATCGTGGAGGCCGCGTTCGGGCGTGGTATCACGCCACCTGGCGTGGAAAGCTTTGAGGCGATTCCAGGCAGAGGGGTCGTCGCGCGGATCGAGGGCATGCAGGCGCTGGTGGGGAGTCCGCGCTTTCTCGCCGAGCGCGGTGTTTCCCTAAAGCCGCATGAAGCGCGAATCGAGGCGCTGGAAAGCGACGCCTTGACGGTCATCGCGGTGGCGCGCGGCGGGGTCTGCCTGGGCCTGCTCGCGCTGGGCGACAGCCTGCTCGCGGACGCGCGACAGGCGGTGACGGCCCTGCGTGCGGCACGCATCCATCCCATTCTGATCACGGGTGACAACGAACGCACGGCACGAGTCATCGCCGGCAAGCTCCGGATCGGCGCGGTTCACGCCGGCGTGCTGCCCGGCCGTAAGGCAGACATCATTCGGCAGCTCCAGGCGCAGGGACGGGTTGCCATGGTTGGCGACGGGATCAACGACGCGCCCGCGCTCATGCAGGCCGACGTGGGCATCGCCATCGGGGCGGGCACCGACATCGCCATCGAATCGGCCGACATCGTGCTGGTCGGCCGTCGCCTGGCGGCGGTGGTCGAAGCGTTCAGCATCGGCAAGCTGTCCTATCGGAAGACCGTCCAAAACCTGATGCTCGCCTTCTCCTTCAATGGCATTGGCGTGCCACTCGCCGTCACGGGTCTCGTTCATCCGGTGTGGGCGATGATCGCGATGGCGGCGAGCGTCACCGCGGTACTCACCAACTCTTTTGCCGGGAGATTGCTGCCGGCGAATTGGCAACACGAGGTGCACCATGGCCTGGATACGTAATCTGGTCGTGACGGCGCTGGTGGCCGTGATCATCGGCTGGTTCGTGCTGTCGGCGCGGGAGCAGGCGGGATTCGTCGTCCCGCCGGTGGATGGATTCATGGAAGGACAGCGGATCCGCTTCATCCACACCGAGGTTTCGGACCCGGAAGTGGCGAAGCTCCTGACGCAGATGAAGGGATCGCCCGTTCTCACCGTTCCCTCCCTCGCCAAAGCGCCGACGGACCTACTTGCCAACGTCTACGTGTTCACCAACGGCATCGCGGGCGAGGGGCCGTTCAAGTTTCAGCCCGACGTTTTCGACAACCCTCCCGGACAACCGGGCTACACGCCCCTGCGCGCGCTCGTCCTGGTCTCGTGGAAAAAACCCGAGACCGCGCGCGAGTTGAAGAGCGCCGAAGAGGTGAAACAGGCGCTCGCGCGCGGGGAAATCGAGCTCAAGCAGCCGGGCGTGGTCATCAACATGCCGATGATCACCTGGCCGCAAGGCGGACATCGGTAGTATTGAGCATCGTGACCATGCATGACGATGCCCATCCCTCATCCCCGCCCTTCTCCCGAGTGGAGAAGGGAGGTTCCAGGTGCAAATGGGTTGTCACTCATCTGCACTAAACTCGGTACGCGCAGTGGAATTGATTGCACAGCTTGAGCAGGTCTCAGCGGCCTCTTTGACCGCCGTCCTGATTGTGGCCGCCGCGGGGTTACTCATGGGAGTCGCCCCGAGCTCGCTTCCCATGTACTCGGTGGTGGTCGGATCTGTGGCCGCGCGCACCGCGGAATCTGCCGGGGCGCGCCGCGGCCTGCTGTTCGCGCTCGGATTCGTGCTGGGCCTCGCGAGCGCCGACGCGCTGATCGGCGCGCTCTTCGGCCTCTTCGGGCAGGCCATGATCGCGGCGCTCGCCAGAAATCTCGGACTCATGAACTTGTTGATCGCTTCTCTTCTCACCGCGATCGGTCTGGCGTTGCTGCGCGTCATACGCGTGCCATGGCCACGGCTGAGCGCGAAACCGCGCGAGCTGAGATCCTTCGGCGGCGCGTTTGGCATAGGCGTGCCGTTCGGATTCTCCACCTGCCCGGCCTGCACGCCGATGACGCTGCCGATCCTCGGCGCGGCCGCGGCGACGGGATCGCTCTGGCTGGGCGCGGCGCTGATGTTCGTGTTCGGCCTGGCACGCGGTACGCCTCTCCTCGTCGCGGCCGTGGCCACCGACCTGGTGAAGTTCGTGCCGCGGTTCGCACCGGTCGTCTCGCGGATCGAGCGCGTCGGCGGCGCGCTTGTGCTGGTCGCCGCTTTGTACTTCTTCTACTTGAGCGCTTTCTACGCCGGACTCGCGCCGGCGGTAAATTGGCTGATCCTGAAGTGAAGCGCAATTTCGTACGCCGCTTCCACTGGAGACCAACTATGAAACGATTGCCCCGATTGCTCGCCGCGTGCTGCGCTGCGGCCGTCCTCTTCTCGACAGCCGCGCTTGCGGAGATCAAAACCGTCACACTCGCCGTCTCGGGAATGACGTGACAGGCATGCGTGATCTCCGTGACGAGATCGTTAACCGGGGTGAACGGTGTGATCAAGGCCGACGTGAGCCTCGAGCGAGCCGAAGCCGTGGTCACCTACGACGACGCGAAGACCAGCGTCGATGCGCTGCTCAAGGCAATCAAGGGCGCCGGCTATCCCTCGACGCTCAAGCAGCAACCGAGATGAGGCTCGAAGTCACAGGGGCCGTCCTGAGAGGCGTGCGCAACCCTTTCAGGAGCGCGACGCGCGCGCTCCTCGTGGTGCTGCTCCTCTCGTTCGTGACCGGGCTGCTCGCGCTCATGGTCCAGGCCGCCCTCGCGAGCCGCCAGCAGATCGCGCTGATGGAAGGGCGCGTGCGCACCCTGATCGAGTTGCGCGAGGCGGGCGCTTTCGGGACCGGGGGCTTCGGCGGCGACAAGCCGATCGGTGAAGAGCACTTCTCGCTCGATACGCTCGAGGCCGTGCTGCGGATTCCCAGCGCCCGCCACCTGGCCCGGGTGGACGAGTACGTCTACAAGCCCGACATCGATCCCTCCCGGAAAAACGCCTACGCGATGGTGATCGGGCTTCACCCGGGCGCGGCGCTGCGTGCGATCGGCGAGGTGGACTACGAGAACGCCCGTATCGTGGCCGGCCGCCCGCTGGAATCGGGGGACGGCGACGCGGACGTCGCGATTGTCGGGCGGCTGTACGCCGAGCAGCGCCTCGGCGTATCGGACGCTTCCGTCCTGGAACGCGCTGAACGGCACATCACGCTCAACGGACGCTCCTTCAGGGTCATCGGCGTCTACACGACGGCAAACGACTTCGGCGACAACCACGTGTTCATCCCGATCAACGCGTTTCGAGCGACCTTCAATCCCGGCCGCAAACTCTCTAAGATCTTCGTCACCGTGGATTCGGTCGCGAACGTCGAACGGGTGGTCGCCGAGCTCGGGCGCATTCCCGAAGCCGACGTGGTCACCGCGCCGGAGGCGGTCTCGACCGCCCGCACGACCCTGGGCGCCCTCGCCGTGACGAGCGCCTACGCGGCGGTCCTGCTGTTCGGGACCGGGGCCGTGCTCATGGCATTCGTCATGGTGCTCAGTACCCGGGAGCGGGTCCGCGAAATCGGCACGCTGAAGGCGATCGGGGCATCCAATCGCGAGGTGGTGCTGCAGTTCCTCGCGGAAGCCTTCGCGTTGAGCGCTCTCGGCGCCGCCGGCGCGCTGCTGCTTGCGCTGCCGACCGCCCCGCTGGTGAGCCACGTTCTCGGCGTGCCGATCGCGTTCAACCGCAATGTGGTGTTCCTGATTGTGGCCGGGTCGGTCACGTTCGCCGCGCTGGGCAGCTTGTATCCGGTGTTCCGCGGGATCCGGTTGAGCCCGGTCGACGCGATGCGGGGCGCAGCATGACGATGCTACGCATCGGGGCCCGCAACCTTTGGCGGAGCAAGCTGCGGCTCGTCCTCGTCGCGGCCCTGATCGGCGCGCCGTTCTTCCTGCTGCTCGTGATGCAGTCTATTGGCGATGCGGTGCAACGACAGACCGAGGCCTTGAAGCGGAACGTGGACAACACGCTCCAGTTGCGGGCGCGCGGCTCGATGGGTCACGTCAACATGGTCGGCAACGAAGCCATCCTGCCTCAGGATGCGCTGGCGAAGATAAAGGGGGTCGAGCGCGTGGCGAGAGTCGAGCCCTATCTGCTCGCCATGACACCCACGGAAGGGCACAACTTCGCAATGATCGTCGGCGTCGATCCTAGGGACACGCGCCGGCTGGAGTCGCACGGCGAGGCCGGAAATCCGAAGATTCTGTTCGGGCGGGACCTGAGCGAGGGAGACCGCGGCAAGCGCGTGGCGATCATCGGCCAGGGCGTGGCCCGGTGGGCGGGGATCACGCCCGAGCGGCTCGGCGGCGCGACGCTCACGCTCGACCCCAGGCGCACGCACCCCGTCATCTTCGCGCTGGATCGTCCCCCCGTGACGCTCGCCGTGGTCGGCATTTACGCCAGCGGATACGTGTTCGGCGACATGCAGATCTTCATGCCGCTCGACACGTTCCGCGAGGTCTACGACGTGGCCGAGGGCATTTCCTGGCTCTACGTCCGTGCCGATTCCGCCGAAAACCTGCCCGCGGTGGAGCGGCAGTTGAGGACCATGCTGGGTCACGTCGCAGACATCATCTCGCCCACCACGGTGGCCGAGTTTCAGACGACCGCGACGGCGGCGGTGCAGCGCCTGGCCAATGTCGGAATCGGGCTCGCGGCGGCCCTGATGGTCGTCGTGGTCTTCTTCGTGATGCTGCTCGTCGTGCGCGAGCGGGCATGGGAGATCGGCACGCTCAAGGCGCTCGGCGCCTCGGACTGGGGCATCGTCACGGGCTTTCTGACGGAGGCGGTACTGCTGTGCGCGATCGGCGCAGTGACCGCCGCGGTCCTGTTCGGACTCTGGGGGGGACCGCTCGCGCAGCTCGTGTTCGGCCTGGGCGTCAGTCCTTTCCTGCCTTCGCATTACAGCACGCTCGCGAACTCGCTCTCGCTGGCGCCGCGGTTCGGCGCGGCGACGCTCGCGGTTCTCGTCGCGGCGTGCCTCTTCGCCGCGATTGCGGGAAGCGCCTGGAGCATGCGGCAGATCATCAGGCTGTCACCGATCGAGGCGATTCGACATGAGTAGATCCGCCGTGAGGAATGACCGCAGCGCGCTGATCGAGCTGCGCGACGTGAGCAAGCTCTATCGAAAGGGCGGGCAGGCGATCAAGGCGCTCGACGGGATCGACCTGACCGTGGCCGAGAAAGGCATGGTCGCGGTCGTCGGCCCCAGCGGCAGCGGCAAGTCAACCCTCCTCCACGTGATCGGCGCCATGGACCGGCCGACGGCGGGCGAAGTGATCGTGGCGGGCCGGTCCCTGGGCACGATTCCCGAGGCAGGTCTTACCGACTTCAGGCGTAAAACAGTGGGCTTCGTGTTCCAGGGTTTCAACCTCATCCCCAACCTTGACGCGCTGGAAAACGTGATGCTGCCGATGGAATTCAACGGCGTCGCGCGCGAGGCGCGCCGCGAGCGCGGGCGCGAGCTGCTCTCGCGGGTGGGCCTGGCGGAACGCCTGGAACACAAGCCCCGCGAGCTCTCGGGCGGCGAGCAGCAGCGCGTCGCGATCGCGCGCGCGCTCGCCAATGATCCGCCGCTGATCCTGGCCGACGAGCCCACCGGAAACCTCGACTCGAAAACCGGAGAGATGATCTACGGGCTGCTAAGGAAAATCTCCCGCGAGCGCACGGTCGTCGTCGTCACGCACGCCGAGCCGCTCGCCGCGACGGCCGACCGCATCGTGCACATCAAGGATGGGAGGCTCGAGTCCCATTGAGCCACGTGCACCCCTCGACACTTAAGCGGGAACGAAAATGAACCGATTTGCGAGTTCGTTGAAGCGCCTGTCCGGCATCTGCCTGTGGGTTGTTCTTTCCTATCCGCTGCCAGTCTTCGCCTTGCTCCACGCATCGCAGGACGGCGGAGGGTTCTCGTGGCAGCGGCTGCAACCACGGGTCCTCGAGAAGCTCGGCGGCAGCTGCAACTCCGTTGCCCGCCCGGAAAAAAGCGTGGCCGCGTCCTCCACTGCCGGTTCGACAGCGGCCGAGCTCCCGCTCAACCGGGCGGTCACCGCGAATCTCCACAGCATGGATCGAGTTTCCTTCGCTCTCGGTCCCGAGAAGAAGCAGGAAGAAGCTCGACGCACGGGGGGCCTGTTCGCCCTGCGCCCGACGGTTGCAGGGACCTACGTGATCGGCTCGGCGAGCCACGCGTGGATCGACGTGGTTGACCACGAGCGCAGCCGATTCGCCGTCACGAAGCCGGTTCAGTGGGTCGACTTCTGCGGCCGGCGCATGAAAGCGGGCGTATTCGAGGCGCGAGCGGGCGCGCGCTACTGGATCCAGGTATCGGCGAGTCCGGATCCGGCGCTCGATCTCTTCGTCGCCGGGCCGGTGAATTAGGCGCTCTATCCCTTCGGGCCCCTCCCCCCTTGGCCCGGAGGAAACCCGATTTGGCATGCGAGGCGGGGATTTTGGAATCGCCCCCCTATCGCACCCATCCATCCGGAACCGGTGTCTTTGCCGCGGGGAAGGCAATCTGGGGGAGGCCATGTTATAAATGTCGCGCACCGGCCCGGGTCCCGGTGTTGTCATCCACAGGAGGAGAAACCCATGAAACAACTGCCTTGGTCTCGAGCCGTCTCGACAGCATTCTTGTGCGCCGGCATGGCGCTTGCCGCAGCATCGGCCGCACGCGCAGCGGAAGTGGAGATGACGTTTTACGGAAACCAGCATTTCAGGCTGGCGTCTCCCGGCGGCAAGGTCATCCTCATCAACCCCTGGATCAAGGGGAACAAGGATGCAGGAATAGACGTCGGCTTCTACAAGAAAGGCGAGGTCGATCTGATTCTGCCGACCGCTGGACACGACGATGACATGGGGCAGACCGTCGAAATCGCCGCCAGCACGGGCGCAACGGTTTTCGTCGTCTCCGAGCTGGGCACCTGGATGGAAGGTGAGATCGAAAAGCTCGGTGGCTCAAGGAAGCAGATCGTCCGGGGCGCCATCAGCGGGCGCTACAAGCTCGGCGACATCACCGTGCAGATACTGCTGTCCCAGCACGGCACCGGGATTACAGGACCCAAGGAAAGTCCGGCCCGTCTGTACGGCGGGCCGGCAGCCGGCTTTCTCATTACCTTCGAAAACGGCCTCAAGCTCTTGATGGCGGGCAGCACCGGGCTCACGATGGACCTGCAGCTCTACGGCATGCGGTATCAGCCGCACATCGCCATGGTGCCCGTCATGGGCAGGTTCATGATGCACCCCGATGACGCCGCCTATGCGACCAAGCTGTTGATGACGGACAACCCGAACCTGAAGACCGTCATCCCGCAGCATACCCGGGTCAAAGGACGCCCGCCCTGGGCCGGGACGCCCGACCAGTTCGAGGAGGAAGTGAAAAAGCTCGGTCTTGACGTCAAGGTGCTCAAGCCGCAGCTTGGGAAGGCCTACACCTTGACGAAAATGTAGGCCGGGCAGTCCGCCCGGGATGCGGCCGATGCCAATGCGGCATCGGCTCCCCCGGCCTCCCGCCGGGCGCTGCCGGTTGAACCTCCAGCAACTGGAGGTTCTAACATAGTAGCGTTGGATAAAGGGCGGCACGATGACCCGAGGAGCGCTTCTATTGATTGGCGATGCCGCCAAGGCGACCGGGCTCACGGTAAAGACCATCCGCTACTACGAGGAGATCGGCCTGATCCCGAAGGCCGGGCGCACGAACGGCGGCGCGCACACCGGCGGCCATCGCGTCTATACCGAGGCCGAGGTCGGGCGGCTGAGATTCATTCACCACGCGCGCCTTTTCGGGCTGAGCCTGTCCGATATCCGCGAGCTGCTTGCGCTCGCCGACGGCAAGGGCTGCCCGAGCCGGCAGCCCGAGTACCGGAAAATCCTGCAGCGTCACCTGCACGAGATCGACGAGCGCGTCCGGCATCTGCGGGGCCTGCGCGCCGCCATCGGTGACCTCGTGGCGCCCGCGCGGGGTCGCAAAGGCGAGAAGTGCTCGTGGAATACGTGCGGGTGCATGCGGCAGGATCCCGGATCACCACCGCCGCCGTCCGGCGCGAGTTCGTCTGGCGGCGACCGAAAGAAAGGAGCCAGCCATGTGTGAGTACTGCGGCTGCGAAACGGTACGGTCGGTGGAGCACCCCTTGCAGCGAGGGAAACTGAAGGGAAAGGCGCTGGGCGTCCGAGTCAAGGCGGCGCCTGCCGGGCCGGCGTTCTCCGCCCCGGTCACGACCGATCTCCGTGAAAAGCCACGCTCCGTGCGGGAAGAGGTAACGAAAGAGCACGCCTGATGATCCAAACGGGACGTTGATGCCGGTCTGGATCAAGCGCAGCTTCTTCAACCTCTGGCGCAAGCCATTCCGGACGGCGCTGATCGCGCTCTTCCTCGCGCTCGTGGTGGGCATGTTCACGGTCATGGCGACCGTCAATCGCCTGGCCGCGGAGCGCTTCACCGAGCTCGAGGGCAAGCTGGAGACCCTGGTCGACGTGCGGCCGCTCGGCTCGCTCGCGCTCGGCGGCAAGCGCTCGAAGCCGCTGCCCTTCACGGCGAGCGGGGAGATCCGCGCCCTGGGGCAGGACCTGCGCGTCGAGCCTTATCTCATCGGCCGCGAGTTCGCGGAGGACAGCACCGTGTTCTTCGTCGGCGTCCCGCCGGGCGCACCGCTCCGCGCCGTCGGCGATCTCGAGCCGATGGACCGCCGCCTTGTAGCGGGGCGGATTTTCGGTGCGGAGGACGCGACAGCGCGGGCCGCCGTCATCGGCCTCGACATCGCGGCAAAAGAGAAGATCGTCCCCGGCGGTGTTGCGGAAGGCGCGACGATCAAGATCCGCGGTGAGGACTGGCGCGTGGTCGGGGTCTTCGACGGCGGCAGCGGTTTCACCAACGGGCAGATCTTCCTGCCGTTCGAGGCCATGCGCGTCGCGTTCGATGCGCGGGGCGTCTCGCGCATACTCGTGACGGCGCCTTCGGCGAGCCGGGCATCCCACGTCGCCGACATCCTGGGTAAGAAGCTCGCCGGGCAGGCCGACGTCGTCACCAACCGGCCCGCGATCGAGCTTGCCCGCCAGTCGCTCGCCGGGATCGCCGGGGCCACCCGCACGGGCTCGGTCCTGTTCCTCGTCGCCGGCGCGCTCGTCGTCATGGGCGCCA
>Ga0187893_10003189_pt1 | contig 33983 bp, 29 predicted proteins | sample MA1701074metaG_FD_139574 | JGI IMG/M metagenome (GOLD analysis project Ga0187893, IMG submission 139574) | White microbial mat communities from a basaltic lava cave in the Kipuka Kanohina Cave System on the Island of Hawaii, USA - MA170107-4 metaG ...
AGCGTAGTTGAAATTGCCCATAATCCGCGACTGCTCTCCGTGAGCGAGTACGAGCGGGCGGAAAATTTCGAACCGTACGTTCGTGGCGCCGTGGTAAGGGAGCCGGATCGGCGCAGGAACAATGCCGACCACTTGGTAATTTTCGCCGTCGATCAGGATCGACTTACCGACTAGCGACCGATCTGCATGGAAGCGAGTGCGCCAGAGCGATTCCGAAAGGATCACGACACGATCGTTGCCTTCCTGCTCCTCTTCAGCAAGGAAAGTGCGGCCCAGGACGGGTTCAACGCCGAAGAGCGTGAAGAAATTGTGAGGAACGTCGGCGCCGGGGATAGATGCCGCTTCCCCTCCGGCGGCGAGATCGGCACGATTGCTGCGCATCAATGCAACCTCCTCGAGCGACGGGCACTGCTTAGCCCATTCGAAAGCGTGCATCGGATTCACGGGTATGGGACTTTGACCGAAGAGGTGAGGAAGAAGCTCGCGAGCCGCAAACAAACGTTGCGGGTCCTTATAAGCGAGCGGCTGGAGAAGCACGGAATTGACAAGCGAGAAAATGGCGGCGTTGGCGCCGATGCCGATGGCGAGCGACAGGATAGCGACGGTGGCGAACCCGGGATTTTTGCGGATCCCGCGAAAGGCGTAGCAGAGATCCTGCAGAGTGACATCGAGGACCGGCAAACCGCGCTGATCGCGGTAGCTTTCTTTTGTTGACTCGATGCTGCCGAACTGAAGTCTGGCGCGGCGCCAGGCCTCTTCCGTCGAGACACCGCGACGGATGTCTTCTTCGGCGAGCAGCCGGATATGGGAATCGAGCTCTTCGGCGAGGGCGCTTTCGCGACGCTGGCCGGAGAGGCTGCCGAGCAAGCGGTTCCATGTGCGACGCAATGTGCGAGTCATGCCTTGACTCCTTTCAGGGCGACGAAACGGCCGACGATCTCAGTCGCCTGCGCCCACTGGTTCACGTCCGAGGCGAGCTGTTTCTGGCCGGCCCGGGTGATCCGGTAGAATTTCGCGCGGCGATTATTCTCCGATACGCCCCATTCCGACGCGATGGCGCCTTCCTGTTCCAGCTTGAGGAGGACCGGGTACAAAGTGCCGTGGTTGATGGAAAGCAGGTTCTGGCTGGTTTGCTCGATGCGGCGTGCGATGCCGTATCCGTGCTGGGGTCCCATGGCGTTGAGAGTCTTCAGGACCATGAGAGCCAGCGTGCCCTGCCAGACTTCAGTCTTTGTGCTCATATTGGCTACCCAAATGAGTATGACACGTTTCTTGTGGGAATCCTATAGGGTTCTGCCGGGAGGAAGCGACCGCAAGGAGCGGCATGCGCTGAATCGATTTGCTTTCAAACCGCTCCGCGACCGTAGACGAATACGCAAGACCATCCGCTGAAGCCAGCACCCAGCGTCCCAACGAGTCGGGACGCGGCTGGCAAGAGTGTCCGCGCCACGTGCGGCTCACAGGAAATTCCTCGGCTCTGCGAGTCAGAGACCTGGCGTCGTGGTGGCATCGAGAAGGTCCTGATCACGGCCGCGTCCGGTACAGCATGCGCGGGAAGGGGATGGTCTCGCGCAGGTGTTCGATGCCGCAAATCCAGGTAACGCAGCGCTCGATACCCATGCCGAAACCGGCGTGCGGGACCGAGCCGAACCGGCGCAGATCGAGATACCACTCGAACGCTTCCGGCGGAAGATTGTGCTCCTTGATGCGGGCGAGAAGCAGGTCCAGGTCGTGAATGCGTTGGCCCCCGCCGATGATTTCGCCGTATCCTTCCGGCGCAAGCACATCACAGCCCAGGGCGAGTTCCGGCCGCTGCGGGTCGGGCTGAAAATAGAATGCTTTGATCGCAGTCGGAAAGCGATCGACAAGAATCGGACGGTCGAAATCTTCCGACAGCAGAGTTTCGTCGGCGCCGCCGAAGTCGCTACCCCATTCAATACTGCTTCCCTTCTTCTTCAGGCGCTCCACGGCCTCGTCATAGGAGATTCGCAGGAAAGGTGACTTCACGGCTTCGAGTTTTGCGATGTCACGCTCGAGTGCGCTGAGTTCAGTGCGGCGGTTATCCAGCACACGGCCCACCACGAAGCAGAGCATCTCTTCCGCCACTCGCTTGACGTCGTCGAGCGTGGCGTAGGCCATCTCGGGCTCGACCATCCAGAACTCGGTCAGGTGCCGTCGAGTCTTGGACTTCTCGGCACGGAAGGTAGGACCGAAGGTATATACCTTGCCGAACGCCGCGGCGGTCGCTTCGTTGTAGAGCTGGCCCGATTGAGTCAGGTAGACCTTCTCGTCTTCGAAGTAGGCCACTTCAAACAGCGTGGTGGTGCCCTCGCAGGCAGTGGGTGTAAAGATCGGCGTGTCGCAAAGCGTGTAACCGTTGGAATCAAAGTAATCCCGAACCGCCTTGATCACTTCGTGCCGGACGCCCAGGATGGCGTGCTGGCGGCGGGAGCGAATCCACAAGTGCCGATGGTCGAGCAGAAAATCCGGGCCGTGCTCCTTGAGGGAAATCGGATACGGCGTTTCCTCCGCGACGCGCTGCACTATCTCCGCATCAGTGACGTCCATCTCGTAACCACCGGGTGCGCGCTGCTCGGCGCGTAGTGTCCCCTTCACGATCAGAGAGGATTCCTGCGTCAGCTTCTTCAGGGTTTCGAAAAGCGCTTCCGGAAGCTGGCTCTTTACCGCGACACACTGGAGAATCCCCGAGCCATCGCGAATCTGCGGGAAGCAGATCTTGCCGGATGAGCGTAGATTGTAGAGCCAGCCCGCGATCTCGACGGGTTCTCCAGTGTGATGGGAGGCTTGCGAAATGGAGATGCGTTTCACGCCTAGCAATTCTCCAGACGGTCGAAGACTTCCTGGACTTTGGCGAGCGGCTGTTCCATGCCGGGGACCTCGCGCAACTCCAGCAGCAGAGGATACTGCGACTCGCGCGACCGCAGCAATGGCATGACACTCTTCCAGGAAATGGTTCCGCCTTCGCCGAGGAAGGGAAACAGGTGGAGGTCGCGCTGGCCGTCGTTGTCGTGGATATGCGTCGAACGGATACGGTCCTTCATGCGCTCGTACGCGGCTTCAACACCCTCCATAATGTGCGCATGGCCGACGTCGAAACAGAGCCCGTTGTTCAAATGGGTGATCTCGAAAAAGAGGCGTAGCCGCTCGGAGGAAGAGAGCTTATTGGGGAAGTTCTCGATCAAAACTTCGACGCCTCGCTGGCGCGCGAAGACGTTCAACTCCTCGAGCGATGAGAAGGCGGCCTCGATTTTGCGGTCATCGTACTCCTCTTCGCCCGCGCCGATGTGTTGGATGAGGTAACGGAACGGGACGATTTCTGCAATTTCGATCGCCCGCTTGATCTCGTCGATCGAGAAGCGCCGGCGGTGGCGCTCGATCTCGGCGATGTTTACGACCGATTGCGGACCCGTACGCCCCCAGCAGTCGTCGTCGTACATCGGCGAGTGCAGCGAGTGGAGCCGGAGCTGCGAGTCGCGAAAGAAATGGCCAATCTCATCCATCTGGGCGCGGTTCCGGTAATCGAGCGACTGTCGCGCGCAGAACAGCTCGACCAGTCCGATGCCTGCCTCCCAGATCTTTTCCAGCCATACGGTGGTGATCCGGTGATTGACAGTCAGATGCGAGGACAGAGCGTGGATCATGTGGGGTTAGAAACCGGCTGCCTTGCCGTCTCCGCGTCCATCGGAGGCGCCCTGGAGCCAGCCGTCGCCGATCAGGATCGCTTCGACCCGAGCGACGCTCGAGATTGAGTCGATGGTATGGCCGCGCTGTTTGAGTAGATCGATGGTGTCGGGCGAAAAACCCTTTTCGAGCGATAGCTTGTCGGGCTGCCACTGGTGATGGAACCGGGGAGCATCGATGGCGTCCTGCATGTTCATGTTGTGGTCGATCACGTTGAGGATTGCCTGGAGAACGCCGGTGATGATGCGTGACCCGCCGGGCGCGCCAATCACCATGTAGAGTTTTCCTGCCCTAAGGAGGATCGTGGGGGTCATCGAGGAGAGTGGGGTCTTACGGGGTTGGATGGCATTGGCCTTGCCTTGCACGAGCTCGAACATGTTCGGGACGCCAGGCTTAGCGGCGAAGTCGTCCATTTCATTGTTGAGCAGAAATCCGAGTTTGGGGATGGTTACGCCATTGCCGTAGGAGCCGTTGATGGTGTAGGTAAGAGCAACGGCGTTGCCTTTGGCATCGACGATCGAAAAGTGAGTCGTCTCGGTGGGCTCAAACTCGGCGGGCCGGCCCGGGCGGATCGCCTCACTGGTGGAAGCACGGACAGGATCGATGGAGTCGCGTAAGCGTGAGATGTATCGAGGATCGAGAAGACCCTTGACGGGAACTTTGTGGAAGTCTGGATCGGCCACGTGCTCGGAGCGATCGGCATAGTAGCGCCGCATGGATTCGGCCACGTGGTGAATGGCGGCGGCTGAGCCCGCTCCGTGCTTTTCGTAGCCAGTGCCTTCGAGGACGCCCATCATTTGTAAGAGACCGATGCCGCCGGAGCTCGGCGGTGGAGCGGTGATAAGCGTATGACCTTTGTAAGACCCAGTCAGTGGAGTTCGTTCAACGGCCTTGTAGTTCTTCAGATCTTCGAGGGTGATGAGGCCGCCGTTTACTTGGGACTGTTCCGCAAGAACAAGTGCTGTAAGGCCTTCATAAAAATCGCGCGCTCCATACCTTGCTATTCGTGCGAGTGTGGTGGCGAGCTCGGGCTGCCGAAAGCTTGCGCCGGGTTCGTGGAAGGCTCCGTCGTTCAGGAAAACCCGTTTGGATTCCGGGAATCTCGAAAGGAGCTTTTCCGCCTTGCGAAGAGACTGCGCGAAGTCGAACGAAATCTCGAAGCCGCCGCGCGCGAGCTCCGCGGCGGGCTGCACAAGCTTCTTCCACGACTTGGAGCCCCACTTCTTATGAGCAAGCTCGAGTCCGCGGACGGTTCCGGGGACGCCGGCGGCGCTCCAGCCCACGGTGCTCGCGTCGGTCACGCTCCCTGCCGTATCGAGATACATATCGCGCGTGGAAGCGAGGGGGGCGCGCTCGCGAAAGTCGATAAAGGCAGTTTCCCCATCCGCCGCACGGTACAGCAGGAATCCGCCTCCGCCGAGGTTCCCGGCCGACGGAAGCGTTACCGCTAGTACGAAAGCGACAGCGACGGCGGCATCGATGGCATTGCCGCCCGATTCCAGCACCTTTACGCCGGCGTCTGTAGCATGTGGTTCCTGCGCCACTACCATGGCCCGGCGAGCACGAACTGGCTCGCGCGCGGTGAGCAGGAAGGCGAGAAGAACAAAGGACGCTGCCAGGCGCCGGGTCATTTCTAATTAGGATAACAGTGCGAAGAGCTTCGGCTGTTCCATCCTGTGTGCGACATCGAACGGCGTATCCCCCGTCTTGTCTTTGCGCCGTCGATCGCCACCAGCCTCGAGAACCGCCTTCATCAGCCGCTCGTTGTCGCGGGAGCCTGCCTGATGGACCGCGGTCCAGCCGCGATCGTCCGGGATATTGGGGCTGGCCCCGTGATCGAGCAGCCACAGCGCGGGCTTTACCTGATCCCAGCGGATCATCTGATTCAGAAGAGTTTTGATCAAATTGCCAGAGCGTAGGGCGTCGATCAGGCCGCTAGCAGCGTTGGATGCCATCGAACTGAGACCTTCGAGGCTATCAAAGGAGCCCAACCATGGTTCGGCGCCTTAGCGCCCGATGGCCCGGGCCAGAGCGCGGAACAGTTCCAGATCTTTCGGATCGGCATGGATGCGATCTTCGGGGTGCCACTGGACTGCTACGGTGAACTTTCTGTCGGCACGTTCGAGCCCCTCTATGACACCATCGTCGCTATATGCGGAGACATTTAATCCGCTCCCCACTCGATCCACTCCCTGGTGGTGCCGCGAGTTGACCGTGTACTCTCCGGAGCCGACAATCCGAGCCAGTTGAGAGCCATCCTGGACCGCGATCCCATGAGCATCCAGGTTGTCTCGAACGCGGTGCCGATCGGCTGAGGCAAGGTGCTGGTGAAGCGAGCCGCCGTGAGCGATGTTGAACAACTGCATTCCACGGCAGATGGCGAGCACCGGCAGATCGCGACTGAGAGCCGCTCGAAGAAGGGAGATTTCCATCGCGTCGCGATCTCGATCCGGCTGTTCGGTCTCCGGGTACGGTGTCTGCCCGTAGAGCGCGGGATCGAGATCGGTCCCGCCGCTGAGGAGGAGTCCATCGAAACCTTGCGTAGTTGGTAGGGCATCCGGCGTCAAGAACACGGGTTCGAGCCCGGCTGCGCGCAAAGCCTCCGCGTAGGCTTTTGCTTTTTCCTCGAAACGATATGTCAATCCGACTTTCCTGGCCACGGCGCATTATCCATGATCTTGTATCCATGGTCTCATGGAGTTTGGACTCCCTGAACATCTCCCCTCTGCCCTGTCTGGTCATCGTGGGCCGGCCCAACGTCGGCAAGTCAACGCTGTTCAATCTCATCACCGGCTCGCGTCGCGCCATTGTCGGCGACGAACCTGGCATCACGCGGGACCGCATCCACGCACAGGCCGAGCATCGAGGGCGGAGATTCGAAGTCATCGACACCGGCGGCATCATTCCCGATGACGAACAACAGATCCCGAGCCAAATCTTCAAACAGGCGCGCGTCGCACTGGATCGCGCCGATCACGTTATCTACCTGATCGATGGCCGCACGGAGATCACCGGGAGCGATCGCGACCTGGCCCGCCTGCTCAGGCAATCGGGAAAACCCGTTGCACTGGCAGTGAATAAGATCGATACGCCGGCGCGTGAGACCCTCGCGGCTGAGTTTCATGAACTGGGATTCAGCCATCTGTTCCCGATCTCCGCTGAGCATCGCCTCGGCATCGAAGAATTACTGGATCATGTCACGGCTTCTTTTCCCACCGTGGAGGAGGCTACCCAGTCTTTTCCGGAGATAAAAGTCGCCATCATCGGGCGGCCGAATGTGGGGAAGTCGACTTTGTTGAACGCGCTGGTAGGGCAACAACGGTCAATTGTGACGCCGATGCCGGGCACGACCCGAGACGCGGTGGACGAAAGCGTGATCCACGAGGGGATCCGCTACGTATTCGTCGACACAGCGGGCATCCGGAGAAAGGGCAAGACGAAGCTGATGGCGGAGAAACTGAGCGTCGTGATGGCGCGGCGCCATATCCGGCTGGCTGATGTGGTCCTGATGGTCATCGATGCTTCCGAGGGGATCGTTGCCATCGACGCAAACATCGCCGGTTACGCCCATGAGGAAGGCAGGCCGCTGGTGTTATGCGTCAATAAATGGGATGCGATTCAGACCCGGAACAAGAAAGCGTGGCTCCAGCAAGTTCGCGATAAGTTGAAGTACCTGGATTATGCGCCGATCGCATTTCTGTCGGCCAAGGCGGGCGCGGGGGTGAAACAACTCTTCGGCTTAATCCGGCGAGGATGGGACGCAACCAACAAGCGGGTGACGACCGGGGAGTTGAATCGTATGGTCGAGCCTCTGGTAACCGATCTCACCACCAAGATCCGCTATATTACGCAGGCTGGAATCCGTCCACCGACATTCGTCGTGTTTAAAGATGGCAAGCGTCCCTTGCACTTTTCGACCGAGAGGTTTCTGGTGAATCAACTGCGGAACCAGTTCGGGTTTGCGGGGACGCCGATTGTGGTGAAGAGCAAGTGATTTTGGTAAGTCGCCATATGACCGTGGGCTGAAGCCCACGGCCGCACGCTGAAGCGCGCGCCACACCAAATAAAAACGGCCCCGATTGCTCGGGGCCTTATGAACCTTGTCAGCCGCAGTCCCCTGCGGGACCGACTTACTTCTTTTTCTTCGCGGCTTTCTTCTTGGCCGGTGCCTTCTTGGCGGCCTTCTTCGTTGCATGCTTCATTGATTCATTCTCCCTAACATCAGAATTTGCGATCTCCGAAAAGATCGCGTGTGTGATCCATATATAAGGTGAACAGAGAAGAAAGTCAAGAAAAAAATGCATGCAACCCTGTTTCCAATTCGCGTCGAACCTTTCCGGAGGCCAAAAACGTTCCTTGCTAGAATTGTTTTATGAGGTGAGACAGGTGTTTCGACGGTTCTGCCACCCTATCGCCGCTTGCGCTCTCGTGCTGCTCATCGCTTCCAGTTGTGGCGCTCCCAAGTCGGCGCGTGTGCGGATTCCCCGCCCGGGAGAATCGCAAACCGGCATCGCGAGCTGGTATGGCCCGCCCTATCACGGAAGGCCAACTGCCAGCGGCGAAATCTACGACATGGATCGCATGACAGCCGCGCATCGCAGTCTCGCGTTCGGCACATGGCTGCAGGTCCGGAATCTCGACAACGGAAAATCCGCCGACGTTCGAGTCAACGATCGGGGACCGTTTGTTCGTGGTCGCGTTCTCGATTTGTCTCGCGCCGCGGCGAGGTCGCTTGCAATGATAGGCCCCGGCACGGCGAAGGTGAAACTCACCGTAATCACACCACCGCAGGATTTCGCCGGTTCACGCTTTGCCGTGCAGCTTGCTTCCTTCCGCGACCGGGCCGTGGCGGAGCAACTCGCTGAGCGGCTTCAACACGACTCTCAACCAGCTCGCATCCAGGAGTCCATCGTAGAAGGCCGTCGCTACTTCCGCGTCCTGGCCGGTTCATGGGCAGAGCGGGCGTTCGCCGAACAACAGGCCAGGCACTGGCGTAGAGATTACCCGGATTGCTTCGTAGTCAATCTCGATCCCTAATATCGCTAATGAGGATCACAAGAAGTCCGTGTCCTCTGGCCGCGGCTCAGGGAATGCCCGACCCTCCTCCCCCATCTGAGGGTGATAGCTATACCTATAAGGGTATGGGTAATACACCGTATGAGGTTCTTGTGATCTTTCCAACATTGATTTAGAGTTTTCCTTTACCGCCCACACTATCAGACTGAGACACACACCCATAATCAGACTGGGACACACACCCATAACGCTAATACTATCTAGACTGAATACACACCGATGAGGGAGACTGTCCGCATGATGCAGGCGACCGAGGGAACGCCGCTAATGGTAGGAGAATCGTCAGGGACCCGGCAGGTCATCCGGAATATCGACAGGATAGCTGCCGGACGATGGCCCGTCCTAATACTTGGGGAAACCGGTACGGGCAAGGAGATGGCGGCTCGCAGTATCTACCGCGCCTGTCCCCAGGGACCCTTTGTGACCATCGACTGTTCGAGCTTGGTCGGTCCGTTGATGGAGAGTGAACTATTTGGTCATACTAAGGGAGCTTTCACCGGGGCAGTGGGACAGAAGCTGGGTCTGATCGAACTCGCCAATGGGGGTACGGCGTTCTTCGACGAAATCGGCGAGTTGCCGCTCGACTTACAGGCCAAACTTCTGAGGGTATTGCAAGAGAAGGAGTTCAGGCCGGTGGGAGCGTTGTACCCCAAGAAGTCCGATTTTCGGATCGTCGCGGCCACCAACCGCGATCTGGCTGAAGAAGTCGAACGGGGCACCTTCCGGCGCGATCTCTATTACCGTCTGAACGTCGTCACGATCAGATTGTCGCCATTGCGTGAGCGGAAGGAGGACATCAAGGTCCTGATCGACCATTTCCTGGGCCGCTATGGACATGGCCATGTTGTAGCTCCGGAGGTAATGGACGCATTCCTGGCTTATGAGTGGCCTGGCAACGTGAGGGAACTTGAAAACTGCATTCAGCAGATGGTAGCCATGCATACAGGGCCTCTACTGAAGGCAGACGACTTGCCGAGCTCCCTCCAGAATTGCATCCGCACCCAGCGACCCAAGTTTTTCATCGCTACGGCCGGCGCCGGCGGGCCCGCCTTGCTGCCCCGCATACCTGCACAGCGCGCCGATACCCCGGATAGCCATCCTATCCTTTCCCTGATGGAAGTGGAACGTCGCGCGATCATGAGTGCTCTGCAGTACACGAATGGGGATCGCGGAGTTGCCGCAAATCTGTTGGGGATAGGCCGGACAACACTGTACCGGAAGCTCAAGGAATATCGAGTAGCCGTATAACTCTGCTGAGAAGTTTGATGCCCTCGCTGCACTCAGATTAGGAGATATCCCGGCCTTTTCGTATGGGGCGGGAGGGAAGGAGCCATGAACGATCGTCCCTATCGCCTACTCATCCTCGAGGATAATCCCGAGATCGTGGGGCTTCTGGAAGAAGCTTTCACGGAGATGCAGGAGATCCAATACTCGCGTGTGGCAGCCGCCTCGTGGGAGCGGGTCTACGCTCTTGATGTGAATCAGGCATCCGGGCTACTGGACCAGTCGAAGCTGGAGCAATCGAAGCCTGGCCGATCGGAGTTTGACGGAATCCTGCTCGATGTCGACAGCGGCAATCCACGTGGACTCCCGGCCTTTCTGCGGCTCCAGAGTCAAGTTCCGCAAGTGCCAGTGGTTGCTCTCGCCGCATTGCCTCAAGAAGCCCTGGGGCTGAGTTTGGTGCGGCAGGGCGCACAGGATTGCCTGATCCTCGAGGAACTAGATTGCATTCCACTGGCGCATTCCCTCCGCTGCTCGATCGAGCGAAACCGGCTATCGCAAGGTCTCCGGTTGGTTTCTCTCACCGATGATCTCACTGGCCTTTATAACCGCCGTGGATTCCTGAAAATGACCGGGCGGGACTCGCATCTAATCCAATCCTTTGGACTTCACGCGGTGCTGGCACTGGTCCGCTGTGTTCCGCCCACGGTGGGACAACGGGCTGGAAGTTGGGATGGTCAAGCAATGGATCTATTTACGATCCAATTAGCCGAGGGCCTACGCGAACTCTCCCAGCGTGCGGACTTGCTGGCCCGTTTGGATGACGATACATTTGCTCTCTTTGGCTTGACATCGACCGCGGAAGGCGCCCAGGAGCGTGTGCGGCATCTTCAATCCGGATTGCGCTATCTGCAAGGGGCAATTCCAGGCAACGGGCTCGCGACACTTCGCATAATGACGCATCTGGTTGGCGCAAGTTTTTCGGTCGAAGATATCCTGGAATCGGCCCAGGACGCGCTGTGCGAGAATAGCCTCGTTGCGAATAGCGCTGGATGCTACCTATAGCGCGGGAGATCATCTTTCAGGCGTCGGGGTCTACTCGCGGGAGCTTCTGCATGGTCTTGCCGCTTCTCAGCCCGGACGATTCCTTTGGTGTTATCGCCCCCACCGTTTTCTTCGATCCTTTCGCCATCCGCTCCCCTCTCGAAGTTATCGTCGCCTGTTGCTGGAGTCATGGGCTCCGGTCTGTGACCTGTTTCACGGCCTCAACCAGCGTCTCCCGCGAGCCCGTCTTTCACGCTCGGTTGTCACCTTTCACGATCTATTCGTACTGACTGCTGAATACTCCACTGCGGAATTCCGGCGGCGCTTTGCCGAACAGGCGCGAGAGGCGGCGGATCGCGCTGATCGAATTATCGCCGTCTCCCGGTTCACCGCCAGTCAAGTGAGCAGATTGCTTGGTGTAGATTCCGAACGGATCGACGTAATCCATCATGGCGTTGTTCCCAGACCCGCCGCGTCTGGCGAACGCCAACCAATCGTGCTCTCCGTTGGTGCATTGCAGAAGCGCAAGAATACCGCCCGGCTCGTGGATGCCTTCTCCAGCGCTCCTCGGGGCTGGAAGCTGGTTCTGGCCGGCGCGCAGGGTTACGGAAGCGAGTCTATCCTCTGTAGAGTGGAAGCGAGTCCGCGCCGGACGGATATAATCCTGGCCGGCTATGTTGATGACAGGGAACTCGCTCACCTCTACGCCTCCGCATCGATTTTCGCCTTTCCGTCGCTCGACGAAGGATTCGGCATGCCGATCCTTGAAGCGATGTCCGTCGGACTTCCAGTGATCACATCCAACCGCTCGGCGATGCCAGAGGTAGCGGGAGACGCAGCGACGCTAGTCGACCCGGAAAGCACGGAGGAGTTAAGAGAAGCACTGAACAGATTGGCTACCAATGAGTCGCTACGGCAGCAGCTTTCCAAGCGCGGCCACGAACGGGCCAAGCAATTTCGGTGGGAGGATGCCGTAGAGAAGACTTGGAGGGTTTACCAGCTTGTCCTAAGGGGAAAATCCTAGCGTTCGTCGTCGACGGATATCTTCAGGGCCTTGAGGAATTTTTGATCCTGAGTGGTCCAGCGCAGGCGCTCCCCCGCTTCGATGCGCATGGTGGCGGGCTCGCTTTCGGTCTCGCCCTCCTCCTCGGAGGTACGCTTGTTGAAACCGATGGTTGCCTCCAACACGAGAAAGACGTCGTACCCTGCGCGCTTAATTTCCCCGATCGCGGCCGCAATACGTTCCGAGTCCGCGAGCGACTCGTTAATCGCGTTACCTAGCTCCTGCATTAGCTCTTTTAGACGATCGTCCAAGTGATTGCCCCTTTCCATCGGGCCACCTTCAGGATAGCACCCTTCCTAGGCCAGCACCTTCAAGCCTTTGGCTTGTACCGGACCTTCTATTGATAAAGACGCGGTCTGGCAGTCGAACGTTTCTGCAACTGGATACAAGTGACATATCGGCGGTTTGGGCTCATTCCTTCAGTTTCTGTTACAGGCAAAGGCTGGCAACTCGCGGAAAGGCGTTATATGATGTTCCCGTATGTTGTCTCGAAGACAGGCCTTCCGGGGGCTGGCCGGAATGTTCGGCGCCGCGTCCTGGCTCCGGCCGGAAGACTGGGATGATCCGCTCTACGGGCCGGTGAACGTTTTGGATTTCCGTGAGCTGGCGCGGAAGAAGCTCGATCCGATGGCATGGGACTATTTAGACGGAGGAAGCGAAGACGAAGTCGCGCTCCGGGACAGCCGTGAGGCATTCAGCCGCCTCATCCTGCGCCCCCGGATGCTCGTCGACACCCACAAAATCGATCTGGGCCTGGAATTGTTCGGTCGAAAGCTCGACTACCCGATCATTCTGGATCCGGCTGGCGGTAAGAACTGTTTCTTCAAGGGCGGAGAGGTCGAGGTCGCCAAAGCCGCGGCGAGCGCCAAGGCTCTGCACATCACAAACGGTGGAATCGATGACCTGGTGGAGTCCGGCAAGGGCCCGACCGCGTGGTGGCAGGTGACGACCGGTGGGCAGTTGCGAAATAAGCAGACGATGCGTGCGTTCACGCAACGGCTCGAAGATCAAGGTTGTTCGGGGATCTGCTTTACCGTGGATATCATGCACGTGTCGCAGCGTGAACGCGACATTCGAAACAAACTGGAACGATCGTGGTGCGAAACAGGACTTCCATTACGCGACGCCGATGGAAAGATGCCGCCTGCGAAGAATCCCTGGCGCGTGGGAATCTATCCCTCGCGGCCGAATCCATTGCCGACATGGCGGACCGTAGAAGAGCTGCGCGGCGTGACCAAGCTTCCGGTGATCCTCAAGGGTATCCTGATCGGCGAAGACGGCGAACGCGCGGTCAAGCACGGGGCGAGCGCGGTGATTGTGTCGAGTCACGGTTCGCGGCAACAAGACCATGTTGGGGCGACCATCGAGGCGCTGCCCGAAGTCGTGGAGGCGGTGAATGGCAGGATTCCGGTGCTGGTGGACGGCGGATTCCGCCGGGGCACTGATATCTTGAAGGGATTGGCGCTCGGTGCGACGGCGATTTGCATCGCGCGACCGTACCTGTATGGACTGGCGACGTTCGGCCAACGCGGCGTCGAGCGCGTGTTACAGTTGCTCAAGACTGAGTTGGCTCTGAATATGGGGTTGGCCGGTGTGCCGAATCTGGCGGCCATCGACCGCAGCCTGGTGCGATGGCGGAATGAAGGAACACGAAGATAGGAGACTTGGTGATTGTGGGGCAGAATAGCATCCTGCGCGGCTGCGATGCCGGCATCGCGCCGGGTGGCAAGAGCAACGGGAGTCCTTCGGCAGGATATGTGTGTCGGATCGACCTGTGAGTCGCTCGATCTTTGTCGTCGCAGGCGCTTTACTAACGGCGCAAGAGGTGACAAAAGATCCGCCCGCCAATCAGGTTCTCGCACCACCCCCGAATGCGCTGTTTCAGAAAGGTCCCGTGCGTGTGATCGCACGAACGGACGGCAATACGGAGCTACTGCTCGACGGGAAAAAAGTAACTGTCGAATCGCCGCATGCGGGCGTCCTGACGGCGGAAGTCACTGTAGAGTCCGGCGTGCATGAAGTGACCGTTGGGGATTCCCGCGCGAAATTTGCAGTCGGGGACGCACCGGGTGAGTGGAAAGCGTTCCGCCAGCATCCGCCGGTCTCGCAGTGCACCACGTGTCATGCGGTCCGAAACGGGAATTGGCGGTTTGTGCGTGCCTCGCTCGCTAGCGTGTGCTCGGCGTGTCACAACAAGGAAAAGTTCCCGGAGAAGCACACGCACGAGATGGGCATCCTCACCGACTGCCAGATGTGCCATGATTCGCATGGATCGACGGCGGCCGGGCACCTGAAGATGTCTCGGGCAAATGCCTGCAAGCTGTGTCACAACCTGCAGTAAGGTTACTTTAGGACAGTCCAGAGGCTGGTGTAGTCGTCAGTCCAGAGCAGAGGGGCCGTGGTCTGAAGCCGGCCGCGGGATTCGAGGATCATCCAGGTGGCCGCGTGGACAAGGCGATCGGGATCGGCACTCGAGTCCAGACGAAATGCGGAAAAGCGTAGATGGTGCGCGAGCGACCGGACCACCGGTTCGAGGTCGAGGGTCCGATTGGAAATGTGAAACAGTAGTTTGCCGTCGGAAGCCAAGTGGCGTTTGTACAGATCTGCGCATTCGCGGGTAAGGAGGTGAGTCGGAATGGCGTCGGAGGAAAATGCGTCGACGATGAGGAGGTCGAAATTCTGGGGTGGCTCTTCGCGGAGACGCGTGCGGGCGTCGCCCTCGACGAGGGTGATCGAGGCGGCAGAATCCTTGAGGTATGAGAATCGGGAATTGGCAATGCGGATGACCTCGGGATTGATTTCGTAGAATCGAAACCGGTCACCCGGTTTCCCGTAGGCAGCGAGCGTGCCAACGCCGAGTCCGATGAGTCCGGCATGCAGAACGGGTTTCGACCGGGACTGAAAGGCAAAGCCGGGAGCGGTGGCATATCCGTAGTAAGCGGTGGGTGTGCTGCGGCGATCATCGTGGAATTGGGAGCCGTGAGTGGTCTGTCCATGTGTGAGGATGCGGCGGGGTCCGGGGGGATCGCTCATTTTAGTGACGCGGAGCACACCGTAAAAGTTGCGCGTCTGCGCGATGGTCTTCGAGGAGCCGGCGTCGAACACAAGGAAGGGAACGATCACGGCGAAGGCGAGGCCGGTGAGGGAGGTGCGGGCAATCGGGGGCAATTGACGGAGCGAGGTGAAGTCGCCGGCGCGCCAACGATAGAGGAGCGAGAGCGCCGCGCACGCCGCCAAGCTCAGCGGGAATTCCGCGAACGACGAAAACAGGCGAGGAGCGGCCAACGCAACGAAGGCCGATCCCAGGGCGCCGCCGGCCGCAATCGCGATGTAGAAGCGGGTGAGATGTCCTGGCGCCGGCTTGGAAGCCGCGAGCTCGCCATGCAGAAGCATCAGGCAAGCAAACAACACCGCGGCCCCGCTCGCCATATGGACCCAGACTGGGGCCTGGAGTCCGAGCACGGTCAGCGCACACGCAATCGGGATCGTCACACTGGCTAAAAGCGAGAATAGACGGCGCTCATAGAACGATGGCCGCTCGAAGGCGAGGATGAAAGTCAGGAGATAAATGGAGAGCGGGACGATCCAGAGGAATGGAATGGGGGCGATTTCAAGGCAGATCTGATTGGTAGTGGCTGCCAGGAGCGCCGTGCCGCAAGCGGAAACAGCGATCCACAAGATGATCCCTGGCCGCTCCGGCGTTGGTGGTGTCGCCCGACGCGCCATGGCTGATTTTAGGACCGCCGCGAGAGAGAAGAGCACAAAGAATACGTACAATCCCGACCAAAGAAGAAATTGGATGCGTAGAGTCAGCCAGGGTTCGACCAGAATCGGATACGAGAGCAGCGCGGAAAGGGAAGCGGCGTTCGACAGCGCATAGAGCCGGTAGGGACTCTGGATACCAGACCATCGCTGGAGAAGTGGTGAGCTCGCAGCGGTGAGGAAGTAGGGTCCAGCAGCGGTCAGGAATAGAGTGACCAGGACTGAGTGAGTGGGATCCGGCGCGGAGAATACTCTCAATTGAACCGGCAGAAACGCGAGCGACCCAACGAGCAGAAGAGCGTGTAGAACCGGCCTGGTGAAATGGGCATAGGCGTAGCCTGCTACCAGCAGAAGCTGGAAGAACAGCAGGCATACAGTCCACACGGCAGGCGTGCCCCCGTGGAGGGGCAGGATCGCCTTAGCCGCTATAGGTTGGATCTGGAAGACGAGGAAGGAAGAGAGAAAGATGGCCGGTGCGGAGAGCACAAACAAGTAATGCTACGGCAAAAAAGATTCAAACGTTGGGTCGTGGATGACGATAAGAGTACGGATAAAGGAGTTTCCCGATGGAAGTGACTGGAATCAGTCTGGAAGGGTTGCGCTGGCGAGAATTGGTGTGACCGTGCGCAAGAACAACGCGCTAACCGGCCCCGCTTACTCGCAGCGCAGCGTGGTGACTGGGTCTATGCGCGACGCGCGCAAAGCGGGAAGGTAGGCCGCCAGCGCGGTCGTCAGCAGCAATATCGCCGCCACCACGAGATGCGTCAGAGGATCTCCGCCCGTGACACCGAACAACAATGACTCGAGTAGGCGTCCCGCGGCCCAGGCTCCCGCAATTCCTAACACGACGCCAGGGGCGACAGCGCTGAGGGCATCGGCGATCACATGCCGCAGCACCGCGGCTGGACGCGCGCCAATGGCCAACCTTATTCCCAGCTCGGGCTTCCGAGAGGCCACGAGGTATGAGATCACGCCATAGACACCGTAACAGGCCAGCAGCAGCGCGATGAGGCCGAACAGCATGCTCGCGCGGCTGAGTAGCACATCGCGCGAGAGGATGGGCTGCAGATCGGAGAGCAGCCGGGGACCAGCCACGAACAGCTTCTTGTCCACTTCGAGGATTGCCGCGCGGACCGTGGGGACGAGCGCCTGCGGAGGACCTGCGGTCCTCACCTGGACGTAACTGAAGGCGCCCGGGAACTGCGCCGTTGACAGAAAAGCCATCCTGATCGGCGCGTCGCGCGGATTGACAAACTTGATATCGCGGAGGACGCCGACAATCTCGATAGGATCGGCTGGCGGTCCCGACTCCACGCGCTCCATAAAGCGCTTTCCAAGGGCGCTCCCATCGGGAAAGTAATAGCGCGCGAGAGCATCCGTTACGACCGCCACGCGCGGCGATCCCGGCCTGTCCTGCGGGCCAAAGCCTCGCCCCATCACGATGGGAATTCCGGCAGTCGCAAAATAGTTCGGAGATACGGGATTGATCCAGATGGCGGGGTCGTCGGCCTGCGCCTCGCGACCGTCCATGCTCACCACCCGCATGCGCGAGCAGCCCTCGGCCACGGCGCAAAGGCCGATGCTCGCCGACCGTACACCCGGCACTGCCGACAGGCGTTCCACAAGCCTCTGTCCCAGCCTGGCCTGAGCGCCGTCATCACGATACCCGGCGAACCTCGCGTTTACCGTGGTCGAGATGAGATGGTCCCGGTCGTATCCGACGTCCACGCGCTGCAACTGAAACAAACTCCGCGCGAACAGCAATGACGCCGCGACCAGAATGACCGAGAGCGCGGTCTGGACAGCAATCATCGACCGGATCGCTCTCTGCCGCGAGTGCGTTCCCGTGGAACCGCGCGGCGCGCTCTTGAGCACCGTTCCGATCGAAGCCCGCGATGACCGGACTACTGGCGCCAGGCTAAAGGCAATGGCCGAGAGCAGCGAGATCGCGGATCCGAAGAGCAGCACGTTGCGATCGACAGCCAGGTCGAGGGCGATGGTCGAGAGGCTCCGGTCCATCAGGAGCAGGCCTTCCGCGATCGCCGGAGCGAGCCAAAGACCGATCAAGCCGCCGGCTCCCGCCAGCAGCAGGCCTTCGACGAGGAGTTGCCGGGCCAGCCGGCCGCGAGAGCATCCGAGGGCCTGGCGCACTGCCAACTCACGCTGCCTGATCGTTCCCCGCGCCAAAAGCAGCGTGGCCACATTGACGCATACGATGAGCAGCACGATGGCGACGGTTGCCCCCAGAATCCATAACTGGGTTCCAAAGCGCCTGCGGATGTGGTCAAGACCGCGACTGCCGGGCTCGATCCGGATGAGAGTTCCGGGATTTCGCTGTTGCGAGCGGCCGGCTTGCGCTACGCCGATGAGCCGGCCATAGATCATTTCTGCTTCCGCTTGCGCCTGCTGCAGCGTCGCACCGGGTTTAATCCTTCCGATGACGCTCAACCAGTGAAAGCCGCGGTTGCGTCGAAGATCGCCTTGCGGATCGGCGACTGGCTGCATGCTGAGGGGAACCCAGAAATCTCTTGGCCGACCGGGCATTTCTCCCAAGAACCCCTCGGGCGTGACGCCGATAACGATGAAAGGGGTGCCGGAAAGAAACATGCGCTGCCCGAGCACCTGCGCATTACCGCCGAATTGCCTTTTCCAAAAGGCGTGGCTGATCACCAAAGCCGGCTGGGGATCAGAGGGACGGTCATCTTCCTCGGTGAACACACGGCCCAGGACGGCGAAAACGCCGAGCACGTGAAAGTAGTTCCCGCTGGCGATACCGCCGCTGGCCTGCGATAGCTGCTCGCCTGCCTCTGTCGTCACCACCGTTCCGATCAGCGAGCCGGTTGCCAGGATTCCGGCGAAGGACGTCTGCGCGTCGCGGAACTCCTCGAAGACGGGCGTGGACCATTGGGTATTCAGCGTAGCGAGCCGCTGCGGTTCATGAACCGGGAGATCCCGGATGAAGATAGCATTGACGAGGCTGAACATCGCCCCGTTTAGTCCGATGCCAAGCGCCAGCAGCGCAACGATGGCCGCGGTGTGACCCGGCGCGCGGCGAAGGAAGCGCGTGGCCTGGCGCAGTTCCCGCCAGAGGTCCTCGAGATGATGGAAGGTCCAGACGTCGCGGCAATTTTCGCGAATGCGGGTCACATTTCCAAACGGCGCCAGCGGCGACCCTTGGGCCGCGCGCTGCTCGAGATGATAGGCGAGCTCGTCATTCAGATCGCGCTCCAGTTGGCGACGTTTCATGAGCGCCCGAAGGCGCAGGCGAAAGGACCTGATTATGTCGCTCATGTTTTGCTCCTTTCCTGTCTGTCAGCGGCGGTACGCGTGCGAGAGCACGGTTACCCCATCGCCTTCAAAACCGGACGCGGCAAAGTCCATCCGCGCATTGCTGCTCAATGGCGGGCTCCTGCGCCTGAATGGATAGGCTTCTCGGTTATACGGTTGAGCGTGTAGCTGAAATAAATATCACCGAGCAGAAAGCCGCCGTCTTTGTTCAGGAAGAGCAGGATGTTGTCGTCCGCCTTGAGCAACGAGAGAACGCCACCCGGTTCGCCCAGGTCCAGTTGGTAGACGAGCGCTTTCGGATCATTTTTGATCCTGGCGAACACCCATTTTCCCTTGCGCGGTGCGTCGCGATAAGGACTCCCTTCCAGGATGTACTGCGCCGGCGCACCCGTCGCGGCATCCTGATAGAGAATCAGGCGCCATTTGAGCTTCATACAATCGCTCCCGGCGCGAATCGCCAACTGCCTGGCGAGATCCTGGCAAGGACTCCTGCCGTCAAAGACACCTGCCGCGCCCGGGTGGTGTCCGGAGGCCGGTTCGAAGCCCGCTGCAGAATTCCGCCGTGCGACACCTCCCTTCCTGTTCAACGTGTAGCTCCAGCCTCCATTCCCGACCATGAGCTCTCGGCGTTGATTGAGCAGATGCAAAAGATCATCACCTATCTTCCCGAATTGCATCGACCGCTCCGGCTTGTCTGCTGTGAGCCGGTAAACGATTGCGGCCGGATCGCTTGCTGTCCCTTTCAACGTGGTCCAAGTGCCGTTCAGCTCCCGCGTGGCGCCTCCTCCTTCGAATCCAGGCTCGTTTCGAGCCTGCATTCCATAGACGACCCGAAGCCTGAACGTGGACGGCTGCGCATCTGCCGAAAGCGCAAGCTGCCATGTGATTCGCTCACATGCATCAGCCGCCCCGATTCCAAGAAACCCGCGGGGCTCCGCATCGCACGGAGTGCTACCAACAAATTCCGAGACCACGCCGATTTTGGCGCAGACGGGCGGGACCAGATAGATCCACAAAAGCAAAGCGAATGGTTTCATACTGCCTCCTGTCATACTTCAGCTACTCTCAAGCACACGCATTACACCAGCAGTCACCCGCCCCCAATGCTGCCGCTCCGCAGCGAGGTGCTTGCGTCCGGCAGGCGTCAGGCGGTAAAGCTTTACGCGCCGATTGGTATCCGAGATGCCCCATTCGGAGTCCAGCATGCCGCGCAATTCCAGGCGGTGCAGCGCCGGGTAGAGGGCGCCTTCCTCGACCTGAAGGGTCTCGTCCGATGCCGAGTGAATCCATTCCGCAATTGCATAGCCATGCAGGCTGCCGCGCGAGACGGCCTTTAGAATCAGCGCTTCGAGGCTGCCCGGGATCAGGTCTCCGCTCCGTTCCGCCGGGTTATCCATTGGTGATTTAGGCATAAGCTTCTGATGTATGGACGCGGACAGGGGCATTGTGTTACACGCGTCCGTATACAATTAAACGACTAGCCCGGCGTGACGAAAGAAAAGTAGCGGTCTCGCCGTGGGTGGTAAATTCTCGATGCTACCGAGCGCGCTGTTGAAGGTCTATGCAAGTTCGGGCAAAGAATCGAAAAGCTTATTTTGATAGTTCTCGAATCGCCTTACTTCTGGATGCAAACGGAGTTGTTCATTCAACGAAGAAAGACCCGTCCATGGCTTTCACACCCCGTACGCTGCGCCTATCCGGGACGCTGGTCTTTTACTGATGTCAGTCCGCCCGCAAGATCAAGGCCGGATCCACGCGGGTGGCGCGGCGCGTCGGACCGGCCGATGCCAGGAGCGCCGCTGCGGCGACGATCGCAAGCGCCAGCAGGTAGGCGATTGGATCGAGCGGATTCACCAGGGTTGTCCGGGCCAACATGAATTTTGAGACGACAATCGCGAGCGCAACGCCGATAATGAGCCCGATGCCAGTGAATTTGGCCAAGGGCGCCAGTACCGAGCCGACCACGCGCATGGGGTCCGCGCCGAGCGCAACGCGAAGGGCGATATCCTTTGTACGCTGGCTTACCAAGTACGAGATCACTCCGTAAACCCCGGACAGGGTCAAGACGAGCGCGATAATACCCAGCAGCGACGCCACCCAGGAGAAGGCCCGCGCCGGATAGGTATCCCAATATTGCCGCTGCTCCATCGAAAAAACCGAGGCAACCTCGTCAGGCTTGGCTATTCTTTTCCAGGCATCCTCAAATTGGCGGGCCGTCTGGGCCGCATCGCTCTTTCCGCGTACGTAGACCTCACTAGAATCCGCTATTTTGGCAGGCAGGTAGAGCCGCAGCGGATTTAGTTCCTGCGTGACATCCGCGGAGAGAACATCTCCGGCGATTCCGATCACCCGCACCTCCGGCATGTTGTTGATCCGCGACTGCCGGTGGGAGCTGACGTGGCCGCGCTCAATTTGCAGGATCTTGCCCAAGGCATCCTCGCCAGGCCAGAGCCGGCCGGCGGCCGACTTGCTAATGATGGCCACGGCAGCGCCGCTTGATGCTTCATCCTTCATGAGACTGCGGCCCCGGCTCACGCGAATTCGAAAGACGTCGAGATAGTTGGAAGAGACGAAACTGTAAGCCGCCGGATAGGAGTGGTTCTTCCCGCCCGGGCCAACGCGAATGGCGGCCTCCGCGGAGCTGTGCGCCACGGCATCGACCCAGGGCTCTTGTTCGAGAGCTGGTACGACCTGCGGCACGCGAATGGGCGTGTAGTCAGCCAAGGAGAAAATTCCTCTGGCGTCGTAGCCTGTGTCGATCCTGCTCACCCGCTCCAGAGCTCGTATCATCAGCACGGCGTTAATAAGGAACAGCAGGCATGCGCTGACCTGCAAGACCACCAGGCTATCTCTTAGACGAGATGCAGGCAACGACGAAAACTCACCGCGGAGAGCAGAGGTGATGTTCAGGCGCGTCGCCTGCAACGCCGGGGCCAGGCTGAATGCCAGCGTCGCGACCGCCGCCAGAACCATCACGAAGAAGAACACACGCCAGTCCAGGGGCAGGTCAGGGGTCAACATCTCAAGCATGGCGTGCGCGGTAGGCGGGGTCGTGGCGTAGAGCACCTGCAGACTCCCGTCTATCGTCAGGCGCGCCAGTGCCAAACCCAGCAGCCCCGCCGCAAAAGCCAGGACCAGTCCTTCGGTGAGCAACTGGCGGATCAGCCGCGAGCGCTTCGCGCCCAGCGACAAGCGGACGCCGATTTCGCGCTGCCGCGCCAGTCCGCGGGCGAGGACCATGTTCGTCACATTCGCACAGGGGATCGCCATGGTGAAGGCAAAGGCAGCGAACAGCGGCAATAGCGCCAGGTAGAGTTGCGGCTGCAGGTCCAGCATGGCGGCTTTCGATCGGAGCTCCACGCCTTGAGCGCGTTCCGCCTCGGTTCGGTTCTCTGTGGCCTCCCGCGCATAAGAGGCGAGGGCGACTTGGCCTTGCCGGGGGGGCAGGCCGGGCCGAAGGCGGCCGACGATCCCAAAATTCGATCCGAGCTCTCCCATTGTTCTCCGCCAGCCTTCCATGGGCGCCCAGAAGGCAGGCGCCGGTTCGACGCCAGCAAACCCGGGCTGCGCAACTCCAATCACCTCGAAACGATGATTGCCGACAGTCACGACCTTGCCCAAAACGCTGGGGTCGCCGCCGTACCAATTCCGCCACGAGCGATCGCTCAATACGAGCACGTCAGCATCACCGCTCTGAATCGGCCGGCCGATCGCCGTCCTGCCGCCCAGCATCGAGAAGTAGTTGTCCGAGACGATGGCGTAGCGCGCGACATGTCCATCGAGGTTTGTGAACCGGCTGTCTATCGCCAGAACTTCCGAAAACACATCCGTGCGGGCGCCAAGATCTCTAAGCGACTCGCCGCGGAACGCAAACTCCGTCCGCGCCTGGCCGCGCAGCGCGACCTGGTACAAACTGCACGGATCCCGGACAGCAAGGGGCCGGAGCACATACGCGTTGACGAGCGTGAAAATCGCGGTATTCAGGCCCAGGCCCAAGGCCAGCGCGCCGATCACCGCGATTGAGAATCCGGCTTGCTGCCTCAAAATCCTGAACGCGTAAAGAAGATCCCGCAGGGATGCTTCGATCCAGCCGAAGGACCATTGGTCTCGGCTCTCCTCGCGCAACAAAGTCGTATTGCCAAACCGCCGTGCGGCCGCGTCCGGGTCGCAAGCGCTCCGCCCGCAACTCAACGTGAAGGCGCATCTCTTCCTCGAGCTCCCGTTCGAACTGGGGCCGCCGCCACAAGAGCTTTAGACGCCGCCAGAATTCTCTGATCATACGGGCCTCCTCAAGTAAACGCCAGGACGCGCTGTATCGCGTCGTTGACACGCCGATAGCGTTCGAGTTCCTGCGTGAGTTGCTTGCGTCCCGCGGCGGTGAGCCTGTAGTAACGCGCTCGCCGGTTCTCGGCGGTCTTGCCCCAGTCGCCTGCGAGCCATCCTTTGATCAGGAGGCGTTGCAGAGCCGGATAGAGCGACCCTTCCTCCACCCGAAACACGTCCGCGGAAATTTGTTGGATCGCTTCGGCGATCTCGAAGCCATGCAGTTTGACGCCACGTTCGACGGTGCGGAGGATGAGCATGTCAAGCGTGCCGGGCGGTATCTCATCTCGAACAGCCATTACATAGACATTCTATGTTAATCGGCACACCTTGTCAAGCGCGCATCACTTCGCATCGCTGTGTCGCGACGGCGTTCTCCCAGGGAAACGCGGACTGATGCCCAGAATGTCCCGATCGACTCGCGACAGACGCACGAGTACCCGGGACAGCTCATTTGCAGTGGGGGTTGACAAGAATAGAACGATATGTCATTCTATTCTTGCTATGCGATCAAAACTTATTCGCAACTTGATTTGGACCGGCCCTACAGTGGCGGCCTACGTGATCGGTGCTCCATTGATTGCCAGCTTGGCAGACCGCCGGCTTGGACTTGCCTGGCCGCTCCCGGCCTGGTCCTTTGGCCTGGGCCTCCTGATGCTCGCGCTCGGAACCGGCGGCGTTCTCTGGTGCGCGTGGTTGTTTGCCGTTCCCGGCGGCGGGACGCCAAATCCGCTTGCGCCCCCCAAGTACCTTGTCGTCCGGGGGCCGTACCGGCTGAGTCGCAATCCGATCATGCTCAGCGGCTGGGTAGCGGGCCTGGGCCTCGCCGCGCTTCTTCGCTCTCCATCGCTTCTGGCCATATACCTGGTCACGATCTGCGCGGGCGTGCTCTATATCCGCCGCTTCGAAGAGCCGGAATTGACGCGGCGCTTTGGCGACTCCTATCGCGCCTACGCGCGTTCCGTTCCAAGATGGATCTGCTGCCTGGCGCTGCTGCTGTGCTGGACGCCGCTGCGAGCTGAGATCGCGGCGCGGGAGTCCGTCCCTTCCGTGGTCGTGCTGATCAAGTGCAAGCCCGGCACAAGCCACCTGTGGAAAGAAGCGTTCGACAAGCAGATTGCGCCAGCGATCCGCGACGCGCACGAAAAGGGCGATGAGATCACGGGATTTCAGCTTCTTGACAATGTCGTCAGCGGCCAGCCCTATGATTTCGTCCTTATCATGCACGCCAAGACCTTCGCTTTCTTCGACCGGCCTCGTCAGTATCCGCATTACCAGGCGTTGTACCGCCGCGTAGGCAAGGAACAGGCTTCGCGCGTACTCGCCGAGATGAATTCGTGGGAATCAGAGGCGACCGTGACGCTGGTGCGGGCCTATGGAGCGCCGAAATGACATCACTGCTCGTGACCGGCGCCGCCGGATTCATCGGTCAGCGCGTCGTGCGTGCGGCGCGGGCTGCCGGATATCAGGTATTCGCTCTCGGTCGCCGGACTGCACCCGGCGTGGACATGGTTTGCGACCTGCGCGCGCCGCTCTGCAATGCGCCGCCGGTCGATTGGATAGTGCATCTCGCCGGCGCCTATGCCGGTGCAAACCGTCAAGAGCTCGAAGACGTGGATGTCGCTGCTGCCCGAAACGTGATCGCCTGGGCGCGCAGTACGGGCGTGCGGCGTGTCGCATTCGCCAGCGCCGCCGAGGTGTATGGCGTCATCGAAGGAATTGCGACCGAGGATGCGCCGACCCAGCCACTCATTCCCTACGGATGGGCCAAGCTGCGCATCGAAGACCTGCTCGGCCGGTTCGCGGCGGAGGTCCGCGGCAGCACTGTCGCGGTGCTGCGCCTCGGGGAAGTCTATGGCGCGCAAGGACGGCTGATCCAGGAATTGTCTCGCCGCCTGCGGAGCGGTTTTTGCCCTTGGTTCGGCTCCGGAGAGGTGCCGCTCAGCTTCGTGCATGTGGACGATGTGGCGCAAGCCGTCATGCGCGTGATCGCGCGCGCCGCCGGGTTCAGTGTCTGGAACGTCGCGGACGACGCGTCCGCTACCTGGAGGGCGTTTCTCCGGGATCTGGCGAACGGCCTGGGCGTACGAGTCCCTGTGGGCTTGCCGCTGCCCGCCGCTTACGCCTATGCCGCGGCCAGCGAGGCTGCGGCATGGCTTACGCGATCCTCGCCCGTGGTCAGCCCGCGCATCCTGCGCCTGCTGACGACGCCTAAATCCTTGAGCAACGCACGGCTCAAGAAGGCGTTCGGATTTGAGCCGCTCTATCCCGATTACAGGCAGGGTCTGAAGGAGGTCTTCGATGGCATATCGCACAACGCCGAAAATGGCGCGGCGCAAAGATGAGCATCGGCGTAAGTTCGTCGACAGCGCCATTCGGCTGTTTGGCCGGCAGGGATACCACGCGACGACCGTTCCAAAGATCGTCGCCAAATCCGGCAGCTCGACAGGAAGCTTTTACTTTTACTTCCGCAACAAGGAGGATGTTTTTGCAGCGGCTCTCGAGTCGCTCGGCGAGCGGGTCGCGGCCGCGCTGAACGAGGAGATCGCCAAAGTGTGGGAAAATCCCTTGCTACAGATGAAAGCCGCCGTGGAGGCACTGATGCTGTTTCTGGCGGAAAACCCCGACGAGGCGCGCATCCTCATCGTCGAGTCCTCGGGGCTTACACCCCAACTGGAAGCGGTCCGCCGTAAGATCGTGTCCAGCCATGCGCGCGGCGTGCAGAATGCACTCTCGCAACTATCGCGACGGCTGCCGGACATGGATGCAGCCGTGGTCGCACGATGCTGGGTTGGGGCGGTTTACGAGGCGGTTTACCACTGGCTTGAGACGCCAGCCGCTGAGCGCATGCCCGCCACAAGGCTGGCGCGTGCCGTTGCTGAGTTCAATCTGCGGGGGATCGGAGCCCCGAAGGAGGCGTTATGAAAAAAATCGTTGCGGCAATCTTCGTTACTGCGACAGCCGCTTATGCAGAAGTGCCTGCATGCTCTCCGACCAAAGTGGAAGGGGAGATCCGGGACCTGATCGAGACGGTCATGAACCTTCGCGCGCGCCAGGACGAGGCATTCGCGGACTACTATGACGATGACGAATATTCGTTTCCGGGTGAGTCCTGGGTGTTCAAGGGCCGGGAACGCGTGGCGGAGCGCGGCCGCGCGATCAAGGCATCGCGCGCGAGTGGCCTTACGTGGAAAATGGACGTTCGCGATCTGCGCGTCAAGGCCGACTGCGAGATGGCCTGGGTAACGGGTCTCGTGCACGCCGCGCGTCTTAACGACGAGCAGAAAACCACACACAGGGCTGAGTGGCGTCTGACCGCTGTGCTCGAGCGGCGCCCCGGCGGCTGGCGGATTGTCCATCAGCACTCGTCCGTGCCGGTTGCAGATCCGAGACAATGGTGGAAGCCCGTCATCTCGCCGAATTGAGGCAGCCCGGATTCTGCAATGCAAATCCCAAACTGTCCCAAGATTGAGAGTCTTGACTAGGTAGAACACTTCGACGTTGCTCCGAATTGTGCCGGAGGTGCGATCGATGGCTAGTAACCGGAGTGAACGCCCCTCGGGTCGTCAGCCAGATGGTTTCGCGCTGGATCGACGCGGATGACCAGCCAAGACCCGGCAGCGCGACTCGCGGTCTCGCGAGAGTGGCCTTGGCCGCCAAGTCTGAGGCAAGTGGGTCGCGTGATAGGGGGACCTTTTTCAGCCCGAATCGTACCTCGTCGAGCGCGAGAATGGAAGCAAGATCCAAACTAGATCAAACATCTATTGACATTCTAAAAAACATATCAGTGATATACATGAAGAAAGTCTGGGTCATGCGCCCGTGCTCACGCTCCCGATCCACAGACGGCTGATTAGGTGCAATGAAACCCTTCACACTTGTTCTGCTTACGTTGACAACGATGCCGGCCGCCGCCATTGAGATCGCGACCGGAAAGATGCTCGGCCAGGGTTATGAATCGCGAGCTTTCTACGTTCGCAACAAGCCTAGCCTTCCGTGGAGCAAGACCTATACCGGCGCCACGTTTCGGGCCGAGGCTGCCGGCCGCCTGATGAACCTTCGGATCGCTCAAGCATTGTTTCACGACGAGTGGCTGACCGAATTCCCCTTCGATCCCGGCAAGAATACGGACAAATTGATCGCCGCACTGGAGGTCTATAAGGCGCACGGCATTCTTGCGGTTAACGCCAGTCTACAGGGCGGCAATCCCGGATACGCGAAAGAGTTTCCGGCGATCCAGCGAGACCGCGCCTACAAATTGGGTCCAGGCAAGGGTTCGTGCATCAGCGCGTTCCGCCGCGACGGGTCGATCAAGCCGGAGTGGCTCGCTCGCCTGAAGCGGCTCCAGCAGGCGCTCGACAGGCGAGGCATGATCCTCAACCTGATGTACTTTTATCAGGGTCAGGATGAAGTGCTTCAGGATTTCGGGGCCATCCAGCGCGCCGTGGCCAACGCCACCGACTGGCTCATCGACAACAATGCGCGCAACGTGATTATCGAAATTGCCAACGAGCACGACATCCGGGGGTGGGACCACAACCGCTGGATCCACGAGAACCTGCACGAGCTGATCGCGTTGGCGCGCAGCCGGTTTCGCGAAAAGAAGGCCGGATGGGTGTTGCCAATCGGAGCCTCGACCGGAGGTAGCATGGCCGTCTTCGACAACGTTCGCGATCACGCCGACCTGACCATGTTTCATGGCAACAATCGCACCGTCGAGCAGAAGCGCGCACGCACCGGCGAACTGTTCGCCGACCCGAAGATGCCCGGTCCCATCTACATGAACGAAGACGACTCTGGCCGCGAAACGACATCGGAGGTGCTCGCGAAGGAACTGGCAAGCTGCGACGCGGTCTTCTCGCAGGGCGGTAGCTGGGGTTACATGCCCTGGCGGCAGACGCAGATGTTCCCTTTCCGGCACTACATGCCCGCCAGAGCCTCGAAACTCGTATCCGGCATGAAGCTCGAAGAGAGCGACCCGGTTTACTTCAAAGCAGTTCTTGAGCATACCCGAAAGCTGATCTTCCGATGACTTGTAGCATCCGTTTTTCGTGCCCAAAAGAGGCAGCGGGCCGCTTGGTGGCCACCGGAGTCGCTTGGCATGGAAGGGATAAAAATTGACACAAACAGAAGCGATTCAGAGTATATTGGCTGGTGACCGGGAATGCGAAATGAAAATCCTGTCCACGCAATGGGAGGTGGACTGTGAAGACAAGCCTTTCCCATCTAATCGATTTGCTACGACTCTATGCGACCGTCCGGACTCTCCTTGGCATCTCAATCCTATGCGTCGCGCCGCTCCACGCCCAGGAAACGCGCGCCACGATTTCTGGCGTGACTACCGACGCCCAAGGTGGCGCGATCGCCGGCGCCGTCGTGGTGATCACCAATACGGAGATGAACACTTCGACGCGGCTGGTTACCAACGCGACAGGCTATTACGAAGCGCGGCTGCTGCTGCCTGGCCATTACCAAGTGGCCGCCGAATTCCCAGGGTTCAAGCGCACTCTCCGTTCTGGCCTGACCGTAGCCGCAAGCCAGGAAGCCGAAGTCAATCTCCAATTGGAGATTGGGACCCTGACGGAAACGGTTGCTGTCACCGGTGAGACTCCGCTGCTGGACACCAGCGCGGTGTCCGCGGGAAGAACCCTCGACCGGCGCAGCATGGTCGACCTGCCCGCGATGAGCAGCAACCCGGTGCTTTTCGTCAAGCTCACTCCCGGAGTCCAGACCACCGGCACTCAGCCCTACGTCGCGCAAGGCTTCACGGGAGGAACGTCCAACTACCGGAATCCGGAAGGCGTGGGCGGCAACGAGTGGTCCATCGACGGCGTCACCAACAACGGCGGAGGGCGCAATATCGCCGCGACGCCGAACGTGGATATGCTCCAGGAGATGCGAGTGGAGACGGCAAACTTTGACGCATCCTTCGGACACGGTACGGGCTTGAGCGTTGCGATGATGACCAAGTCCGGAGTGAACGCGCTGCACGGCACAGCCAACTGGCAGCACTGGCAACAGCGCTGGAACGCCTCGGGCTTTTTTCAGAAGCAGAATTTCCATCGCCAGATCGCCGCCGCCCGGGCGGCTGGTGACTTCGCGGGGGCCGATCAGCTCGCATCCCGACCCATCCAGCCTTCCGGCCACTCCAACGCCGTGACCTCCACCATTGGCGGCCCGGTAGTGATCCCGAGGGTCTACGACGGACGCAACAAGCTGTTCTTCTTCTTCAACTTCAGTTGGGAGGCCAACCTGGTCCCGACCGATCCGGACGATGCGATCAATTACACGATTCCGACGCTGGCCAACCGGCAAGGCGATTTCTCGCAATTGCTGAATGTGGACCCGCGCTATCAGATCTACGATCCGTTAACGACTCGCGCCGACCCGGCGCGGCCCACCCACATGATCCGCCTGCCGTTCGCAGGCAATGTTCTTCCAAGAAACCGAATGAACAACCCGCTCTATCAGGCCTACACCGGTTTTCTGCCGCGGCCTAATGACGATCCGCTTTTCCCAAACCTCGAGCCGTTCAACAACTACAAGGCGTTTCAAGAACCGGGCCACGTGCACAACAAGCTCTTCGGAAACAGGATTGATTACAACCATTCCGACAAGCACCGGTTCTTTGGACGATGGAGCTGGTTCCATTTTATTGAGAAAAATGGCGGCTGGCTCTACGAAACATTCCCGGGCCTTCAGGACGATTTCAAGACACGCGAGAATCTCTCGGCAACTTTCGACTGGACCTACGCCGCCAGTGCGCGGACCGTTCTCAATGCTCAGGTCGGAGGCACGGACTTTCTCGAGTCACTGCCGAAACCTATTAACGCGCAGTACAAACCAAGCAGCGTGGGCCTGCCGGCTTACATGGATCAGAAATGCGGAAACGATTGCGCCTTGCCCATTGTGGACTTCACCGGCTACACATCTCTCGGAAAACCGCTCGCTAATCCGGTCCATTGGCGCCAGCTCAGCGGCAAGGTCAACCTAACGCACATCATGGGAGCCCATAGCCTGCGCGCCGGATTCGAAACGCGCCAGCACTTCCGCAGCAATCGCGCGCCTGGAGCCGCCGCCGGACAGTTCGGCTTCAGCAACCTGTACACGCGCCGAGCCGACGACACCTCCGTTTATCCAGCCGGCGACCTGGGACTAAGCTGGGCGGCATTCGCCCTGGGAATTCCCAGCAGCATGGTGGTGGACACCAACGACGACTACGCGGCTCATAATCCTTACCATTCCTGGTACGTTCAGAACTCGTGGCGCGTGAATCGAAGCCTGACTCTCAACTTCGGGCTTCGCTTTGAGTGGGAAGGAGGAGTCACAGAACGCTACAACCGGATGATCACCTCGTTCGATCCATCCGCCAAGCTGCCGATCACCGATGCGGCGCAGGCTGCCTATGCGGCCCGGGCGTTGGCGGAGGCGCCGGCCAGCGCGTTTCTCGTGCGAGGCGGCCCAAACTACGCCAGCGCGAACGGCGCACCAAGAACCCTGTTCAACGCCGAATCCTTATGGCTCCCTCGCGTTTCGGCGGCGTGGCAGGTCCGCCAGAACATGGTCATCCGCGGTGGCTACGGATGGTTCTACGACACGCTCAACGTCAATGTGGCGGGCATCACGCAGACCGGATTCAGCCGGTCCACGTCAACGATCATCACCAATGACTTCGGCCAAACCTGGAACGTAGGAAACCCCGGAGCTGCCGTTTCGCCTCTCTCCGATCCGTTCCCAGTGCGTTCCGACGGCACGCGGTTCGACACGCCGTACGGCAACCGGCTCGGACTAATGTCCGTGGCGGGGGCCAGTTATTCTTATCCGCTACTCGACCGTAAACACCCTCGCGTCCAGCGATGGCGGATCGGTGTGCAGCGCCAGTTCGGCTCCTCGATGGTATTGGAGGCAGCTTACGTTGGCTCCTTTGGCGACCGGCTCGACGTCAACCACAATCTCGCCTCTCTGCCGGAGCAGTATTGGGCCACCGGGCTGGTGCGCAACTCCGCGCTAGCCAGCAACCTGAACTCAAACGTGCCCAACCCGTTCTACATCGACAATTTCAAATCGCTCCAGGCTTCTGACCCACTGAGTTGGGACCGCATCTCGAAGCTCTCGTTCTTCACGTCGCCCACCATCCAGAAGAACCGGCTGCTGCGCGATTTTCCGAATATGACCGGCGTAACCCGCCAGAACAATCCGCTGGGCAAGAGCCGGAACCATCAGATCGAAGCCTCCCTCGACAAGAGATTCTCCAAGGGCTTCAACTTCAACTTCTCTTTCACCGCGAGCGGCGTCTCGGAAAAGCTTTTTCTTCCGAACGAATACGACCGAACGCCGCCCCAGTGGATCACGGGAGCAAACGCACGTCCGTATCGAGTCGCCGCCACCGGCATTTATGAGCTGCCTTTCGGCCCCGGCCGCGCCTTCTGGCGAAGCGGCTTCCTCAAACATGTAGCCGGTGGATGGCAGATCTCGGGAACGCTCGAATCGCAGCCCGGCATCATCTTGAGCTGGGGTAATTTGTTCTACCATGGCAATCTGGAAGACATCAAGATCGCCAATCCCACCGTAGAACGGTGGTTCAATGTGGATGCCGGTTTCGAGCGGAACGCGGCCCGAGTGCCCGCCGCCTTCCACACACGGGTGTTCCCGCAGCGCATCGAAGGCTTGCGCGGCGACCGCTTCCAACTGGTGAACGCAAGCTTGAAACGTGATATCGACTTCCTGGAGAAGTACCAGTTTCAGCTTCGCCTGGACGCGATCAACCTGATGAACCGCTCGCATCTAAATATTCCTAACCTCACGACGACTTCGACCAATTTTGGCAAGGTCACGGCCGCCGCCGAGGTAGTCAACCGGTTCATTCAGCTTCAGGCTCGATTCCGGTTTTGATTGATGACGCAAATACGAAATGGAGGCAATCGATGAAGAGAAGACATTTTCTGTGGGGCGGCGGCGCGGCCGCCGCTACCCAATTCGCCGGTGCGCAGCAGCCGCAGGGTGCTCCGACTGCCGCACGAGGCAGCCGAGGCTTTCGAGGCCGCGGCAGCGCCCAGCAACACGGGCTGCAACCTTTGGATGGCGGAAAGATCGGAAATACCGGATCGATGAAGATCACCGACATCAAGACGTTCCTGGTCGGCGCCGGCGGACGGAATTGGGTCTACGTCAAGATCCTCACCGACCAGGGCCTGTACGGGATCGGCGAGGCCTATTCGGCGGGCCCGGACGAAGCCACCGTGAAAGTTATCGAGGACTTCAAGCTGTGGCTCGTAGGTCAGGACCCGCGCAACATCCAATATCTGTTCGACCTGATGTACAACACGACGCGCTTTCCGGGGGGCTTGATCGTAAACTCCGCGATCAGCGGCATTGAACACGCCCTGTGGGACATTGCCGGTAAATCGGCGGGCCTGCCCGTGTGGGCGCTGATCGGCGGCCGCACGCGAAACAAGATCCGCGTTTACCAGAGCAGCGGAGGCGGCGCCACGGCGAAAGAGGCCGGCGAAAGCGCCAAGCAAATGGTCGAGACATTTGGCTACACCGCGCTGAAGATGGGGATCACCGCACCCGGCGACATGCCGTACAATCAGGCGATTCGTCTCAGCGCCGAGCGGGTCCGCGCCGTGCGGGAAGCGGTAGGTCCCGACATCGATATCGGCGTTGACGTGCATGCGAAGTTCTTTGAAGTGCAGCGCGCCATCCGGCTGGCGCACGCCATCGAGCCCTACAATCCGATGTGGATGGAAGAGTCGATTCGCACTGAAAACTTCGCCGCGATGAAGAAACTCTCCGACCACGTCAACATACCGCTCGCCAGCGGCGAGTGCAATTACATGATCCACGAGTTCCGGCCGCTGCTCGAGCTCCAGGCGCTGGATTTTGTGCAGCCTGATATTTGCTGCTGCGGCGGAGTGCTCACGATGAAAAAGATCGCGGCTATGGCTGAGGCCCAGTACATCATGGTTGCGCCGCACAACCCAATGAGCCCGCTGGCCACCGCCGTCAATGTCCACTTCGCGGCCTCGACGCCGAACTTTTTCATCCTCGAGTACAGCGCCCCGGTCTCGGGCGCCCGCAAGAACGTACTCAAGGAACCGTTGATGGTCAACAAAGACGGCTACCTGGACATCCCGAACAAACCGGGCTGGGGCGTCGAGCTGAACGAGGAAGCGTTCAAGAGCATGCCGCCGGCCCCGTGGAGACGCGGCACGAGCTTCCGCGCGGACGGTTCGCCCTATTTCCAGTAAGCAGATTGTCAGGGGGATACGGTTGCCCATGATTGGTTGAGATGGACGGCTACAACCGGGTCCATTACCGAGGCCTGGATCTGTGGATCGTTTGTTTAGTCATCGGGTTCTAAAAGAAATTTTCTAGTCTAAAACATAGCGTCTTAAGTAATTGCGCATAGTCGGCGGAGTGAATCGTTGGGTTTGGTCCATTCAGCGAACTGATCTTCGACAGCGGCAACAACGCTGTCCAGGAAGCCGAAGTAGCGATTGTG